>Ga0209487_1001957_pt1 | contig 16998 bp, 18 predicted proteins | sample Poulit2012_FD_187524 | JGI IMG/M metagenome (GOLD analysis project Ga0209487, IMG submission 187524) | Agricultural soil microbial communities from Georgia to study Nitrogen management - Poultry litter 2012 (SPAdes) (version 2) | ecosystem: Environmental > Terrestrial > Soil > Agricultural land...
TCGGGTGAACTAACCCCTCGAATCCAAAAGCTAAAATCAGTATTCGATGGAGCTAACGCTGAATTTGAGTATAGCGAGAAGATTGCCCAAGAAATGTGGCAGAAGTATTTATTCATCACCGCGTTATCCGGGGTTACTTCACTTATGGAATCTTCAATCGGGCCCATTATGGCTCTAGAAAACGGTCGTAATACTGTCTCTTCCCTGTTGGAAGAAATAACAGCGATTATGAATAAAATGAATGCGCCTATTAAAGATACCATCGCGTCGGAAGTATTCCAGAAAATAAGTGGAATGGGATACGATATGAAATCATCGATGCAACGAGATATGGAAAAATTACTTCCGTTAGAAGCTGACCATCTTCAAGGATTTCTACTACAACATGCAAAAGAACATAACATCCCTGTTCCCATCCTAGAAACCATTTATACAAAACTTTCTTTGTATGAAAGTAGTAGAAACTGATTCTCAAAAGCTTCAATTAACGAGGACTAGTGAGTTGATAACACTAGTATCCATCCGCCCAATAAAAAAAACACATTTATCGTGATCGGATAAATCTATCATGGAAAATATATTATTTAAATTATTCCCGGTTGAAGATTAGTTTTTCTGTCCTCGAAATATCTTAGAGAGTTAACTCTACTCCAAAGTAGGGCTAACTCTCTCTTTTTAACCATAAAGACAAATATGAAAGTATGGATCTACGTCAATATTATCCATCGTTACCATTCCATCATCGAAATAAATCATTAATATATAAACTGTAGAGTAAACAACTTAACAAATCAATATCCCCAAAGATTAAAGTCCTTGGAAATCTCCGAATATCGGTTGTAATAATGAATTGATAAGGGTAAGTTTATCAAAAAATAGAATAATTCCCATAACTATCATAATTCCTCCACCAATTTTCATTACAGAGCCACTGTATTTTTTTACCCAAGTAAATTTAGTAATGAAAAACGCCATTAAAAGAAAAGGAACACTAAAACCTAAAACATAAGCCCCCATATACCATAGACCCTGTGAAGGATTTGCACCTACAAGTCCTAATATAGCTGCTAAAATTGGACCCATACAAGGTGTCCAACCAACTGCAAAAGCTAATCCAATTAATGCCGTGCCTATATAACCAGATGGTTTATTTCGTATATTGAATTTATGTTCCTTCATTAAAAACTTTAGCTTGAATACCCCAGCAGTTACCAAACCAAAGAACACTATAAAAATAGCACCTATTTGGCGTATCAAATCACCGTATTGAACATACCAAGTCCCTATTAAAGATGCACTTCCTGCGGCCCCAAACCCCAGTACTAAATAGATTACTGAAAACCCTAATAAGAAGGAAACTGTATGAAAAATTGCTTTTCTTTGTCCTCCAAATTTACCACTTTGTATATCCGATACGCTCACCCCGGTAATATATGACAAAAATGCTGGATATAAGGGAAATACACAAGGTGAAACAAAAGATAATACACCTGCACCAAATGCAAGTAAAATAGAAATATCCGCCATCAATGCTACCTCCATAGAAGTGACTTTTTGTAATTTAAGTGTAATATACCTTTTTATTTTACTAATAAAGCTGTTCTTCAATTAAATGGATCGATTACTGAAGATCTCAATATAAAAGAATCAACATTTCACTTACCTCAACTTGTTGCACTAATATTTACCAATTCCACGGCTTATCTTTCAGCCTGGTAGTCGCTCGTATATTTTTTGTTCCTTTGACAACTTGTTTCAACCGTTCTTCTTGCGACATTTTCAGTGTATTTACCGACTCTTCACGTGACCATCCAAGTTGATTTATCCTTGTTCGCGGTAGGCCCAGCTGTTACGTCAATCCCGTTGCACCTAGCTGCTTCCAATTCCTCATCCGTCCATTTGTCACGCGACCTAGCTCGTCCCTACCAAGCGAACGAACCCGATTCGTGAAAATCCCATTCAATTCGGTTTGCTCCTAGTTATTTGGCGTGAGGTAGCTATATCTTTCTCTCACGTTTACCACCGCCTTGGTATTGGTTTCCATGACGTAAAATCTAAATTTGACCTTCAACCTCAATAACTGTCGGGATACCTTTCTTACGTTTGATAACAGTGACTTCAGCAAGTAATTTGTCTGTCATAGCGACCCCCACTTTCAAAGTTTCGTAGTCTTGAACGGCAATTATGTTCACTGATTCTCTGTGTTGCAACTCCAGTTTGGCATAATTTTCGTCAAGCCCAATTGATTGGGCGTGCTAGAAGGTTGCGGCTCTTGGAATTGCATACCGTCCGCCCCCAACGATCCCTCCACTTATCCTACATACGTTAATTGTTTGCTGTCACGATACACTTGGTTAATCGTTCCTCCACCGAGACATTCTTCTCCTTGATAAAAGACAACGGCTTGTCCAGGCGCAATGGCACGAATTGGTTTGTGGAAAATTACTTTAAACTCAGAATCATTCAATCGTATTACCGTTACTTTATTGTCCGATTGGCGATAGCGGAATTTTGCAGTACATTCAAATGTATCAGGTATAGTTCCTTCCTGAATCCAGCTTACATTATTAGAAATGATGCTGTCTGAATATAGCATTTCATGGTGGAATCCTTGTCCGACATATAAGGCATTCCGTTCAACATCCTTTCCAATTACAAACCAAGGATCGCCATCTCCTCCAATCCCGAGACCACGCCTCTGCCCGATTGTATAGTACATTAATCCATCATGCTGTCCAACAATTTCACCGTCAAATGTTTCCATATTTCCCTTTTGAGCAGGTAAATAACCGCTTAAGAACTCTTTGAAATTTCGTTCACCGATAAAACATATCCCTGTGCTATCCTTTTTAGATGCGGTCGCCAAATGAGCTTCGGCAGCCAATTCCCTTACTTTTGGTTTTTCCATATCGCCTATCGGGAATAACACCTTACTTAACTGCTTCTCTGTTAATTGATTAAGGAAATAAGTCTGATCCTTATTCTCGTCTTTCCCTCTTAACATGTGAACTTTTCCGTTTTCTCTAACTACTCGTGCATAGTGTCCCGTAGCCACATAATCAGCCCCAAGATCCATAGCATGATCTAGAAATGCATTGAATTTAATTTCTTTATTACATATCACATCAGGATTTGGTGTTCTTCCCGTCTTATATTCGTCTAAGAAATAAGTAAATACCTTGTCCCAATACTGCTTTTCAAAATTCACGGCATAATAGGGAATATCCAGTTGATTGCAGACACGAATAACATCCTCATAATCTTCTGTAGCCGTACAAACGCCAAATTCATCTGTATCGTCCCAGTTCTTCATGAATATTCCGATCACTTCATAGCCTTGTTCTTTTAGGAGCATTGCAGCAACCGAAGAATCGACTCCGCCTGACATTCCTACAACGACACGTGTGCCTTTTGGTGCTTTCTCCATTTGTTTCCCTCCTATCCTTTCATAATGACGCTTCGTATTTATTCAACAACTTCAGTATGGAAGCAACGTTTCATATGGTCTAGCATTGTTTCTCCAAGGTCTGTAAATGTTGCTACACCTTGTTTATGAATGGCTGTTTTGAATCCTTCTGCATCCGCTCCAGAAACCGTTAAAAAGTCACAAATGTCCGTAGTTACCCCAACAGTGTGAACCTTTTCTACCCCTGAATTTCTAAAAGTTTCAGCCAAATCTGTTTTAAAAAATGCATTGTAGTTCGTTTTAGGTGTATAAATTAAATTCTCATTATCTTTATTATCTTGAAACCAATCATATAGATCACCGTACAATTGTTGTCCTTCTGTACCTACAATATTATGTGGTGGCCATAATTCAAAGTGTGGGTCGTTCGGTTGGTGTGCATCCATTGATACGACAACAACATTTCCCTCTGCTAAAAATCTTGTTCCCAAATCCTGAATATAAGGCACTATTTCTTGTGCTGGCTTACCCACAGTTAATGGTCCATCATCAGCTACAAAATCATTACTCATATCAACAATTAATAAAGCTTCTTTTTCCATTTTAATTCAACTCCCATATAGTCTTTATAAATAATTTCAAGTACATCACTCAAACTTAAAAGATGGATCGACAGGTAGTGAACGTTTGTGCTGTGTTTTGGCATACAGCTCTTCAATTTTTTGTTTGCTTTCTGATGAAATGTCGCTTCCTTCTAAATAGTCATCAATCTCGTGATAAGAAAGGCCTAATTCTTCCTCATCTAGTTGCCCGGGGTTGGTATCCAATAAATCTGCTGTTGGTTGTTTAGTAATGATACTGCTTGGCGCTTGTAAGAATGTTAACAATTGTTTGCCTTGCCGCTTCGTTAACCCGTGTAATGGAAGAATGTCGGCCGCACCATCGCCAAATTTCGTAGAGAAACCAGTCACGGCTTCGGCAGCATGATCCGCTCCAACGACAAGCAAGTTTTGTTCTCCAGCAATAGCATAGTGAAACATCATCCGTGTTCGTGCTTTTGCATTTCCTTTGTGAAAATCAGACAGGAACTTTTTTGTAGAAACAAGATAGGTACGGTCAAAATATTCGACCGTTTGATCAATTTTGAACGTCAGGACCTCGTCTGGTTGAATAAACTCAAGCGACAGTTGGGCATCTTGCTCATCTTGTTGATAATGATGGGGCATCCTTAGGGCGACAAATCTACTTGGATAGCCTTCGTCTTGTAACTCGGAAACCGCTAATTGAGCTAACTTCCCTGCTAATAAACTATCTTGTCCACCACTAATCCCAAGCACGAACCCTTTGCTCTTAGATTGTCGGCAATATTTTTTCAAAAAATCAATCCGCCTGCGAATTTCTTTGGTTGAATCTACTGTCGACTTCACTTCTAATGCATCAATAATGCTTTTTTGGGTGTGATCCATTGTTATTGAACCCCCTTTTTTATTCTTTGTTACGTGTGCTTAATCTCCCGATATAAGTTGTGTTCTAGAATGTATTGATAACAAGATTCCGGGAGTAAATACCTTGGTTCGCCACCGAATGCAAATTCTTGGCGAATGTAGCTTGAACTGATTTCCATCGCTAATCCTTTATCAATTAAATGAAATCGCGAACCATCGTCATGATTTCTTAGTAATGGACTTTTTGAAATAACTTTCGTCATATCAATACCATCTCTAGCCATGACGATAAATTTATTTGAATGGACTAACTTCTCACGCATCCTCCACCGTCTGTGGACGGGAACATCTTGATTGTCGATATCACGTAAAACATCCGCTCCAATAATAAAATAGACATCATCATTTGGAAATTCGGATTTGAAAAATTCCATTGTATAAAACGTGTATTGTTTTCCAATCCCTGCACGCAAGGAAATTTCATAATCGTCCGCCACAAATACGGGGTTGTCTTTAATGGCAAGTTGAATCATATTAAAGCGATGCTCATCCTCCGTTTGCAATAGTTTGTCAGCACGATTTCCTGCCGAGGGAAGAAAAATCACTTTATCTAATTTTGCCCGGTGAAGAACGGTAGATGCAGTCCATAAATGAACATTCGTGATAGGATCAAACGAAGAACCATAAATACCAATCTTCATACCAATCAACCCCCTTTTCTGTAGAAACCCGCAACTTATTTCATCTTTGTCTAAACCATAAAATAAGTTTTTCATTCAGAAGGCTATAGATTTTAGATTATGTTTTTTGCTTCCTCAATATTTCTCATCTTGTTGTCCCAACAAGCCTGACTTAAATTGACAGGATATTCTTCTGGATTTAAGGAACGTTTATACTCTTCCCATAAAAGCTTTAGTTGTTGCTTGGCGTAAGCTTGAATCTCTTGGATGGACGGACACTCATATACAAGTTTACCTTTGTCAAAAATATCTTCGTGCAAATCTTTCGCTGTAAAATTAGTAGCGAATTTCCCAATGTACGTATGCACAGGATGAAACATGTGAAGTTTAGCTTCTTTTTCGGGTTGTTCATTCGCTAAGGCAATATAATCTCCTTCCGATTTTTTCGTAAGATTGTTGATAATGCGGTATACCTTTTTTAATCCCGGTGTCGTGACTTTTTCAGGGCTCGCAGAAATTTTAATCGTATCACGCATCTGTCCGTTTTCATCTTCAATGGAGACAAGTTTATAAACTGCACCTAAGGCCGGTTGGTCAAAGGCGGTTATTGCTTTCGTACCAACTCCCCATGCATCAATTTTCGCTCCCTGTGCGTTTAAGCTCATAATCGTATATTCATCAAGATCATTCGAAGCATAAATTTTAGTGTCAACAAATCCTGCTTGATCCAATAATTTTCTTGCTTCTTTAGAAAGATAAGCCAAATCCCCACTGTCTAATCGAATACCTACAAAGTTTATTTTGTCGCCAAGTTCTTTGGCAACCTTGATCGCTGTAGGAACACCCGATTTTAGCGTGTCATACGTATCCACTAAAAAGACACAATCTTGGTGGCTTTTTGCGTATTTGTGAAAAGCAGTGTATTCATCCCGATATGCTTGAACAAAGGAATGTGCGTGTGTGCCTGAAACAGGAAGACCAAATCGTTTTCCTGCTCGAACATTGCTTGTTCCAGAAAATCCACCAATATAAGCAGCTCTAGTCCCCCATAATGCGGCATCAAATTCATGTGCGCGTCTTGTACCAAACTCTGAGACGGGTTGGTCCCCCGCAACTTGTTTGATCCGGGAAGCTTTGGTTGCGATGAGTGTTTGATAGTTGACGATATTTAACAAAGCCGTCTCAATGAGTTGCGCTTCGATTAACGGTGCTTCAATACGAAGAATTGGTTCTTCACCAAATACAACTTCCCCTTCTTTCATGGAACGAACGGTTCCTGTAAAACGTACCGTTCGTAAATAGTCAACATAGTCTTCTTGATAACCCAGTTCTTTTAAATATTCCAAATCACTTTCAGAAAAATGAAATGTTTGAAGATAATCAATAATTCGTTCCAATCCAGCAAAAATTGCATACCCATTTCCAAATGGCAATTTTCGAAAATACAAGTCGAATACAGCGTTTTTCGTATGAAAGTTGTCATTCCAATAGGCTTCTGCCATATTTATTTGGTACAAGTCCGTGTGTAGGGCGAAGCTGTCATCCAAATACTTATTCATAAAACTTTCCTCCTCAGTTAACTAAATATGCTCGAACTTGTTCACAATAAGCGGTTTTTTATCTCTATATGTTCACGAATTAGGTTCACTACTTTTCTGCAAAAGATCTTTAGCAAAATCAACAAGTCTATGTGCTTCTTCTGTCCGAAGAAATTTTACATCCAATCCATCCGGACCTAGACGAAAGCGATCCAGTGCATCAGCATCCTTAAAAATTTGATACAGCAGCACGCCCCGTTCATTTAATTTAGGCGACTTTGCAATCTCTGACAGACCAAGTGCATCATCCTGATCATGGTAATAGGTGATGTAGTAGGTCCCGGCATCATAAGGTAAATCATGCTCACGGCAATAATCTTTGTAATATGCTGCAGCCCGACTGCCATGTCCTTTATCAATCCCATCATCAAGGCGACGGGAATCATGGAAAATAGCTGCCATTCCCAGTGCATCCTTTTCCTCTTCACTCAGACCTTTTTGATGTCCGATAAGGAGTGCCAGGAGCAGCACGCGGGCGCAATGGGATTTTGTATGGGATTCACTATCCGGCAGCCAAAACTCTACATTCAGCTCCATGTATTTATACCATCGTTCATAATCCTCTTTGATTGGTTCGTAGACAGGATCATCCAAAACATTTGATAGAAACATCTTTCATTCACCCCTCTATTTTCTAATTCAGCTTATTTCAGCTGTGCCAATTGCTGTAATACTTCCCCAATATTGCCATCGATACCAATCGATTTAGCTGCAATCGATTCTGGAATATAAAGCTCTCTCCCCATATTAAGGGTAATATAGGTAGCATTGTCCTCAAGATTAGTTAACTCCATAAAAGGAGCTTTAATCAATTGATTTCTTGCGCCCACACCTAATTCCAACAGAACTAATTTTTTACCATGCGCTTTCTGGATAAAATCCTTATAAGTCTGAAAGCTCGTTTGCCATGACTCACCTTTTAGGAAACTCCGGTCAACTTCGATATGGACTTGCATGGGACCGCCACACTCTGAACACTTAGGAATAAGGTTCAGAGGGACTTTTCCATTCTCCTGTTTTCGGGCCATCTCGCTTAAGACATCATCGCCCGGATAAATTTGCTGATGACACCCATGAGAGCATTGCAGATTCCGAGCATTGCCTTCTATCTCGAAGAGTCGTTCCTTGGGAAATCCTGCTTGTCTGAAATGATCATCTATGTTGGAAGTGACCACAAAATAGTCTTTGTCTTTTACCAATTCATAAAGATTCTTCATTACCGGACTTGCTTCTATCTCGTATAAAAAGTATTCATACACACGGCTGAAGAATGCCCATTTTTCTTCCTCAGTAGGAAAGGGATGAAAGCACCCCTGGATAATACTTTGAAAACCGTATTTTTCATGGAAGTCACCAAAATCATCTTGGAAAGATGAATCATTTGCAAAAATATGAATACCTTCCGAAATAGAAAGGCCATTACTAGCACCGATTAAAATTCCATCAGCCTCTTGGATTTTTTTAAAAACCTTATTGTATTTGTCTACCATGTGACTCTCTCCTTTTCTACTCGCATCTTATCGACCTATTTTTACTTTATCATTCAGGGCATCTCGTAATACCTGGGCAATATCTTTATGAATGGCGAGTCCCTTATCATTTAGTTCCTCCGGTAGTAATGCATCCTTTGGATTGATGGTAATATAGTACGTATCAGGCCAACTATAAGTCATGTTCCAGAAAGGTTCTTTGATAAACATCGGAGTCATTTGACCGACACCCAACTCTAAAAAGAGGATTTTCTTATGTTGATTTTTCACAAGAAATTCATTATATTTTTCATGCTCACTTTTATATTTGCTTCCTTCCAGAAATACAAAGGATCTTACCCACAGTTCCATAGGACCGCCACACTCTGGACATTTGGGCACCATGTCGGTTGGAATCTTAGTCCCTTCAATGTGGGTACACAATTCTTTTGCCTGTTCCGCATAAGGATAAATACCGTCATGACAAGGTCTGCTGCATTGTAAAGCTGTCCAATCACCCTGAATGGCACTGATTTTTTCCTCTGGGAACACTTGCGAAAATTGGGTATCTTGATTTGTCGTTAGAATATAATAGTTTTTATCACGCAGAATGTCATATAAATCTTTATAAGGCTGGCCAATGGGAACTTCGGCTACAAAGTTGATCAAAGTGCCAAGATATGCCCACCGCTCTTCCTCCGTGAGGAATTTATAGTAGAAACCTCCAAAGATACTGTCGATTCCATATTCTTCAGCAAATGCGTTAAAATACTTTCGAAACATTGGATCATCTTGATACCAGTTATATCCGGCGGCTGCGGACATACCGGAGGCACCCCCAACCACAATCGCCTCGGCCTCTTCAACCTTTTTCCTTAATGTTGCTATGTTGTCTTGATATTGTTGTGATGACATATTTTTCTCCTCCTATAGATAGTTCTTCCAAGCCAAAAATTCACGCATATATAGACTTTCCTCAAAAATAAATTGTTGGATTGAAGGAAATCTATTATTTCTTTTTATTATGAAACTTTCCTCTATGTGAAGCTAAATATATTATAACGTGAATATGAACACTTAAACAAGTATGCACTTTTTTGACTCATACTATCTATTAGGATAGTGTTGATGTGAAAAAGTCTGAAATCCTTGCTGATAGAATCAATTTTATAATCACCTAAATCAGCTACGTAGCTACAACATGTAGTTGGTAATGATTAAACCGAACTGCATGCTATGATGTGATAGATGGGTATTGATTTCTGCATCTACAAATAAAATAAGCGGCGGCACTAAAAAAAGGCTTGCATATGGTGGGAATGTCCATTTCAGAACGTTGAAAAGTAAGCATAAAACAATCCCCACCTAACAAACAGATGTGCATTATTTTACACTTACTTGATGATATTAATTTGGATTTATTCAGCTTATTTCAGCTGTGCCAATTGCTGTAATACTTCCCCAATATTGCCATCGATACCAATCGATTTAGCTGCAATCGAATCTGGAATATAAAGCTCTCTCCCCATATTAAGGGTAATATAGGTAGCATTTTCCTCAAGATTAGTTAACTCCATAAAAGGAGCTTTAATCAATTGATTTCTTGCGCCCACACCTAATTCCAACAGAACTATTTTTTTACCATGCGCTTTCTGGATAAAATTCTTATAAGCCTGAAGGCTCGTTTGCCATTCTTCGCCCTTTAGAAAATTCCGATCGACTTCGACATGGACTTGCATGGGGCCGCCACATTCTGTACATTTAGGAATAAGGTTTGAAGGAACTTTTCCATTTTCTTGGTTTTGGGCCATTTCATTCAATATTTCATCGCCTTGGTAAATTTGATTATGGCAACCATGAGAACATTGCAAATACCGACTATTTCCCTCTATTTCGAATAGACGTTCCTTTGGAAATCCCGCCAGTGTAAAATGAGAATCTGTATTAGTGGTGACGACAAAACAGTTTTTATCTTTCACCAGTTCATAAAGGTTCTTCATAACAGGACTAACTTCCTTGTTGTTTATCAAGTAGGCATACATACGACTGAAAAATGCCCACTTTTCTTCCTCGGAAGGATATGGATAAAAGGCTCCCTGTACGATGTTACGAAAACCATACTTTTTACGAAAATCGCCAAAATTCTCAAGAAAATCCGCATTTTCTGCAAAAATATGAATCCCTCCCGAAATGGCGAGGCCGTTACTTGCGCCGATTAGAATGCTGTCAGCCTGATTGATTTTGCTTAAAACTTCCTGATACTTCTTTTCCATTCCATATGCCCCTCCACTTTTCATGAATATTGCTTACATAATTCGTTTCATGCGAAGCCAGATTGCTCCGTACTTATCCAATATCTGCTTCCCTTTTTTCTTTGTTGTTCACAACATCTTGCAAGACATGAGCAATGTCTTCTTTAATGGCAAGTCCTTTTTCTCTTAACTCTTGAGGAACTAGCGCATCTTTAGGATTGATTGTAATGTAATAGGCATTCGGAAAACTGTAAGTCATATTCCAAAATGGCTCTTTAATAAACATTGGTGTCATTGACCCAACACCTAATTCCAGAAAGAGAATATTTTTATCTTTGTTTTTGATAAGAAACTCATTGTATTTTCTTAATTCATTTTGATAAGAGCTTCCTTCCAGAAATACATAAGAACGTACCCATGGTTCCATTTCCTGCCCGCATGTTGAACATACTGGAATTAACTCTGTTGGAATTCTGGTTCCCTCTATGTTTGCATACATGTTCTCAACTTGCTCTTTATTAAAATATATTTGATCATGACAACGGGAGCCACATTGAAAATAACGCAAATCCCCTTGAATGAGGGAAACTTTCTCTTCAGGGAAAGTCTTGGAAAACTGTGCGTCTTGATTCGTTGTAACAATGAAATAGTCTTTGTCTTGAAGTAGTTCCAATAAATCAAGGTAGGGGCGACCCGCTTCCAAATCATGTATTAATTTCATTTCAGTCGCAAGAAAAGCCCACCGTTCTTCACTTGTTGGATAAGGGTAATGATAGCCCATAAAAAGGTTTTCAATCCCATATTTATCTGCGAATTTCCCAAAATGCTTCTGAAAACTTTCATCAGCATGATAAAAACTAGTGTGTCCAATCGCCTCAGACATCCCAGCAGCGCCACCAACCACAATTGCATCCGCTTCTTGAATTTTTTTCTGTAATGTTGCTATGTTGTCTTGATATTGTTGTGATAACATATTTTTCTCCTCCTAATAGATCGTTCTTCAAAAACAAAGTGTTGGATTAAGAGAGAATCTATTATTTACTTTTTTTGAAACTCCCCCTTACGTGAAGCTAAATATAGTATAACGTGAATATGAACATTTAAACAAGTATGCACTTTTATGACACATACTATCTATAAAGATAGTATGGATGTGAAAAAACCCGAAATTCTTGCTGATAGAATCAATTTCATAATTACCTAAACCAGCTACGTCGCTACAACATGTAGTTGGGAACGATTCTACTCAATTACATGTTGTAGTAGTGTAGCGATAAATCCGTATTATGAAATTGATTAAGATAAAATCAACTTTATTTTTTTCTTATTTATTCACAGCATCTTGCAAGACATGAGCAATGTCTTCTTTAATGGCAAGTCCTTTTTCACTTAACTCTTGAGGAACTACCGCATCTTTAGGATTGATTGTAATGTAGTAGGCATTCGGAAAACTATAAGTCATATTCCAAAATGGCTCTTTAATAAACATTGGTGTCATTGTCCCAACGCCTAATTCTAGAAAGAGTATCTTTTTATCTTTGTTTTTGATAATAAACTCATTGTATTTTCTTAATTCATTTTGGTAAGAGCTACCTTCTAGAAACTCATAAGAGCGAACCCATGGCTCCATATCTTCCCCACATTTTTGACATTTTGGAATCAATTCTGTAGGAATCCTAGTTTCTTCAATGTTTGCATACATGCTTTCAACCTGCTCTTTATTATAATAAACCTGATCATGGCAGCGAGAGCTACATTGAAAATAACGCATATCCCATTGAATTGGGGAAACTTTATCATCAGGAAAAGTCTTGGAAAACAGTGCGTCTTGATTCGTTGTAACAACGAAATAGTTTTTGCCTTGAAGGAGTTACAATAAATCAAGGTAAGGGCCACTGGGTTTGGCATCATATATAAACTTGATGTCAGTAGCAAGAAAAGCCCATCGTTCTTCTTTCGATGAAAAAGGGTAATAAAAGCCTTCAAAGATATTTTTAATATCATATTTATCTGCAAACTTTCCAAAGTATTTCAGAAAGTTTGCATCAGACTGATAGGAGCTATATCCAGCAGCCTCAGTCATTCCAGCAGCGCCACCAACCACAATCACTTCAGCTTCTTGAATTTTTTCCGTAATGTTTCTATGTTGTCTTGATATTGTTGTGATACCATATTTTGTTTCTCCTTTTATTGATATTTCTTCAAAGTTTAGTATTCTTCGCTTTCCTGTCATTGAGTTGTTTTGTCCTTCTCCTTCAGAGCATCTTGCAGCACACGGGCAATATCTTCGTTAATTGCAAGGCCCTTCCCCCTTATCTCTTGGGGAACCACCGCATCTTTAGGATTAATACTCACGTAATATGCTCCCGGCAAACTATAAGTCATCTCCCAAAATGGCTCTTTAATAAACATCGGTGTCATCGTTCCTACTCCTAACTCCAGGAATAGGATCTTTTTATATTTGTTTTTCGTAAGGTACGCTTGGAATTTCATTAATTCGCTTCTGAAAAAGCTTCCTTCCAGAAAAACACGGGATCGTACCCATGGTTCCATATCCTCTCCACATTCTGAACAAGTAGGAATCAACTCTGTGGGAATTCTAGTTCCCTCTATGTTTGCGTACATTTCTTCCACTTGCTCTTTATTGAAATAAACATGATCGTGACAACGGCTGCTACATTGATAGTAACGCCAATCCCCCTGTATCGTAGACACTTTCTCTTCGGGAAAAACCTTTGAAAACTGAGTGTCTTGATTCGTTGTAAGAACGAAATAGTTTTTATCTTGAAGCAGTTGCAATAAATCAAGGTAGGGCTTACCAGCTTCAGAATCATATACAAACTTGTTTAAAGTAGCAATATAAGCCCAGCGTTCTTCTCTTGTTTCAAACCGGTAATAAAAGCCATAAAAAATACTTTCGATCCCATACTTATCTGCAAAACTTCTAAAGTACTTCAGAAACACTTCATCCGTCTGATACCAGTTGTACCCAGCGGCAGCAGACATCCCAGCAGCGCCACCAACCACAACCGCCTCAGCTTCTTCGATTTTCTGAAGTAGTGTGACTAAATGGTCTTGATATTGTTGTGATACCATACTATATTTATCCTCCTATTGATTTTTCTTTGTAGTTGAAAAACAATCACGTATATATATTAATGGCAAAGTTCGAGAGGTGCAATACACGCTTTGGTTGTAAAGCATTCCTTTACTTGAATCTAAATCTATTATATAGTGAATACAGACAAACAAACAAGTATGCACTTTTATGACGCATACTATCTAGGAGGATAGTATAAACATGAAAAAATCCAAAATGAATGTCGCTGACAACGAAGAGACTTCCTTCGGTTACACACTTTCTATAATTAACGGAAAATGGAAATTGTTAATAATTTACAATTTATCAAAAAACGGTGTAGTCCGTTATAATGAACTTCAGCGTATGATAGGTAAAATAACCTATAAGACGCTCAGTTCTGCTTTAAAGGAAATGATAAGTGATGGTATAATCCATCGTGAGGAATATCCACAAATCCCTCCAAAGGTGGAATATAGCCTGACTGAAAAAGGACAAACGCTCTGGCCTATTATCCGGACAATGTGCCAATGGGGAGATCATAATAAGGAAATATAAAAGTATGAAGTTTCAGGTATATTGCATGTGGTTGAATTAATCCTAAAGGATCAAAGAAAAAATGGTTCCAATCATCGGATTTGATGATTGGAACCATTTTTATTTAGATTGTTTCCAGCGTCAATTAGTGAATTCCGTTTCCTGTAAATAGTGCTTGGCGTTTATCTTTCGCTTTTCGTGCATAACAAACTCTTCTTATATTTTTCATATAACCAAATGTACCGTCTACACGTTCTTTGTGAAATGAAATTGTTGACTAAAAATGCGTTAACACATAAGATATATTTCGCTAGTTAAGTTCAGTTTACTTAACTGAAGTAGAAGGAGGATATTATGCTTTCAAATTATCAAAAAATGTTTAAAGAGCTGACTGTCGTTTTTAGTGAATATTACTTGAATTACCTTTTATACAATAAAAACGCACAAAGGTTTAATGCCTTTAATTTAACAGCACAGCAAGATACGATTTTATTTTTTTTGAAGGACAATCCACGTATTACAGCAAATGAAATCGCCAAGAAATTCGTGATTTCTAAAAGTGCTGTGAGCCAAGTATTATCGAAGCTCGAAGCACTAAACTTTATCAAACGTGAACCCAATCCAAGTAATCATCGCGAGCTTTTCATCGGGTTAGCAGAAGAAGGTCTCGCTTATCAAGCATTAGGTGAAGAGGCAGATAAAGAATTTATGACGAAGCACTTCGCTGACATCGATTTAGAACAATTGCAAAATGTATTACAAACAATGACGAAAGTAAATGCATCCATTTCATCTTCCGACAAATAGGACCATGAATTGTTTGACAATAAATTAGAGGTAATCAATTATGAATCAAAAAGAGAAAGTGTCTATTGCACTTGCATTATTTAGTTTATTTATTGCTTTTTTGGGGATCGGACTTGCCGCACCAGTGATGCCATCAATTGCGAAGGATCTAACATTAAGTGGTGCTGTTGTCGGTTACTTGTTCGCTGCGATGGCCTTTGCGCAGTTTCTGGCTTCCCCTTTTACAGGTGTATGGGTCGATTCAATCGGCCGTAAAAAAATGATGATCATCGGTCTTTTGTTATTTTCATTTTCAGAGGCACTGTTTGGCTTTGCAAATGAAACATGGTTATTATTTGTGAGCCGTCTACTTGGCGGTGTAGGTGCCGCCTTCATTATGCCAGCTGTTGTTACGTATATTGCCGATAAAACGACGCTAGCAAATCGTGCAAAAGTGTTAGGCTACCAATCGGCTGCGATTAGTTTAGGATTTGTAATTGGACCAGGAATTGGCGGATTTATTGCAGAGTTTGGGATACGCGCACCGTTCTTCTTTGCTACTGCCGTATCATTGATTACTGCTATTGTTATTTTCCTTGTATTAGACGATTCGATTTCAACAGAGCAGCTAGAAAAAGATCGTGCATCCGCTGTACGACCAGCGTTTATTCAGGAGTTTAAAAAATCCTTTCAGCCACAGTACTTCACACCACTACTGGTCGTGTTCGTACTAGCGTTTGGACTGGCCGTTTATGAAATGATGTTTGCCTTATTCGTCGACGAAAAGCTTGGCTTTACGGTCCGTGATATTTCGGTCATTATTACAGTCGGCTCAATCGCTGGAGTTGTCGCGCAAATTTTATTCTTTGATAATCTAGTCAAAGTATTTGGAGAACGAATGCTCATTAATTTAACTTTACTAACATCTGCTATTTTTCTCTTTATTACGATTTTTATAGACGGTTATTGGACGATGATTCTCATTACGAGCATTGTATTTTTCTCTGGTGATATTTTACGCCCTGCTGTGACATCCTTTTTGTCAAAAATCGCTGGGGAAAACCAGGGGTATATTGCGGGTATGAACTCTGCGTACACTAGCTTAGGTATCATCATAGGTCCGATTATTGGCGGTGTTTTATTTGATATCCATATCGATATGCCATATGTATTTGCCGCAGTTGTGCTCGTCATCGCATTTGTTATTTCAAGTACAAAATTAAAGAAACTTCAACTTAATTAAGCCTACTTAAAAATTCGCTATCTCATCAGATAGCGAATTTTTATTTTATATTCAAATCACTGGTCGTAATCATTTTATCATGTAGCAGTCAACGGATTTTGTTGTTTAATCTCTTGTATCGATAAATGTACACTATAATTCCCATACTCAAGAATTTTATCTAGAAAGAGATTCAATTGTTCTTGGGAGTTCACTTTGACTTTTAGATGGTAACAGCCTTCTCCTGATACGCGGTGAACTTCCACTACCTCTTTGCAATCATTCATTAATCGTATAAACACATCATGGTTTGCTGTTTTCATATATATAATGATAAACGCTGTATAAGTAAGTCCTAATTTCATTTCATCAACTAGTAGAGAATAAGCTTTAATTACTCCACTTTCCTCAAGTTTTTTTATCCGATTCCCTACTGCTTGTCCCGTCATATGAATTTGTTCGCCTAAGTCTTTCCATTGGATACGTGAATTTTCGGATAGTAACCGTAGGATCTGAAAATCAAT
>Ga0209487_1001958_pt1 | contig 16998 bp, 16 predicted proteins | sample Poulit2012_FD_187524 | JGI IMG/M metagenome (GOLD analysis project Ga0209487, IMG submission 187524) | Agricultural soil microbial communities from Georgia to study Nitrogen management - Poultry litter 2012 (SPAdes) (version 2) | ecosystem: Environmental > Terrestrial > Soil > Agricultural land...
TTCAAAAACTGCCTGCTTTAAGATGCTTTATTAATCTTTCATCATCTCGGCAAATTCCATGAGCATTCCAACCAGTTTAATATTCTCATCTAATTTACCTATGCGATGGGAAAATGTGCGACCAAAAAACTCCTTCGTTATTTCCGGTAATTCATCGACTCGCCTTGGATCACGTGATAAGTAACGGTACCAGACTGGATTATAGCGTATAAATAAAACCTGGTCTGGCGGTAAATGTAAGTGATTCATCGTTCGTTCACCCCATCCTCATATTTAATCATAAAACCAGTTAAACGGCTTCCTTTCTTGTGTTTTCTCTCCATGTCGCTCTGAATTTATAAGCAACTTTTGGATCGCCTGTATTGTTTCATCAAAGCGACCAATTTGTTCCTGCAATTTATTAACATTTATATTTTCGGCATATTTCATGAGTAGTGGTAATAATTCACTGTTCTGTTCTTTTGGTTTTGAGCGTGATGTTGTGAACTCTTGCCACATGGCATCATCTTCACCATTTATCACCCATTTATCATAATACCCTTGCCACGACTTCCCACTTTTCCTAACTTCAATCATGATTTGTGGATGTTTATTTACAAACTCTTTAAACTCCCTCACAGTAGGATGCAATTCTTCATTTTCCAATTGAATCACCCCTTTGGAACTACTTTGTTTTCACGAGCGAATGACTTTAACTTTGGTCCTGCTATTTTATGCGAGGTTATCCTTCATTGTGCGAATGAACCATTATGGAAAGCGTGAAAAGTTTTGGGTAAAATAAAGTCGATAGACACCTACACCCAAATGAGTAAACTGTTCATCTAATAACACGTTACGATGTCCTTCACTATTTAGCCACCCCTCCATTGCGTCTGGTGCATCCGGATATTGGGAAGCAATGTTTTCACCAGCAGCTTGGTACTCCACATCTTTTTCAGCAAGCCTTTCCTTTAATCCTCTTCCATCCAAACTTTCATGTGAGAAATAATCTTGATCCGCCATATCTTTACTATGCATAAAAGCAACTTGCTGAATATCTTCCGCCCACTTTAATGATGGTTTATCAAATCGGTATCTCATTATATTTGTAATGTCAAATACTTGTTGTTCCATGCCTCGATCAACTTTTTCCCATTCTTGAGTAGATAATTCAGGTTCCGTCGGTAGCTCTCCACGATACTCGATCTCATAAGACAGTTGGCTAAGCAATGTATCGACCGTTGCAATTCGAACCGATGATAATGTGTTCGTATACGTGTCAAAATAAAATTGAAGAAATAGATCATCTGCTAACTTTACTAATGGCCGTCTCATTAAATCTTCTTCCGTAAGATGAAAGGTGTAAAATGAAGCTCCCTTTTCATAACGAACTTCATGTGCAAATGAATAGTGTTCTGCAACACTTGCATAAGACTGTCCTACCTCAAGTGTCTCTAAATATAAATCATCCCCCGCAACATAGATCGTTTGAATTTCATTATTTGCAATTCCAAACTGTATGTATTCAGAGGTATGGTTCGTATAGACCCACCACGTGTAACCATATGGGCTTAGATCCTTTCTAACAGCCTCTCCTAGCTCCTTTTCTAATGCAGCAGGGTCTTTGCCTATCCAACTAAATAAATCCTCCTGGATCGCTAGCTTTTCAACTTCCTTTTCAGGGAGATCATTCTCCTCTTCTTGAAAATGTTTTTTTAGTTCATTCATATCCATAAGTTCAAGTGTTTTATCTTTAACCCTGTCAATGAGTGTAGGCGGGATCATGGTTGTTTGTGTCACGATATAATAGCCCGTTCCAATCACGATTATGAATAGAAGCAACCGTTTCATAAAGCGCATACTATATTTTCTCCTTCATAATTTGACTTCTTTAGAATATTCCTGTTTCTTTATTTGAAAAGTGAATAATCGGGCACTTAATCGATTCAACCCATTATCGTTCATTGTATTTATTTTCTTTTCAATTGCAACTTAAGAGAATTCATACTATTATAAGAGAAGATAGTCTAATGATGTGAGGTGTATAAAATGAGATTAGAGAATACAGGAATTGATGACATGCTTGTCGATGTCAAACCACTTAGTTACATTATGGGAAACCATGCGTTTATTAAAGGTGAACAGTGGGATTATGAGCGGATAACGTATGACTATAAGGTAGGTTCTGAAGAAAAAGGTGTCACCTATTATATTCGTATTCAAGGATATGCCGTTGAAGGTGATATCGATCGTGGGAATGCTGTTGTGAAGTTACTGACTCCCTTACTTGGGAAACATTATTATCCACACGGTATAGAATATGGTGAAGAGGAAAACTTCCCGAAAGGTCTTGTTGACCGTGCACATAAACTCGTTAAAAATGCTGCTGAAGAAGTGGCAAATCACAAAAAGTAATTTATAGTTGATAAGCATCTGCTTACATATTTACAAACATATGATATGCGAAAAAGGCCAGCTACCATTGTGTGGCTGGTTTTTTCGCACCCATAAGATATTGAGCTTAGAAAGGAGATACTAGAATACTTTGTTTGTAAAACTAACGAAACGACATTGGACACTCATTCTTTTATTACTACTTGCCGTTCTGCTTTATTTTATATTACCTATTTCGATTCCCTTGATCGCTGCTCTTATTACCGCCTTAATGCTAAATCCCCTTGTAAGACTTTTACAACGTAAATTCAATATAAACCGCAATATATCCGTTGGAATTGTATTTTTATTATTTATTTTACTGATCGGATTTGGCGGAACCTTCATCGTGATCAAAGCCGTTGCGCAAGTGGTTACTTTTGCGGAGGATATTCCAGCCCACTTCAACCAGTTAAATAACATTTATTCACAATTGGAAGAGGACTTTAAAAATTATGCTCAGAATCTCCCCCCTGAATTTATTAAGCAAATCTCAGACAGTATTGAAGATAGCTTAAACTCATTGGGCATTCTTGCAAAAGAAAACATTACAATCGATAATATTGCACAAATTTTCGCAAAAATACCCCAATATTTAATTAGCTTCCTTGTTTATCTAATTGCTTTATTTTTATTTATGCTTGAATTACCATTATTAAGATCAAAAGCTTATCATTTCTTTACAGAGGAAACTGCTGAGAAAGTATCCTTTATGAATGAAAGACTTTCAAATGTGCTATTTGGATTTATCAAAGCACAATTTCTCATAAGTATTATCATCTTATCCGTTTCATCCATTGCCTTATTTCTCATAGCTCCTGAGGTGGCCATCTTAATGTCACTCATCATTTGGCTTATCGATCTTATTCCTATCATTGGATCCATTATTATCCTAGGGCCATGGGCCTTGTATATGTTCTTAATTGGGAATGTTGCCATGGGAATTAAGCTATCAATCCTAGCGATAATCTTACTCGCCATTCGAAGGATTCTTGAGCCTAAACTATTAGGCCAGGAGATTGGACTTTCACCCTTAGTAACATTAATTGCGATGTTCCTCGGTTTAAAACTATTCGGTATATTAGGATTTATCCTTGGTCCCCTTATTGTTATCGCCTTTACTTCTGCAAAAGAAGCAGGTGTTTTTAAATGGGAAATAAAAATTTAACCCCATTCAAAAAACTCTCTATATAATCATATAATATGATTATATAGAGAGTTTATTTTTACTCGATTTAAGTGGACTACTTAAAATCCAAATATTGCTCTAAGCATCCCAGTAGTCTCTCCACCACTATAAAAGACATAAAGGAATAGATAAACCAATACACCAGTAGTTGCGGTTATAAACCACATCACACTTACAATTGGTCCTAGTTTTCGGTGTCTTTCAATCTTACGTTTTAATCCCAACCGTAGTGTGATTACACCGAATACAGCACTCGTTGTAGCCAAAACAATATGAAACACAAGAAATATCGTATAGTATATTTTAACATCTTCCGGACCACCAAAACTGGTATTACCGACGATAATCGTTCTTGAAACATACGTTATTAGAAATAATAATGCAAAAATTGCCGCTGAAATCATAGACCGTTTATGATATTTAACTTTTCCTTGAATAATAAACCTCCAACCAAATGCAACTAAGATTGCACTGATCACAATAAATAAAGTACTAATCGTTGGTACTAATGGCATAAGTAAATAGTTCCTTTCTGGTTAATCTGATTCCTAAACTGCAACATTTACCATCAGCGCTCATGCAGATGCAATAACGCTAATGGCATATCAATCTTGACAGTCTTTGTTATTTACTTTGATACTGGTGCATCTGGTAATGGATCAATTGTATGACTTTCACTGTTAAACCAGCCAAAGAATACTCGACCAATCATTGTCCCATAAATAATGGTCGACAATGTCTGCATAATAATACCACCTAGTTGTTGATCATCCAACGTACTCATTGGCGAAAACATCTCGGCACCTGAAATTTTTGATTCTAGACCGTCTAATACATCTCCTGGAACACATAAGCTCATCGCTTGAATCCAGGCGCCCTCAGAACTATATGCTTCGAATAATGGTGTAGATGCAAATATAATCAAGACACAAGCCGGCGTAATTAAAGCCGCACCAGCAAATACATAACCAATTTTAAGTAGTGGAATGAGGCGATCATCTCCCCGAATCGGTCCGACTACTGTCCACCACATCATGATCGCCGCAAATAAGATCACGATGGTGATCATGGCATGTACTGGCTGTGAAGACTTAGAAAAGTCAAAAACTGCTGGCATATGATAGATCGAAAATAGGAGATTAAATACGATTAACCCTATGAGCGGTTTTGAAAGCAAGGCAAAGATGGGCTTAATAATAGGTGCATCAATTACTTTTCTCCATATCCAAACGGGTATCCCCTTGATTAGTAATATAGGATACACAAGGAATAAGATGGCCAATTGTGCCATATGAGCTGTTAGCATAATATGTGATAATAAATCTATTGGCGACCCTTTTACAAGATAAAGGACAATAAGGCTCGTGTAAAAATAGATTTGTTGTTTACCCGTGACTTTTTCTCCCCCACCAAATTTATGACGGTATGGTCCGGTAATTAGATAATATACCAATGCAACTGCAAGTATAGATAAAATGAAATATGGACTCCATAAGGCTCGAAATCCAAATATTTGTATGTCCAACCACATTATTTTTCACTCCATTAAAACGGATTCTAATCTTCATTATAACGTATTTAAAGTTAGATTAACATTTATTATGTGACAATTTTAGTAAACTTCTAGCCGATCACTAGCTAGCTTCTCCAAATACTCTACAATAAAAAAGATCGGGAGCATGCTCCCGATCTTTCAATTCCTCATTTGCCACTTACCACCATGAAATAATACCTAGTCCAGCAAGTATAAGTAACGCTCCCCATACTCCACCATACATTAATATAGCAGGTACCTCATGTCCCTTATCTTTCAGGTGCATGAAATAGTAGAACTGAAACCCAACTTGGACGATTGCCATAATAAGTAGTATAGGTATGGCATACATTTTGGGCACACTTCCTGTTGCAACTATTCCAAATGCTACAAGAGTTAAGACAATCATGAGCGCAAATGAAATGACCTGTTTCTTCATTTCATCTTTACTTTGTCTTTTTTCAAACAGATCCACTTTGCTCTTGCTCGTATTTTCAGTCATAAGTTAACCCACCTTTCCCATTAAATAAACAACAGTAAAGACGAATACCCAAATAACATCGATAAAGTGCCAGTATAGACTAAATGTATTAAACTTAGGTGCGTTATATAAGTTTAAGCCACGTTTAGAATTTCGAACCATTAATGCGATTAACCAGCATATTCCAAAGGTCACGTGACCACCGTGGAATCCAACTAATGCATAAAATGCTGAGCCAAATGCTGATGAACGGAAAGTAAAACCATAATCCGTAATATAGTGAGCAAACTCATATATTTCTAATCCAAGAAATCCAATTCCAAGAAGTGCCGTAACACCTAACCATAACTGCATTTTCTTGAAATCGTTGTTTCTCATATGATACATCGCATATACACTCGTTAATGAACTGGATAATAACAACACAGTCATTAAGAATACTAGCTCAAGACCAAACAACTCTTCAGCTGCTGGTCCTTTATTAACAGAATCTTTAAGTGCAAGATAGACTCCGAATAAACAAGCAAATAGTACTGTTTCTCCACCAAGGAAGAACCAAAACCCCATAAATTTATTCTTTCCCTCAAGAGTAGCCCTCTCTGGTTGATCTGGCATTGTTTCAGGGTTTAAGGAATGATCTTGACTCATATTAGTCAGCCTCCCTTTCAAGTGCTTCTTCTAGTTCTTTTTTCGGCACATAATATCCATGATCATCTTTAAGCGACCTTACGATCATACAACCAATTGCAAACGCCATACCACCGTATAAAGCGATATACCAAAGTGCGTTTCCAGTTTGATATATAAATCCAAGACCTGCAACAAAGAAACCAAAGGACATTAAGAACGGTAGAATTGAACCATTTGGCATATGAACATCATCTAAAGGTTCACCTGGTGCCATTTTCCCTTTACCTTCAGTCTTTTCGATCCACAATGGATCAAGGCCACGGACAAGTGGTAGTTGTTCGAAATTATAATAAGGTGGTGGTGATGATACTGCCCACTCTAATGTACGGCCATCCCATGGGTCAGCAGGTGCCGGATCACCTTTAACTGATGTGATAATAATGTTATACAGAAACACGATTACACCAAAGGCCATAAAGAAAGCACCGATCGTACTAATTACGTTCCCTAAATCCAATCCTTGATCTTCTAAGAATACCCAATATCTACGTGGCATTCCCATCAATCCCAGGAAATGTTGAATAAAGAATGTCAGATGGAATCCAATGAAGAATGTCCAGAATGTAATTTTTCCAAGACCTTCATACAAGATTTTACCGAACATCTTCGGCCACCAATAATGTAGCGCAGCAAAGATACCAAAGATCGTACCACCCACAATAACATAGTGGAAATGCGCAACAACAAAGTACGTATCATGATACTGATAATCGGCAACGTTTGAACCTAGCATAACTCCAGTCATTCCACCAATTGTGAATGTTGGAATAAAACCAAGTGCCCATAACATCGCGGAGTTAATTGTAATGCTTCCGCCCCACATCGTTGCTAACCAGTTAAATATTTTAATACCTGTTGGTACAGCTATCGCCATTGTAGCAACAGCGAATATTGAGTTTGCAACTGGACCTAATCCAACTGTAAACATATGGTGAGCCCAGACCATGAATCCTAAAAAGGCAATTAACATCGTAGCAAACACCATTGCTGTATAACCAAATAAGCGTTTCTTAGAAAATGTTGAAAATACATCACTAAACAAACCGAATAGCGGTAAGATCAATATATAAACCTCTGGATGTCCAAAGATCCAAAATAAATGTTGATAAATAATTGTATTTCCACCCGCAGCAACATCAAAGAACGCGGAATCGAACATTCGATCAAACATTAATAAGAATAAGTTAATCGTTAGTGCCGGGAATGCGAACAAAATCAATACACTTGTAATAAGTGTTGCCCAACTAAATAAAGGCATACGTAAATAAGTCATCCCAGGTGCACGCATATTCACGATTGTGGCAATAAAGTTAATTCCACCCATCAGTGTTCCAGCACCCGCAATTTGTAGACCTAATACATAAAAGTCAACCCCATGCCCAGTTGAATTCATGGCTAATGATGCGTAGGATGTCCATCCCGCATCAGGTGCCCCACCTAAAAACCAACTTAGGTTTAATAGAATTCCACCAAAGATAAATAACCATAGACCTAATGAGTTTAAAAACGGAAATGCAACATCTCGTGCACCTATTTGCAAGGGCATAATGGCGTTCATTAACCCTATCAGTATCGGCATTCCCGCAAGAAATATCATTGTTGTACCATGCATCGTGATCATTTCGTTAAAGAAACCTGCTGTGACAAAGTCATTTTCAGGCTTTATTAATTGTATCCGAATAATCATTGCTTCTATTCCACCAAGCAAGAAAAAGAACCCACCGCCACCTAAGTACAATTTCCCTATCTTTTTATGGTCAACTGTAGTTAAGTAATCCCATAACGCGGCTCCAAATCCTTTCTTTCCTGTAGCTGCTACATCCATGACTTATACCTCCTTATAACATCTTCCACACTATAAAACCTAGAATCTTTTTTAGTTTTCATTATTTTCCAGCACTTTCTGGTGTTACTTCAGATGGCTGTAACTGCATTAAATACTCTGCAATTTTATCTGCCTCTTCTTCTGAAAGTTCTGGATACATGCCTGTCATTTTGTTTCCTGGTTTAATTTCTTCAGGATCCATAATCCAATCAACTAAATTTTCTTTAGTTGGTAATAAAATACCTGCAAATCTTGAACGATCACCAAAGGCTGTCAAATCTGGTCCCACTGGCACATCACGTTCTTTATTATATCCATCCGTATTTCCGATCGCATGACAGCTCATACAACTGTTCTCATCGAATAACTCTTTACCATCCTGAGCGACTGCATCTTTCGGTGTTTCTTCCGGATCTACATTTTGAATATCTGTAACCCACTGTTCATATTCTTCTTCACTCACTACAACAACTTTGAAATCCATGAGTGAATGTGAAGGTCCACATAGTTCAGCACATTTACCATAGAATACGCCTTCCTCATGAGCTTCAATAAACATTGTGTTTACGTTTTCCGGGTTTACGTCTAACTTACCACTAATACTTGGTACCCAGAATGAATGTAGAACGTCATTTGACTTTAAGTTTACATATACTTTTGTGTCAACAGGAATGTACATATCCTGACTCATTTCAATCTCTTCACCTTGATAGTCAAAATGCCACCAATATTGATTACCTGTTACCTCAATGTTGATATGCTCATCACTGTCTGACGCATCAGCAAGATCAAATGTGGCGATGACTGTAGGTACTGCCATGATCACTACTAAAATGATAGGAATAATTGTCCACACAGTTTCAAGTGTTTTATTCCCTTCAACTTGTACGGGTATGTAATCTTCTTCGCCTTTCTTTTTACGGAAACGAATTAATACAATAACATAAACGATCATGACCGCAATAAATACAAACGACATGACAACGGTCGTTAATATGATCAAATACATAGATGAATCCGCCCCATACCCCTTCGGGACAAGTGCAGTTAGATTCTCTCTACCACAACCAGATAACACGAGCATTAACAACCCTAAAAGAAATACCGATTTTAATTTACCTATCTTATTTCTCATATCTGTGCATACCTCTCTTTCTCTTTATAACTTCCTTTTATTTTTTAAAATAATTAAGGACAATACGAATTGTATTACTATTGATGTTTTTTAAAATTCACATTGCAAGTTTAGTTATCATTCTAATCACAGTACATGACTATTTGTAATAGACAATGTGTGGAGCAACTGCTTCCAGGTTAAAACACGGTGTAAGAGTTCCCCCTTTCATGTTGAAGTAAAATATACAGTTGTGAATCCCTTCCTAAAAGTAACTGGATAATTGCTGATCCTTACTAAATTGTAGCATGCTTGTGCTTTACAATCTATTATCTTCACATGCTCCACTCCTTTTTACTCTAATTAAAATAGGATGACAGGAGCATGTCAGAATAAGCTCGTAACGCAATTAGTATCCATCTTCGTTCATCATAATATGTGAATACGTTAGGAAGTAAATAAACTTTGTATGAAGTTTAGTAAAACTCCTCTACACTATTTTTAACAAATAAGCGGATATAATGCAAGGTTATTCACTTAAGGAACGTGTTAATGGTTAAAATCCTCTCGTTTGTAACAAACTTGTGACATTTATTAAGTTTAACCTCATTTAATTGCTTTATCCAATGAAAAAACTTTATGATTAATGTATTCTTATTCTTGACCATTGAAATAAGCTACAAATTATTAAAAGATGAAGTGAGGCAATATCATGTTAAAAACGTTAAAATCACTTTCCGTTGTTTCCACGATCGGTATGTTATTCATATTACTTGGTGGAGCATTGGTTACGAAGACTGGTTCAGGGGCTGGTTGTGGAGAGAGTTGGCCATTATGTAATGGACAATTATTTCCTACGGATATTACCCCCGAACTCATTATTGAATATAGTCACAGACTCGTCTCCTCCGTTATGGGTGTTACAGTGTTCGCACTCGGTATATTGGCTTGGAGATTTGTCGGTCATGTTCGCGAAGTAAAATTTCTATCTTTCTTATCAATCTTTTTTCTTATTCTTCAAGGATTAATTGGAGCAGCGGCTGTAAAATGGGGACAATCTGATTTTGTACTTGCTGCGCATTTCGGTATTTCACTTGTTTCCTTTGCAGCTGTATTCTTGCTCACATTACTCATTTTTGAAATCGATCAGAAATTCGATACAAAGCAACTCATTATTCATAAGAAACATCGAATTGAGATCTATTTATTAACCGTTTATACGATCATCGTCGTTTATACAGGTGCACTCGTACGGCATACGAATTCAAATCTCGTCTGTAAAGATTGGCCATTTTGCAATAATGGTTCACCACTCGCCTTTGCAAATTACGACTTTTACCAATGGATTCAGATGGGGCACCGATTAGCAGCTGGTCTTTTATTCATATGGACAGTCATATTCTTTGTTAAAGTCTTTCGATCATACCGTAATAATCAAATGATGGTCTGGGGTTGGACAATTATCCTAGTGTTGATCACTTTACAAGTATTCTTCGGTGCCATGATTATATTCACTGCATTAAATTTAGGTGTTGCATTACTGCACGCTCTTATTATTACGTGTTACTTCGGTATGCTAAGCTACTATATACTTCTATCTTCTCGAAGTACAAAACAATTATAAACGGTACGACACTTATTTCTCTAAAAAATAGCCGGTCATAAAACATGATGTTTTATGACCGGCTATATTTATGACACATAATGTTCTTGCATGATTTTATTCGAATTCAACCAGCAAATCGTTGATTGAAATGGGTTCGCCACTTTCCACGAAGACATCCTTAATGACACCTGTAAAAGGAGCTTGTACAGTAGTTTCCATTTTCATCGCTTCAGTGATTAATAAATAATCACCTTTATTAACTTTTTGGCCCTTTTTACAAATTGCCTCTACAACTGTACCGGGCATTGTTGCACCAATGTGTTTGCCATTTTCAGGATCTGCCTTCGGTATTGTTGCTAACTGTGTATCAACTTGCTTATCTTTTATAACAATCTCTCTTGGCTGTCCATTTAATTCAAAATAAACGACTCGAGTTCCATCCAATTTAGGTTTCGAAATCGATACGAGTTGAATAAATAATGTTTTACCTTTCTCGATTTCAACTTCAATTTGTTCACCTAACTTCATTCCATAAAAGAATGTTGGCGTATCGAGTACAGATACATTGGCATACTCTTGATAGAAGTCGTGGTAATCCATGAAAACCTTTGGATATAATGTGTATGAAATTAAATCGAAGCTCGTAATTTGACGATCAAGCTTTTTAAACAGCGTTTGTTTCAACTCATTGAAATCGACGGGATCGAGTAATTGTCCCGGTCTCACCTTAATAGGTTCCTTCCCTTTTAAAATAATCCTTTGTAGTTCTTCTGGAAATCCTTGATAAGGTTGTCCAAGCATTCCTTGGGCAAACTCAATCACCGAGTCAGGGAAATCAATTGTTTTGCCACGCTCATAAACATCGTCTTCAGTAAGGTCGTTTTGAACCATAAATAACGCCATATCTCCAACAACTTTTGATGATGGTGTAACTTTAATAATATTCCCAAACATCTCATTTACCTGAGTGTACATCGATTTGACTTCATCCCAACGATCTCCTAAACCAACTGCTTTAGACTGTTGTTGTAAATTACTGAATTGCCCACCTGGCATTTCATGTTGATAAATTTCCGTATGTGGGGATTTTAGTCCACTTTCAAAGTCTTGATAATAGTTTCTGACACCTTCCCAATAATGGGATAATTCTTCATAGGCATCAATATCCATTTTCGGTCTATGTGCCTTACCATCTAAGGCATGGTAGAGTGATTGTGCACTTGGTTGTGATGTTGACCCTGCCATCGGCCCGCTTGCAACATCAACTGCATCGACACCTGCATCAATCGCACGTGCATACGTATAGATACCATTACCACTTGTATCATGTGTGTGCAGGTGAATCGGTAAGTCTACCGTCTCTTTCAAGCTTGAGACTAATTGATAGGCTGCTTCTGGTTTCAATAATCCACCCATATCTTTAATCCCTAGAATATGTGCACCAGAATGCTCAAGTTCTTTGGCAAGTTTTTGATAATACGCTAAATTGTATTTTGTTTCATTTGGATCAAGTATGTTTCCCGTATAACAAATTGCTGCTTCAGCAATCTTATTATTATCTCTCACATCTCGAATCGCAGGAACCATTCCTTCAACCCAGTTTAAACTGTCAAAAATACGGAATAGATCAATTCCAGCATCTGAACTTTCTTTAATGAATTCCGTATTTAAGTTATCAGGATAGTTTTTGTAGCCAACTGCGTTACTCGCACGTAACAGCATTTGGAATAAAACATTAGGCATTTTCTGACGTAATTTCATTAATCGTTCCCACGGATCTTCTTTTAAGAAACGATATGCCACATCAAATGTTGCACCGCCCCACATCTCTACTGAAAATAAATCAGGTAAGAGTCGTGATGTTTCTTCGGCAATTTTCAGCATATCTTTTGTCCGTAATCTCGTTGCAAGTAACGATTGATGTGCATCACGGAATGTTGTATCTGTCAACATGACTTCATTTTTTTCCTTCAACCATTTAGCTAAGCCCTCAGGTCCGTATTGATCTAAAATTTGTTTGGATCCATTTGGTATCTCATCAAGTAACGAGACTTTTGGTACAATCGCTTTGTCTAAAATCGGCTTTTCTCTCATCGCTTTTCCATCAAATCCGTTTACTGTCACTTCACCAATATAGGATAACATCTTTGTTCCACGGTCTTGTCGTTTAGGAAACACGAATAATTCTGGAGTTTGATCAATAAATGTCGTGCTATATTCTCCACTCATAAAATCCTTATGTTTAATAACATTTTCCAAAAATGGAATATTTGTCTTTAATCCACGTATTCTAAATTCCTTTAGATTACGCCCCATTTTTTGAGCTGCTTGTTCAAAGGTTAAAGCCCATGTAGACAATTTAACGAGTAATGAATCATAATGTGGCGATATGACAGCGCCTTGGAATCCATTTCCAGCATCAAGTCTGACACCAAAACCACCACCTGTACGGTATACCATTATTTTTCCTGTGTCTGGCATAAAGTCATTTAATGGGTCTTCCGTCGTTACACGTGATTGAATAGCATAGCCTAGTGTGAAAATCTCACTTTGTTCTGGTATTCCGATCGATTGATCATGCATATTTTGTCCATCGGCTACTTTAATTTGCGTTTGTACAATGTCTACACCAGTGATCATTTCAGTAATCGTATGTTCGACCTGAACACGTGGATTCACTTCAATAAAATAAAACTCCTGATCATCTGTAACTAAAAACTCAACAGTTCCAGCGTTCACATACTCTACATTTTTCATTAACTTAACCGCTGCCTCGCACATTTCTAGACGAAACTCTTCTGGTAAAGATACACTAGGCGCTGTTTCAACAACCTTCTGATGTCTTCTTTGGACAGAACAATCTCGCTCGAACAAATGAATCACATTACCATGTTCATCACCAATCACTTGTATTTCTATATGTTTTGGGTTTTCAATTAATTTTTCTACATAAACTTCATCATTACCAAAAGCTGCTTTTGCTTCTGATTTTGCACGGTTATACGATTCCGTTAGTTCCTTCTCTTCACGGACGATCCTCATGCCACGCCCGCCACCACCTAGTGAAGCTTTAATAATAATCGGATAGCCATTTGTTTTTCCAAATTCACGTACTTCTTCTACGGAATTTACAGGCCCATCAGTACCCGGAATTACTGGTAATCCAGCACTTGTTGCTTGTGTTCTAGCTTTTACTTTATCTCCGAACACATTTAAGTGCTCACTAGTAGGACCGATAAAGATAATTCCTTCTTCCTCACAACGTTGTGCAAATAAGATGTTTTCGGACAGAAATCCATAACCAGGATGAATGGCGTCAACACCTACACTTTTTGCAAGTTCAATGATCCCTTCGATGTCTAAATAAGCATCAATCGGTTTCTTTCCTTCACCAATTAAATATGCTTCATCTGCTTTGTAACGGTGATATGAACTTGAATCTTCATTTGAATAAACGGCAACGGTTCGAATATTAAGTTCCGTACATGCACGGAATACCCGAATCGCGATTTCGCCCCGATTTGCTACTAAGACCTTATTGATTTTATTTAACTTGACCATGATCTTCCCCCTACATTCTTAAATTCTCTATTTTGAGTTCTATGTGTTGGTTCTTCTCGCACTGGTTGCTGTTTCTTTTTCTTAACGGACATGGCGATGTTATTTAGAATCCCCATTGATAACATTAATACTAACAACGAAGACCCGCCATAACTGAGGAATGGTAATGGGATACCCGTAATTGGTAGTACACCACTAATAGCACCCATATTGATTATCGCTTGGATCCCGATCATTGACGATATCCCTATTGCTATTAGAGATCCAAAACTATCTTCACATTCTCTAGCAATATAAAAACCCCTCAGAACAATGATCATTAACATCCCGACCACGATAATTAAACCTACAAGACCTAATTCTTCAGTGATAACAGACATAATGAAGTCGGTGTGAGCTCCCCAAAGATAACCTAATTTCTGTACACTTTGCCCGAGCCCCTCACCTGTTAATCCACCAACGCCGATTGCTAAATACGATTGAATTAAGTGATATCCACCTGTTTCAGGCGTTGCGAAGGGTTCATAGGCCCCCGTAAAACGAGCAACCCTTACATCTGTTATCATACTAGGAATTGTTATAACAAATAAGGTAACACTGATCGCAATTAAAATAAAGAGATGTTTAAAATGAATCCCTGAGCTAAAGATAATTGCACAGGCAAACAAAAAGATGATGGCAGCAGTCCCGATATCAGGTTGTAATAAGATAAGCCCTAGAATAAAACCCGTTAAGACAAGTGGTGGTAAGACTGCTGTTGAAAACTGAGTAATATATTCCTGCTTCTTAGAATAAACGGAAGCAAGGTATAAAATCAACCCTAATTTAATGAATTCAGACGGTTGGATGCTGATTGATCCGAATAGAGTTATTGATCTTGTCGCATTATTTGCCTCTTCTCCGAAAAAAAGAACACCTATAAGAAGAAGGATGCTAAAAAGAACAATCATTTTAATCATCTTTTGATAATGTCGGTATGGAAATACACAACAAAATACAAAACCAATTAACCCAATAATAAACCATTGCAATTGTTTGAATAAATAATATGTACTCCCCAACCCCTCAACAACAGCGGCAACCATACTAGCACTGTAAATCATAACAATGCCGAATGCTGCTAATAGAATCGGGGTAATGATTAACGTGAAATCATAATCTTTCATTCTCTCTATCATCTTACCTCACCCTCACCTTAATAAATTTAGTCCTAATTCGATGAGATATAGATATTCATATATTCAACTCATTTCAATTATAACTTTCCAAAATTGTTTTACGCATATTTAAAAATGTGCTTTGACGCACTTTTAAAAAAAGTGCTTTGACGCACTTTTAAAAATGTGCTTTACTAAATCTTCTGATTTATCATGGAAAGAGGGGTGGTCACACCCTCTGATATAAAAAAACTTTGCCACTTTATTTGACGGCAAAGTTTTGCAAAAAGTGTTACACCATAGCGATGTGAAATGTTTTAATCTACAAGGGCTACATAGATTGTTGAGCTGTTTCGTGCAGTATATTAAGTTGTCTCTCTAAACTTCCAATTAGATCCTTACCTTCAATCTCGCTGATTAAGTTCAAACGAATTGCAAAATCAATTTCCCTTGAGAGTCCAAACATTTGCGTATCTAAAACCTCTTCATATAAAGGACATTGTGGCATCGTTAAATTCTTTATTTGAACTTCTATTAAACGTAATATTTTATCCGCATCAGCTTTAAGAAGGGCGTAAGCTTTTTCACGATGATCGATCGTAATTTCAGGCATCAAATGTTCCCCTCCTCAAAAAGGACTTTCTACTAGTTTATACTATCGTTTGAGAGCGGAAATTGCAACTATAATTGATAACCTTCCCGCAGATTTTTGTCTATTTACGTACAAAACAACGAAACGTAAGGAAGATTTATGCTATTCATCCCCTTTATTTCAACACAAGGTATTCTATATAGCCTTTATCATCCTTCTGCAGACTTAATTTTTCAATAAACATACATTTAATTCTAATTTCGTGAAATATAATGATTTGTCTGTTATTCTAAGTTGAGATTACTGTTGAGAGGTGAACATTTTGATTGTACAATTGGCTGGTAAAGTTGGATATCCAATAACGCTAGACCCTACGGTTTGGATATTTGATGATCGAAAAATTTTATTTGAAGAAGCATTTATTAAAAAAGATGAGTCTGCAAGTACATACGAAGTAAATGAGCTAGACGAAGCTGCAGAAAGATGGAATCGCGCGATCCATTTAAATGAGGCTAGACCACCTGTTAATAAAAGCATTACCCGGTTTGAACGTGAAAAAATCTTGAAGAATTCTTATGTTATGCCCATCCATGAATTTTTAGCGCATGCCGAGATAGCAGATGATGCAAAGGATGTTACATTAATAACAGCAGATGGAGATGTTCGGATATCGTTGGAACAATTACTTGACTGTTATTTATTGTTTTCTATTAAAGGAAAACCATTAAAAGAAAATGGACCGGTTCATTTGTACTTTAGAGATGGATCAAACCATAAAACACCGATTACAAGTGTTAATAAAATAGTGATCAACTAGCAAGACATCTTCACGCTTCA
>Ga0209487_1001959_pt1 | contig 16993 bp, 12 predicted proteins | sample Poulit2012_FD_187524 | JGI IMG/M metagenome (GOLD analysis project Ga0209487, IMG submission 187524) | Agricultural soil microbial communities from Georgia to study Nitrogen management - Poultry litter 2012 (SPAdes) (version 2) | ecosystem: Environmental > Terrestrial > Soil > Agricultural land...
GAGCAGCGCCAGGCCGCGCTGGACCTGGTCTGGGACAAGCGGGAGTACCACGCCGACGGCGGGATGTCCCGGGATCCGCTCGCTCACCTCCTCGAGGTGTTCTCCGGGGTGGACACGGCCGCGATGAAGGATGCCCGCGCCGCTGAGCTGGCCGCGCTGCCGCTGACCGAACGGCTCGCCCGTCGGATCATCGACGGGGAGATGAAGGGGCTCACCGAGGACCTGGACGCCGCCCTCGACCAGGGGCTGAAGGCCCTGGACATCGTCAACGACCACCTGCTCGCCGGGATGAAGGTGGTCGGCGAGCGGTTCGGTGCCGGTGAGATGCAGCTGCCGTTCGTGCTGCAGTCCGCGGAGACGATGAAGACCGCCGTGGCGCACCTGGAACCGCACATGGAGAAGGTGGACGCCGAGGACAGTGCTGGGAAGGGAACGATCGTGCTCGGCACCGTGCGCGGCGACGTGCACGACATCGGCAAGAACCTGGTGGACATCATCCTGTCCAACAACGGCTACACCGTGGTGAACCTGGGCATCAAGCAGCCGGTGGCCGCGTTCATCGAAGCAGCCGAGACGCACCAGGCGGACGTGATCGGGATGAGCGGCCTGCTGGTGAAGTCCACTGTGGTGATGAGGGAGAACCTGGAGGAGCTGAACACCCGCCAGCTGGCCGGTAGCTACCCGGTGCTGCTCGGCGGGGCGGCGCTGACCCGGGTGTATGTGGAGGACGACCTGGCCGAGATGTACACCGGGCAGGTGCGCTACGCCCGGGACGCCTTCGAGGGGCTCCGGCTGATGGAACCGTTGGTGCAGATCGCTCGCGGCGCCGACCCCGACTCGGTCGGCCTGCCGCCGCTGAAGAAGCGCCGGCACGCGCAGGTGACCGTGACCGAGACAGCGCCGGAGAACCTGCCCGCCCGGTCCGACGTGGCTGCCGACAACCCGGTGCCGACGCCGCCGTTCTGGGGCACCCGGGTGGTCAAGGGCATCGCCCAGGCCGGCTATGCGGCGTTCCTGGACGAACGTGCCACGTTCATGGGCCAGTGGGGGCTCAAGCCCAGCCGAGGGGAGGGCCCTGGGTATGAGGAGCTGGTCGCCACCGAGGGCCGCCCGCGGCTGCGGCAGTGGCTGCAGCAGATCGCCACTGAGGAGCTGCTGGTGCCGTCGGTGGTGTACGGGTACTTCCCGGCGGTGGCCGACGGCAACGATGTGGTGGTGCTGCACCACGAGGGTCCGGACGGCGGCTCCGGTGGTACGCCCGGTACGGAGAGGCTCCGGTTCTCCTTCCCCCGGCAGCGCCGGGACCGGCACCTGTGCCTGGCCGACTACGTGCGCGCCCAGGACTCCGGGGAGGTGGATGTGCTCGGTGTACAGCTGGTCAGCGTGGGCTCGCGGGTGGCCGAGCGCACCGCGGAGCTGTTCGCCCAGGACCGGTACCGGGAGTACATGGAGCTGCACGGGCTGTCGGTGCAGCTGACCGAGGCGCTCGCAGAGTACTGGCACGCGCGGGTCCGTGAGGAGCTCGGCTTCGCCGCTGAGGACCCGGAGGAGCTGGAGGGCATGTTCAAGGTGGCCTACCGGGGCGCGCGGTACTCCTTCGGCTACCCGGCCTGCCCGGACCTGGGCGACCGGGCGAAGATCGTCGAGCTGCTCCGCCCGGACCGGATCGGGGTGAGCCTGAGCGAGGAGCTGCAGCTGCACCCGGAGCAGTCCACCGACGCCCTGGTGTTCCACCACCCGGAGGCGAAGTACTTCTCGGTGTGAGCCTGCGTGAGCAGGATCATGCTGCTCGGGCTCGTCTGGCCTCCCGTACGCAGGCGGGACCGGGGCAAGATAACTGTGTGAGCACTCCTGCGCTCGGGCCCGCCCCCGGGGCACCACCCGGACGGCCCGCAGATCCCGCTACCCGCACCAGCGAGGACGTCCTGCACGAGCTCGCCACGGACCCCGACCGCGGTCTCTCCAGCCAGGAGGCGGAGCGGCGGCTGGCCGCCGACGGGCCGAACGAGCTGCGTACCGCACCGCCGACCCCGTGGTGGCGCCGGCTCCTCGACCAGTTCCAGGATCCGCTGGTGTACCTGCTGCTGGTGGCGGTGCTCATCTCCGCGGTGGCCTGGTACGGGGAGGGCGCCGCGGGCGCCCCGGTCGACTCGATCGTGATCCTCGCCGTGGTGCTGCTGAACGCGCTGATCGGGCTGGTGCAGGAGGCCCGGGCCGAGGACGCGGTCGCAGCACTGAGCTCTATCACCACACCCAGCGCCACAGTGCTGCGGGACGGCCGGCTGCAGACTGTGCCGGCGGCGGAGGTGGTCCGTGGTGACATCCTTCGCCTGAGCGAGGGCGACGCCGTGGGCGCGGACGCGCGCGTGCTGACCGCCAGCAGGCTGAAGGTGCAGGAAGCCTCGCTCACCGGCGAGAGCCTGGCCGTCAGCAAGAGCCCGGCGGTGCTGTCCCGGCCGGTGCCCCTGGGTGACCGCCGAAACATGGTCTATCAGGGCACCGCGGTGACCGAGGGCGTCGGCTCGGCCGTGGTGACCGGCACCGGGATGGACACCCAGATGGGCGCCATCGCCCAGATGCTGGCGGAGACCAAGGAGGAGCCGACGCCGCTGGACCGGGAGATCGCGCAGATCTCCAAGGTGCTGGGCATCACGGTCATCGCGATCGCTGTGGTGGTGATGGTGGTGACCGCGCTGGTGAACCAGGTGTCCACCATGGGTGACCTGGTCACCGTGCTGCTGCTCGGCGTCTCGCTCGCCGTGGCCGCCGTGCCCGAGGGACTGCCGGCGATCCTGTCCCTGGTGCTGGCTGTCGGGGTGCAACGGCTGGCCCGTCGCGGTGCGGTGGTCAAGAAGCTCGGCTCAGTAGAGACGCTCGGGTCGGCCTCGGTGATCTGCACCGACAAGACCGGCACCCTCACCCGCAACGAGATGACCTTGCGCCGCGTGCTCACCGCTGACGGCGAGGTGGACGTCAGCGGCATCGGCTACGCCCCGGTGGGCGAGGTGCGCAGCACCGACGGCAACGACCTGCCCGACCTGCTGCAGGAGGAAGTGCTACGCACCCTGGTCGGCGGCAGCCTGGCCAACAATGCCCAGCTCGCGAAGATCGACGACACCTGGAGCATCGAGGGGGACCCGACCGAGGCCGCGTTCCTGGTCGCCGCCGCCAAGCTCCCCGGTGCCGGGGAGCTCGCCGCCGGCTACCGGCGCGAGGGGGAGATCCCGTTCTCCTCTGCCCGCAAGCGGATGTCGGTGCTCACCGTCGCCCCCGACGGCCGGCGGCTGCTGGTGGCCAAGGGCGCCCCGGACGTGCTGCTGGACCGGTGCACCCACCTGGCCCGCGGGACCGACGTCGTCGAGCTGGTCGCCGCCGACCGCGAGCGGATGCTTGAGGGGGTACGCAGGTTCGGCGAGCAGGCGTTGCGCACGCTGGCAGTCGCCTACCGTCCGCTGACCGACGACGAACACCTCGACCCCGCCACACCGGGTGAGGAAGACGGACCTGCACGTGCCGAGGACCGGCTCGAGACAGGTCTGGTGCTCCTCGGTGTGGTGGGCATCATCGACCCGCCGCGCGAAGAGGCGGCCGTCGCGGTGGCCGAAGCACGTCGGGCTGGGATCCGGACGGTGATGATCACCGGCGACCACCCCGGCACCGCGGTCCGGATCGCCGCCGACCTGGGTATCGTCGACGCCGGCCAGCACGCCGCCGGCGCGGACCTGGTGCAGCACGTGCGCACCGGGGCGGAGCTGGACCGGCTGGACGAGGCCGGCCTGGCCGCGGTGGTCGAGGAGGTCAGCGTGTTCGCGCGGGTGTCCCCGGCGCACAAGAACCGGATCGTGGACGCCCTGCAGGCCAGCGGTCGGGTGGTGGCGATGACCGGTGACGGCGTCAACGACGCCCCAGCACTGAAGTCCGCGGACATCGGTGTGGCGATGGGCATCACCGGCACCGAGGTGACCAAGCAGGCCGGGAACATGATCCTCGGCGACGACAACTTCGCCACCATCGTGGTGGCGGTGCGGCTCGGCCGGGCGATCTTCGACAACATCAAGAAGTTCCTGCGCTACCTGCTCTCTTCGAACATGGGCGAGGTCTTCACCGTGTTCTTCGGCGTCGTGCTGGCCGGGGTGATCGGCCTGTCCGGTGCGGCCGCGCCGGGGGAGGTGGTCGTGCCGCTGCTGGCCGTGCAGATCCTGTGGATCAACCTGGTCACCGACTCCCTGCCGGCGTTGGCGATGGGGGTGGACCCGGAGATCGAGGACGTCATGGCCCGCCGACCGCGGGCGCTGACCGAGCGCATCCTGGACCGGCAGATGTGGACCGGCACCCTGTTCATCGGTCTGGTGATGGCCGCGGCCTCGCTGCTGACCATCGACATCTTCCTGCCCGGCGGGCTGGTGGCCGGGACAGACTCCCTGGACGTGGCCCGTACCGCCGGGTTCACCACGCTCGTGCTCGCGCAGCTGTTCAACACGCTGAACTCCCGGTCGGAGACGAGCAGCGCCTTCCACCGGCTGCTGGTGAACCGGTGGTTGTGGGCCGCCCTCGGCGCCGCGCTGGTCCTCCAGGTCGCAGTGGTCCACCTGCCGGTGCTGCAGGTGGCGTTCGGGACCGCGGCGCTGGACCTGACGCACTGGTTGGTGGCGGCCGCGATGGCCTCGTCCGTGCTCTGGATGGACGAGCTGCGCAAGGTCGTCCTGCGCGCCCGCCGGTGACGTCACCACCCGGAATGGTGACATGATCGCAGGGTGCGACTGACGATCCTCGGCGGCGGCGGGTTCCGCGTGCCGCTGGTCTACCGTGCCCTGCTTGGCGACACCTCGGAGAACCGGGTCACCCAGGTCCGGCTGTATGACACCGACGAGATGCGGCTGCGCGGCATCGCCCAGGTGCTCAGCGCGCTGGCCGCCGGCCAGCCGGACGCACCGGAGGTGCTGGTCACCACCGACCTGGACCGGGCGCTGACCGGTGCGGACTTCGTGTTCTCCGCGATCCGGGTGGGCGGCACCGCAGCACGGGCGCTGGATGAGCAGGTGGCGCTGCGACACCAGCTGATCGGGCAGGAGACCACCGGAGTGGGTGGGATCAGCTACGCGCTGCGCGGGCTGCCGGTGGTGGTCGAGCTCGCCGAGCGGATCGCCAGGTGCTGCCCGCGGGCGTGGGTGATCAACTTCACCAACCCGGCCGGGCTGGTGACCGAGGTGATGAGGCGCACGCTCGGAGACCGGGTGGTGGGCATCTGCGACTCCCCGGTAGGGCTGGCCCGCCGGGTGCTCACCACCCTGGAGAGCGCTGCCTTGGTGCGTCCGGGCAGCGCCGCCGGGGTGGGCCTGGGCGGCAGCGCCGTGCACATGGACTACGTCGGCCTGAACCACCTGGGCTGGCTGCGCGGGCTGCACGTGGACGGGCAGGACGTGCTGCCCGAACTGCTCGCCCGCCCGGACCTGCTCGGCTCCTTCGAGGAGGGCCGGCTGTTCAAGGCGGAGTGGCTGCAGACCCTGGGGGCAGTGCCGAACGAGTACCTGCACTACTACTACTACCAGCGGGAGGCGCTTGCGGCGGAGGCCGCTGCTGAGGCCACCCGCGGCGTCTACCTGGAGCGGCAGCAGTCCGGGTTCTACACGGTCGCCGCCGACCTGCCGCCGGACGAGGCCTACACCCTGTGGGAGCACACCCGAGCCGACCGGGAGGCCACCTACATGGCCACCAACCGGGAGGCGGCCGGCAGCTTCGAACGGGACGAGGCCGACCTGGTCTCCGGCGGGTACGACCAGGTGGCGCTGGCGATCATGCACGCTATCGCCCACGACGACGCCGCCGAGCTGATCTTGAACGTCGCCAACGATGGGCTGCTCGCCGAGCTGGACGAGACTGCTGTGGTCGAGGTGCCCTGCCGGGTGGACGCCGCGGGGGTGTACCCGCTGCCGGCCGACCCGCTACCGGGGTATGCCCGCGGGCTGGTCGCCCAGGTCAAGCACGTGGAGCGGTGCACGATGGAGGCGGCCTTGACCGGTAGTCGCGAGGCAGCTGTGCGGGCGCTGGCGGCACACCCGCTCACCGACAGCGTGGCAGTGGCCGCCGACGTCCTCGCGGACCTCCAGCAGACCCACCCCCAGCTGGCCTACCTCCAGTAGGTGAGCTCCGCCGTCGAGATCCTGACCGGCCGCCAGATGCGCGGCTGCAGCCGGGGTGATGAACTACCGATAGCGCAGTCGAGGAGAGGAGCACACCGTGCCGACGGTGGCTGAACAACTGGTCGATGGACTCTACGCCGCGGGAGTGCGCCGCATCTACGGACTGGTCGGGGACAGCCTGAACCCGATCACCGAGGCGGTCCGCACCCACGAGGACCTGGAGTGGGTGCACTGCCACAACGAGGAGGCCGCTGCGTTCGCCGCCGCGGCCGACGCCCAGCTCACCGGTGAGCTGGCGGTCTGTGCCGGCAGCTGCGGCCCCGGTAACACGCACCTGATCCAGGGGTTGTACGACGCGCACCGCACCGGGGCGCCCGTGCTCGCGATCGCCTCGCACATCCCGTCGGCGCAGATCGGCTCCACCTACTTCCAGGAGACCCACCCGGAGCGGGTGTTCGTGGACTGCAGCCACTGGTGCGAGCTGATCAACGGCGCCGAGCAGTTCCCCCGCGCGCTGCGGATCGCCATGCAGACGGCGGTGGGCAAGCGGGGAGTGTCCGTGCTGGTGCTCCCGGGTGATGTGGGCGCACGGGAGGCCGTCGGCCGGGAGCAGACCTGCGTGCCGGTGCCACCGGCGCGAGTGGCACCGGAAGCGGAACAGGTGAAGAAGCTCGCCCGGCTGGTGGACGCGGCGGAGAAGGTGGCGATCTTCGCCGGCGCCGGGGCAGGGGCGAGCCGGGCGCAGGTGCTGGACTTCGCGCAGAAGGTGAAGGCCCCGGTGGGGCACTCCCTCGGCGGCAAGGAGTGGATCCAGTACGAGAACCCGTTCGACGTGGGGATGAGCGGCCTGCTCGGTTACGGCGCCTGCCACGACGCGCTGCACGAGGCCGACCTGGTGCTGCTGCTCGGCACCGACTTCCCGTATCCGGAGTTCCTGCCGCAGCGGCGCACCGTGCAGGTGGACGCGGCCGCGGAGGTGCTCGGCCGGCGGACCCCGCTGGAGCTGGGCATCTGCGGTGATGTGGGCCTGACCCTGGAGGCGGTGCTGCCGCAGATCGAGGAGAAGAGCCGCCGCCGGTTCCTCGACGACATGCTCCGCCGGCACGAACGTGCCCTGACCCGCGTGGTGGACGCCTACACCAAGGACGTGGCGCACCTGCGCCCGATCCACCCGGAGTACGTGGCCGACGTGCTCGACGAGGTGGCCGCCGAGGATGCGATCTTCACCGTGGACACCGGGATGTGCAACGTGTGGGCGGCCCGCTACCTCACCCCGAACGGCCGCCGCCGGGTGATCGGCTCGTTCCGGCACGGGTCGATGGCCAACGCGTTGCCGCAGGCGATCGGGGCACAGAAGGCCTACCCGGACCGGCAGGTGGTGTCCATGTCCGGCGACGGTGGCCTGGCGATGCTGATGGGCGAGCTGCTCACTGCCGCCGAGCAGCACCTGCCGCTGACCGCAGTGGTGTTCAACAACGGATCGCTGGGCATGATCCGGCTGGAGCAGATGGTGGCCGGCTACCCCTACTTCGGCACCGACCACGCCGCCGACTTCGGCGCGATCGCACGTGCTTGTGGGATCGAGTCCTGGACCGTGACCGAACCGGAGGAGGTGCGCGAGGCTCTGCGTGCGGCCTTGGCTCACCCCGGGCCTGCGCTGGTGGACGTGCGCACCGATCCGAACGCGCTCTCCCTGCCGCCGACGATCACCGGCGGGCAGGTGCGCGGGTTCGCGCTCGCAGCCACCCGCACGGTGCTGGACGGCGGAGTGGGCCGGATGATCCAGCTCGCCCGGGCGAACCTGCGCAACCTGCCGCGCTGACCTGCTGCTGCTCAACCCTCGGGTGCAGCTGCGCGCACCGGCCCGGTGGTGGCCCGCACCACCAGCTCGGTGGGCAGCTCGGTCTGCACCAGCGCATCACCGGGCGCGGGCGCGAGCGCGATCTGCAGCGCGGTGGCACCCATCTGCCGCAACGGCAGCCGGACCGAGGTGAGCTCCAGGTCGCGGGAGACGGCGATGTCGTTGAACCCGGCCACGGACACCTGCTCCGGTACCGGCCGGTCGTGCTCCCGCAGCCAGGACAGGGCGCCGATCGCCATCTGGTCGGCCGTACCCACCAGCGCGGTGATCTCCGGGTGGGCGGCGAGCAGCTCGCCGGCCCCGGCATATCCGGAGTCCCGGGTGGGACTCCCGTGCCGCAGGTGCAGCACGCCGCCAGCTGCTTCGACCGCTGAACGCAGCCCGGTGAGGCGTTCGACAGTGGAGCTGACGCTCGCCACGCCCACCAGGACGCCCACCTGCCGGTGACCCAGACCGGTCAGGTGCCGGCCCAGCTGCTCGGCGCCGCCGGTGTTGTCCGTGACCACCCGGTCCACCTCCACCTGTGGGTGACCGATCGCCACCGCCCGCCCGCCACTGGCGGTGAAGGAGCGGATCCGCGCACCCATCTCGGTGACGTACCGGGGGTCCACGAGACCGGAACCGGCCACGATCACGTACCCGGTGCGGTGCGCCTGCAGCAACCGGAAGTACTCCAGCTCGCGGTCGATCTCCCGGTCGGTGTTGCAGATGGTCACTAGCAGAGAGCGGGCAGTGGCCACGTCCTGCACACCGTTGACGATCTCGGAGAAGTACGGGTCGTCCACTGTGCCCACCAGCACGCCGACGGTGCGCGGGTCGCCGCGGAGCAGGGCCTGCGCCTGGGCGTTGGGCACGTAGTCCAGCTCACGGGCGGCCTCGAGCACCCGGGTGCGCAGGTTCTGGGCCACCGGGTAGTCGCTGCCGGAGAGCACCCGGGAGGCCGTCGGCACCGAGACGCCCGCCCGGTGTGCGACGTCGCGCAGGTTGACCGCCATGACTGTAGAGAGTAGAGCACCGGCGCTCTCCACCAGGCACTTGACGTCGGTCGTCGTTCTCTCCTACGGTCGGCAGAAACCGTCTAAGAAAAGGCTTTCTCATGACAGCGACGTCGTCGCAGACCCGGCGGGGGCTGGCGAAGTTCGGACCAGCGTTCATCACCGCCGCGCTCGTCTTCGGCCCAGGAAGCATCACCACGGCCAGCTCGATGGGCGCGGACTTCGCCTACGACCTGATCTGGGTACCGGTGATCGCCACGGTCTTGATGCTCTGCTTCGTGGACCTGTGCGTGCGGATCGGGCTGAGCACCGATTCCGGGCCGATCGGCACCATCTCCAAGCGGTTCACCCGCGTGGCCGGGGTCCTGGTCGGGCTCGGTGCCTTTGCGGTGACGGCGAGCTTCCAGGCCGGCAACTCCGCCGGGACCGGCGCCGCGATGTCCGTGCTGTTCGGTGGGGACCCCACCCTGTTCGCGGTGCTGTTCACCGTTCTCGCCCTGGGCTTCGTGTGGCTGCCCTCGTTCTACCGCCAGCTGGAGCGGGTGATGGTGGTGCTCATCCTGGCGCTCGTGGTGATCTTCCTGATCACCATGGTGGTGGCCCGGCCGGACCTCGGCCAGCTCGTGGCCGGGCTGGTGCCGAGCTTCCCGTCCGGTTCGGCCGCTCTGGTCGTGGGAGCCGCCGCCACCACCTTCTCCGTGGTCGGTGCGCTCTACCAGATCCAGCTGGTGCGGGAGAAGGGCTGGACCGCAGCCGACTACCGCACCGCTCGCAAGGACGCTGTGGCAGGGACGCTGATCCTGGGCGGCCTGTCCTTCGTGATCATGATCGCAGCGGCTGCCGTGCTGAACCCCCGCGGCGTCAGCGTCCAGTCACCGGCGGACATGGCCGCCATCCTGGAACCGTCGATCGGCGGATGGGCCTCGACGCTGTTCGCCCTGGGTCTGTGGGCGGCGGCGTTCTCCTCCCTGGTGGGCAACTCCACCATCGGCGGGAGCATGCTCGCCGGTGCGCTGGACATCGAGACCGGCGGCCTGTCCTCGGCCAAGGTCAAGGCCTGCATCAGCGTGGTGATCCTCCTCGGCGGGATCGTGGCTGCGGTCTTCGGCGGTCTACCGGTGCAGCTGATCATCACCGCCCAGGCGGTGACCATCTTCGTGGTGCCGCTGATCGGTGTGCTGCTCGTCTGGCTCGGCCGCGTCCCCGAACGTGGCGAGCTGAAGCTCTCCGTCGCGCAGCTGGTGCTGGCGATCGTCGGGGTGCTCTTCCTGGTCCTGCTTGCTGTCAACTACCTGAGGAACCTGCTGTGAACACGACCCAGATGCCCACTGACGAAACTGCCCTGGAGGAGCTGCTGTCCCGTCCGGGAGACGGCGTCGGCGAGGTGCTCGCCGACCTGGGCGGGGACATCGTGCTGCTCGGGGCCGGCGGGAAGATCGGCCCGAGCATGGCCACGATGGCCCGCCGCGCCCTGGACTCGGTGGGCTCGTCCGCCCGGGTGATCGCGGTCTCGCGGTTCTCCGACCCGGCGGCCGCCGAGCAGCTGGAGCAGGTCGGGGTGCAGGTGCACCGTGCCGATCTCGCCGTTTCCGAGTCCTACCCGGACCTGCCCGAGGCCGCAGGTGTGTTCTACCTGGCCGCGATGAAGTTCGGCACCTCGGCCGCCGAGCACCAGACCTGGTGGTCGAACGCCGCCATCCCGGTGCTGGTCGCCGACCGCTACCGGGGCGTGCCGACGATGGTCTACTCCACCGGCAACGTCTACCCGCTCAGCCCGGTGGTGCGTGGCGGCTCGGTGGAGACCGACGACCCGGGCCCGGTCGGGGAGTACGCCCAGTCCGCACTGGCCCGAGAACGGCTGTTCACCAACGCGGCCCACCGCTGGGACACCCCGACGCTGATCTACCGGCTGAACTACGCCTGCGAGCTGCGCTACGGGGTGGTCGCCGACATCGCCGCGACGATGGCCGCCGGGGAGCCGGTGGACGTGACCATGCCGGCGGTGAACGTGGCCTGGCAGGGGGACATCAGCTCCTGGGCACTGCAGTCGATCAGTGCCGCCGGGGTGCCCCCGACGATCCTGAACGCCACCGGTCCAGAGACTGTCTCGGTGCGCCGGCTGGCCCTCCTGCTGGGTGCGGAGATGGGTATCGAGCCGACGTTCACCGGGACCGAGGCAGCCGATGCGCTGCTCTCGGACGCGGGGCTGTGCCACGAGATGTTCGGGTATCCGAGCATCGGCCTGCGCCAGCTGGTGCGCTGGGTCGGTCGGTGGGTCGGTGACGGCGGCCGGCAGCTCGGCAAGGCCACCAAGTTCCAGCAACGAGAGGGGAAGTTCTGATGACCACGAATCCGACCGGGGCTGTGTCGGCCGGGGCGGCCTCGTCCCGTGCTGCCGCGGCGAGCGCTCCGGCCGTCAGCGACCGGCTCCGCCAGGGGGCGGTGATCCCCGCCCACCCGCTCGCTCTCGATGCTGCTGGTGCGATCGATGAGCGCGCCCAGCGTGCTCTGACCCGCTACTACCTGGACGCCGGGGTGGACGGCCTGGCCGTCGGGGTGCACACCACCCAGTTCGAGCTGCACGAGGATGTCGGGCGGCTGGCGGACGTCTGGGCGATGGCCGCCGCTGAGCGGCACCGTGCCGGGACCGACCCGCTGCTGGTGGCCGGGCTGGTCGGGGACACCGACCAGGCCGTCGCTGAGGCGGAGGTCGCCCGAGACGCCGGCTACCAGACGGCGCTGCTGTGCCCGTGGGGGATGACCGACCGCAGCGAGCACGCCCTGCTGGAGCGGGCCCGGGCGGTCGGTGAGGTGCTGCCGACGATCGGGTTCTACCTGCAGACCAGCGTGGGCGGGAGGCACCTGAGCCGCGACTACTGGCGGGCGCTGTTCGACCTGGACTCGGTGGTGGCGGTCAAGGCCGCACCGTTCGACCGATATCGCACCGGGGACGTGGTGCAGGTGCTGCTCGAGCACGACCGGTGGGACGAGGTGGTGCTGCTCACCGGTAACGACGATGCGATCGTGGCCGACCTGGTCACCCCGACCCGGCGAGGAGATCGACAGGTGTGCGCACGCGGCGGGCTGCTCGGCCAGTGGGCGGTCGGCACCCGGGCTGCGGTCGTCGTGGCCGAGCAGGCCCGGCGGGCGGTCGAGACCGGGCAGGTGCCGATGGACCTGCTCGCCACCGGGAGCGACCTGGTCGAGGTGAACGCCGCCGTCTTCGATGTGGCGCACGACTTCGCCGGGTCGGTGCCCGGGGTGAACGAGGTGCTGCGCCAGCAGGGGCTGCTGTCCTCGGCGCGCTGCCTGTCCGAGACCGAGCAGCTCTCCCCCGGGCAGGAGGAGCTGATCGCGGGCGTACGGCAGCGCTACGGTGACCTGCTGGACGAGGAGTTCGTCGCCGAGCACAGGGACGACTGGCTGGCCGCCTAGACCTCGACGGCCAGGCCCTCGACCACCTCGGCCCCGGGCAGGGCGGTGAGCAGCTCACCGGGCAGCAGGATCTTCGAGCCGCGGATGCCGCTGCCGATGATCGCCGGTCCGGTGGTGGTGCGTTCGTCCAGCAGCAGCCGGTAGGCCGGCGGCAGCCCGATCGGGGTGATGCCGCCGTAGGCCATCGCAGTCTCCTCGACCGCTCGGTCCATCGGCAGGAACGAGGCCTTGCGCACGTCCAGGGTGCGTTTGATCCGCGAGTTCACGTCCGCCCGGGTGGTGGCACGCACGACGGCGGCGGCCAGTCGTTCCTCTCCGCTGCGTCTGCCCGCCACCAGCACGCAGTTCACCGAGTCGGCCAGCTCCAGCTGGTAGGCCTCGGTCATCGCCGTGGTGTCGGCCAGGTCGGGGTCGATCTCGGCCACCAGGACCTGCTCGACGGCGTCGCTTCCGTCCTGCGCCCAGGTCTCCAGGGCGGTGCGCACCGGGGCGGCCACCAGGTCGAGGTGGTCCAGAGCAGGTTCCCAGGTGAGAGTGCCCAGCCGCATCAGAGCTGGTAGGTCACGGTCAGCACGCCCCGGGCCAGAGCATGGAACAGGCCCATGAAGTGCGCCTTCGCCGGGCTGTCCTCCGGCTCCAGCTCGAGAGTGGGCACGTCCAGGGCGTGGATGGTGAACACGTACCGGTGCTCAGTGTCCCCGGCGGGAGGTGCGGCGCCCTCGTAGGCGAACTCTCCGCCGTCGCTCTTCAGGTGGAAGGCCGCTCCCGGGAGGCTGATGTCGCTCTGCCCCTCACCCCGGTCCAGCGAGGTGACCGCGGAGTCCAGGTCCACCACGGTCCAGTGCCAGTACCCGGACGGGGTGGGGGCGTCCGGGTCGAAGCAGGAGAGCAGGTACCCCTGGGTGCCCTCCGGCGCCCCGGACCAGCTCAGCTGCGGGGAGACGTTCTCCCCGGCGGCGGCGTGCCGTGGGTCCAGCCGGGCGCCGTCGGACAGGTCGGTGCTGGTCAGCGACATCGTCGGAAGCTGGGGGAGCAGCTCGCTGGGGTGCGGGGGGCGTGGGCGCTGCAGGTCCATGGATGTCTCCTCCGGTTCGTGGTGGGCAGGTGCATGCCCAGCCTACGGCGGGTGAGCGGAGTTGACAGGGAGGGTCCGCCGTCGTTCACTGTTAGAACTGATGTTCTACAGGTGCGGGGATGTCGGTACCCCTCCGTACTGTGACCCTGTGATCGAACAAAGGTTCGCCGGAAGGAGGAGGTATGGCGACGGCGACGCGTTGGGAGACCGCCCGGCGGGCTCTGGTGCAGGCGGAGGCGAGCACCGGTGTGCGTACCCGGTTGCGCGGTGCCACAGCGCTCGCTGCCACTCCGGCTGCCCGCCACCCGGTCTCCGGACCGACCATCGACCCGGAGAGGCTCGTGCCCGTGCCGCAGGCGTTGTCCGGGCTGTTCCCCGAAGGTGGGCTGCGGCGGGGAGGGGCGGTGCAGGTCAGCGGGGGCATGTCGGTGCTGCTCTCGCTCGCGGCGGCGGCCATGGGCGAGGAGTCCTGGTGTGCCCTGGTGGACCTGCCGGACGCCGGGCTGGCGGCCGCGGCCACGCTCGGGCTGGCACTGGACCGGGTGGTGGTGGTGCCCAGGCCCGGACCGGACGCACCGGTGGTGCTCGCAGCGGTGGCGGACGGGTTCGACGTGCTGGTCCTCGGCCGGGGGACCGGCCTGGCGGAGCGGGACCAGCGCTCGCTGACCTCCCGGCTGCGGGTGCGCGGTGCGGTGCTGCTGACCACTGCGGCGTGGCCCGGTGCCGATGTGGTGCTGCGGGTGGTGTCACGTACCTGGCAGGGCGTCGGGCGTGGGGAGGGGCTGCTGCGCACCGGGGTGCTGGAGCTGGCGGCCCGGCACCGCCGGTTCCCGACCGAGCTGGTTGCCCGGGTGCAGCTGGGGCCGGCCGGGCTGGTGGCTGCGCCGGATCCGGTGGCTGCGCCGGATCTGACGGCCCCAGCAGGTCCGGTGGCCGTGCCCTCCGCCGTGCCGAAGCGGGGAACGGGGCCTGCGGTGCGAGAGCTGGAGTCGGCATGAGGCGAGAGCTGGGGCTGACATGAGCGCGAGAGGCGGTGCGAGCAGATGAGCGTGGCAGCCGAGGCAGGAGCGAGTCCTGTCGGTACCCGGCTGGTGGTGCTGTGGGTGCCGGACTGGCCGGTGGTCGCTGCACTGAACGAGGGTCTGGCCGGGGCGCACCAGCCGGTGGCGCTCTACGACGGGCGGGGGGTGGCCGCCTTGTCTGCCCGCGCGCGGGCGCAGGGGGTGCGCCGAGGGATGCGCAAGCGCAGCGCGCAGGCGATCTGCCCGGACCTGGTGCTGCTCGGGGTGGACGAAGGACGGGACGTGCGCGCTTTCGAACCAGTGGTGCAGGCGCTGGAGGAGGTCGTCCCGCTGCTCACCCCGATGCGCCCTGGGCTGGTGCTCACCGGTGCCCGCGGGCCGGCCCGCTACCTCGGCGGGGAGATGCCGGTGGCACAGCAGCTCGTGGGGGCCGCCGCCGAGGCCGGTGCCGAGGCACAGGTGGGGGTGGCTGACGGGCTGCTCGCTGCTGTGCTCGCTGCCCGCGGAGACACTGTGCTGGCGCCAGGCGGCTCCGCCGCGTACCTGGCCGGGCGGGACGTGCGTGAGCTGATCCACGTGACCACCACCCGGCAGGCCCGGGCAGAGATGACCGAGCTGACCGGGGTGCTGCGCCGGTTGGGGCTGCACACGCTCGGCGCGCTGGCCGAGCTTCCTGGCCGGCAGGTGCATGCCCGGTTCGGGGCCCTGGGGGAGCAGGCCCAGCGGCTGGCCCGAGGGTTGGACGCCCACCCGCCGCAGACGCCCCGGCCGGAGCCGGACCTGACCAGCTCAGCGGACCTGGACCCGCCGGCCAGCAGGTTGGACGTGGCCGCGTTCGCCGCCCGGCGGCTGGCTGAGGAGCTGCACCAGCGGATGGTCCGCCGAGGGGTGCTGTGCGGGTTGCTGCGCGTCTTCGCCCGCACCTCGGCAGGGGGTGAGCTGTCCCGGACCTGGCGTATCGACGGTGCGCTGAGCGCCTCCGAGCTCACCGACCGGGTGCGTTGGCAGCTCGACGGTTGGTTGAGCGGACGCAGCGGGCGTCCGCCCAGTGCGCCGCTGACCCACCTGGCGCTGACCGCCGAGGAAGTGATGCCGGCGGCCGCAGTGCAAGAGGGTCTCTGGGGACAGACCGGACGTGGGGAACGGCAGGCGGGTCGGGCTGCGCTGCGAATTCAGGGGCTGCTCGGTGCCGACGGGGTGCTGGCCCCGGTGGCTGAGGGCGGTCGCACGCCGCGGGACCGGATCCGGCTGGTGGCCTGGGGGGACGAGCTGAGCCCGGTGCGAGATCCGGGCGCCCCATGGCCCGGGCAGATCCCCCGGCCGCTGCCGGCACGGGTCCCGGCGGAGCCGGTGCCGGTGCGGCTTCTTGATGCCCGGGGTGCGCCGGTGCGGGTGGACGAGCGAGGCCACCTCAGCGGGGCACCGGATGTGCTGATGGACGTGGCGCAGGCAGGTGATGGCGGTGCTGCGGCGTCGGGGGAGCTGTCCAGCGGTGCGGCGGACGCTGGGAGGTCGGGTGGTGATGGAGCGTGCCGCCGGTTGTCGGTGAGCGGGTGGGCCGGGCCGTGGCCGGTGGTCGAGCGGTGGTGGACCGGGCAGGCGGACCGGCACTACCTGCAGGTCACCGGAGCTGGGCACGCTGTGCTGCTGGGTGGGGACGTCGAGGGGTGGTGGGTCGAGGGTGTCTATGACTGAGCTCGGACACGCTCGCCTGGCAACGGGCGTGTCAGAGCGTCGCGGCTGCGACTGATCACTTTCGTAGCGTCAGCCGCACGACGAGCAGGTGCTCGCCGATCTCGATCGGCAGCGGTTCGTCGGCCGGCAGTGCCGGGAGTCCGAGGGCGCGACCGAGCACCCGAGTCGCCAGCGGGTGGCGGCGCCGGTAGTCCTCGAGCACCGCGGTTCCCTCCGCAGCAGGGAGGATCTGTGCTCGACCGGCACGCGGGCGTGCCCAGCCGCAGGTTGCCCGCACTCGTGGGTCGGCGCGTACGTTGCGCAGCCACTGTGCCTGCTCGCCGTACCCGGACACTACGTGGATCACCTCCGGGTCCACGCTGATCGTCTCCAGCACCACCTGGCGGACCTGTCCGCTGCGCCGGCCGCGGTGCTCCAGGAGCACGAACCTGCGACCGAGCAGCCCGCCCAGCCCGAGCCGGTAGAGCACGATCGGTGCGCGGGCGATCCGCCGAGGGATCTTCAGCATCAGCCCACAGTAGCCTCAGGCCCTCGACCCCCCGCGCTCATCCGCCGGGCATTCCTTGGCGCTCGCGTGCGAGGCCGTCGAGCACGTCCTGGACACCCACCTCCGTCAACGAGCCGAGCGCCCTGTCCACCGGTACCTGCGGATCTGCAGTGTGCCCGGTCAGGAACCACACCGGCACACCGGCACGGTGTGCGCTGGTGGCACCGGAGACCGAGTCCTCGAACGCGATGCTCCGGCCCGGATCCACACCGAGGAGCCGAGC
>Ga0209487_1001960_pt1 | contig 16992 bp, 17 predicted proteins | sample Poulit2012_FD_187524 | JGI IMG/M metagenome (GOLD analysis project Ga0209487, IMG submission 187524) | Agricultural soil microbial communities from Georgia to study Nitrogen management - Poultry litter 2012 (SPAdes) (version 2) | ecosystem: Environmental > Terrestrial > Soil > Agricultural land...
CCGGCCCGGATGTGACTACACTGATACAAGCTTGACCGGAAGGATACCCATGCGCAACATCACCCCCTGGCTGTTAGCCGTGCCTTCCCTGTTCTTTATGGCCTGGGGCGGCAACCACTTCACCCCGCTGCTACCGCTCTACGGTGAAGTCGCCGAACTCATCCCGTGGCAAACCAACTTCCTGCTGGGCACCTATGTGATCGGCCTGGCACCCGGCTTGCTGATCGCCGCCGCGATGTCGGATGTATACGGGCGCAAACCCATCACCCTGGCCGGACTGGTCTCCTCTGCCATTGGCAACCTGATCATCCTGCTGGGACCCACCTCGCTGGGCATGCTGTATACCGGACGATTCTTCGCCGGCCTGGCCGTGGGCATTGGCATGTCGGTGGGCACCTCGTGGATCAAAGAATTATCCTCGCGCACCTGGGATCCGCGCGCGACCACCGGCGCGGGTGCACGGCGTCCCTCGTTGACGATGACGCTGGGCTTCGGGGTTGGTGCAGCCGTCACCGGCGCCCTGGCCCAGTGGGCGCCCGGGCCAACGCTCACCCCGTTTGTGCTCACCGTATCGCTGCTGGTGCTGACCATTATTCCTACCGTCTTTGCGCCCGAAACCGTTGGGGCCACTGCCCCGCAGCAACCACCACAGGATTCCTGGGTCAGCCAGCTGCGCACGCCCAGCGCAACCCACCCCAACTTCATCATCAAAGTCGCCACCGCGGCCCCTTGGGTATTCGGCGCCGGGGGTATTGCCTACGGTCTGATGCCGCAAATCATGGCCGACGCGACCGGGGATTACACCACCATCTATGCCACCACGATGGCTGTGGTCACCCTGGGGGTGGGCGCGTTCGTGCAGCCTTTTGCTCAGAAGCTGGATCGTCGGCTCAAAGGCCGCGGGCTGCCGCTCGGGTTGGCCACCGTCGTCGTCGGCATCTGTCTGGCCGCCCTGGCATCCCACCAGGCGGGCCCCATTACCGGGCTCATTTCCGGGGTCGTGCTGGGCATCGGCTACGGTACCGTGCTGGTAACCGGACTGACGCGGGTCCAGATGATCGCCCCGCCACGCGATCTGGCCGGGCTGACCGGCATCTTCTATGCGCTGACCTACGTGGGCTTTCTGTTCCCGACCGTCATCGCCGCGATGCTGCCGATCCTGCCCTACAGCACCACCCTGCTCATCTTCGCCGGGCTCGCCTTGATCTCCATGGTCATCGCCTTTGGCCGTATTCGTCGGGTTCGCGGCCCGTGGGGTCAACGCTAAGTACCAGGAGTCAGCTATGCCAGCACCATCAAACCAGCTCAGCCAGGCTCTGGAACGGCTGCGCCATGAGGGCCAGTATTTGGCAGCACTGCTGACCGATCTGCCCGCCGCACAGTGGGCCCGGCCAACACCGGCGGCGGGCTGGACCATCGCCCACCAGATCGCGCACTTATCCTGGACCGATGCCGCCGCACTGGCTGCCCTGCAGGGCCCGGATGCCTTCGCCGAATTCCAGCAGGCAGCACAAGCCAATCCCGCTACTTTTGTTGACGACGCCGCAGAACGTGGCGCGCAGCAAGATCCGGCGACGCTTTTGGCTCAGTGGCAGACCACCCGAGATGAGCTCGCAAACGCCCTGGAAAACGCCGACGAAGCTGTGCGGTATCCGTGGTTCGGCCCGAGCATGAAAGCCCGGTCGATGGTGACCGCGCGCATTATGGAGACCTGGGCGCACGGACAAGACGTCGCCGCCGCTCTCGGAGTGACATGGCCAGCAACAGCTGCGCTGCAAGACATCGCTCACCTCGGGGTAGCCACCAGGCAGTTCACCTACCGGAACAACCACATGCAACCACCGACATCGGAATTATATGTCGAACTCACCGGCCCCGATCAGCAAGTCTGGATTTGGGGCGATGCGCACGCAGACAACGCGGTGCGCGGTTCGGCTTGGGATTTTGCGCTACTGGTCACCCAACGCGCCGAGCTGCCAGACCTTGATCTGGTGATCACGGGGGACGACGCGAAAACCTGGGCGTCGATAGCCCAAGCATTTGCGGGGCCACCAAAGTCTGTGGTGCGAGCCCAACAGCACGAGCAATACAGCTGAACCAGCGGGCAGCGGCAAGAGCCGCTTCTTTGGGAGCGTGACTGATTAGTCGGCGCGTAAAACCACGCGATTGCCGTCCATATCGGCCAGTTCCCAGACATCGGGTGCGTCGGCGTCGCTGAGGAGCTGTCCACCACCATCGATGGCGGCTTGGAGTCGAGCGGCCGCTAATTCGGCAGGCACGAACACATTCACGTGCACGGGGCCCGGAGCGCCGGACGTAGTGCCGTGATCAGCGGGAACTGTGGCATCGGCCAGCTGGTGAAACCGGATCGGTGGCAGCACATCGGAACGATCGACAAGGAGTTCGGCGTCATCCTTGGGTTCTTTGAAATCAAAGACGGCCTTCCAGAACGGCTTGATCGCATCCACGTTGGGGCTGACCAACACCAGTTGCGACCGGGTGATTTTTTCTGGTTGGCGTTTCAGTTCCATTTCGTCGACAAGCACATCAACTGAGCTGGCAAACTGCAGATCCCGGTCGGTGAGCCCGCCCACGTCGTGGCTGACCACCCGCATCCGGATGGTGTTATAGCGAATCTCAAAGTCGGGGTGGTGGTTCTGCGCTTCCGCAAGATTGGTGAACCGGTTGACGAATTCGATGGCTTGCACAAAATCTTTGGCCCGAACGCTGAGCTCTAAGCGTCCGTTCACCACCGTCCAGCCGGGTAGTTGTTCTTGGGCTTGGGCTGCGGTCACATGTGTCACGAGGGCCTCCTCAATAGTGGGCGCCGACGCGTTTCGACGCGGTTTCCTCTCAAGTCTGGCACCTAGAACCACCGGTGTCGAGGGGCCCAACTACTGGGGTAGCCAGGCTTTTCCGCATCCGTTACACTGTTGGGCATGGCAATGCAATTACTTTTGTTCCTTTAGCAGCCGACCGGCCTGCCGCGCTCGTGGAAATCTGATCCGAGCCGACGGTGGCAGCTCTTCATGACCACCCGTGGTCGCTGTTCATTTCTGTGCTCTCGCACGAAGTCTGTAAGGAATATTTCATGCCTTCCGAACCTATTGTTCCTGCGCGGTCGCGCGCCCAAATCACGCTTGACGGTGTTGACCTGACACTGGGCAACACCCAGATTCTGTACGACGTCGATCTCACCGTCACCCCGACCTCGCGCATGGGGATTGTCGGTGAAAACGGCCGAGGTAAAACCACCCTGCTGCACGTGCTCGCCGGCCGCCTGGACGCCGACGCCGGGACCGTCACACGACATGGCAGCATTGGTATTGCTGAACAGGAAATGTCGATCACCGATAACCGCACGGTCGGTGACGCCGTGGCCGAAACCATCGCTCCCGCCCTTGAAGCGCTCACTGAATTTGATGCGGCAGCGCAGGCGTTGGCCGAGGGCCACGCCAATGCGGACGAGCGTTTTGCGCTGGCATTAGAACGCGCCGAAGCCCTCGATGCGTGGGATGCCCAACGGCGAGTCCGCCGTGCACTTGAGGCGCTCGACGCCGAAACGGACCCTACGACGGTATTATCCCAGCTGTCGGTTGGCCAACGCTATCGAGTCCGCTTGGCCTGCCTGTTGGGCGGCACCCACGATTTCCTCCTCCTGGATGAGCCAACCAACCACCTGGATCGCAGCGGGTTAGATTTTCTGACCCAAAGTCTGCGGGACCGGCTCGGCGGTGTGGTGTTGGTCAGTCACGACAGGGCACTGCTGTCCGATGTGGTTGCAACAATTGTGAGTCTGGATCCCACACCGGATGATCGCCCACGCGTCTACGGTGACGGGTATGTGGGCTATCGTGAGCGTTCGCAGGCTGAACGGTCTCAGTGGGAACACGACTATGCGCGCCAACAAGTCGAGCATGCCAAGCTTGCGGCCGATCTGCACACGGCCCAGGGCCGACTGGTCAGTGGTTGGCGGCCGGCAAAAGGCTCGGGAAGACACCTCCGGGCGACCCGGGCGGCGTCCACCGTGCATAATGTTCAGCGTCGACAAGAGGCCTTGGAGGCCCATGCGTTGAGCATTCCCGAACCACCGCTGGCATTGCAGTTTCCACGCTTGCACAGCCGGGCCAGTGCCACCCTCCTTTCGGCAGAACAGGTCAGTGTCGCGGGCCGCTTGGGACCGGAAGTTTCGCTCAAGCTCACCGGTGGTGATCGACTTGTGGTCACGGGGCCGAATGGGGCCGGTAAATCCACTCTGCTGCAGGTGCTGGCGCAACAGCTCGTCCCGTCAACCGGCATGGTGCAGCGCCACGCAACAGCACGGGTGGCTTTGCTACAGCAAGGATCCCAGTCACCCGCAGAATTGCGTGTTGGGCAGCTCTTCGACTCCCATGTGCAACGCCTGGTGGCTCGCGAACTTATCGCCGCCAAACATGCCGTGGCACTGCACGATCTCGGACTCCTAGGCAATGCTGAGCTACAACTGCGGGTTGGCGAGCTCTCGATGGGCCAGCAGCGTCGCTTGGAACTCGCCCTGGTGTTGGCCAGCCGTCCCAATGTGTTGCTGTTCGATGAGCCGACGAACCACTTGTCGATCCGGTTGGTGGATGAGCTCACCGAAGCCTTGGAAACCACGGGTGCCGCGGTGGTGTTGGCCACGCATGATCGTCAGTTATTGCGCGACACCGATCATTGGCCTGCGCTCCAACTCCGGGAAGCTGGCGTGCGTATGACTGCCTGATTTGGGCGCGTCACAACGCGCCGTTCGACCGAGCCCTGGTGCAAGACGTGCAGTCTTGCACCAGGGTCAGGCGGGCAAGTGTCACAAAAACGCTTATGTTTATGTGGATATAAGCGTTTTCACGCTAGAGGAGGACCGTCGCTAGGAGCCCCGCGCCACCGGCTAGTCCCCAACTGGCCAGGCTACCGACGAGAAACTCTTCGGCTTTGGTACCAGCCGTGGCCGTGTCCTCACGTCTGGCTTCCGCTGAGATTTCTGGGAACCGTACAATGCCTTTAGCCGCCATGAGCGCGGCCACCACATGGTAGGCACCCACGACGGTGAGCACCATAATAAAGATGCGCTCCAATGGTCCGATGACCCTGCCCCCTTTGAGTCGACTGCCGGGCACGGCACCGTCGGCGGTCCCGTCGGCGCCAAGCTCTCTGCCCGACAGCAAGAGGATGGCTCGGGTCATACGGTTGCCAGATTGGGTCAGAAATAGTGCTAAGGCCAACCACAGCAGCCCGGTTGGAGCCACGGTGTACAGCAGGGTGATATCAAGCCATGCGAAACCGGCAATCACGACCACCAGCCCCACCGCAGACCAGGCGTAGAGTCCGGTCACCGCTGACTTCTCGGGCCCTGGTGCACGGTCCATGCGCTCTGCCAGGAAGTACCAGGCTGCCGCAATGACGGCCGCAACGGCGCCGGCCCAGGCTTCGGGGCGGAGCCAGATGACCACGGCGATAGTGACGACGAGCCACCAGACTAACTGGATGTAGCGCATCGTCTGCACGGCGATTCGTGGCTGCGCCAGTCTGAGGAGATCGGCGACGGCGACGGTCAAAATGGTGAGGACAGTCAGCATGAGGAGTCCTCTTTCTCTGGGGTGTGCCGCGCGGGCTGTAACGCGACATCTGCGTCCAATAATGCCATGGCTCCGGAACGATGCAAGGCCTGCGAAACGGCCGCTTGGGAAATTTTCTCTTCCCGTGCAGCCTCTTGCTGTGTGGCACCGGTCAGTAAGGCAGCCAGCAGGCGTCGTTCGCGGGCCTTCATGCGTGCCACAATGTGATCGCGCAGGAGCAACTGAGCACCGACCGCAGCGGTCAGCTCCGCGTCGTCGGCATAAAAACCTGTCAGCGCTGCATCGCGCTGTTGCTGGTGCTGTTCGACCGCCTCAATTGCCTGCCGGGCATGTAGCCACGCGGTACCGTCCTGGATTGGACCGGCTTCGCCTTCTTCCAGCGTGTTAATGCGCCCGACGCCAATGCCAAACCGCAGGCGCAGGTCGTCCGGCAGCAGGGCTTGGACACGCAGGGTCACGCGCAGGGCATCCTGCCAGGTGTGGGTAATGAGTTGGAACTCGTCACCCACGGTGGCCCATGCGGCGCGAAGGGGCGGGACCGAGGCTTCCGCTTGTTCGAATGTCTCATTGATGGCACGTTGTGCGGCAGCCCGGTCGGTCAACTCGCGGGAGCCAACAATGTCGGCGATGATTCCAGCTGCTTGCATCATGAAACCATAATAACACTTATAATTTCTGCGATATAAGCCTTTTTGTTAAATGGTGTTTAGCCGGTCATGGGCAGGAAGATGACGCCGACGATCCCCCACAGCACCAGGCTGAGCAGCACGATGGGCAGTAAGACCTTGAGCAGGGCGCCGCGAGAGACCGCCGGTCCGGGGGTGTCACTGCGCTGGTATACCTCGGCCATCCGGTAGGCCAGCTCAATGCGTGCCGGTCCCGCAATGATCGCCCAGCCCGCCGCTGAGTTTTGCAGGCCCATGGCCCACAGCGGGGAAACTCCGAGTCCTTGTGCTGCGGCAACCTGGGTGGCTCCAAACATGGCGTTGGCGCCGGTTCCCGAGGCGGTGATGTAGCCCGATAGTCCGGCAACAAACGGCATGATGAATAAGTACACCGGTCCCAGTGCTGCCAGGCTGCCGGCGATCACGTCGGCCAGTCCACCGCCGGCGATCATGACGCCGAGCAACACATATAAGGCGGTGGGAATAGCAACATTCCACCACATTTCCACGGTTGCTTTCGGCAGTGCCCGCCGATGTTCGGCGGACATGGTTAAGAATGTCAACGACACGAGCGCAGCCGTGGTGGACCAGAGGGCCGGAGAGGCCAGCACTTCACCAAGTGCGCCTAAATCGACAATGCGGTAGACGACTTGTCCGGCAATGGTGCCGACCATGAGGATCAAGTAGGGCACGAGGGAGCGGCCCGGGCCGGGGGTGAGTTTGCCGCGACGAATGTAGAGCAGCCAGAGCACGGACATCACTAGGGTTGCGACTGCGCCTGCCACCGGGGTGCCAAGCAGCAGGTTGGCCCCCATGGTAATAGCCCACAGCACAATGCCAGAGCCCGCGCCCATTGCGGCCCACGCGAATTTTTGTCGTCGTGATAGCCGTTCAGTCGTGTAGCCGTTGCCGGCCACCACCGAGACCGCGATACCCGAGACGACGAAGGGGATGAGGTTCATCCAGCCGGAGACGAGGCCCATGTCGGTGAGGGATTCACCCGCCACATCGGCGGCAATGAGTGTTCCGGGTCCCATCGATCCCCAGGGTCCAATCATCAGGCCCAGCAGGGTTAAGATTGCGGCTCGATACGGGGCGAATCCCAGCGAGAGTAACAGCGGTAAGCCAATGAGCACGGAGACACCGAAGCCGGTGACGGTTTCCAAAAATGGGACAACGCCGTGGGCCATGAGCAGGGCCGCGGCGATCGTGGGGCCTCCGGTGGACAGCCAGTTGGCAAGTTTGCGTTGCGCGCCGGTGCGGTCCATGACCCCGGAGAGCAAGACGCCGCCACCGATGATCGCCAAGACTTTCACTAGCGTCCAGAACGTGTCATTCCATGCGGCAATGAGGTCACTGGCGGGCGCCCCGAAGTACCAGAGCGCCAGGACGGCGGCGCCGATGGTGCCTAACAGCGGTGGGAATGCTGCGGGGATTTTCGGGAAGGCGAGTAAACCGAGCGTGAGCAGGATCGGCAGGATCGCCAAGAACAGCCCCACTCTGGCACTCCTTTACCCATGATCCGGTATGACATACGAGTCACCAGAATCTCTGTGGTGGACTCGCAAATTACCAGCATAGCTTGCCGGGGTTATTGCGCCTAACCATGGGTCACGTGCGCATTGCCAATTTGTGGCAGGGCGCGTTGTCTAGGCTTCGGGGATGTCTTTGCCGGCCGTTTCGAGGGTTAGATCTTCGGGTTCTGGTCCACCGCGCTGCCCGGTTTCTAGGTCATCGAGGGCCGCGATTTGGACGCTGGTGAGTTGCATGTCGAAGATCTGGAAATTTTCGGCAATACGCTCCGGCGTCACCGATTTGGGAATCGCCGCGCGTCCTTGTTGCAGGTGCCAGGCCAACATGACCTGGGCGGGGGTTCGTCCGACTTCGTCGGCGATATGGCGGATGGTCTCGGCTTCGAAAGTGGATGTTGTCCCGTTGCCTGAGTAGTCGGTGATGCCGCCGATCGGCGACCACGCTTGCGTGACGATCCCCAGTGCAGCGTTCAGGTCACGGACTTGGCGCTGATGAAAGAACGGGTGGACTTCGATCTGGTTGACCGCCGGGGTCACGTTCGTGTTCCGTCGCAAAGTTTGTAGATGATTCACCATGAAGTTGCTGACACCGATGGCGCGCACTCGTCCAGACGCGAGAAGTTTCTCAAGCGCCCGGTAGGCGGCCAGGGTTTTTTCGAAGTCCCCGGGCAGGGCCTGGTGTAATAACAACAGGTCAATGGTGTCGACCCCGAGTTTTGCTGCGCTTTTGTCGAAGGCGTGCAGGGTCTCTTCGTAGCCGTAGTCGCTGATCCACACTTTGGTTTCGATGAAGATCTCATCGCGGGGTATCCCCGAGTCGCGGATGGCTTCACCAACCGCACGCTCGTTGCCATAGACTGCGGCCGTATCGATCAGTCGATAGCCCACCCGCAGCGCCTCAGCCACAGCTGCCGCAGTGTCTTCGGGAGGGATTTGGTAGACGCCAAAACCAAGTGCTGGCATGGCGACGCCGTTGTTGAGTTGCAATTCCATACGTCCACCCTAGGGGTTATACCCCGGCCAGGTGAAGGCCGTCTGGCGGGAGTTATTCTGCAGCGTTTCGACGCCGAGCTCGGAGGATCCGACGCACCATATCAGCCAACAGGATCGCGCCGACACCAAAGGAAACCCAGGCAACGACGTCCGGTCGGGCATCGGCTATTAAGAAGCGCATACCAACGAAAGCCACCACTAATACTGCGATGATTTCGCCCAGTATCCCGAAATAGCCCATTTGAGTTGCTGATAGTCCGCGTCCGGGTTTTTGGGGTGAGGTGGTGTGATCTTCTGCAGTCATCTGGGCCTCCGTTCCTTCTTCAAAAGCAAGACGATGCTTCTACACTCATCCGCGCGTGTTGTTTTGTGAGGAACCCGTGGGGCCGATGGTCTACAAGTTCCACGTCACGATCGAGGACCCGTTGTGGAAAGGCACCTGCTTGGTGAAGAGTTGTTCACCAATTGTGCTCTGGCCTGGGGCCCGATCGCGAGCGCTAGTCCCACAGACCAATGGCATACGCTGCGAAAATGAAGACCAGTGCCGCCGCGAACACGATGAGCAATATGAGCGTGGCTTTAGATTTCGGTGGTCTGGCATCGGTAGCGTGCGGTGGTGTTGATGTTGCTGACTGGGATTCCGGCGGTGTATGTCCGGGTTTTACTCCCCCGCCGGCATCAAGGTCGTGATCACCCTCCGGGGTGGGGTCAAGGTTCGGATTATTCGCTTCATGGTCCTCGGGTCGTCCCTGCTGACGGTTCGGCACTGCGAGTCACCTCCGATATGTTGGCTCCAAGTGTCAGAACCTTTGAACACGGGATCTGACTTCAGCCTAAATTCCGTGCCATGAGCACGCAATAGCAGCAAAGAACCAGCGAGCATCGGTGGCCGATATTCGCTGGTTCCTGCTGTCTAGTATTTGTCTTTACCGGTCGAGATTCTTCTGATGCGGTACACCGCGAAACCAACGAAGACGGCGGCGAGGACAAAAAGTATGTAGCCAATAAAATCAGGCTGGCCCGAGACAGTAATGAATCGGATGCCCATCCCGAGGGCCAGGACTGCACCAATCAGCAACACCGGGACCATAAAGAATCCCATGCGAGTGGCCGATTTACCGTGTTCAGGATCGGGCATTTGTGGTCTTTGGTCTGGAGCAGAATTTTCAGAATTCATGATCTCTCCTTCCACTCTTCACAGCAAAGCTGCTATGTCTCCACGGTAACGCCGAACGCCGCGCACCGAAAGGGCAGCTTGCGTCCACAAGGCCAAACGCAAGTTTTTAGCTCATCCTGCATCAGCGTGTAGAGCCGACGGAAAGATTCTGTCTGCGGTGTGTGATGCTTCAACAATGTGCGGTGGCTCTGGCCAGCCTTAGACCAAGCAGAACCTTCGGTCGGTAGATGAGATACAGCGGCTCACGTGAAACCGGTGGAAATCTTTCTCACCAAATCAAACTCGACTATGATCCGTTTCAACGGATGCGCCTTCAATGCATCCTCCTTCTTGAGGAGGTTCTGCCATGTCCAACCAAGATTCCCGTTCTTCTGTGGAGACGCCCCCGCGCAAAGAGGGCACCCCGCTGTCGCGAGCCATGCGCCCCATCAACCACGTGGTGGAGCGGCTCATCCCGTCGGCGTTAGTTTTTTCGATTCTGCTGACATTCATTGTCGTCGTCCTGGCCCTCATCCTTACCGATACCCAGCCCGCTGACCTAGTGGTGTACTGGGGTGATGGTTTGGCCGGGCTGTTGGAATTCATTACGCAAATGGCGCTCATTCTGTTGCTGGGGCATATTCTGGCGAACACCGGGCCTGTCCAACGTGGGCTTGGTTTTTTGGGCAGCGTGCCCCGCTCCGAACTCTCGGCTTATGTGTTTGTGTTTCTCGTGGCAGCCATCGCCAGCCTGATCACCTGGGGGCTGGGGTTAGTGGTCGGTGGGCTACTGGCCCGGGAGGTCGCCTTTCAAGGTCGGCAACGCGGCCTGCGGTTGCACTTCCCCATGCTGGTCGCATCCGGGTTTGCCGGGTTCGTGGTCTGGCACATGGGCTATTCCGCATCCGGTCCTCTCACCGCAGCCACCGAAGACTCCTTCTTAGCGGAATCACTGGGCGGTGAAACCATCCCCATTGGTCAAACCGTGTTCTCCAGCTGGAATATGCTGGCCGCCTTAGCCACCATCCTGCTGGTCGGCCTGGCGCTCTTTCTGGTGGCACCCCGCAAGGGAGACAAGATTTCCGAGCTGGAGATCGATATTCGCGAAACAGTCGATGCGGGGCAGGAAGATGTGGTTACGCCCGCGGATCGTCTCGATGCCAGCCGGATCGTCACACTTTTATTAGGGTTGATGCTGGTCGGCTACCTGGTGCTGCATTTCAGTCGCGGTGGCACGCTCACCTTAGATACGGTGAACTGGTCGTTTTTGGCGCTAATCATGTTGCTGGTACGGAATCCTTTTGAGTTGATCGCGCTGACGAAGCATGCCGCGTCGAATGTCGGTGAGATTCTGCTCCAATTCCCGTTATATGCGGGCATTCTGGGACTGATGGTCGGATCCGGCTTAGTCCAGATTTTCTCGGACGCATTCGTTTCCATTTCCAATCCGGTGACCTTCGGTGCGCTGGCCTTTATTTCTGCGGGACTGGTGAATTTCTTTGTGCCATCCGGTGGCGGACAGTTCGCTGTACAGGGGCCCATCATGCTCTCGGCCGGCGCAGAATTAGGGGTGGACCCCGAAATTACCATTATGGCGGTGGCATACGGTGACCAGTGGACCAACATGATCCAACCATTCTGGGCCATCCCACTGCTGGCGATCGCCGGACTCAAGATGCGCGATATCCTCGGCTATACCACCGTGGCGCTTATTGCCTCCGGGGTGGTGTTCGCGGGAACCTTACTGCTGGTCTCGCTGTGATGCACGGGCCGTGTTGGCCCGCGGTACCGGTGTCTGTTGGTAGTGCGCCAGTCGCCATTCACCATCAACCCGGACATACACACTGGACATCAGTGCTACGAAATCCGGTGCACCGCGGCGCTGTCCCGTCCCCGTGTATCGCAGCAGTATCTGGTTCGACCCCAGTGGCAGCACTTCCGGCTGGTCGATTGCGTAACTATCCCAGGAGGCCGCGCCTTGCAGTGATTCGATGACCGTTTGCCGATCAAGAACATAGCCGTGAGCTAAAACTATGACGGCGTCCTGCGTCATGAGGGCACCGTAAAAGGTTGCGCCCTCACCATCACACAGCGCCTGCCACCCGCGATGTTCCAGCGCAAGCACTTCGGCGCCCGCTGCCTCATTCATACTGGTCATGCTACTGCGATACACAGCAGGATTTAAGCCTCTTGCAGCTGCGCAAGTGCCCGGATGCCTGCTTCGTAGCCGTACGTGCCCAGCCCCACGATCACACCGGCAGCGACCGGTGACAAATACGAGTGATGACGGAAGGCTTCGCGCGCGTGCACGTTAGAAATATGGACTTCAATGGTGGGCACGAATGCTCCGGAAATTGCATCGGCTAATGCCACGGAGGTATGGGTATACGCGCCGGCATTGAGCACTACACCCAGGCTCTGGTCTTCTGCGACTGCCTTACCGGCCTCGTGGAGCCAGTCAATCAGTTCGCCTTCATGGTTGGATTGTCGAAACACCAGGTCGAGTCCGAGGCTCTCGGCAAGTTTTTGGCAGGCAGCTTCGACATCCGCCAGTGTTTGCGCACCATAGGTGGCAGGGTCACGGACGCCCAGCAAGTTCAGGTTTGGACCATTGAGTACGTAAATCGTTTTCATCCGGCTTCCTTAGCAGTAGTGTGCGATACCCAGTAGCTTAGCTGCGTGGTTGGAGGGTCGAGAGCAGGGCGGCCATTTGTCGGGCGGCGGTCGTAAGCGCCTCGCGGTGTTCAACAAGTTCGGCCTTCGTGGCACGAAAGAGTGGGGCTGCGATGGCGATCGCCCCCAGCACGGTGCCATCGGCACCAATCACCGGCATTCCCATGGCGTTCATGCCCAAATCGACTTCTTCGCTTTGATAGACATAGCCTTCTGTGCGGCCTGCTTGAACTTGTTGCCGCAGTGCCTCCACATCGGCAACCGTGTGGCCAGTGTGGGCTTCAAATGTCAGCTGGCTCATCAGCTCCTCTGCCTGGTCAGCTGGCAATCCGGCAAGCAGGGCTTTCCCCATTGAGGAGACGTGCAGCGGCAAGCGATCTCCAGGATCTGTGGTCTGACGGAATTCTGGGCCATCCACCGTGTGAATGGTCACGCTTTCCAGTCCATCGCGCACCGCGAAGAGACAGGATTCATTGGTGACTTCTGACAGTTCACGCAGCACCGGCAGCACCGTGCCATCGTAGCCGCGCGCCGCAACCGCTTTTAAGCTGAGCTCTACAACGCTCAACCCGACCCGGTACTGCTTCGTCTGCGGCTCGAACTCCGCAAACCCACTGGCCACCAGCGCATTCAGGAGACGATACGCCGTAGAAAACGGTAAACCTGAGTCTTTTGCAAAGACGGCCGCTGGTGCGCCCGTCGGATAGTCACCCATCAGACGCAACACATCCAGCCCCTTCGCCAGTGTTGAACTTCCGGTACTCATTTGGCCTCCGTTCAAACGAACTCTTCCTTGTCGTCAGTAGGGCACCACCGTGTCGTTTGACACATCGATGTGTCGTGCCCCATTCTTAATACATTACCAACACTCGACAATCATTGCCACATAATGGCAATGCCAGGGAAGAAAGTCAGGTGATCTTATGTCTGCTCCAGCAGGTAAGGTCCAAGGGGCTGCTCAGAACCCACTACCAGAGCGCACCCCAAAGCGTGCAGCACTAGCCAGCTGGATTGGTTCAGCACTCGAATATTATGACTTCGCGGTCTACGGGACTGCGGCGGCACTCGTCCTCAACACACTATTTTTCCCGGAGGAAACCTCTCCGGGAATTGCTGTGCTGTTAGCCATGGGCACCGTTGGGGTCGCCTACATTGTGCGGCCGTTCGGCGCACTGATCATGGGCCCCCTTGCTGACAAAGTCGGCCGGCGGTTCGTGCTCATGCTCACCCTGTTCATGATGGGCGGCGCAACCTTCGCCATCGGCCTCTTGCCCACCTACCAGGACGTTGGTTTACTGGCCCCGGCACTCTTGGTGCTGTGCCGCGTGATTCAAGGCCTATCGGCCTCCGGTGAACAAGCTTCGGCTATTTCGGTCTCGCTGGAGCACTCCAATGAGGATCGTCGCGCACTGACTACTTCCTGGACCTTGCACGGCACCCAGGCTGGCACACTGTTGGCCACCGGTATTTTCATTCCCCTGACCATGTTCCTCAATGACGAGCAGCTCTACAGCTGGGGCTGGCGTATCCCCTTCTGGATCTCGGCCATCGTCGTGGTCGTTGCCTGGCTGATTCGCCGTCATCTGGAAGAACCACCATCGTTTGAAGCCCGCCGTCAAGAGACCGTGGCGATAACCCCGCTGAAACAGACCATCCAGTTCCACTGGCGCAGCATTGTTCGCGTCACCGTGTGCGCGCTGATCAACACGATCAACATCTACATCACCGTGTGGGCCATTTCTTTTGCCACCAACGGTCACGGCTTAGACCGCTCCACCATGCTGTGGGTGCCGGTCTTGGCAAACCTGTTGGCACTGGTGACGATCCCGGTCGCCGGACAGGTGGCAGACCGCATCGGCCGCAAGAAAGTCTTCATTGCTGGCAGCCTCGGTTCCGCCGTCTTTGTGTACCCGTACCTGTACTTCATCGCTCAGGGCAACATGATTGGCCTGTTCATTTGTGGCGTGCTGATGTCGGGGGCCATGTACTCGGCCGCCAATGCTGTGTGGCCATCGTTCTACGCCGAACAATTCCCCACCCGCGTCCGGGCCACCGGCCTGGCCCTGGGGACCCAACTGGGCTTTGCCCTGTCCGGCGGTCTAGTACCGGTGGTTGCGACACTGCTTGCCGGTGATCAGCAAACCAACTGGTTCCCACCGGCAATGTTTGCCGCCATCGTCTGCGTGGTGGTGGCACTGGTTGCAACCACGGCCAAGGAAACCTACTCCGCAACGCTGGAGGAAATTGACGAACTCCATACGACCGATAAAGAACGCATCGCCTTAGCGGGGCAGCTGTGACCACACCGAGTTATTTGATGGGGCTGATCGGCGAGGGCGTGCGGCCATCCTTGACGCCGCCGATGCACGAGCAAGAAGCCACCGCACACGATCTGCGCTTTGTGTACCGGCCGATTGATTTACTCGAGCTCAACCTGCCCGGCACCGCGGTCGGTGAGCTGCTTGCCGCCGGGGTCCAGTTGGGTTTCAACGCCTTCAATATCACCCACCCGTGCAAGCAGCTGGTGCTGGAGCACCTGGATGACATGGATCCGGCCGCGCGACGCTTGGGGGCCTGCAATACGGTGCTCATCGAGGACGGCAAACTAACCGGTCACAATACTGATCGCTCCGGTTTCGCGTCCGGGCTGGCCATGGAACTGCCGGATGCCGACCTGCACGATGTGGTCCTCTTGGGCGCCGGTGGCGCAGGCTCCGCCGTAGCCGACGCCCTGGTGGGGGCCGGGACGCAACGGCTGTCAATCATCGATCCTCAACCGGAGCGGGTTACCGCGCTGGCCGACCAACTCCAAGAGGCCAAACCGGCCGGCTCCACCGTAGAGATTCGTATTGGTACGCCCGAGCAGGCCCAGCAGTGGATTCCGCAGGCTACCGGTCTGGTCAATGCCAGTCCCATTGGGATGTTCTCGCACCCCGGGTTCCCCGTGGATCCCAGCGTCTTGCACGCGGGCCTGTGGGTGGCAGACATTGTCTACCGGCCGGCGGTGACCGCGCTGATCGAGCACGCCACAGCCCTGGGCTGTGCGGTGATGCCGGGCAAAGCTATGGCCGTGGGCCAAGCCGCTGATACCTTTGAACTAGTCACCGGTCTCGTGCCGGACCGCACCCGGATGTACGATCATCTCAACCAGCTGATCCATCTGGAAGAGCAGGCTGCACAAAAGGAGCACGCATGAAAACCTCGATCGCCACGGTGTGTCTTGCCGGGACCCTCGAAGAAAAAATGCAGGCCTGCGCCCGCGCAGGATTTGATGGCATCGAAATCTTTGAACAAGATCTCGTCGTCTCCCCCTCCTCCCCCGCCGAAATTAAAGCCCTGGCCGCGCGCCTGAATCTCACCCTGGACCTCTACCAGCCCTTCCGGGATCTGGAAGGGGTCACCGAAGAATTATTCCAGGACAACCTTCACCGGCTCGAAGCCAAATTCCAACTCATGCAAGACCTGGGCATGAACATGATCCTGATACCGTCCAATGTTGCCACCGTCACGGTGCACGACGACGACGTCATCGCCGATCAGCTGCACCGGGCCGCCGAGCTGGCCAAACGCTACGATATGCTCATCGCCTATGAGGCCCTGGCGTGGGGTACCTATGTGAATACCTACTGGCACAGCTGGCAGCTCGTCCAAGCAGCCGACCACCCCAACCTTGGTATCTGCCTGGATTCCTTCCATATTCTGTCTAAAGCTGATGATCCGTCGCGGATCCCCGAGATCCCGGCCGAAAAAATCTTCTTCGTCCAACTGGCCGATGCCCCCGAGCTGGGCATGGACTTACTGCCGTGGTCGCGCCACCACCGGGTCTTCCCAGGTGAGGGCAGCTTCGCGATGTTCGATTTCATGGCCTACCTGAACTCCGCCGGTTACGACGGCCCGCTGTCACTGGAAATCTTCAATGACGTCTTCCGGGAAACCAACCCGGATATTACCGCGGTGGACGGTCTGCGTTCGCTGCGGTGGATCCAACAGGGCGCCCGCGGTCTGGTGGCCAAAGACCAGCCGACACGCGAAATTCTGACACCGATGCCCAAAATTGAGCCGGTGGAAACCATTGACCACCTAGAAATCAGCACGGACGTGCCCGACCAGTGCGGCGCCCTGCTGGGGGCCCTGGGCTTCACGTTTGTTGGCCAGCACCGCAGAAAAGCCGCCCAACTCTTTGTCTCCGGCGGGGTCAAAGTCGTCCTCACCCCCAACCGCGGGGACGGCACGTTTATCACCTCGGTGGCCGTGCGCGTGTCAAATAGCGCCGATGCACTGGCGCGTGCCGAAGCACTCGGTGCACCACGAATTTCCAGGCCGGTCACCGCAGACGAAGTTCGACTCAACGGCGTCCACGGTCCCGGTGGGATGCAATTCTT
>Ga0209487_1001961_pt1 | contig 16990 bp, 12 predicted proteins | sample Poulit2012_FD_187524 | JGI IMG/M metagenome (GOLD analysis project Ga0209487, IMG submission 187524) | Agricultural soil microbial communities from Georgia to study Nitrogen management - Poultry litter 2012 (SPAdes) (version 2) | ecosystem: Environmental > Terrestrial > Soil > Agricultural land...
ATGTTTATTCATAAATGTTAATTAAAGGATGAACACACAGATGAAAAGAACACCTATTTTTTTATTTATCGTTGCATTATTATTGATGTTTAGTGCATGTGGTGCAAAGGAAGGATCAAGAACTTTTGTACATGAAGAGGGCGGTATTAACAGTGAGTTAGAATACGTTTATAAGAGCGATAAGGTGACGCAGGTGAACGTTATCACTAGAATAGAATTTACCTTTTAATTTTTGCGAAGCAGTAGATGATTAAGTAGGAGGGCGTGATATTCCCCTCCTACTTTTATTATTCACTCCATTTTTTTATAAAATGATTTATTCTCTTTTCCATATCATCTGTATAAAAATACTCTTCTTTATCACTATCGTGTAACCAATTTTGAATCATGTCCTTTATTATTACTTTAGTGCAATCTATTGAACAACTTCTATCTCCATTTATGTCAAATGTACTTTTAGGATTAATTGAAAAGTAAAATGCTTGAACATCAATATTGATTAAGCTTGAACAATTTCCACATCTAAAACCCCATTTTCTTTTATCAGCATTAAAATGCCTTTTACTTAACCTTAAATCATGATAGGGAATTTGAAATTTACTTCTATCTTTTTTACTATATGAATAGAAACGTTCCAATATCTTTTGTATATTATTATTTTCAATAAATTTATCGAAGGAATCATTGAGGCTAAGTGTTTTTTTAATTTCATCGGCAATTAACTCAAGCTCCTCCCTAGTTAGAAGTTGTAAACTATCATTTTGAAACTGGATATATTTCGAACCATCATCCGACCTAATTATTGTTGGTGAAATGGGGTCCATCTTTTTTTGCTCATAAAAATCAATTAAATTGTTTACTGGATATGAAGGAACGTCCTCTAAGTTATTTTCTAATTCACAATCTTTACATACTAAAATATAACCTCTTTGATCTTTATCATTTTGTATCTTTCTTATATCTATATAAGCAAATCTACAAAAATCACAAAAAAACATATGATAGCTCCTTTTCAAGGTATTTAAAAATGCTACTCATAGTCTGTCGACTTATAGTGTTCATGATATCAAAATAAAGTTATGAATACTAATAAATATGATCAAGAGACACTGATGAAAATTGGAAAAAATATACGCATGTATAGAATGAATAAGGGATGGTCCCAGGAAGAGTTGGCACATGAATGCGATTTACATCGTACCTACATAGGCTCAATTGAAAGAGGGGAGAGAAATATAACTATTCTGAATTTACTAAAAATAAAAGAGAAATTAGGAGTGACATTGGAAAAACTGTATCCCGAATAAAGTAGTTTATTAAGAAAACGGACTATTTTAACATTCCCTCATTTTCTTTTATCCTAATCTGAATTTATTTAAAGATTCATTGATTTCATCTTGACGAATGCCAATATAACGCATGGTAATACTCGGTGCGGAATGATTAAAAATCTCCTGTAAAATCGCGACATCTTTAAACTGTTGGTAATGATGATACCCAAACGTTTTTCGCATCGTGTGTGTGCCGATGTCATTTCTGCCAAGGTAATCGCCTGCATCTGTTAAAATGCGATACACTTGCGTGGTGGAAACGTGGTGGTTCCCTTTTTGACTTTCAAATAAATAAGCATCTTGATGCTTTCCTTCGATAAACGGATCAATATCATGTCGCAACATGCCGATATAAATCTCCCGGCGCTTATGTGTCTTCCCTTCCCTAATTGTAAATACATTCTTATCTTTCATGTCACTCACTTTTAGACAGACTAAATCATTCACCCTTAATCCCGTATTGATGCCCAGTAAAAAGAGGAGGATGTCCCGTTCAGCTAGCACATGTTTTTTAGGCGTCCCTTTATTCCCTCGTTTAATGGCGAGTTTCATTTCTTCGATTTCTTCTTTCGATCGGAGTGGTTCCACAAGATAATGTTTCGTCCGTTTCGTCATGATATTCCCTCATTTCTCATGTTCTATTTCCTTATATAATAACAGATAATCATACATTAGCTAATAATAAAAAGAGATGAACCCTGTCATCTCTTGGTTTTACATGTACGATTATAACACTTTTCATACATTTTATATTATTTTTTAATACAACATTAATTGTATTAGTTTGATACTCTTTCTTTGCGTAATAATTCGATGAGGGCAAATAAAATTTGTTCTTCTAGAATGTCATAATTATCATCCAGAGGCACACGTTTTCCCTCAAAAAAGAAAGCATCTAACAAATAAGGAATCCGTGGATTACGATAACCAAGTTTTTGATCAGATATTCGCCCCCATACATACTTTTCAAAGTCTTTAGACATTCTTAGGTGTTCAATGCAATGTTGTACTTGTTTTTTCTTAGGTTCAATAAAATCCTCAAAAATATATTTATTAGCTAATTCCCACCACATTTCAGCCCGAATGGTTTCTTTATTAACACCATTTATATCATTTTTGATTTGAGTATTGTTAGGTATTCTTGTGTGAATGAAATTATGCAGATTACTTTCCTTGATTAACCAACCTTCTTTTCGATTCTTTGGCTGAATCCCTTTGATAGTTCCATTCCGTAACCATCTACGAACACTTTCTTGATGACTAGTAATTTTATAATCTTTTAATATTTTAAATGCTTCACTTACGCTATAATATTTCACTTTATCACTACCTCTTATACAATAATCATTGTTACATAATCAATTATACAACAATTGTTGTGATAAAGCAAATATAGTAATTTTATCTAATAATCGTATATTAATTATATAGTTTGTAGTCATCATAGTTTAATCCTAGCTCTTTAAAAGCTTTTGAAAAACCAAATTCTCGTATAATCGCATTATATAATTTGTTGTTATGAATCTTTAGTTGGAGAACACCTTGCCACTCGTTATTATTAATAATTGTTTCTAAGCTTTTTAGTATTTCATTTTTATCCCAAATTGCATATCGGTAATCTTTATAATCAAGACCAATTTTCTGAAAGGCTTCTGGAAAGCCTATTCTAGATAGTTCTCTATGGAAATTACTATGATGCTTGCTAAGGTGGCTAGCGCCTCTCCATTTATTTGACTGAATAAAACAGTAAAGATCGTTTGTTATTTCTTTATCTGATCTTACCTTTACATGCTTCCCTTCACTCTTTTTAAAATCAGAATAATTTAATCCTATTTTACTAAACGCTGCATCCATCCCCATTTTACGATACAGATACTCATACAAGGGAGTATTTTTCTTTCTAAAGTGTGTAACTCCTTCCCACTTTTCTTCATCAAGATATTTTTTTAGTAAAAATAAAGCCTTGTCCTCATTCCATGATCGTCTCATTTAAATACACAACCCAACTTTTCTATTTACTCAACAAAAATAATCTTAACTTTTTGTTGAGTAATATTTGAATTGATCATACTTTCATTATTTTATATAACTCCTTCAATAATTTGGTAAAATATTACATCGGAAATTTAAAATTTAAATGAAAATAAACTGAAATATATAAAAAGATACAAAAATAATGATATGCCCTATAAGTTTGCTTAAAATTTGCTATATATATAATATAAAAGTAATTTTTATACACCATTATACAATCGGAACTGCACATTATTATTTAGTCAATTATAACTAATCGTTCCTATATGGCAAAGTTTTCCTTTATAAAATAGCTCTTATCTGCTAAGATTTAATTTAACTATACATTTTATATACATTGTGTAGGTGTTTTCCTGTTCTAAATAGCCTTATAGACTTAATGAACAGTAGTAAGCGTTTAAGTAACACTAAAACATTATAGGGAGGTTAAATATGTACATACTTTAAAAGACTAGGTTCAAAGAATAGTTGTTATAAAGATTGGGATTTAAAGGGTTTAGAAATTAAATTTTTGTTTCTAACTCTATTTTAGGAGGAGGAAGGATAGGAAGATGAAAGGTAAAAATGTTGATTACAACCGAAAAATGAGAAACAATCAGATTAAAAAAAATAAGGGAGTAAAAAAGGTAATTGCTACAACAGCATTTGCTGGCGTTTTAATTGTAAGTCCTATTTCCTTTAATGGGGAAAACCTCAGTTATAAGAATGTTCTTAATACAAGTACTGTTTCAGCTGAAAGTTTAGCGGACGTACAATTATTATCTAATGTTAATATTTCGGCAGATAATACTGCAGATCCTTATATGGTTTCTTTAAGTATGACTGGAACTGGTTTAGCAGAAGCTGAACTGTTGGCGCCTGATCGTGTTGGCGTGTTTTACATTCCAGAACTCGCAGGACATATTCATGAAGCTGGACAAGCAGATGTGAGAGTTGAAATTTTACCCATTACGATGGATGATCTTCCAGCTTTAGGTAGTGCGGTAGACGAACTAACAGGAACATTAACAGGTCTAGTAACGGGGTTAATCGAAGGGATAGATGATTTATTACCAGCTCTAATACCTCCTAGTCTTGTTGAAATTAATGGGTTAACTGAATTAAATGCAGCGATTGATAATTTGAATAACTTGAATTCTGCACTTGAAGATTTACTAGCTTATGAAGATCAAGTAGATGTCGTTGTGAACAATGATGGTTCAGTTGTCATTAATTTCACTGATGGACTAGGAAATCATTTAGAAACAGCCGTAAAAGACATTGTCCAAAGTTCATTAGATGATGTATCTCATGCAGTTAACGCATTAGAAATTAATATTCTAAGTGACTTACCAATAGTCGGAGATTTACTTGATAGCATTACTAATCAATTGCTTCTACCTTTTGTTGGGAATGTCACAGATGTGTTAACAAATCTAACAGATGACTTGACTGATGGAGTAATAGATTTAACAGAAGATCTCGCAAGTGTTCAGGTGATTGGTGAAGTCTCCATTAATGTTAATCTAACAGTAGATGAACCAGCTTCAGACTATGGTGTTTACGGTGAAGTAGATGTTTATGGTAGTGCATTGAATACTTCCGTTATCGATATTCAGTTACTTTCTAATTTACAAGATAAAGGTATACTCAACTTCCCTGAAGATGAGGACAACGATGGATCAAATGATGGCTCTAATGACGGAGACAATGATGGATCAAACGATGGCTCTAATGACGGAGACAACGATGGATCAAATGATGGCTCTAATGACGGAGACAATGATGGATCAAACGATGGCTCTAATGACGGAGACAACGATGGATCAAATGATGGCTCTAATGACGGAGACAACGATGGATCAAACGATGGCTCTAATGACGGAGACAACGATGGATCAAACGATGGCTCTAATGACGGAGACAACGATGGATCAAACGATGGCTCTAATGACGGAGACAACGATGGATCAAATGATGGCTCTAATGACGGAGACAACGATGGATCAAACGATGGCTCTAATGACGGAGACAACGATGGATCAAATGATGGCTCTAATGACGGAGACAACGATGGATCAAATGATGGCTCTAATGACGGAGACAACGATGGATCAAATGATGGCTCTAATGACGGAGACAATGATGGTAAAACTCTTCCCAAAACGGCAACATCAGCATTTAATTGGATGTTAGGTGGGGTAACGGCTTTGTTTGCGGGATTAATAGGTCTCGTAACTCGTAGAAGAAAAGAAGATTAATCTAGGTAAGATTATAGCAGAACAACAGACACACTAATAACCAAGCCTATATTTTTAATGGAATATAGGCTTGGTTAAATTGTTTAGTTAAACGATACTATACAACATATATGGACACACCTAGTTTAAATTACTATAGTTTTCTTTAGAAAGTTATGAAGGATGATTTATATGAAAGATTATTATGCAAAACGTACAGATTGGTACCCAGTTAAAAACATTGGCCCTAATATATCAAATTACATTTATAATGATTTAAATCGTAACGGTATCTATGATATAGAAGATCGACCTATGATGAAAATTGCTGTTAAAATGACACGCCCTGATGGTTCTTGGGTGATTCGTCGTTCAAACTTAAATGGTTTTGCGAATTTCAGGCATTCTTTGACTGCGAATAATGTAGAAGTAAAAGAACCAGGGGAATATACATTTGAAGTCATCGTTCCTGACGGTTGGGAAGTAACAAGTAATAATAAAATTCAAGTTGGCACATATATGAGGGCTCCGGAGACACGTCCTGGCATTGTAATTGATAAAGTACCTAAACCTGTTGGTATCGCTCCAATTCTTACTGTAAGTGGGACTGTAAAATTAAAAGAAACAAGTGGTTCTGTTACACAGGCAACATCAAATGATGTTGCTATTAAAGCAATATCACCAGCTGGAAAAGAACGTTTCATTACATTAGATGACGAAGGTAGTTTTTCATTTAAAGGAGATCCAGGTATATGGAGAATCACCTTTGAATCTAGCACATCAAATAAATGTTATGAACGGGTTATAGAAATAGGAAGCACGCCGGTTAAAATGTCTTCCATCTTGCTTGATGATGAAGAAATTAAAGAAAAAAAACCGGTGCAACATCTTGTGGATTTTGAAGATATCACGAATTCTTTTATTCAAAAGGTACCAAACGGAGTATCTGGATTAAATTGGGATAATTTAGTCGTCGTTCATAACAATCATTATAAAGGTGAAGGATATAAAAATGGTACAGTTTCCGGAGAGTTTGTCGGTTATAACTCTTCAGGACATCCTGTAACAGTATCATCAGAAAATGGTTTTGATTTCTATGGGGGATATTTTAGTGTTGCTTGGTTAAACAACGGAGAAGGGGAAACACTCGAAGTTCGTGCTTGGCGGGGTGAGGAATTAGTTGTAGAAGAAGAGTATATTCTTTCGGCAATAGGCCCATTTTGGTTAGATGCTGACTATCGTCATATTACGAAGCTTGAACTTTCAACAAAACATTACTGGCAATTTGTTGTAGACGATATCAAAGTGGGTATTTAAGAAAAACGATGGATGGTACAGGTAAATCATCTATCATTTTTTAAAAATTCATAATAAAATTAAGCATGACCCTTGTTATGACAGGTAATATTTACATTTATGGGGTGCAACATTTTTTGTCACCCCATAGATGAATTCAACTATGATGCTCATACCGTTGAATAACTACATTTTACCATGTTTACCTTTAATTTAAAGATTTTTTCCTCTACAGACAATCCACCAAACATGTTAGGGATTGTTTAATGTTCGATCATGATGACCACAATTCCTTAGAACAATGACATTAGAGTCGTCGTAATGAAATGTAATTCTCAAATCCATGGTGGCACTTGCTTCAAAGATGTCATTCCTTCCCTGCATCTTTTTAGTCCGAAGGGAAGGATGACGTGGGTTTTTTGCAAGTTGAAGAATGGCTTTTTCAATGGACTTTTGTGATTGATGATCTAACTTCTTAAATATTTTTTTGAATCGATTACTAGGATTAATTAAATGCATTTATTCTTCATCACGATGAAGCCAGGCAATCGTTTCTTCAGCAGTCATTGCACCACCAGTACGCCCTGCCTTCATATCTTCTTCGACTTCACGTTCTCCTTCTTGCCATTCTTTTGTCCAAAACCACGCTTGATCTCTCGGAACAGAGACCATCGGAACAAAAACAATTTTTCCATCCACTAAACGACACTCTAAATCATCACCTTCTTGAAGGTTTAATGCTTCGACAATATCGTGTGGAATCGTCACTTGAGATTTTCTTTTGAATCGAACATTTTCTGGCTCTATCATGTCAGCACTCCATTCTTTCATTTGTGCCATTATATGATTCCCCTTTCCTAGTATAACTATACAATAGTTTGACTTTCTAACTTAATTATAACATAAAAATAAATCCTGCTCTACCAGGTAAGGCAGGAATATTAAATATCATAAATTATCTTGTTATAAAGTGTGTGTTCTATTATTTTCCCTAATATAGACATGATCCTTGTTCCATAATCGCCCCCGTTTGATGAACATTTTTTAACTGTATAAATACTATTCATTTCTTCAAATGATTTATTACTTATACTTATTTTTTTTAATATATTCTTTCAAAAAAACTACTCAATATCAAATTCCTTTTTTAAATATTCTTCAAAACGATCATCTACATATTTCTTTACAAAACGATCACGTTTATCGGTATCTTCTCTCTTTCGAAACCAACCTTCTTTTATTAATCGTTCTTCCTCTGACTTTTCTCTCCATAATTCCAAAGCTTCTTCTTCCAATATACGTGAAACCTTGCGTTCAGCCATGATTTGCTCTAATCTCTCTATACGTTTTTCTTCAGGCGAAGTTAATTGTTTCAATTCATCCGTATTTTCATTCTTACTCTTAATTAACTCCTCTATGTACTTTTGTTGTTCATCAAGTTGTTTTAATAACATCTTGTTAAAATCATCTTGCTTTTGTTGAAAACTATCTAATTTTCCTGATATATCATAGTGTGGTGGTTGAGTGATGGTTTCATTACTTACATCCTCTATTATAAAAGCATATTCATCAGCTAATATTTTTTTGATATCTGTCGTTTCATGATCTGTATCATATAATCCTACAATTCTACGCAAAAGTTCCACAGAATCAGGATGATACTTTTTTCCTCTCCCTATTTTTTGTGAACGAAAATACTCTTTAAAATTCATTAAATGTCGACGAGTTGTAGTTTCTGGAATCTCTAATACTTTACTTAATTCTGTCACCGAAAGCCATTCCACGTAATTACCTCCTTTTCATTATCCTAATATATCCACCACCCAACCACCAACTACCATCCATCCACCACCAAAGGGGATATATTCTTTTTTAAATTTAACTCTCATTTTCTAACCAATTAAAATATACAGAAGTATCTCGTTTTTTTCCGTCTTGTTCAAGCAAGTTTTCTAATTGTAAGTAATGCTGTTTCGCTTCTTGAATAACCTCACTTGCTTCTGAAGATGATAATCCTTTGCTTACTTTGTTGTTGATTTCTTTAATAGCAATAATATAACGCCTTGCTTGATCAAGACCTTGAACATCTTTAAGTGATAAATAATCAAACATGTTCTTTTCTACTTCATCCTGAATCTCACGTAATAAAGTTAATTGTTTTTCAGTTGCAACACTAACTTTTTTTCCAGTAGACCAATGAAGCACAAAACCAATAATTTTATTCCCTACTTTCTTTTCTTCGTACCTAACTTCAAGTTCCGTATATTCATTTATCTCTTTTATAGCCACGTCAATAACAGACCTTTTAAACTCCGCTGTGCTTCTTTGATAAGATTTCCTATTCTCTACATTAAACAAACTCATTAATTCTTTTTTTGATAATTCTTTATACCAATTACCGTAGTGAGCCTTAATATAATCGTATAAAATCCAACTAAACCCACTTTTAAATTTAGATGTAATAGCCAAATCAGATATTACGTATTTCTCTCTTAACTCAAGGATATGCGGTAAAAAACTCTCATTCCATTTAAACGTAAATTGACCTCTATCATAATAATAGTCAGTAAAAACATTATGCCCTCTGCCTTTTTCTTGATCTGAATTTCTTATTTGTATTTTTAAATCCAACAGACGATATGCATCATCCATGGCATCATCAGGTCTAAATTGGGAGATAGAAAACTTGTTTTCAAATTCATATTTACGAAACTCTGTTTTTCCATCTTGTTGTGTAGAAAAAATAGCATAGGCGAATAATTGCATTTGATTTAAAGAAAGACCTTGATTCATTTTAGCCATTGAAAGTTCGTTACTTTTTTTAATACTGTTTTTATAACCAATTAACTTTTCCTTATTGTTTTTTCTAATTATTAACCTCCCCTTTCACTATGACTTTTAATCACCTATTACTATGTTTAAACAATAACATAAAACATATATACATGTAAATCACTTTTAATAAAACATATATAAAAGTGTGTAAAACCCACAGTAGAAGTGAGTAAAAACCACAGTAGAAGTGAGTAAAAATCATAGTAAATTCCTCTAACCCTTGATTTTATGCCTTAAAAAATGACAACAAAGATATAAAGATATTAAGTAATTAAAAGATAATATATAAAGAACATTTTTTTTCAAAAATTTAAAAATTAAAAACCCTTTATCCTAAATAAATTTTAGTGACATCATCTCTTCCATGCCCCAACAATTTAGAAACTTCTAATCTAGCTTTTTTCTCGTTATTAAGCGCCTTTAAAAACTTTTGATAGTATTTATGATTATAAGCCTTTCCCGACCCGTAAAAGGCCAAGTTTGGACGTTTTGACCCTATTTATAGCAATTGTTAATAAATAGAATCGCTTTTTTGACTATCTTTTTAAAAAACATGACAATGATTTTCTCTCGTAGCTCATAATGCAACATTTGTTGTGATACTCTTGTTGCTAGTTTTCTCACAATAAAAATAGTTGACCGCCTTCAGCAGATAGCCAACCATTTTTTGAACTTATATTAAAGTATCTTCATATTCATCTAAAATATCTTTTAATTCCCACCAATCATCGTCATCAAAAACATTCGTCACATTCAATAGTTTCATTTTGATTTTTTCAGTAAATAGATAAATGTCATTCGCAAAATCTATTAATCTTTCTTCTCTTAAATTAAATATAGTTTCATCAAACATATATTCATAGACATAATCAGAAATCCCTTCTTCTTGCTCTGGCGAATCTTCAATCACCTGACAAACATATAAAATATTATTTCTTATTTGTTCAAAAACTTCGTCTAAAATCACTTCTTTTGGTACTTCTACGTTATGTTTATTGAGCTCCTTTATGAGCCTTTCTTTATCTTTTAAAGACATATTACTTTCTTTATATTTTCTTCTTAATTTTAATAAATAATCATATTCTTTATTAATTCTTTTATATACTTCCTTTTGCAATCGTTGTATTTCTTTTAAATCATAATCTGAATATGAACCAGTTAAAAATATATGATGGACTAAATTATTGATATTTTTACCTATATAATTTATTTCTTTTGCTACTTCATCAAAGTGTGATAAATCTAAATCAATCATAAAATGATTTTCAACACTATTTAAGATGAATGCAGAAATATTATTATAACCAAAATCACTTGCTTTTTTCTGTACATATTCTTTTTCATTTGGATAAAGAGATAAATTAAATCTAACTTTTTTGTCATTCATTATAATACACCTCAACTTATATTTAAAATTCGAGCATAGCGACAACTAATATACGATACTTTTCTTTAGAAAAGTGAGTAATTATTAGTAAAGGTATTAGGATTTATCCTAACAAGTCAAAAACAAAGTTTTTGGGGTTTAAGCCGAAAGGCGCCTGAACCCGTAGCTTGCCTTACTCATATTATTTTTTCTTACGAGTTAAATTAAAGTAAATAGTTAACTAGATGACCATTTTTTAAGCAAACCATTTCATTGTTTGTCCTACACCGATGTCTTGAAAATTAAATATTTTATTTTTTCGCTTATTCATTAATTGTTAATGTTATCATTAATATCCTTTATCTGTTAATATTGTTCAACATCAAAAGGTAGACATGCTCATCTTGCATTGAGATGAGGTATACTATGTTTATTCATAAATGTTAATTAAAGGATGAACACACAGATGAAAAGAACACCTATTTTTTTATTTATCGTTGCATTATTATTGATGTTTAGTGCATGTGGTGCAAAGGAAGGATCAAGAACTTTTGTACATGAAGAGGGCGGTATTAACAGTGAGTTAGAATACGTTTATAAGAGCGATAAGGTGACGCAGGTGAACGTTATCACTAGAATAGAATTTACCTTTTAATTTTTGCGAAGCAGTAGATGATTAAGTAGGAGGGCGTGATATTCCCCTCCTACTTTTATTATTCACTCCATTTTTTTATAAAATGATTTATTCTCTTTTCCATATCATCTGTATAAAAATACTCTTCTTTATCACTATCGTGTAACCAATTTTGAATCATGTCCTTTATTATTACTTTAGTGCAATCTATTGAACAACTTCTATCTCCATTTATGTCAAATGTACTTTTAGGATTAATTGAAAAGTAAAATGCTTGAACATCAATATTGATTAAGCTTGAACAATTTCCACATCTAAAACCCCATTTTCTTTTATCAGCATTAAAATGCCTTTTACTTAACCTTAAATCATGATAGGGAATTTGAAATTTACTTCTATCTTTTTTACTATATGAATAGAAACGTTCCAATATCTTTTGTATATTATTATTTTCAATAAATTTATCGAAGGAATCATTGAGGCTAAGTGTTTTTTTAATTTCATCGGCAATTAACTCAAGCTCCTCCCTAGTTAGAAGTTGTAAACTATCATTTTGAAACTGGATATATTTCGAACCATCATCCGACCTAATTATTGTTGGTGAAATGGGGTCCATCTTTTTTTGCTCATAAAAATCAATTAAATTGTTTACTGGATATGAAGGAACGTCCTCTAAGTTATTTTCTAATTCACAATCTTTACATACTAAAATATAACCTCTTTGATCTTTATCATTTTGTATCTTTCTTATATCTATATAAGCAAATCTACAAAAATCACAAAAAAACATATGATAGCTCCTTTTCAAGGTATTTAAAAATGCTACTCATAGTCTGTCGACTTATAGTGTTCATGATATCAAAATAAAGTTATGAATACTAATAAATATGATCAAGAGACACTGATGAAAATTGGAAAAAATATACGCATGTATAGAATGAATAAGGGATGGTCCCAGGAAGAGTTGGCACATGAATGCGATTTACATCGTACCTACATAGGCTCAATTGAAAGAGGGGAGAGAAATATAACTATTCTGAATTTACTAAAAATAAAAGAGAAATTAGGAGTGACATTGGAAAAACTGTATCCCGAATAAAGTAGTTTATTAAGAAAACGGACTATTTTAACATTCCCTCATTTTCTTTTATCCTAATCTGAATTTATTTAAAGATTCATTGATTTCATCTTGACGAATGCCAATATAACGCATGGTAATACTCGGTGCGGAATGATTAAAAATCTCCTGTAAAATCGCGACATCTTTAAACTGTTGGTAATGATGATACCCAAACGTTTTTCGCATCGTGTGTGTGCCGATGTCATTTCTGCCAAGGTAATCGCCTGCATCTGTTAAAATGCGATACACTTGCGTGGTGGAAACGTGGTGGTTCCCTTTTTGACTTTCAAATAAATAAGCATCTTGATGCTTTCCTTCGATAAACGGATCAATATCATGTCGCAACATGCCGATATAAATCTCCCGGCGCTTATGTGTCTTCCCTTCCCTAATTGTAAATACATTCTTATCTTTCATGTCACTCACTTTTAGACAGACTAAATCATTCACCCTTAATCCCGTATTGATGCCCAGTAAAAAGAGGAGGATGTCCCGTTCAGCTAGCACATGTTTTTTAGGCGTCCCTTTATTCCCTCGTTTAATGGCGAGTTTCATTTCTTCGATTTCTTCTTTCGATCGGAGTGGTTCCACAAGATAATGTTTCGTCCGTTTCGTCATGATATTCCCTCATTTCTCATGTTCTATTTCCTTATATAATAACAGATAATCATACATTAGCTAATAATAAAAAGAGATGAACCCTGTCATCTCTTGGTTTTACATGTACGATTATAACACTTTTCATACATTTTATATTATTTTTTAATACAACATTAATTGTATTAGTTTGATACTCTTTCTTTGCGTAATAATTCGATGAGGGCAAATAAAATTTGTTCTTCTAGAATGTCATAATTATCATCCAGAGGCACACGTTTTCCCTCAAAAAAGAAAGCATCTAACAAATAAGGAATCCGTGGATTACGATAACCAAGTTTTTGATCAGATATTCGCCCCCATACATACTTTTCAAAGTCTTTAGACATTCTTAGGTGTTCAATGCAATGTTGTACTTGTTTTTTCTTAGGTTCAATAAAATCCTCAAAAATATATTTATTAGCTAATTCCCACCACATTTCAGCCCGAATGGTTTCTTTATTAACACCATTTATATCATTTTTGATTTGAGTATTGTTAGGTATTCTTGTGTGAATGAAATTATGCAGATTACTTTCCTTGATTAACCAACCTTCTTTTCGATTCTTTGGCTGAATCCCTTTGATAGTTCCATTCCGTAACCATCTACGAACACTTTCTTGATGACTAGTAATTTTATAATCTTTTAATATTTTAAATGCTTCACTTACGCTATAATATTTCACTTTATCACTACCTCTTATACAATAATCATTGTTACATAATCAATTATACAACAATTGTTGTGATAAAGCAAATATAGTAATTTTATCTAATAATCGTATATTAATTATATAGTTTGTAGTCATCATAGTTTAATCCTAGCTCTTTAAAAGCTTTTGAAAAACCAAATTCTCGTATAATCGCATTATATAATTTGTTGTTATGAATCTTTAGTTGGAGAACACCTTGCCACTCGTTATTATTAATAATTGTTTCTAAGCTTTTTAGTATTTCATTTTTATCCCAAATTGCATATCGGTAATCTTTATAATCAAGACCAATTTTCTGAAAGGCTTCTGGAAAGCCTATTCTAGATAGTTCTCTATGGAAATTACTATGATGCTTGCTAAGGTGGCTAGCGCCTCTCCATTTATTTGACTGAATAAAACAGTAAAGATCGTTTGTTATTTCTTTATCTGATCTTACCTTTACATGCTTCCCTTCACTCTTTTTAAAATCAGAATAATTTAATCCTATTTTACTAAACGCTGCATCCATCCCCATTTTACGATACAGATACTCATACAAGGGAGTATTTTTCTTTCTAAAGTGTGTAACTCCTTCCCACTTTTCTTCATCAAGATATTTTTTTAGTAAAAATAAAGCCTTGTCCTCATTCCATGATCGTCTCATTTAAATACACAACCCAACTTTTCTATTTACTCAACAAAAATAATCTTAACTTTTTGTTGAGTAATATTTGAATTGATCATACTTTCATTATTTTATATAACTCCTTCAATAATTTGGTAAAATATTACATCGGAAATTTAAAATTTAAATGAAAATAAACTGAAATATATAAAAAGATACAAAAATAATGATATGCCCTATAAGTTTGCTTAAAATTTGCTATATATATAATATAAAAGTAATTTTTATACACCATTATACAATCGGAACTGCACATTATTATTTAGTCAATTATAACTAATCGTTCCTATATGGCAAAGTTTTCCTTTATAAAATAGCTCTTATCTGCTAAGATTTAATTTAACTATACATTTTATATACATTGTGTAGGTGTTTTCCTGTTCTAAATAGCCTTATAGACTTAATGAACAGTAGTAAGCGTTTAAGTAACACTAAAACATTATAGGGAGGTTAAATATGTACATACTTTAAAAGACTAGGTTCAAAGAATAGTTGTTATAAAGATTGGGATTTAAAGGGTTTAGAAATTAAATTTTTGTTTCTAACTCTATTTTAGGAGGAGGAAGGATAGGAAGATGAAAGGTAAAAATGTTGATTACAACCGAAAAATGAGAAACAATCAGATTAAAAAAAATAAGGGAGTAAAAAAGGTAATTGCTACAACAGCATTTGCTGGCGTTTTAATTGTAAGTCCTATTTCCTTTAATGGGGAAAACCTCAGTTATAAGAATGTTCTTAATACAAGTACTGTTTCAGCTGAAAGTTTAGCGGACGTACAATTATTATCTAATGTTAATATTTCGGCAGATAATACTGCAGATCCTTATATGGTTTCTTTAAGTATGACTGGAACTGGTTTAGCAGAAGCTGAACTGTTGGCGCCTGATCGTGTTGGCGTGTTTTACATTCCAGAACTCGCAGGACATATTCATGAAGCTGGACAAGCAGATGTGAGAGTTGAAATTTTACCCATTACGATGGATGATCTTCCAGCTTTAGGTAGTGCGGTAGACGAACTAACAGGAACATTAACAGGTCTAGTAACGGGGTTAATCGAAGGGATAGATGATTTATTACCAGCTCTAATACCTCCTAGTCTTGTTGAAATTAATGGGTTAACTGAATTAAATGCAGCGATTGATAATTTGAATAACTTGAATTCTGCACTTGAAGATTTACTAGCTTATGAAGATCAAGTAGATGTCGTTGTGAACAATGATGGTTCAGTTGTCATTAATTTCACTGATGGACTAGGAAATCATTTAGAAACAGCCGTAAAAGACATTGTCCAAAGTTCATTAGATGATGTATCTCATGCAGTTAACGCATTAGAAATTAATATTCTAAGTGACTTACCAATAGTCGGAGATTTACTTGATAGCATTACTAATCAATTGCTTCTACCTTTTGTTGGGAATGTCACAGATGTGTTAACAAATCTAACAGATGACTTGACTGATGGAGTAATAGATTTAACAGAAGATCTCGCAAGTGTTCAGGTGATTGGTGAAGTCTCCATTAATGTTAATCTAACAGTAGATGAACCAGCTTCAGACTATGGTGTTTACGGTGAAGTAGATGTTTATGGTAGTGCATTGAATACTTCCGTTATCGATATTCAGTTACTTTCTAATTTACAAGATAAAGGTATACTCAACTTCCCTGAAGATGAGGACAACGATGGATCAAATGATGGCTCTAATGACGGAGACAATGATGGATCAAACGATGGCTCTAATGACGGAGACAACGATGGATCAAATGATGGCTCTAATGACGGAGACAATGATGGATCAAACGATGGCTCTAATGACGGAGACAACGATGGATCAAATGATGGCTCTAATGACGGAGACAACGATGGATCAAACGATGGCTCTAATGACGGAGACAACGATGGATCAAACGATGGCTCTAATGACGGAGACAACGATGGATCAAACGATGGCTCTAATGACGGAGACAACGATGGATCAAATGATGGCTCTAATGACGGAGACAACGATGGATCAAACGATGGCTCTAATGACGGAGACAACGATGGATCAAATGATGGCTCTAATGACGGAGACAACGATGGATCAAATGATGGCTCTAATGACGGAGACAACGATGGATCAAATGATGGCTCTAATGACGGAG
>Ga0209487_1001962_pt1 | contig 16988 bp, 15 predicted proteins | sample Poulit2012_FD_187524 | JGI IMG/M metagenome (GOLD analysis project Ga0209487, IMG submission 187524) | Agricultural soil microbial communities from Georgia to study Nitrogen management - Poultry litter 2012 (SPAdes) (version 2) | ecosystem: Environmental > Terrestrial > Soil > Agricultural land...
CCTCCCGCACGAGATAGGGTTCGGAGACCGTCTCGACGGTGTCGGCTTCCTCCCCGACCGAGACCGCGAGCGTGCCCAGACCCACCGGTCCCCCGCCGAAGCGCTTGCACAGCACGTAGAGCACGGATCGGTCGAGCCGATCGAGACCGAGCGCATCGACTTCGTAGACTTCCAGAGCATTGACGGCGGCGTCGAAGTCGATGACCCCGCTGCCCCTGACCTGGGCCCAATCACGGACCCGGCGCAGCAGTCGGTTCGCCACGCGCGGGGTGCCGCGGGAGCGGGTCGAGATCTCCTTGAGTCCGGCCGGCTTCGCGTCGATGCCGAGCATCCGGGCCGAGCGTTCGAGCACGGTGAACAGGTCCGTGCTCGAGTAGAAGTCGAGCAGGGCGGTGAAGCCGAAGCGGTCCCGCAGCGGCGCCGGCAGCAGACCGGATCGGGTGGTGGCCCCGACCAGGGTGAATTGCGGGAGGTCGAGTGGTATCGCGGTCGCCCCCGGGCCCTTGCCGACGATGACGTCGACGCGGAAGTCCTCCATCGCCACGTAGAGCATCTCCTCGGCGGCGCGGGCCATGCGGTGGATCTCGTCGATGAAGAGCACTTCGCCCTCTTCCAGGGAGGACAGGATGGCGGCGAGGTCTCCGGCGTGCTGGACGGCCGGCCCGGAGGTCACCCGCAGACTCGAACCCATCTCGTGGGCGATGATCATCGCCAGGGTCGTCTTGCCGAGTCCGGGTGGCCCGGACAGCAGGACATGGTCCGGTGCCTTCTGCCTGGCCTTGGCCGCATCGAGGACGAGCGAGAGCTGTTCGCGCACCTGCGGTTGGCCGATGAAATCGGCCAGGCCCTTGGGCCGCAGCGCCGCCTCGTCATCGCGTTCGGCCATCTCGGCCTGACCGGACACGAGTCGGTCGCGTTCGGCGCCGGTCAGCCCCTGGTCACCGAAGTCCATCTCATAGGAGCCGGGCTCGTGGCTGCCCCCGGTGCTGGGTTCGAAGGGACCGGTCATTTGCGTGCACCCAGTACCTTGAGAGCGGCCTTGAGCAGGGCGGAGGTCCCGGCGTCGGCACCGGCGTCCTTGACGACCTCGGCCACGACCTCCTCGGCCTGCTGTTCCTTCCAGCCGAGTCCGACGAGGGCGTCGACGACCTGCTGGTTGCCGCCGCCGAAGGACAGGGCCGGTCCGGGTGCCGAGGCTGCGGGCTGGGGCAGCTTGTTCTCGAGTTCGAGGATGATCCGTGAGGCGCCCTTCTTGCCGATTCCGGGCACGCGGGTCAGCGCGTTCGCGTCCTGGTTCGAAATCGCCGAGGCGAGTTCGTCCGGGCCCATCACGGACAGGATCGCCATCGCCAACCGGGGGCCGATGCCCGAGATCGTCAGGAGCACCTCGAAGGTGTGGTTCTCGTCCTCGGAGCCGAAGCCGTAGAGGGTCAGCGAATCCTCACGCACCACGAGGCTGGTGACCAGTTCGATCTCTGCGCCGTGGCGGGTGCTCGCCAGCGTCTCGGGGGTGACGTGGACCTTCCGGCCGACCCCGTAGGTGAGAACGACGAGGTGGTCAGCTGCGATCCGATGCACCGTACCGGTCAGGAAACTGATCACGAACTGCCTTTCAAGTGGGAACACGTGTACGAATCCAGGTTAGCAGGTACCCCCGTCATCGCCGTCTCCGGCGCGCCCGAGGGCTGGACCGTCTGACGGCCCGGCCGACCGTTCGTCGGTGACTCCCGCGTCTACTTCGTCCGCCGCATGGCCTCGGCCCATTGCTGCTGGGCCTTCGTCAGCCCGGACCCCTGCCGGCCGCCGGACTTGCGCTGAGTGAGGTCCTTGTTCTGGCCGGGAGTGGATTGGGCACTCAGCGCGCCCCGCCAGGAATGGCAGATCGCGATGGCCAGGGCGTCGGCGGCATCGGCGGGCTTCGGTGGGGCCTCGAGGCCGAGGATCCGCGTGACCATGGTCGTGACCTGCTTCTTGTCGGCCCGGCCGGAACCGGTGATCGCGGCCTTGACCTCCGAGGGGGTGTGCATGGCCACGGGCAGTCCGCGGCGGGCCGCCAGCCCCATCGTCAGCCCGGAGACCTGTGCCGTTCCCATGATCGTCGAGACGTCGTTGCGGGCGAAGACCCGCTCGATCGCGACCATGTCCGGCCGATGGGTGTCCAACCAGGTGTCGAACGCCTCGGCGATGGCCCCGAGGCGGAGGTCGATGGAGTCCGCGGACGGTGTCCGCAGCACATCGACGGCGGTCATCTTCACCTTCCGCGCGGGCAGGGTGTCGATGACACCGATCCCGCAGCGGGTCAGTCCGGGGTCAACGCCGAGGATGCGCATCAGGCGTCGAGTTCGGCGAGGACCTCGTCGCTGACATCGGCGTTCGAGTACACGTTCTGGACATCGTCGCAGTCCTCGAGCGCATCGATGAGGCCGAAGACCTTCCGCGCGGTCTCGGCGTCGAGGTCGACCTCGAGTTCGGGAACGAACGACGCGTCGGCGGAGTCGTAGTCGATTCCGGCGTCGACGAGTGCCGTGCGCACGTCCACGAGGTCGGTGGCTTCGGAGATGATCTCGAACTTCTCGCCCGATTCCTTGACCTCTTCGGCACCGGCGTCCATGGTCGCCAGCAGGATGGCCTCTTCGTCGGCCTCCTCAGCGCTGACGATGATGACGCCCTTGCGGTTGAAGTTGTAGGTCACCGAGCCCGGGTCGGCCATCGTCCCGCCGTTGCGGGTCACGGCCACGCGCACTTCGGAGGCCGCGCGGTTGCGGTTGTCGGTGAGGCATTCGATGAGCAGGGCCACACCGCCGGCGGCGTAGCCTTCGTACATGATCGTCTCGTAGTTGACACCCGAGCCGTCGAGGCCTCCGCCCCGCTTGACCGCGCGACTGATGTTGTCGGCCGGGACGGAGTTCTTCTTCGCCTTCTGGATCGCATCGAAGAGCGTCGGGTTGCCGTCGGGGTCAGGTCCACCGTTGCGAGCGGCAACCTCGATGTTCTTGATCAGCTTGGCGAAGAGTTTGCCGCGCTTGGCATCGATGGCAGCTTTCTTGTGTTTAGTCGTTGCCCATTTGGAATGACCTGCCACTGGTGTTCCTTCCTGTAGTTACAGCCTCTCAAGTCTATACGCTCGCCCGGGACCTCCGCTCCGACCGTTCGCGTCAGCCGCCCGGATCGGGGTGGGCCCGACGGGCCTCAGTCGATGACGAGAGGCACGTCGGGCACGGAACCGGCAGTGGCCAGATCGATGAGGCTGAGCAGGTTCTTCGGATAGATCGTCTCGGTCGTGGCCATCAGCTGCTCGCGTGTCCACCAGCGGAACTCCAGCAGGCTGCGCTTTTCGATGTCCGTCCACACCGCGTCCTCGAGTTCGATGTCCTCGCTGGTGCGGAACGCGAAGTAGGTCTCGAGCTGACGCAGGGACTTCTCGGTGAATTCGAAGACTTCGTCGCGCGTGGCCAAGGGGCCGATGAGTTCGTGGGGCTCGCATTCGATTCCGGTCTCCTCGGCCAGTTCCCGGGCTGCTGTCTGGGCAGCGGATTCGCCGAGTTCGGATCCTCCCCCGCACGTCATCCACCACTGATGGCTGGGGGCGAGCAGATCCTGGGCTCGAATCAGGAGAACCTCGTCGCGCTCATTGAGTAATACGACCCGTGAGGCTTTACGAGGTTTCATGGTTCTCCAGTGGTCGACGACGAGGGCAGGCAAGTGTTTGCAGAATAGTGATGCTGGGGGTTTTCGGCAAGACCGCGACAGCGGCCCAGAGAACGATATCGGCTCCGCACCGCCGCGGCCAAGTCGAGGCGCGCATCGAGCGGTCGGCAGTGATGTGACGGGGTGATCGCCGAGGCGGCGCTGAGTGCGTGCATGGGCTCAGTCGGCTGCGGCCGAGCCGGCGTCGTCGGCAGAGGTGAGATGACGATCCCACCAGTCGAGGATGGCCTCGAAGCGCTGCCGACGATGGCGCGGCTGACCGGCCCGGGACAGCTCGTGGTTCTCTCCCGGGAAGATGAGCATCTCGGTGTCCACCCCTGCCCGCTGCAGGGCCGCGTAGTACTGCTGCGCCTGTTCCAAGGGGCAGCGGAAGTCGAGCTCCGAATGCATCACCAGCGTCGGTGTCCCCACCTGGTCGGCGTGGGCCAGCGGTGACTGGCGAGCGATCGCCTGCGGATTGCGGCTGGTGTACTCCTCGGTGAAGAAGCGTCCGATGTCCGAGGTGCCCACGAAGCTGTCGGGATCGAGGTATCCGCGTTCGACGATGGCGCCGCGGAATCGATCATCGGCGGCGATCGTCATGGCCGTGAGATAGCCGCCGTAGGAGCCGCCCTGGACGCCGAGGCGGTCGGCGTCGAGGGCGGGGTCGTTCTCGAGGGCGTGGTCGAGCACAGCCAGCACATCGGCCATGGCCGGTCCCGCCATATCGGCCTGCACCGCGGTCCCCCAACTGCGGGTGCGTCCGCCGGACCCGCGCGGATTCGAGTACACGACTGCGAAGCCCGCCGAGGTCAGCACCTGGGTCTCGTCGAACCAGGAGTGGGTGTATTGGGAGAAGGGCCCGCCGTGGATGTTGACGATGACGGGGTACGGTCCCTGTCCGCGCGGTTTCGCCAGCCACCCGGTGATGGTTCCGCCGTCGCCTGGCACCCGCAGCACCTCGGGCACGACGGAATTCGCCGGCGCCGGATGCTGCCTGAGCATGAGCGGGGCGTCGTCGGTCTTCAGGTCGAGGCGGCCGAGCACGGCCGGGGAACTCGGGGTCGACCCGGTGAACACGAGTGTCTCGTCATCGGCGTCGAAGCCGCTCACGACGGTCGTGGCATCGCTGAGGAAATCGATCTCGTCGATGCCGAGGCCTTCGGCCTGCAGGTCGATCCTCGCCAGGCGGGAGGCTCCGTCGGTGTCGACGACGGCGATGAGTCCTCCCTCGACAGCCCGCGGGCGCAGCGCCGCCACGGCCACGGTCTCCGGGTCGGTCAGGCGCCGCGCCGAACCGGTTCGCAGGTCGTGGACGAACAGCCCGGGCATCTGCCCGACGAAGTCGAGTTCGTCGCGGGTCAGCGCATTGCCGACCAGCACCACCGTGTCCTCGTCGAGCCACAGGTGCCGGCTGACGTCCATCGACGGCAGGTCCAGCGGTTCGGCGGTGTCTCCGCCCAGCAGCCAGACGGTCGATCGCAGGTCGGGCCGGCCCCGGTCGGGGTGCAGCACCGCAACCACGGACGCGCGGGTGCCTGCCGGGGAGAACTGCGGGTCGTGGACATCGCAGTCAGGGGTGCTCAGCAGCGTCGACAGCGGCACCTCAGAGGCTGCGCGGAGTCCGACCTTGCCGAGCCCGGGTTCGGCGAGGTCGACGAGGAAGGCTCTGGCCGGACGGTCGTCGGTGTAGCCGAGGCCGTTGCTGAGGTAGGCCGAGGTCGTGATCCTGCGTGGGGCCTCCTCGGCCGCGGGGACGTCGTCGTCGAGTCCGTAGCGGCCGGGTTCTGCCACGCGTGCGACGTAGAGGGCGCGGGCGCCGGCGTCGTCGATGGCGAATTCGGACACGCCGAGATGGTTGTCGGTGATCTGGTGCGCCGTCTCCAGGGTGGAGCCGATGTAGAGCTGGGCGGCGGCCTTCCGCTCCGCCCGGAGGAATCCCGACCAGTTCGGGTGGATCTGCGGGTCCGAGTCGTGCCAGGCGTGGGTGAGACGACGTGAGCGGTCCGACCCGAGCGCGAAGAGCTGGGACAGGTAGCTGTTCGACTCGAGGTCGGGTCTGCGGATCGAGATGACGGCTTCGTCGCCGCGCAGCTTCGGGGTCGAGTACTCGGCGAGGGTGTCGAGATCTTCGGGGTTCATCGGTTCCATTCTTTCGACAGCCGCGCCTGCACATCGGCGTGCACTTGCGGCAGGGCCTTGGTCTGGGCGACCACGGGCAGGAAGTTCGCGTCCCCGCCCCACCGCGGCACGACATGCTGGTGGAGGTGGGCGGCGATGCCGGCCCCGGCGACGGGTCCCTGGTTCATGCCCAGGTTGAATCCGTGCGGGCCGGACACGGCGCGGATGACCCGCATGGCCTTCTGCGTGAATTGGGCGAGCTCAACGGTCTCGTCCTCGGTCAGATCCGTGTAGTCGGCCACATGACGGTAGGGGCAGATGAGCAGGTGTCCGGGATTGTACGGGTAGAGGTTGAGCACCGCGAACACCGTCTGACCGCGGCCGACGATGAGTCCTTCGGCATCGGACTTCGTCGGTGAGGTGCAGAACGGGCACTCGGAGACCCCGGAGTCCTTCGGTTTGTCCTGACCGTCGATGTAGACCATCCGGTGCGGTGTCCACAGCCGTTGGAACCCATCGGGTTCGCGGGGGAATCCGGCGGCCGCCTCGGGATAGGGGATCCCGTCGCCGAGGCGGCCGTCTGCCGGATGATTCTGTGCGGTCAGGTCCTCGCCGCCTGCGCTCATACCTGGGCCTTGGTCTCGATCGCGTCGAGGATGCGGGCGACCGCCTCGGCGACGGGCACCCCGTTGTCCTGCTCCCCGGATCGGAAGCGGAAGGACACGGCGCCCGCGTCCCGGTCCTCACCGCCTGCGATGAGGGTGAAGGGGACCTTCGATTTCGACGCGTTGCGGATCTTCTTGCCGAAGCGGTCGTCGCTGTCATCGATCTCGACGCGGACACCGGCCGCGCGCAGCTGTGCGGCCACCTCGGCGAGGTAGTCGTTGAACTCATCGGCCACGGGAATGCAGGTCACCTGGACGGGGGCGAGCCAGACGGGGAACGCACCGGCGTAGTGCTCGGTCAGCACCCCGAGGAAGCGTTCGATCGAACCGAACTTCGCCGAGTGGATCATCACCGGCTGCTGGCGCGTTCCGTCGGCGGCGACGTATTCGAGTTCGAAGCGTTCGGGCTGGTTGAAGTCGAGCTGGACGGTCGACATCTGCCAGGTGCGACCGATGGCGTCACGGGCCTGGACGGAGATCTTCGGTCCGTAGAACGCCGCGCCGCCCGGATCGGGCACGAGTTCGAGACCGGTCTCCTGCGCGACCTCCTCGAGGACCCTCGTCGCCTCGGTCCACTGCTCGTCGGAGCCGATGAATTTATCGGCCTTCTTCCCTTCCTCGTCGCGGGTGGACAGCTCCAGGTAGAAGTCGTCGAGCCCGAAGTCGCGCAACAGGCTGAGCACGAAGTTCAGCAGGTGACGGATCTCGGCTCCGGCGTCCTCCTGGGCGACATAGGAGTGCGAGTCGTCCTGGGTCAGCGCCCGGACGCGGGTCAGTCCGTGGATGACGCCCGAGGCTTCATCGCGGTAGACGGTGCCGAACTCGAACAGCCGCAGAGGCAGATCGCGGTAGGACCGGCCGCGGGAGCGGTAGATGAGGTTGTGCATCGGGCAGTTCATCGCCTTGAGGCGGTACGGGGTGCCGTCCTTGACGACCTGGCCGGATTCGTCGCGGACTTCGTCGACCGACATCGCCGGGAACATGTTCTCCCCGTAGTAGGGCAGGTGCCCGGAGGTGTAGTAGAGCGATTCCTTGGAGATGTGCGGGGTGCCGACGTACTCGAAGCCCTCCTCGATGTGGCGGGCCCGGACGTAGTCCTCCATCTCGCGCTTGATCACACCGCCCTTGGGGTGGAAGACGGGCAGACCGGAACCGAGTTCCTCGGGGAAGGAGAACAGGTCGAGTTCGGCACCGATCTTGCGGTGGTCGCGGCGTTCGGCCTCGGCGATGCGGTCCTGGTAGGCCTTGAGATCGTCCTTGCTCGCCCAGGCGGTGCCGTAGACGCGCTGCAGGCTCGCATTGGACTGGTCGCCGCGCCAGTAGGCCGCCGACGACCGAGTGATGGCGAAGCCGTTGCCGATGAGTTTGGTGTTCGGCAGGTGGGGTCCGCGGCACAGGTCCTGCCACACGACCTCGCCCTTGCGGTCGATGTTCTCGTAGACGGTGAGTTCCCCGGCACCGACCTCGACGGCGGAATCACCGTCGGAGGCATGGCCCTTGTCGTCGATGAGTTCGAGCTTGAACGGCTCGTTCGCCATGCGCTGACGGGCCTCGTCCTCGGTGACGACGACGCGGTTGAAGGTCTGCCCGGACTTGACGATCTGGGCGGCCCTCTTCTGGATCGCCTTGAGGTCTTCGGGGGTGAAGGGTTCGGCGACGTCGAAGTCGAAGTAGTAGCCGTCGGTGATGTAGGGCCCGATGCCGAGCTTGGTTCCGGGGAACAGCTCCTGGACGGCCTGGGCGGTCACGTGTCCGGTCGAGTGGCGGAGGATGTCCAGGCCGGCATCGGAGTCGATGGTGATCGGTGCGATCGAGTCGCCGGCGTTGAGTTCGCGGCTGAGGTCAGCGGGTTCGCCGTTGAGCCACATCGCAATGACCGTGCGGTCCGAGGAGAAGATCTCCGTACCGGTCAGCCCCTCTTTCCAAGGGATGCTCTCTCCCGCGCAGTCAATGCTGTCTGCCACTGATCTTCTCCATTCGTCTGCTGTGAGGACTTCTCGCCCTCAAGATTCTAGTACCGATTCGGTGGTTCCGAATCAGTTGGGTGGCAGTCACGCGACTGCCACCCATGCTGAGTTGGCCGAGGTCTGCGAGCCTACCCGGACACGCGCCGAAGACGCCGTCTCGGGCAGACTCGCAGACCCGGATGGGGCTTCTCACTGCTTGGAGAACTCGAAGTCCTTGCCGTTTCCGAGGTCCTCGGGAAGGGTCAGTTTGATGTGCATGCCATCGACTTCGTCCGCAGGAACCCCGAAGGCGAGTTCGTAGGTCGTCTCGCCCCCGGCGGGCACCGGGTCAGTGAAGGCGAGCGAGCCCTTGTACTGCGATCCGTCGAAGACGTCGTCGTAGTCCTGACCGCTGCTGTCAGTGGCTTCCATGTTCGCCAGAGTCATCTCGATATCGGAACTCGAGTCGTTCTTGACCGTCATCGTGACGACGGCGATGTCACCATCGGACGATTCGGCGCCGGAGGCATGTCCGGACGCTGTGCCGGGACGGACCTGCACGGTCGCGGTGACGTCGTCTCCGATTGTGACTTCGCTGCCCTGTGCGGGGGCGGCCTGGCCACCGTCGGCCCCTTGGCTCGGGTCGACCGGATCGGACGAGGGCGACTGTGAGCTCGCCGCACTTTCGACAGCCGAGAGGAATCCGACACCGAGGAACATGTAGATGATCAGCGCGACGATGGTGAACAGAACGGCGACGAAGCCCAGGATGAGGCCGGTGATGCTCATCCCCTTGTTCGAAGCCAGGCCCTTCTTGATGGCCGACAGCGCGATGAAGCCGAAGACCACAGCGGCGATGCCGAGCAGACCGCCGAACAGGAGCCCGGACGTCAGGACACCGGCGATGCCGCCGATGAGGGCGAGGATGCCCCAGAGGTTCTTCGAGGTGTTGCCGCCCGTGCCCGCGGGGAACTGACCGTAGGCGGCGTTCGGATTGGCCGGGATGAACTGATCGGAGGAGCCGTCAGCGGCATAGGCCGGCTGCTGACCGTACTGGTTCGGGTCATAGCCTTGAGCGTTCGGATCGTACGGGTTCTGCCCGTACTGGTTGGCATCGTACTGGCCCTGCCCGTAGGGGTCTTGACCCTGGCCGTAGGGGTCCTGGCCCTGCCCGTACTGGCCCTGTCCGTACGGATCCTGGCCCTGGGCGTTCTGGCCGTAGGGGTTCTGGTTCTGCCCCGGCTGCGAACCGTAGGGCTGCGACGGCTGCGAACCATAGGGCTGGTCCTGACCGCTGGAGGCGCCGAACGGCTGCTGCGAACCGTACTGCTGTCCGCCGGGCTGGGACCCGTACTGCGGAGGCTGCTGCACCGCGTTCGGGTCGCTTCCGTAGTCGGGCGCGCTCGGCGGCTGGTTGTTCGGGTTCTGACCGTTCGAATGCGGACCGGGTGAACCGTCGCTCGATCCGTCGGGGTTCTGAGGAGTAGACATAGGTGCTCCGAAGTGTTTGCCGTCGTGTACAGGCCCAGCCTACTAGCTAAAGAGCCTCGTGCCGCATGATGCTCACGTGCCAGACCTGCAACACGACGGCCACAGGTGGACCTCGGGGCCGCCGAGGAATGCACGAAGCCCCGGGTGGAGTTCCCGGGGCTTCTTCTGTGCGCGATACTGGGATCGAACCAGTGACCTCTTCCGTGTCAGGGAAGCGCGCTACCGCTGCGCCAATCGCGCTCTATTCTGTTGTTGCACCGGAACCGTGTGGTCCCTGTGCGCGATACTGGGATCGAACCAGTGACCTCTTCCGTGTGAAGGAAGCGCGCTACCGCTGCGCCAATCGCGCTGGTCAGCCGACATTGCTGTCGGCCATCCGAGGTGGCGACGGGATTCGAACCCGTGTATACGGCTTTGCAGGCCGCTGCCTCGCCTCTCGGCCACGCCACCGCCAAGGCAGTGCCATGACGCCTCCGAGCGGATGACGGGACTCGAACCCGCGACCCTCACCTTGGCAAGGTGATGCTCTACCAACTGAGCCACATCCGCATTTCGTCTGCTCGGTATCCCTCGCAACGAGATACAACTCTATACGCAGGTGGCGGCATACGCAAAATCGTTCTCGGGTGATCGTGCTCACACCCGCAGATCGAGCTTTCAGGGTCGGCGTTCTATAGTGGTTGGGTGAATGCCGATCCACCTCGCACCCGGCCCAAGGGCTGGTTGTCACGCCATCATCGACAGGGGCCCAGGCCGTGGCGCAAGCTGCGGCTGGGATTCCTCCGCTGGCGTCGAACGGTGCTGGCGAACACGCACACCGCTCGCATCTATCGCAGCATCGTCGGCGGGCTCGGCACGCTCGTCGTGCTCATCGGGCTCATGCTCGTTCCCCTGCCCGGGCCGGGATGGCTCATCGTCATCATCGGCCTGTTCATCATCTCCAGCGAGTTCAAATGGGCGCAGAGGCTGCTGCGCTTCGTGCGCGTGAATGTCGAGAAGTGGACGCACTGGGTGATGGCTCAGCGCCTGTGGGTGCGGTGGACGATCGGGGCTCTGACTGCGCTGTTCGTCGCAGTCGTCGTCTGGTGTGTGTTCAAGCTCATCGGCCTGCCGGACTGGGTGCCGAATCTGGAGATCTTCGAACTGCTCACTCTGCGGTGAGACCGTCGGAGGACCTTTGCAGCGTCTCGTCGATCCTCAGGACGAGAGTGCGGTGAGACGGGACAGGCAGCGCATGTACTTCTTCCTGTAGCCGCCGGCCAGCGATTCCTCGGTGAAGATCTCATCCAGCGGGGCACCGGAGTTGATGATGTGGACATTGCGGTCATAGAGGCGGTCGACGAGCGCGACGAAACGCAGCGCCACGCTCTCGTTCTCGATCGTCGTCACGTTCTCCCACACGGCCGCATCGATGCCGTCGACCATCCGCCCATAGCGGGAGGGATGGACGGTGGACAGGTGGGCAAGCAGCTGGGAGAAGTCGTCCCGGGCCACGACCCCGTCGAGCTCGTCAGCGGCCGCGGTCAGTTCGCCTTCGGGCAGCGGCCGTGCCGGGGAGCTGAGCGCACGGTGGCGGTAGTCCTGACCATCGATGCGGTAGACCTCGAACTGATCGGCCAGAGCCTGGATCTCCCGCAGGAAGTCCTGAGCGGCGAAGCGCCCCTCCCCCAGTGAGCCGGGCAGGGTGTTCGAGGTGGCGATGATCTTCACCCCGGCATCGGTGAGCTCCCGCATGAGGCGGGACATGAGCACGGTGTCGCCGGGATCGTCGAGTTCGAACTCATCGACGCAGACGAGTTTCATCTCCGACAGATCGTCTCTGGCCCGGACGAAGCCGAGCGCCCCGACGAGATTCGTGTACTCGACGAACGTGCCGAAAGTGGCCGGCTTGTCATTGGCATGCCAAGCAGAGGCGAGCAGGTGGGTCTTGCCCACGCCGTAGCCGCCGTCGAGGTAGACGCCCTTGGCACCGGACTTGCCCTTCGAGAACAGACGCCCGAGGAGCCCGGTCGAGGTCGAGCGCTGGGTGAACTGGCGCAGCTTCGTGCGAGCCTCCTCCTGGGACGGCTCGTTCGGATCGGTGCGATAGCTGTCGAAGGAGACGTCGGCGAACTGCGGCGGCGGTACGAGCCCGGCGATGAGCTCTTCGGGTGCTACTTGGGGTGATCGGTCGCTGAGTGCGACCAGAGTCTGCTCGGCATTCACTCGGCCTAGTCTAAGGCAGGCAGGAGCACCCGGTTCAACCTGGGCCGCGCGGGTGCTCTCGGTCACAGAGCGGGGTCTGGGCGGTCGAGGAGCTGTCGCCTTCGTCACGATGGCAGCGGTCGGCCGCCGGACGGATCCCCGCTCAGCTGAAATCGAAGCCGAGGCGCCCGAGCTGCTTCGGGTCGCGCTGCCAGTCCTTGGCGACCTTGACGTGGAGGTCGAGGTAGACCTTGGTCCCGAGCAGGCCTTCGATGCCGCGGCGGGACTCCGAGCCGATCGCCTTGAGTCTGCTCCCGCCGCTGCCGATGATGATCGCCTTCTGGCTGGGACGTTCGACGAAGAGGTTGACGTGGACGTTCCACAGCGGGTTGTCCTCGCTGCGGCCCTCCCGCGGATACATCTCCTCGACCTGCACGGCCAGGGAGTGCGGCAGCTCGTCACGAACGCCCTCCAGTGCCGCCTCGCGGACGAGCTCGGCGATCATGGCCTCCTCCGGCTCATCGGTGAGGTCACCATCGGGGTAGAGCGGGGGCGAGACGGGCAGGTGGGCCGCGAGCACGGAGTCGACGGTATCGACCTGGAAGCCCTCGGCAGCTGAGACGGGAACGACATCGGCGAAATCGGCGAGCTCGCCGACGGCCAGCAGCGCCTCGGCGACTTTGTCCTTGGGCACGAGGTCGACCTTCGTCACCAGCGCCACGATCGGCGTCCGGCCGTCGAGGAGTTCGAGCTGGGAGGCGATGTATCGGTCGCCCGGACCGATCGGCTCATCGGCGGGCAGGCAGAAGCCGATGACGTCGACTTCGTTGAGCGTCGTGGCCACGAGGTCGTTCAGCCGCGATCCCAGCAGGGTGCGAGGCTTGTGCAGTCCCGGTGTGTCGATGAGGATGAGCTGGTGGTCGTCACGGTGGACGATCCCCCGGATCGTGTGCCGCGTCGTCTGCGGCTTCGCCGAGGTGATCGCGACCTTCTCCCCCACCAGCGCATTCGTCAGCGTCGACTTGCCGGTGTTCGGTCGTCCCACGAAGCAGGCGAAACCCGCGCGGTAGTCCTCGGGGTAGTCCGTGCGAAATTCCATCTCAGTCCTCTTCCTTCGTCTCCGAACGGTCCTGTGTTCCCGAGCCAGCGGCCTCAGCCGTCTGCGTCGCCTCGACGGCGGTGTCCGTGTCCGTGCGCGTGACCCGGACATGGGTGATGCGGTGGCGCCGGCCCCGTCCTTCCAGGGCCTCGATCTCCAAGCCCTCGATGCTCGCGTGCGAACCGTCGATGGGCACTCGGTCGATGAGCTTCGAGAGCAGTCCGCCGACGCTGTTGACGTCGTCCTCGTCGATCTTGACGTCGAAGTACTCGGCGAAGTCCGAGATCGACATGCGGGTGCTGATGATGAATGAGCCGTCGTCGGCGGCGACGAGCTCATCGCCGCCGTTGTCGTATTCGTCTTCGATCTCGCCGACGATCTCCTCGACGATGTCCTCGATCGTCACGAGCCCGGCGGTGCCGCCGTATTCGTCGATGAGGATCGCCAGATGGGTCGAATCGAGCTGCATCTGGCGCAGCAGGTCATCGGCGGGCTTCGTCTCGGGCACGAACAGCACGCTGCGGGCCAGGTTGCCGATCGGCCGATCGGCGTCCTCGGGATGGAGGTGGAGGCGTCTGGCCACGTCCTTGAGATAGGCGACGCCGCGGACGTCGTCGAGGTCGTTGCCGCACACGGGGATGCGGGAGAAGCCGGAGCGGAAGAACAGGTTGAGCGTCTTCTGCAGCGTCACATCGGCGTCGACGGTGATGAGGTCGGTGCGCGGGACCATGACCTCGTTCGCCGAGGTGTCCGAGAGGTTGAACACCGACTGGATCATCTCGCGTTCGCCGTCTTCGATGACGTCCGATTCGCTGGCCCGCTCCACGAGGTCGCGCAGCTGTTCGGAGGTCACGAACGGACCGTCCTTGAACACCTTGTCCGGGGTCAGCAGGTTGCCGAGCACGACGAGGATCCGGGTCAGCGGCTTGAGAACGACGAGGACGATGCGCACGATCCAGCTGAGGTTGAGGCTCACGGCCAGGGACCGGCGCTTGCCGATCGTGCGCGGCGAGACGCCGGCGATGATGAAGACCGCCACCGAGGCGGTGATGACCGTGAGGAAGACCATGAGCGGTCCCACGGAGTAGTAGGAGTTGTAGGCCAGGGCGATGAAGACCGTGGCCAGCGCCTCGAGGAAGTTGCGGACGAAGATGATGACGTTGATGTTCGTCGGCAGGTCCTCAAGGATCCTCTCAACCCGCACGGCCGCGCGCTTGCCTTCGTCCTTGGCGTCCTCGACGGCGTGGTGGGAGACATTGAGCAGCGCCGCGTCCACAGCAGACAGGATGGCGGCGACGACCAGACACAGGGCCGCACCGAGGAAATAGGCGAACACGCTCAGACCTCGGTGGGGGTGGGGATGTCGGTGCGGCCGTTGTAGCGGGCGGCGAAGAAGGTCAGCAGCAGATGCCGCTGGAGGGCGAACATCTCCTCCCGCTCGTCCGGCTCACCGTGGTCGTATCCGAGCAGGTGGAGGAAACCGTGCACCGTCAGCAGCAGGATCTCGTCCATCGCCGAATGGCCGGCCGCCTCGGCTTGGGCGCGAGCCACCTCGGGGCAGATGATGATATCGCCCATCTGGCCTTCCGTCGGGTGGTCGGGGTCGCCGCGGTGGAGCTGGTCCATGGGGAAGGACATGACATCGGTCGGGCCGTCGAGGTCCATCCAGGTGACGTGGAGTTCGGACATGGCCGCGGAGTCGACCATGGTCACGGCCAGTTCCGCCCCCGGGTGCATGTGGAGGGCCCGACCGAGGTATTCGGTCAGGGCCACGACCTCGTCGAGGTCCACCTCGGCGTCGGTCTCGTTGAGGATCTCGGTGTTCATTCGGAACTCCCCCACAGGTCGTAGGCGTCGACGATCTTCGTCACCAGCGAATGCCGGACGACGTCCTTGCTGCCGAGTTCGCAGAACTGCAGATCGTCGATTCCGGTCAGGATGTCACGGACGACCTTGAGCCCGCTGCGGGTCTTGCCCGGCAGGTCGATCTGGGAGATGTCACCGGTGACGACCATGCGGGAACCGAAACCGAGCCGGGTGAGGAACATCTTCATCTGCTCGGCCGTGGTGTTCTGCGCCTCGTCGAGGATGATGAACGCATCGTTGAGTGTGCGTCCGCGCATATACGCCAGCGGGGCGACCTCGATCGTGCCGGTCTCGATCAGCAGCGGGATCGACTCGGGGTCGATCATGTCGTGCAGGGCGTCGTAGAGCGGGCGCACATAGGGGTCGATCTTCTCGTTGAGGCTGCCCGGCAGGTAACCCAGCGACTCTCCGGCTTCCACGGCCGGCCGGGTCAGGACGATCCGCGAGACCTCCTTGTGCTGGAGGGCGTTGACGGCCATCGCCATGGCCAGGTACGTCTTGCCGGTGCCTGCGGGGCCGATGCCGAAGGTGATCGTGTGGTTGCGGATGGCCTTGACATAGTCGTGCTGGCCCATCGTCTTCGGTCGGATCGATTTCCCGCGGGTGGACAGGATGTTCGTGCCCAGCACCGCCGAGGCGGCCGCTCCCTCCGAGGAGAACGTCGTGACCCGCTCGATCGTCTCCTCGTTGATCCGATGACCGGCGGCATGGAGCTTCTTGAGTTCGCCGATGACATTGACGAATTCCTCGACCCGCTTGGGACCGCCAGCGGCCTGGACCTGATTGGCCCGCACGTGGATGTCGAGGTCGTCGAAGCTGCGTTCGAGGGCGCGCAGGTTCGCTTCCCCGGGGCCGAAGAATTCGACGAGGTCGATGGAGTCGGGGATGACGAGGCGGACGGTGTCTGGGGCGTCCGCACCGGTGTCAGCGTCGGCTGCGTCCGAGTCGGTGGTATTCACAGGGTCCGTGGGTGGGTGGGTGATGTCCAGAATGTTCCTTTGCATGCGGGGGCGCACCGTCACCGGTGGCGCCTAGGTGTGTTCCCATCTTAGTCCGTTGTCTCACCAACGGCCCAATGAATTCTGGGTCATGACCAGGCCCGCGGATCCTGCCGAGGAGGAGCGCAGGATGGTCGGGCCCAATCGCACCGTTCTCGCACCGACGGCGTCCAGGGCCTCGAGTTCGCCGCCGCTGATGCCGCCTTCGGGGCCGACGACGATGACGATGCGCTCGGGCTGGGCCGAAGACGCTGGCCGGTCGCCTGTGGGATCGTGCCCGGCGGTCTCGCCGCCGAGGTCCCTCAGCGCCTGGGACAGCCGGAGCTGCGCGGTCTCGTGGAGAACGAAGATCGCATCGGTGTCCGACAGCTGGCGGGCCAGAGACGTCCCGCGGACCAGCTCGTGCAGTCGGGGGAACCGGGATCGCCTCGCCTGCAGGGATGCGGCCTGGAGCAGGTGCTCCCATTTCGCCGCCATCTTCTCCCGCTTCTTCGCCGGCCAATCGGCGATGGAGCGTTCGGCCGCCCACGGGATGACCTCGTCGACGCCGATCTCCGTGGCCGCCTCGATGGCCTGCAGATCACGGTCGCCCTTGGCCAGGGCCTGTACGAGGACCAGACGCGGTCGCATCGCCTCCTCGGTGGTCACCTCGGCGATGTCGAGGCCCATCTGAGTCGCCGAGGCGGCCGTGACGGTGCCGCGGGCGCGCGTGCCCTGACCGTCGACGATCTCGATCTGCTCGCCGGGACCGATCCGCCGCACCCGCACCGCGTGCCCGGCCACGTCCTCACCGACGGTGAGCACTTGGCCGCTGACCGCCTCAGCGGCGGTGGCACAGTGGAAGACGGGAAGGCTCACCGACCGGCGAACCTCTCACGCATGCGGGAGAACATGCTGTGCTTCTCGGTGGTGATCTGAGCTCTCGGGGCCT
>Ga0209487_1001963_pt1 | contig 16986 bp, 17 predicted proteins | sample Poulit2012_FD_187524 | JGI IMG/M metagenome (GOLD analysis project Ga0209487, IMG submission 187524) | Agricultural soil microbial communities from Georgia to study Nitrogen management - Poultry litter 2012 (SPAdes) (version 2) | ecosystem: Environmental > Terrestrial > Soil > Agricultural land...
TGGCTTCGACCTCACCGAGCTCAATGCGGCGGCCACCGATTTTGACCTGGTCATCGACACGCCCGACAAAGTACAGACCATCTTCTTCCAAGCGCACGTGGTCACCGGTGCGGTAAGCGCGCTCCCATCCGACAGAAGGCAGCGGTGCATATTTTTCCGCGTCCTTTTCGGCATCGAGGTAGCGGGCAAGACCCACGCCGCCGATGACGAGTTCGCCGACTTCGCCAGGGCCAACAGGGTTTTCCTCACTATCGATGACAACAAGGTCCCAACCATTAAGCGGCAGGCCAATGGATACAGGGTGGTCTGGTTGCAGCATGGCTGCTGAGGCGACAACCGTTGCTTCGGTCGGACCGTAGGTGTTCCACATTTCCCGATCCGAGGTAGCTAAGCGGTTGACGAGTTCTTGAGAACACGCCTCGCCGCCGACGATAAGTAGGCGGACATTATCCAAAGCTTCTGCTGGCCACAAGCCAGCCAAGGTTGGGACGGTGGAGACCACCGTGATGTCCCGGCGAATCAGCCACGGGCCAAGGTCCATGCCCGAGCGCACCAAAGCGCGTGGGGCAGGAACCAAGCACGCTCCGTGGCCCCAGGCCAGCCACATTTCCTCACAGGAGGCATCGAAAGCCACAGACAATCCCGCAAGCACGCGGTCTTCAGGTCCGAGGGGATTATCCTGCAAAAATAAGGCTGCCTCGGCATCAACAAAGGCAGCAGCGGAGCGGTGAGTAACCGCAACGCCTTTGGGCTTGCCCGTGGAGCCGGAGGTGAAAATGATCCACGCGGTATCTTCTAGATGCGGTTCATCTTGGTCAACGCCGGTGGAAGGATTGAGCTTGCGAAAGCCCTCGTCGGTGAAAATACCGTTGATTCCTGCTTCGCCGAAGACCATCTCGGCGCGCTCATCGGGATCGTCGGCATCGACAGGCACGTAGGCAGCACCTGCGGCAAGGGTGGCCAAAATCGCTAGGTAGAGATCGCGCTGGCCAGAGCTCATGCGGATGCCGATGTGGTCACCGCGCATTACTCCATGCTGGCGTAAATCAGCTGCCCAGGCTTCCACATCTTGGATGAGCTCGGCATAGGTCAAAATTTCGCCGTCATCGATGGCGGCGGCTTCGGGATACTGCGCAGCAGAAGCGCGCACTACATCCCAGAGGGTTCGAGGGGCGGGAGCTTTGTCTTGTAGGAGGTACTGGTCCGGAATAGTGGCCAGGGGGTCGCTCATTTCTTATTGGCCCTCATCTTCTGAGTCGGCATCAATAATGACCTGCGCCAGTTTACGCAAATGCTTCAGCTGCTTCGAGGTGGAATCATTCAAAGCCTCATCCTCAGCAGCAACAACCAGCTCGGCGAGCTCTGCTTGGGTCTTGGTGCCCTTCTTTGTGGAAGCCACAATCTGACGGCGGCGGTCTTTCGGGTCGCGCTCACGCTTGGCCCAGCCACGCTTTTCCAGTGCGTCAATCAAACGCACCATATCGGAGGCATCGATAGCTAGCGTTTCAGAAAGAAACGACTGGGAGGCAGCGTCTTCTTCCACCAGGCAGGTTAGAACCCAGAACTCACGGATGGTGGTCTTATGCGCAGCAAGGGCAGCGTCGACGCAATCGCGGGTGCGGCGGCGCAAGCGTTCTAATTGAAAAGATGGGGATTGCAGCAGTGAAGTCGGCACTGCGTGGGAATTAGTGGAACTCATAAGACGATAGTAGCTCCCCTACCATTCGTTGTCTAAATGATTGTGGTTGTCCACTAATTATTTTAGGTGCTTAGCTGGGCGTTTCCATCGGTAAGCCCTGATCGCGCCATGCATCGGTGCCGCCGGCGACGTTGATGACATTGTCCCAACCCAAAGCATTTTCGAGGTAGCCACAGACCTGCATGGAACGCCCACCTGCTTTGCAGATGACGTAGATATCTTTGTCCGGGTCAATTTCCTTGTAGCGCTCGGGGATATCTCCCATGGGAATGTGGATGACGCCCTGGGCGCGGTCGATTGCGTATTCGTCGTCCTCGCGGACATCGATTAGCTGTGCGTTGGCGGGAACATCTTTTGGTGATACTTCATACATGTCCACCATCTTACGTTTGTTTTGCCCAGAGATCGCAAGACCCGGGTAGCAATTCAACCGTTAAATAAGCGGTCGTGCTACCCGGGTGCAAAGTAAGTACTTACTTTGTAGATGTTTGCGACTAGTTACCGAAGCGCTCGATGGCTTCCTTGTGGATTTCTTCTGCTTCAGCCTTGTCGCCCCAGCCGGAACCGGTTACTTCCTTGTTTGGCTCGAGGTCCTTGTAGCGGGTGAAGAAGTGCTCGATTTCATCCTTGATGTGCTGCTCAACATCGCCGATGTCCTGGTAGCGCTCGGAACGTGGGTCGTCGACAACGCACAGCAACTTGTCGTCTCCGCCAGCTTCATCGGTCATCTTGAAGACGCCGAGGATGCGAGCCTTCACAACTACACCTGGGAAGACAGACTCTGGCAGCAGAACCAGTGCGTCTAGTGGGTCGCCGTCTTCGCCCAAGGTGTGGTCAATGAAGCCATAGTCTGCTGGGTAAGCCATTGGGGTAAACAGGTAACGGTCCAGGTAGACCTTGCCGGTTTCATGATCGATCTCGTACTTATTACGCGAACCCTTTGGGATTTCAATGGTTACTTCAACGCTCACGATTGACGCGTCCTTTCCTTGTATACGTTGTAAATTCCCGACGGCGGCTACCAGTGGTGGTAGTTGCTCTACCGTGGGAGGAGACAGTACTTGCCATAGTCTACCTTTTGCCGCCCTGTAAGTTGCCGCGCGCTAGGCTAAAGGGCGATGAAAGCTAAACACGTCGCCTGGATTGCAGTAACAATTATCACCGCCGCAGCTGTCGGTTCGACCGCGGCGCTGGGAGTTGCTGTGCATCAGGAGTACAGCGAGCTGGATCATGGCCAGGCTCCGCAGTCGCCCGAAGTAAGTCAGTTGGTGCAGCCGCAACAGCCACAAGCGGTGGACACCGCGGACATGCCCGCGCGTTTAGATGAGATGGCACAAAGCCCAGCGCTGCCGACCTTGGGCGCACAAGTCATCAACACCTCAACGGGGGAAGTGCTGTGGGAGCATGATTCACAAGAGGCGTTGATTCCGGCATCGTCGACCAAGGTCTTAACCGCGGCAGCTGCCGCATTGCTTATCAATGATAACGAGAAGCTGAAAACCGAAGTCCTGCACACCCCGGGCAGTAATACGGTGGTTATTAAGGCCGCCGGTGATGTGTGGATGACTGCTGAGCAAATGGATGAGCTGGCCGAAGAAATTCAATCCAGCGGTGCAGGCGCAGACGGTATAGATACTGTCTTGATTGACACCAGCATCTGGTCCGGCGATGACCAGGCACCTGGCTGGGATCCGAGCAATGTGGATGGCGGCTTCGTAGCACCTATGCAGCCAGCGATGTTGTACGGCGGTCGTATCGGCGATACGGAAGGTGATGTGCCGCGCTCGCACACTCCAGCTGTGGATGTGGCCAGCGCGCTCGCTGAGCGTATCGATGCCCCCAATGTCGGCACGGGCGAAGTTCCCGAAGGGGCTGAACCTATTGCTGCCGTGGAATCCGAACCTTTTGGCATTCGTGCTGAACAAATGATGAAGCACTCTGACAATGTCATGGCTGAAGCTATCGCTCGTGAGCTTGCTCGAGCCGCTGGTGCTGAGCCGAGCTTTGAGGGTGCTACCAAAGCAACCTTAAAGACTCTTTCGGATGCTTCCTTCAATACTGAGGGCATCACGATTATGGACAATTCGGGGTTGTCGGAGGATAACCGCATCACCGCGGACTTGCTTACGCGCATCATTGCTGATGCTGCCGCGAATGAACCGCTGCGAGAAGTACTGGGATATCTTCCCGTGGCAGGCGGTGAAGGCACTTTGACTGACCGCTACGCAGACCTATCGGGCAAGGGCTTTGTGCGCGCAAAGACTGGCACTTTGACGGGCGTATCAGCACTAAGTGGAACCGCCTTGGGCGAATCCGGCACCGTGTATGCCTTTACCTTCTTAGTTAATGATGGCGATATCTTAGGTGCTCGTCAGGCTCAAGACGCCATGGCGAGTGTGCTGCGGGAGTACTAAGAACGTGTATAGCGCACCTTTTTGGCCCCGGAAATCCCCGCACTTTCTGCAAGTGCGCGTCGCAGTCCGGCGCAGCCTTGATGACTTGGGATACCCCGAGGTCGTGTGCGTCGGGCTATCCGGCGGTGCAGATTCTTTAGCGCTGTGTGCAGCCTTATGCGCTGAAACCCGTGAAAGAGAGACGAGAGTTCTTGCCCTGTGCATCGATCATGGACTGCAGGAAGGATCACGTGAGGTCGCAGAAACCGCTGCCGCCCAGGCGCGACGCTGGGGTGCCGAGGCACAAGTGATTCCAGTGCACGTTGCACCTGATGCTGCCGATGGCATGGAAGCCGAAGCGCGCCGGGTTCGCTACGCGGCGTTTTCGGAATCCTCAAACGCCGTGCGGTCTGATCGGTCCACTGGGGATGAGCGTTTAGCGAATCCCCCCGCTGTGATGGTGGCGCACACCGCTGAAGATCAAGCTGAGACGCTGCTTTTGAGCGCGCTGCGCGGGCATGCCAACACCATGTCTTATGAAACCGAGATTGAAGGCGCGCGTATTGTGCGCCCGCTGCTACAGATTCGTCGGGCCAATACCCAAGGCGCATGTGCTGAACTGGAAGTGGAAGCTTGGCAGGATCCGCACAATGAGCGCGAAGAATTTCGTCGCGTGGCCATGCGCAAGCAGATTCTGCCAATGCTCTCAGAGATCATCGGCGGAGACGCCATCGCACCTTTGGCCGCAGCAGGAGATGATATCGCCGCCGATGAGGATTTCTTTGCCACCGTGATTTCAGAGTATGAGAAGGGTGGTGGAAAAAGCATCGAAAAGAGCGAAGAGCTGGACTGCAACAACCTGAGCGCCCTTGCCCAACCTGTAAGAAAGCGAATAATTGCCCGCTGGTTAGTTGCCAAAGATATCTTCGTTTCGCGCGCCGGGCTCGCAGCAATTGACGCTTTATGCAGCGCCTGGAGCGGACAAGGCGGTGTAGCCGTGGGTGATGCGCACGCGAAAAACCCGGATAGTAGGTTGGAAGTCGTGCGAGATGGTGGCAAACTGAGACTATTGCGTTCTAACGCACCCTAAGCCACCTTAAAGGTCCTAAAACCGGCTCATTAGAAAGGGCGACCATGGCTCACAATGAAACTGCGCTAGTAGAATCCAAAGACTTTAACGTCCCACCACACCGTTATGGCAACGACGTTGAATCAGTCCTGATTAGCGAGGAGAACCTCCAAGCAAGGATCCAGGAACTCGCGGACAAAGTCTCCAAAGACTACGCAGACACAGAAGAGGACCTGCTGCTCATCTGCGTACTCAAGGGCGCGGTTTATTTCCTCACCGACTTTGCGCGAGCACTGTCTATCCCTTCCCAGATTGAATTCATGGCTGTTTCCTCTTACGGAAACTCCACCTCATCGTCTGGTGTCGTGCGCATTTTGAAGGACCTGGACCGCGAGATTGAAAACCGCGATGTGCTCATCGTGGAAGACATCATCGACTCCGGCCTGACCCTGTCCTGGTTGCTGCGCAACCTCAAGGGCCGTCACCCGAAGTCTTTGGAAGTTATTACTTTGCTGCGTAAGCCAGAAGTAGTCACCGCCAAGATTGACCTTTATGACGTGGGCTTTGACATCCCTAATGAATTCGCCATCGGCTACGGCCTGGATTATGCAGAGCGCTACCGCGACCTGCCATACATTGGCACTTTGCACCCAGACGTTTACTCCAACCACTAAACTGTAACGCTTGATGAAAAACTCTTCTTGGATTAAATACGGTGGCATCGCTGCAGTAGTACTTGTAGCGCTGTACATCTTCACCTTCTTCTCTGACGACACCCGCTCTTTCATGCGGGTGGATACCTCAATCGCTATTGAGCAGCTCAACAACCAAAACGTTGAGGAAGCTCAAATCGACGACCGCGAACAACAACTTCGCCTGACCTTGCGCGAACCGATCACGGTCGAAGAGCAAGAAGGCGTCGAAGAAGTCATCGCGAAGTATCCAGCGCGGACCTCGCCAGAAATCTTTGACTCCGTGCGCAATTCTGGTGCCGAAAATTACCAGACCAACGTCACGCAAGACTCGATCTTCATGTCGATGTTCTCGTTCTTGCTGCCGATGTTGATCCTGTTCGCAGTGCTGTTCTGGTTCATGTCGCGCATGCAATCCGGTGCCGGCGGAATGTTCGGCATCGGCGGTTCCAAGGCCAAGGAACTGACCAAAGACATGCCGACCAACACCTTTGAGGATGTTGCCGGCGCTGATGAAGCAGTCGATGAACTGCAAGAAATCAAGGACTTCCTTGAAGACCCAACGCGCTATCACGAACTCGGCGCAAAGATTCCACGCGGCGTGCTGCTCTATGGCCCTCCGGGTACAGGTAAGACTTTGCTGGCTCGCGCGGTTGCGGGCGAGGCAGGCGTTCCTTTCTACTCCATCTCCGGCTCGGACTTCGTAGAAATGTTCGTCGGTGTTGGTGCATCGCGCGTGCGTGACCTGTTTAAGCAGGCTAAGGAAAATAGCCCTTGTATTATCTTCGTCGACGAGATCGACGCGGTTGGTCGCCAGCGTGGCTCCGGCACGGGTGGCGGACATGATGAGCGCGAGCAAACCCTCAACCAGCTGCTGGTAGAGATGGACGGCTTCGGCGACCGCGAAGGGGTTATCCTCATCGCTGCTACTAACCGTCCTGATATTTTGGACCCTGCACTGTTGCGCCCAGGCCGTTTCGACCGCCAGATTCCTGTCACGCCGCCTGATTTGGCAGGCCGTGAACAGATTCTGCGCGTGCACTCAAAGAACAAGCCTTTGGCGAAAGACGTTGACGTCACTCAGCTGGCCAAGCGTACCGCCGGTATGTCCGGTGCTGACCTTGCAAACGTATTGAATGAGGCAGCGCTGTTGACCGCGCGTATTGGCGGCAATGTCATTACCGCTGACGCACTGGAAGAAGCCACCGACCGCGTCGTGGGTGGACCACGCCGTCAATCCAAGGTGATTTCTGAGCAAGAAAAGAAGATCACTGCCTACCACGAGGGCGGACATACCCTGTCTGCGTGGGCACTGAAGGATATTGAGCGCGTCTACAAGGTGACCATCTTGGCCCGTGGTCGCACTGGTGGTCATGCCATGACCGCGCAAGAAGACGACAAGGGCATGTACACCCGCGATGAACTTTTCGCGCGTCTTATCTTCGCCATGGGCGGCCGCGCTGCCGAAGAGCTCGTATTCGGGACGCCAACTACAGGTGCATCTTCTGATATTGAGCAAGCCACCAAGATTGCTCGCGCCATGATTACCGAATACGGCTTTAGCCCGGAATTGGGCACTGTGAAATACGGTCAAGAACAAGGCGACCCAATGTCGTACATGGGCGGCGGCGGAGTGCTGGAATACTCCGATGCTGTTGCGGCGAAGATTGATGGCCAGATCTCCTATCTTCTGGACTCTGCGCACCAGCAGGCCTATGACATTTTGGCCGAGCACCGTGACTACCTGGATTCCCTGGCAGAAGCCCTGCTGGAAAAGGAAACCCTGCGTCGTCCTGACCTGGAGGCACTTTTCGATGGCATCGAGCCACGCGAATCGCATGAGGTCTTCCCTGGTGAAAGCGTGCGCTTCCCAGCCCAAGCAGGCCGCGAACCAGTGAAAACCCCAGTGGAGATTGCTATCGAACGTGGCGAAGAGCCACCTCGCCGCTTTACCTTGCTGGATGCATCCCGCCAGGCGCGTGAGCGCCGCCTCGCGCTGGAAGAAGCTGCAGAAAACTCCGGCAATGAATCCGATGCTGACAAGGATTCGCAGGAAAAGTCCGCCAATGAGCCAGAGATTGGCTTTAACTTTGGCCAGCACGCCGGTGACTGGACCGAAGAAGGCTTTAAGCCAGCAAAACCTCAGAAGCCATCGTTTGCGATGTCGGAACCAAAGGACCACGCCGAAACCGCCCCGAAGCCTTCCTTTGCTATGTCTGAGCCGAAGGACTCGAAGTCTGAAGACCCGAAACCAGAAGCCCCGAAGCAGAAGGCAGAGGACAAGCCTGCGGAAGCTGAGAAGAAATCTGAGCGTCGTCCAAGCGAAGATGACACCACAGAGATTCCAATTGGCCGCCACCATAAGCCGCCGATGAGCGATGACGAGGGCTGGCAGTCTCCAGGTTTTAACAACCGCGATGCCTCCCGTAACCCCTATGCATCACAGCCTGAGGCTAACCGGCCTGGGGCCAACGAGCCAGAGGCGAAGCAACCGGAGCAAGGCAAAGACCGCCACCCAGGTGAAGATAATTACTAGGGGAATTTAGCCGTGTGCTTCCCAAGCATTAGCGTGGGAAGCACCAAGAAAAGTTTTTAAACACAAGGAAATCCGACATTATGAGTGAAAGCTTGATTCCAGCCCGTGGGCCTTTTGACCAGGAGCGTGCTGAAGCAGCAATTCGCGAACTGCTGATTGCAGTTGGTGAAGACCCTGACCGCGAGGGACTTTTAGAAACCCCCGCCCGAGTTGCGCGCTCATATGCGGAAATCTTTGCCGGTTTGCACGTCGATCCCACCGAAGTGTTGCACAAGACCTTCGATGAAGATCACCAGGAACTAGTTCTGGTTCGTGATATTCCTATTTACTCCACCTGTGAACACCACCTGGTGCCGTTTTACGGCGTTGCCCACATTGGTTATATCCCGGGCAAGGACGGTCACGTCACCGGTCTTTCGAAGCTGGCGCGCTTGGCCGATGGTTTTGCCAAGCGTCCGCAGGTCCAAGAGCGTCTGACGCGTCAGATTGCTGATGCTCTTACGGAATCGCTGCAGGCGCAGTCAGTCATCGTGGTCATTGAGTGCGAGCACCTGTGCATGGGCATGCGTGGAGTGAAGAAGCCAGGCTCTGTTACGACGACCTCGGCAGTACGCGGTGGTTTTAAGTCGAATGCTGCATCACGTGCAGAAGTCTTAAGCTTAATTCGCAGCTAAGCCCTTATACGCCGGAGGTTTTCCGGCACGTGTCCCTACCGCAAAGAAAGCTTTGAACATGCAGGTTTCAGAAATTTGTCCCGATGCCGCAGGCAAGCGCACCTTGGTGATGGGCATTGTCAATGTCACGGAAGATTCTATGTCTGATGGCGGCAAGTGGATAAATATCGACAAAGCAATTGCACATGGCCGCGAGCTAGTTGCACAAGGCGCGGACATGATTGATGTCGGCGGCGAATCTACTCGTCCAGGTGCCACCCGCGTGGAGGCAGATGTTGAGCGGGAGCGCGTGACACCCGTCGTGGAGGCGTTGGCGCAAGAAGGCATCATGGTCTCTGTCGATACGATGCGCGCTAGCGTGGCCGAAGCTGCGGTGGAGGCAGGCGCAGTGCTGCTTAACGATGTCTCCGGTGGGCTTGCTGATGACAATATGTACAAAGTCATGGCACAGGCCCAGATGCCGGTGTGCTTGATGCACTGGCGCACCGTGCGCTTTGGTGATGCAGCAGGCTCTGCTGACCACAATGGCGATGTCGTCAAAGACGTACATGAAACCTTGGCACGGCTGACGGATAACGCCCTCAAAGCAGGCGTGGGACAAGAACTTATTTCCTTGGATCCAGGTTTGGGATTTGCCAAGACCCCGCAGGATAACTGGGCGCTGCTGAAATCATTGCCAGAATTTATTGCCGGTGACTATCCCATCTTGGTGGGTGCATCGCGTAAGCGATTTTTACGTGCGATTCGCGAAGACCGCGGTGCAGAACACGGCCCGCACCTCGCGGATCCTGCAACTGCTGCGGTGACCGCATTATCAGCGCAGCTTGGTGCATGGGCCGTGCGCGTTCACGATGTACCCGTCTCCCGTGACGCAGTGGATGTTGCTGCGGCATGGGCAGCAGGGGCAAATTACGTCTCAGGAGGAAAGAGCTAAATGGCTGACCGTATTGAATTAAAAGGCCTGGATTGCTTCGGCTACCACGGCGTTTTTGACCACGAAAAGCAGCACGGTCAAAAGTTCATCGTGGATCTCACCTGTTGGCTGGATTTCAAGGAAGCCGCGGCTACCGACGATCTAGAAAAAACCGTCAGCTATGCCGACTTGGCTGATATCGCCGCCGATATCGTCGAAGGTCCTGCGCGTGACTTGATTGAAACCGTCGCCACGGAAATCGCTGACAGGATCATGGCAAGTGATCCGATTCTATTTGCAGTAGAAGTTACCGTGCACAAACCGGATGCGCCGATTGAGCGCACCTTCCGCGACGTGTCCGTAGTGGCGCGTCGCTCCCGGAAGACAGAACGGCGATAAATCATGCGCGCAGTATTATCAATCGGGTCTAATATGCAAGACCGCGTGGAACACCTCAAGTCAGTCTTTGCTGAATTTCAGGATGAAATTGTTGCATCGTCATCGGTGTACTCGACTCCGCCGTGGGGAGATACTGACCAAGACGAGTTTTACAATGCGATCATCATCGTCGAGGTCGACCAAACCCCGTTGGAGCTTCTGCACCGCGGGCAGGCCTTAGAAAAGGCGGCCGACCGTGTGCGGGAGCGTCACTGGGGACCGCGCACGCTCGATGTCGATATCGTAGAAATCGAAGGGTTTAGCTCTGATACGCAAGAGCTGACTGTGCCGCACCCGCATGCCGCTGAGCGTGGCTTTGTTCTCATTCCATGGCTTGCAGCGGATGTACACGCTACCTTGGGTGGTAAACCAGTCGCCGGAATCATTGGCAATATCCCGCAGGAAGATATTGCCGGCATTAAAGTATTGGGTCGAATCGAGAAGCTGTGAAAAAGACATCAATTGCCGTCCTTGTAGGCGTTGCTGTCTTTATCACCCTGGCGGTGTTTATTCTCACCCGCGGGTTTTATGGCTCCATGATGGCCATTCCCACCACAGTGTCAATCACCTTGTGGGCCATGGCAATTCTATGCGCTGGCCTGGCCTGGAAGGTACACCAAGCTAAAGGCGAGGACGCCCATGGCATTGGTCTAGACCGTAGTCAGATGAATCCTATGACCATCGCGCGCTTTATGGTGGTCGGAAAAGCTTCGGCCTGGACAGGCACCATCGTCGGTGCCGCCTACCTTGGTATCGCACTGTATGTCGTCCCCATGGCGGGGCAGATTGCCGCAGCTCAAGACGATATAACTGGGGTCGTAAGCTCCGTTCTTGGTGGCGTGGCGATGGCAATTGCTGGGTTAATCTTGGAGCGACACTGTGAGGTGCCACCTCCAACTGATGGTGCACACGCGATAGAGTAGACACATGACCGCCAACGACGAAGAGAAGACAATCGACTCGGAACGCTTTAAAGACTCAGGCAGCTCTGATCGCTCATCTGATGAGTTTGCTGGCCACGATGTCGATTCGTACTCTAACGACGATTTTCGCGATGATCACTCAACCGGTTCTTCGGCCGGGAAGAAGTTGAACCTGGACAATGGCTCGATTGTAGTAATTGTCTTGGTGGCGCTCGCTGTTATCGCCTCCATTGTGATGCTGATTGCCAGTTCCACGGCTGCGCTAAAGATCGCTTTGCTCGCAGCCTTGTGGGCAGCCGTTGGCGGAATCTTCTTAGTTACGCGCTACCGCAACCAAGTCCGTGACCGCGAAGAAGAAATGTATGTTCGCGAGGATCTCTACCACGCGGAACTAGATAAGCTGCGCGCCGAAGCGGAGACCAACCAGGCACTGGAGCGTTTAGAAAACTCTCCACACGTGGACATGGACGTGCTGGCTGAAATTCGAGCCGAGCTGGCATCTATTCGTGAGCAACTCGAGGAACTCTCGGGCCGCGAATTTACCTATGTACCAGCTGCTTTGCAGGCAGAGGCACGTCGCATCATGGAAATTGAAGCGCGCGCAAAAGCTGCAGAGTCGAATAATTCTAGCTATATCTCCAGCTATGGCGCAGATGTAGATGCTGAGCCAGAAGCTCCAGTCGTGGAATTTACGCAGCCTTCCGGCGGCAAGCCTTCGGCTGATGCGATTGCGGGGCGAATCGGTAATACTCCGACTTATTCCCGCAATGACAATCCACTGGCGGAATTCATCAATGAGATGAATAGCGAATCCACCAATGAGACGCCGAAGAAGGCTGACAAGAGCAGCGCGGCTGGCGCAGGTGGCAAGACAGAAGCAAAGATGGCATCGACAAGCGCTGCTTCTGCGAAGGCTGACTCTAAGCCGGCGAAGCCAGCAGAAGAAAAGCCTGCGGCAAAGACCAAGGAAGCTTCCAGCGATAAGCCCAAGGAATTTAACACCGGTTCGTTCCAGGCAGTTCGTTGGGACACGGGCGGCGATGATGCCGCTAAGACGGGCGCGAAGCACACAGAGAAGGCAGAGACCGCCGAGGTAGCAGAAGACGACGAGCCACGTCGCGGACGTCGTCGCAGCGATGCTCACCGCGAAGGCACCGTTTCCGTTGCTGAGTTGCTTGCGGCGGCGAAAAAGCGTCAGAAGGATTCTTAAGGTTCAATGCCAGCACCACGCATGGTTGTCGGTTGGTTTGGCCGCGAAAACCGATTTCGAGCACTGCTCGAAGCCCAAGGCCATGACATTGTTGAGCTTTCATCGCCTGCTGCGGCAGTAGATTGTGAAGCCCTTGTCATTGCTACGTCCCAAGCGCAGATAGAAGGCATTGTTGAAGCGCTCGAACCGCACATTCGCCGCGGACAAATTGTCATCCACACCAGTATCGGCTTGGGCGTGCAAGTCCTCGATCCGGTTGAAGTGCACGGCGCATTAGCCATGGCGATAGCCCATGTCGGCGCTGATAGGTGGGTGGTGACTACCAGTGACGAGCTCGCGCAGGGAATTGCAGAAGTGCTGCTTTTTGAATCAGCCCAAGTCAGTATGCCGAAGACGGATGCTGAGCGAGTTGAACTTGCACCAAAGATTGCCTACGCGCAGATGGTGCGCCAATTAGCGCGCGCAGCCCATCGGGATTTGAAAGAACTGCTCGATGAACAGGCTGTGCCTTCAGAGCAAGAACTAGGCGAATTCTTAGCGCCGCGCTTTGAAATCAGCGATATTTATGCGGCGTTCCAGTCGATTACGGACCCGGGCTTTAGGAAAGCTTTTGTCGAAGCGGCACGCCGAGTAGGCGAATTGGAACACAATATGGAATTAGAGATGTGGGGATTGCAGGAGGAGCTTCGATGAGCATTGGTCGCGGGCAAGCAACGGTAGTAACCGAGCTCGATATGATTTCTAAGGTGGGCTCGGCCTTCAAAAAGACCGGAGCACCCGTTGTGCTGGTGCCGCTTGGCCGCGGGGTGCATGCTGGCCATATCGCTTTGGTGCGCGCAGCCAAAGCCATCCGCGGCGCCGTCGTGGTTGTGGCGATTACCTCCGAAGACGAAGACGATCTCAACGCGTTGCGCACGGAGTCCGTGGATGTCATCTGGCAGTACACGGATGACAAGCTATGGCCCAAGGGCCAGCACTTGCACCTTGCCGCGAAGCAAGAGGCACTAGAGCCTGCCGATGAGCTTTCCGATGCCCTCACCCGCAATCTCGCCTTAATCGGCGCCCTTGCCCCCAGCGATGTCGTGGTCGGCGAAAAAGATTATGAACTGCTTATCGCACTCAACCAGGCGATTCGTGACTTCCACATTCAGGTGCGTCTGCAAGGTGTTCCTACCGTGCGCATGCCCGATGGCCTAGCGCTGTCTTTGCGCAACATGGACGTCGTAGAATCTGCGCGTGATAAAGCCAGCACCTTGTCCGCCGCGCTGACGGCCGGCGCGCACGCTGCCGAAGCTGGTGCAGAACAGGTCTTGGAAGTAGTCAATACCGTATTAGACGCCGCCGGCATTGAGCCTGAGTATGTTGAACTGCGCGGCTTAGACCTTGGCCCCGCACCCGAAATTGGCGATGCCCGCCTGCTTGTTGCAGCGAATATCGGGGGCGTGCGCCTAACTGATAATGTCGGCCTGCCTTTGGGCATTGGCTTCCGCAATATCGAAGCGCATGCTGAGGGCGCTGACAACGCACTGGGAACGCTCTAAAGGTAAGTAGCGATATCTTCTAGCGCCTGCGGTGAACCAACATCGTGAGCGCGCAGGGGAATCTGCACGACTGGGAGATCCGGCAGGCGACGTTGCAGATCTGCCAGTGCCTCGTCCTCGTATGTGCGGCGAGAGGCTAAGAATTCGCCTTGGTCTGCAGGTGAGCGGCGGTTCACAATTAGTGCGCCGACGTGGACGCCGTTGGCGGTGAGCTCGGCGTGGAACTCATCTGTTTCTAACACCGGCAGACGCTCCGCGGTGAGGACAATGTTGAAGGTGCACGCGGTGGCGTCGTTAAGCACTGCGCGAAGACGCTCAAACCGGTGACGGCGCTTGAGCAAAATGGAACGCAACTCTTGGTTGCGGCGGTCGACTGGATCGATGGCCGTAGTCACCGTAGTGTCCTTACCCGTCGGTGACATCCCGCGCACCAGCTCGGAGAACTTCTCTGATTTCGCGCGGCGCTCCAACAACCCATCAGTCCACGCGGACATGAGCTCCGGCAAGGCCATTAAGCGTGCAGTATGGCCCGAAGGCGCCGTATCAAAGATGATGTGGTCATAACTTTCGCCGTACTCTTCCAACAAGATGGCGATACGCTCCAAGAGTGCGGCCTCATGCGTGCCTGGCGAATGCTTGGCTAAGTTGAGGTGCTTACTAACTTCTTTGTGCAAATGCTCCGGCATCATCCGGCGCATCGTGTCGCCAGCTTGTTTGAGATGCTCGTTCGTAGCACGTGCGGGGTCGAGCTCCAACACATCAACGCCTGGGCGCACCGTGGTTGGAGTATCTCCTACCTGCATATTCCACAGGTGGCCAACGTTGTGCGCGGGGTCCGTTGAAACCACCAACGTGGAAGCATGAGCCGAAACCTTCAGTGCGGTTGCATTAGCGATGGTTGTTTTACCCACCCCACCTTTACCACCAAAGAACATCACGGGGGAGGTAGGAATATTTAACAGCACTGAATATTCTCCAACGGTGAATTTGCCATTCCCATCCGGCGGTGCCAGGCGTGGAAATCTTCATAAATAACGGGCAGAAGCTCCAGGGTATAAAAGCTCGCTGGATTCGGAATCCCCAAAGCTTCTGACATGACCAGCAGCATGAACAGGTCTTCTTCTTGTTGCTGTGCTTTTGCAAACGTCGCTCGGTAGGGCGCGGAGTAATACTCTTGAAGCTCCGCGCTCAACCGTGCGAGTTTGTCTTTCAGCGACATAAATTAGGCCTTGCTGTCTACCGGTTCTGGTGTTGGGGCGTCGATGTCTTCATCGGTCCACTCAATCTGCTTGGTCTGCTTCATGCGGCCAACCGCGAGGAAGACCTCCACGATGATCCAGATTGCTGCGAGAACGATGATGACGTCCATGCTAAACAGCAACCAGTTGCCTTCCTGGAAGAACGTACCCAACTGGATGAACGCAGCCCACAGGGACATCACTGTCAGGAAGAGCAGCGGGATAAGAATTGGCCACGTTGGTCGGCGCAGGTGCATCAGAATCAGCAACAGGATGGACAGAGACAGGCCTGCCATGAGCTGGTTCGTGGTACCGAACAGCGGCCAAATGGTCATGCCGCCCGAACCGTCGGTGCCCTGGGAGAAAGTCAGACCAAAGGCGACCAGCACGGCGATACACGTTGCTAGGAAGGTATTGATCTTGATACCTGCGGTATCACCAATTTCTTGCACCACGATTCGCTGAAGACGCACGCCGGAGTCCATGGTTGTTGCGGCAAACAGCACGGCCATGGTTGCCAGGATTGTCGCTGACAGGGAGGTGGAAATCCCGAGGCCTTCATTGAGCAAGTTGCCGCCGCCTTCAACGAAAGCGTTAACACCGCCGGCGTTGAACTCGGAGTAAATGGATTCCCACTCCTGGTACGTGCGGAAACCGGCGGTGGTTGCAATGATGGTGCCCAGCGCCAGCAGGCCTTCACCAACAGCACCGAAGTAGCCAACGAAGCGAGCATCGGTTTCCTTATCCAACTGCTTCGACGAGGTGCCGGAAGCAACCATTCCGTGGAAGCCTGAAATCGCGCCACAGGCAATAGTCACGAACAACAGTGGGAACATGCCTGGGGTGCCGGCAGGAACATCTTCACGGAATGCCGGTGCAACGAGGTCAGGGCGGGTGAACAAGAAAGATGCGTAGAGAATACCCAGGCCGATGAACAGCTGCAGACCATTGATGTAGTCACGTGGCTGAAGCAGCATCCACACTGGCAGCAGCGAAGCGCAGAATGCGTAGATGAATAAGATGATGATCCAGACACCTGCGGCTGGGATACCCAGGACGGTCTCCGGCAGGGAGATTGGATATTTATCTCCAATGAGCATCAGAGAGTACAGCGCGACCACGCCAACAACGGAAACCAGCGGCAGGTTCCACTTCAGACGGTAGATAGCCTGCCCAATGCACAGGGCGACGGCGATGGCTCCCCAAGTTGGGATGACCGAAGACGGAGTGGAAATCAGCAGACCGGAGATAACCACGCCGAAAGCAGTGTTGACCATGAGCAGTAGTAAGAAGATAACCACGAGGAAGAGCATGCGGCCGCGCTTACCAATGTAGCGTCCAGACAACAGTCCAATTGACTGGCCGCGGTGGCGTTGTGACGCCCAAAGAACACCCATATCATGCATACCGGCAGCGAAAACTGTACCGATGGTCACCCAGAGGAAGGCTGGGAACCAGCCCCAGATAACCGCGACGGCCGGGCCAATAATGGGTGCTGCACCTGCCACGGAGGTGAAGTGGTGTCCCCACAGCACGTACTTGTTAGTAGGAACAAAGTCCACGCCATCTTCCATGGTGTGGGCTGGAGTTTTGTAGCTTGGTGAAAGTTGGAAAACCTTCTTACCCAGGAATTTGGAATAGAGGAGATAGCCGCCAATCA
>Ga0209487_1001964_pt1 | contig 16984 bp, 13 predicted proteins | sample Poulit2012_FD_187524 | JGI IMG/M metagenome (GOLD analysis project Ga0209487, IMG submission 187524) | Agricultural soil microbial communities from Georgia to study Nitrogen management - Poultry litter 2012 (SPAdes) (version 2) | ecosystem: Environmental > Terrestrial > Soil > Agricultural land...
AGATTTACAGCATCTGCCGTCCGAGTTCAATTTTTGGTAAAAATTGGATATAGAAGCTCCGCCCGGGGCAGAAGCTGAGTAGTATAGAACGTTCCTTAGCCGGTATTCATTCCTGCCCCATGGCTTCATAGGGTAGCCTGTATTTTACGATAAAGGAATCAATAAATCAGTGTATGCGGCTACAGCCCGTACTTTCTGTTTAAAAGAATGTACCTGGTTAAGCAGAGGGCCAGAGTGGTTCCCACAAGGCCCAATCCTATAGGGACAAAACAGGGTTCAGGGAGAAATACCATTTAGCAAATGTTAAGAGATGTTCCTACATTTACCAGCTAAAATTCTATAAAAAATAAGAGGCGGTAGAATTTCGAAATTAAAACAAAGACTAAGATCTTGTAGTTTTACGTTACTCATCTGACGGATGCCACGTAATGCGGCTTTTACCTCTCATACCATAAATTGAAGCAGTAATATACTATGAGTTATAAAAATACAATTATGGAAAATTTTCAGGGACTATCATCACGTTTAGCAAGAGTGATCGCCCTTGCAGGAGTAGTTTGGATCGCATCCTCTGTGAATCCGGTCTCTGCCCAACAGTTTAAAGATTATACATTGACGATCCCTGAGACCTCTGTAGAGATGGATTTCGTTGCGGTTCCCGGAGGGACTTTTTTGATGGGAAGTGATGCGAATGAAGCCGGTAGAAATGATAATGAAGGCCCTCAGCGGGCAGTTCAGGTGGATCCTTTCTGGATGGGGAAATATGAAATATCATGGGAGCAGTATAACCTTTTCGTAGAAGAAGAGATCCCCGCCCTGACGCAGAAAATTGAGAAGAAAGCGGGTGATCTGGAGATTGCGGCCGATGCGGTTTCTCTGCCTACGCCTCCCTATGTGGATATGAGTTTCGGCATGGGCAGGGAGGGATATCCTGCGATCAGCATGACCAATTATGCAGCGATGATGTATGCAAAATGGCTCTCCGCTAAAACAGGGGAGTTCTACCGGCTGCCCACCGAAGCAGAGTGGGAGTATGCATGCAGGGCGGGATCCGACACCCCTTACCATTTTGGGAACTCTGCCGACAGTTTAGACGAGTATGAGTGGTATGCAGAGAACAGTAACAGGGGATACAATCAGATTGGTACAAAAAAACCGAACGCCTTTGGCCTTCACGATATGGGGGGCAACGTAGCGGAGTGGACCGTGGATCAGTATCATGAAGATTACCTGGAAAGGCTGGAAGGTGATCCGGCTGTCAATCCGAAATTTATACCTGAAGAGCTCTATCCCAGAAGTGTACGGGGCGGGAGTTGGATGGATGATGCAGATCAGCTGAGATGTGCAAAGAGACGAGGATCCGAAGCGCGATGGAAAATGCTCGATCCGCAACTTCCAAAGAGTCTCTGGTGGCACACAAGTGCTCAGTTCCTAGGGTTCCGGCTGGTCCGACCAGAAGTTCGTCCTTCAGATGAAGAGATTGAAAAGTATTGGATTGAAGCGATGCATGATTATTTCTGATGTCCGGTTGCATCCGGCGCGTTACTGCCAGGGTGAGAAGCAGGTTTTGCAAACGATTCTGTAAAATTATATATGTTTTAACAAAAGAAGATTTGGCAAAACATGAAAAATTAGGCAATATTCAGAGACAGATTAATATTGCGCACCCTGGTATATAACGGAACACTGCGAGCTCTGTTTTTCGGTTGCACTCCCATATCAGGGGCTCTTTGGCCAAATTATGTCAGGGCGTTGGAAAAATTTTAATCAGGCATTTCGCAGATAAATAATAAATAATAGTGACTTATCATGGATAATGAGAAAAAACCCGGAATTTCGAGACGACGATTTATGAAGCAGGCCACATTGGCTGCAGGTGGAGGTATGTTATTGAGCTCTATACCTTTAGGAGGTGTGTATGCCGCAGGAAGCGATACCATTCGGGTGGGAGTTATCGGTTGCGGAGGCCGTGGGACCGGAGCCGCACATCAAGCCCTCCAGGCTGATGAGGGAGTAAAAATTGTAGCCCTTGCAGATGCCTTTGAAGATCGTCTCCAGCAGTGCTATTCCAATCTTAACGAAAGGTATGGAGAGTCGGGAAGACTGGATGTTCCGGCAGAGATGAGGTTTACCGGATTTGACGGTTACAAGCATGTTATTGATGCCAGTGATGTGGTGATTCTGGCAACGCCTCCCGGTTTCCGGCCCCTGCATTTTGAATATGCTGTAAATGCCGGAAAGCATGTATTTATGGAGAAACCCGTGGCAACAGATATTCCGGGCGTGAAACGCATTATGGAAGCTGCAAAGGTGGCCAAGCAGAAGAGATTGAATGTTGTGGTCGGCCTCCAGCGTCATTACCAGAACAACTATCGGGAGATTGTGAAGCGTCTCAACAATGGGGACATGGGGCAGATCATCTCCGGGCAGGTCTACTGGAACAGTTCAGGAGTCTGGGTTCGTGAGCGTCAGCCGGGACAGTCTGAGCTGGAGTATCAGATGAGAAACTGGTATTACTTCAACTGGCTCTGCGGGGATCACATCCTGGAGCAGCATATTCACAACATTGATGTAGCCAACTGGTTTATAGGCCAATATCCTGTGGTAGCCCAGGGGATGGGTGGACGTGAAGTGAGAAAAGGGAAAGATCACGGCCAGATATTTGATCACCATTTTGTAGAGTTCACCTATCCGGAAGGACAGGTCATCGCCAGCCAGTGTCGTCACCAGCCGAACACCATGTCTCGTGTGGATGAGGTTTTTCAGACCACCGAAGGAACCGTCTATACCAACGGTAACGGAGAAGCCAACCTGAAAAGCTGGGCCGGACGTACGATTTATGAACACAATGGCATGCAAGATCCCAACCCGTACCAGCAGGAGCACGATGAGCTCTTCGCTTCGATTCGTGCCGGTAACGTGATTGATGATACCGAAATGGGTTACGAGAGCACACTGGCAGCAATTATGGGAAGGACTGCTACCTACACCGGCCAGGTCATCACCCGGGAAGATATGTTGAAATCCACAGAGGTCCTGGTACCCGATACCATGACGTGGGATTCTGTACCGCCGGTTCTGCCTGATGAGAATGGAAATTATCCTGTACCTGTTCCAGGAGTCACCAGACTGGATATTCCACAAGTTTAATCAGTTTCAGGCCTGAATGTTAAAGCTCTGAGCCGTATCGTAACGGATCTGCTCAGAGCTTTTTTCAAATCCTGCCATCCGATCTTCGGAGCTCCGGCGCCTCTCAGTTTGCAGTTTTGATCTCAAAACTGGTGGTGATTTTCGCTGTTTTTTCAAGCATTTTGGATACCGAACAGTATTTGGTCACCGAGAGCTCAATCGCCCGGGCCGCCTTTGCTTCGTCTACGGGCCCTCTGAAGATGTAATGCATGTGAATGGCGGTGTATTCAGAATAGGTTTCCCTTTGAACCCTTTCCCCTTCCACTTCGATCGTCATTCCAAGAGGGTTTTGTTTCTGTTTAGTCAAAATACCGATGATGTCGATTGCAGAACAGCCCCCTGCTGCGGCCAGCAGCATCTGCATCGGCCGGAAACCACCATTAATTCCGCCAATATTGGCTGAACCATCCATCTGAAGGGTGGCTCCATCTTCATTTTTTGCTTCCATGTGTACGGCATCATTCAGCCGTTCAATAGTAATCTTCATGTAGATCTGATTTAGCGTGAAATAGTTTATTTCAAGATATACATTTTTAATCCGAAGTTCATGGAAGGTGCGTGGGCTGGCTGAACAGAAACTCCTGACACCTCAACTCTGCTTCTCACAAGAATATTCATCCGGTACGGTAAAGAGTTCAAAAATTATAGAACCTCTTTGTCGTTTTGGAACTCGTACTCTCTTTCCACAACGGCAATGCGGGTTTTATAGAATCTGTACCAATCGGATTTTCCCTTCTCCTGTGCAATGATGTGCTCTTCATGTGCTTTCCATTTTTTAATGGATTCGAGATCCTTCCAGTAAGAGACGGTGATTCCCAATTCATTCCGGGCACTTTCCACGCCAAGAAACCCTTCCTGTTCTCTGGCAAGAGAGGTCATTCGTTCCGCCATCTCAGCATACCCTTTCACATTATCTGTTCGGATGGAACTAAAAATGACGGCATAATAGGGAGGCTTGGGTGTACGGGCAGTCAGCTCTGCTTCGGGATTCTTGACGGCACCAATCCGGCTCATGACAGGTGCAGCGATGGTGCCCAGGACATCCAATATGGCAAACACCCCCAGCATCCTGAAATAAAACTCACTTTCATCAAAGTCTGTCAGGGTGGATTTGATAAGCATGAGCGCTGTGATGGTGACAGAAGCGATGGTAGCTATAAGAATAGAACGGCTGGTGTGGTCTGATGTCCTGATTTGAAGCAAAAGGGAGACATGAGACATAGCTGCAGACAAGATGATGAAAATCACCATGGTTTTCCAGATGTCTTCGATATCAATAACTTCCCAGATCGCTCCTGTGGTGATGACAAAACCAGTAACGGCAGTCAGCATGCCGATAACTGAAAATGGTTTCAGCTTCTCTCTCTTGTAGATAACAGAGCAGCAAAGCCCTGCCAGGCTGTAGCCTCCGATGGCGAGGGTCGTGAAAAGCAGCCGGACTTCCGTCTCACCAAAATCGCCTGCCAGAAAAATATAGATTCCGATCAGCGCGCTGACCGAGAGTGCGCCGATTAAAATTTGAAGGAAGTATTTTTGATAGCTGATGGGATTCATGGGGTTCGATTAAATTACTGCTGACGAAAGAGAGCATTCTATTTTAATGGCAACTATCACACCACTGGCCCGGGATAGTTTTGAAATTTCTATAGCCATTATAAACTCAATAACTTCTCTACCTCTCCAAATGTCTGAGACCGGTTTTGGTTCAGTGATGTTTTGAGAATCGGTCAGGAAGCCAAAGGGCGCAAAAGGAAGGAGTTTAGTAAAAGTTAGGGAGCTATGGGGACAGAAGGCGAACCCATATGCTCCTTAACGATGTTTTGGTAAGTCAGTTTTTTATGAAACAGCGACGTCTTCGCTCAGCAGTTCCATTAATTTCTGAGCAATCTCTTTGGTTCCGACGAGTGTGGTTCCGGGTTCTTCCGTATAGAGATCTGCTGTTCTGAGTCCGCTGTCGAGTACACCATGAATGGCGGCTTCAATTTTCTGTGCGGCTTCTTCCAGTTTCAGGGAATAGCGGCAAAGCATCGCTGCGGATGCCACTGCTGCCAGCGGGTTTGCAACTCCCTTGCCTGCGATATCGGGTGCTGATCCGTGAACCGGTTCATAAAGCCCGTTCTCCCCGCCAATACTGGCGGATGGGAGCATACCCAGAGATCCGGTTAACATAGAGGCAGCATCACTCAGAATGTCGCCAAACAGGTTGCCGGTCACCATCACATCAAACTGCTTAGGATCCCGGATAATCTGCATCGCACAGTTGTCGACCAGCATATGGCTCAGTTCAATATCCGGAAAGCTTTCCGCCGTTTCGAGAATTGATTTACGCCACATTCTGGAGCTCTCCAGCACATTGGCCTTGTCTACAGAGCAGACACGCCCGTCACGCAGAGCAGCGGCTTCAAAAGCGACCTTCGCCACCCGCTGTACTTCCGATCTGCTGTACTTCATGGTATCCACCGAGTACGGGTCGCCGTTCTCTTCTGAGGTATAGCGCGGTGTGCCAAAATAGACGCCGCCAGTCAGCTCTCGCACGATCAGAATATCGGTGCCTTCCAGAACAGACTCTTTAATTGTGGAGGCTGAGGCCAATGCGGGGTACACATTGATAGGGCGGAGGTTGGCGTAGACGCCGAGCTCCTTGCGCAGACGAAGCAGGGCAGCCTCAGGTCGCAGAGTCGGATCCAGGTTGTCCCACTGCGGGCCGCCAACGGCTCCCAGAAGAACGATCTGAGCCTCCTTGCACGCCTCTATCGTCTCGTCGGTAACAGGTACACCGTGCATTTCATAACTGATCCCGCCAAACGGGTGTTCCTCTACCTCCAGCTCAATTCCGTAACGGCTGCTTGTCTGAAGGAGAACGTCCACTGCTACTGCCGTGACTTCGGGCCCGATTCCATCGCCCGGAAGGACAACCAGCTTCTTTTTTTTCAGACTCATAGCTGGGGTACCATTCCATTTGCGCGGGCGTATTTGAAAATACCGCCGGCATTGACGATATCAGCCACACTGCCCAGAGATTTGATAGGATACTCTTTATTACGGGTGATATTTTTCAGGATATGGTTCTCCTGGTCAATCTCCAGCTCATCGCCGGTCTCTACTTCTTTACTCAGATCCTCGAAGCTTTCGAAAGGGATCAGAAATCCGCCATCCACGGAGTTTCGGTAGAAAATACGTGCGTAGGAGGGGGAGACGATCGCTTTAATCCCTGCAATTTCGAGGCTTGCCGGTGCATGCTCCCTGGAGGAGCCGCATCCGAAGTTGTCACTCGCGACAATGATGGAGAATTCGCTTTCTGTCCTGTCTTCACTGGTGAGGGGAATATTCCCGTGAGGGAGGCCCGACTCCGCAGCTGGTACACCCGAGAGGGCATACTTTCCGTACATTTTTCGCTCTTCGGGATCTTCCAGGCTGTAGACCAGGTGGGCAGCCGGAATAATCTGGTCGGTATCTATATTCTTGCCCAGAACAAAGGCTTTCCCTTTTATGGGTTCTGATTTATTGCTCATGAATTGGTTTTCTTTAAAAAATTGATGCATTATAATTTCGGCCAGCCGGGTACGAAACTGTACCCGGTTCAGGTTAGCCATGTTGTCAGATCACAGTTTCCTGAATGAAAACCCGCGGATCTGTAATCACACCGGTCACTGCCGATGCAGCCACGGTGTAAGGAGAAGCAAGGTAGACCTGAGACTGCTTGGATCCCATTCTTCCCGGGTAGTTCCGGTTAGTAGAGGAGATACAGACTTCGTCGCTGTTCAACCGGCCGAAGGTATCTGCAGGGCCGCCAAGGCATGCTGCGCAAGATGCGTTTCCAATGTTGCAGCCCGCTTCCCGGAAAATCTCAATCAGTGGTACGCCGGAAATGGTTTCCGTCTCGAGGCCTCTGGCAATTTCTGTTGTGGCCGGCACGATGTAAGTGTCCAGCTTCACTTTATTGCCCTGAATGATTTCAGCGGCTGCGATAAAGTCAGAAAGTTTTCCACCGGTACAAGAACCGATATAGGCCCGGTTCAGATAGGTTCCTTCAACCTCTTCGACAGTCGCTTTGTTGTCGGGGCTGTGGGGTTTTGCAACCATCGGAACCATCTCCTCGAGATTGTAGAAGTGTTCGCTGATGTAGTTCGCATCGGGATCACTGTAAACCTTCTGGTAAGGCTTGTTGGTCCGTGCCTGAACATAGGCATCGGTCACTTCATCCGGCTCTACAACTCCGTTTTTCCCGCCTGCTTCAATGGCCATATTGGTCAAGGTCATCCGGTCTTCCATGGTGAGCGCACGTATTCCTGTGCCCCCGAATTCCATGGTCCGGTAGGTTGCGCCATCCGTACCGATATCTCCGATGATCTGCAAGATGATATCTTTCGCCATCAGGTAGGGCGGCATGGAGGTACCCTCAAGGACGAAACGCATGGTTTCAGGGACCTTCACCCAGAGCTTACCAGTACCCATGATAAAGGCTGCGTCCGTGTTACCGATACCGGTGGCGAACTGTCCGAATGCACCGGCCATACATGTATGGGAGTCGGTACCAAAGAGGACTTCTCCGGGTTTGGTAAACCCTTCTTCTGCAAGGGCAACGTGACAGACCCCCTTATACCGGTCGGTACCCACATCATAAAAGTGTGGCAGATCCTGCTCTGCCGAGAAGGCACGGAGGATGTCCACATTTCTGTTGGCATATTTGTCTTTTGTAAAGATGTAGTGGTCTGGAATAATGACAAGTTTCTCCTTGTCCCAGACTTTGGCATCTTCACCGAATTGCTTGTTGAAAATCCCAATCGCAGGCGGCCCGCAAACATCATGCGTCATCAGGATGTCCACATCAACCCAGACGTTGTCACCGGCAGAAACCCGGTCACGACCGCTGTGGTTGGCAAGTATCTTTTCAGTTAATGTCATTCCCATAATAGATGGAGTTGTGTTATGTATGTTTATTTTAATTTTTAAATATAAATCCCGATGGGGTTATCCGCCGGCGGCAATGGGACGCTTGGGCCCCGGGTTTACAAAGTTTGCGCTGGCAACAATCTGCATAATATCTTCGTCGGTTACCGTTTTCTGCTTATCGGCCAGCTGGATGACCTTGGTATAAACACGGTTCAGATCTTCGCCTTCCAGAACATAGCCATGTTCCTCAAGCTTTTTGCTCAGGGCAAAGCGTCCGGAATGTTTGCCGATTACAATTTTATTACCGGTGATTCCGACTGACTCCGGCGTCATGATTTCATACGTCAGTGGATTTTTTAACACGCCGTGCTGATGGATTCCAGCCTCATGTGCAAATGCATTTTCACCTACAATGGCTTTGTTTGGCTGCACCCCTTTTCCAGTGACTTCCGCCAGCAGCTGACTGGTAGGGAAGATCTCTGTGGTCTTAACAGAAGTGGTGTAGTTCATGCTGTTTTTTCGGGTTTGGATCGCCATGACCACCTCCTCCAAAGAGGCGTTCCCGGCCCGTTCCCCGATCCCGTTGATGGTGCACTCGACCTGACGTGCACCGTTGCGGACAGCCATCAGTGAGTTGGCAACCGCCAGCCCCAGATCGTTGTGGCAATGGGCGCTGATTACCGCTTTCCCGATATTCGGGATGCGATCATTCAACGTTTTAATCAGTTCGCCAAACTCCCAGGGAAGGGCGTAGCCCACGGTATCCGGCACGTTGATGGTGGTGGCGCCGGCATCTATGACCGCCGTAAAAATCTCAATAAGAAATTCCGGATCACTTCTGGAAGCATCCTCTGCAGAGAACTCCACATCGTCATAGTACTTTTTGGCATAGCTTACAGCATTCACGGCAGATTCAATCACCTGTTCGCGGGTCTGCTTCAGTTTGTATTTCAGATGAATGTCGCTTGTCGCTATGAAGGTGTGAATACGAGGTTTTCTGGCCGATTCGACAGCTGAAACCGCACGTTCGAGATCCTCCTGCCGTGTTCTGCTCAATGCTGCAATTGTACTGTTTTTAACAACCTTTGAGATCTCCCTGACTGTCTCATAATCACCATCCGAAGCAATGGGAAAACCGGCCTCGATCACATCCACGCCTAGTCTTTCCAGCTGTAGTGCAAGCCGCAGTTTTTCCTGCATGTTCATGCTATAGCCCGGCGATTGCTCACCGTCCCGAAGTGTCGTATCGAAGATGGTAATATGATTATTCATGGTGATGTTGATTTATGATTCACTGATCCAGATTGTAGTATTGTCTGAATAGTTATCGTGTTATCGGTTGTTTTTCAACGATGTTTGCTTTGTTTTGGGGTTTGCTGTTCTGATTCATAAGGAAGTAAATGATTCCCTCGGAAAGAGCCTGGAAGCTGGCATCGATGATGTTTTCAGATACACCGACAGTTCCCCAGCTGGTCCCTTCTTTCGCTGAATCAATCAGCACACGAACTTTGGCCCCCGTGCCATCTTTTTCATTCAGGACCCGTACCTTGTAATCCTGGAGCTGAATGGAAGAGACCTCCGGATAGAATTCGCAGATGGCTCTTCGAAGTGCTGCATCCAGTGCGTGAACGGGGCCCTTGCCTTCTGCGGCACTCAGTTCAATTTGATCGTTTACACGCACCCTGATGGTCGCCTCAGAACGGGATTCCCCATTCGCATTGCGCTCGATAATGACCCGGAAACCTTCCAGTTTAAAAAACTCAGGCGCGCTGTCCGTCATCTGCTTGACCAGCAGTTCAAAGGAGGCTTCGGCGGCTTCAAACTGGTACCCCTCGCTTTCCAGTTTTTTAAGCTCCTGTACAATCTCCGAACTCTTGTCAGAGTACTTATCGAAGTTGAACCCAAGCTCCTCGGACTTGTAGGATACATTACTTTTCCCTGACAGATCGGAGACCAGCACACGGCGGGTATTTCCCACAACCTCCGGCCGGATATGCTCATAGGTCTGCTCATTTTTCATTACGGCACTTACATGAATACCGCCTTTATGAGCAAATGCACTCTTTCCAACATAAGGCTGCTTATTGTCCGGGATGAGATTGCCCAGTTCGCTCACAAACTTTGAAAGGGTGGTGAGCTGGGACAGATTCTCATCGGGTACGCAGTAATAGTTCATTTTGAGCTGCAGATTTGGAATCACCGAACAGAGATTGGTATTTCCGCACCGCTCCCCGTAACCGTTGATCGTTCCCTGAATATGGACGGCGCCTCCCCGGACTGCGGCCAATGCGTTGGCAACTGCCAGTTCGGAGTCGTTATGGGCATGGATCCCCAGAGGAGCGGAGGTCTGCTTTCTCACTTCCGAGATAATCTCCGATATTTCGTGCGTGAGTGTTCCACCATTGGTGTCGCAGAGTACCAGGACATCAGCGCCAGCTTTCTCTGCTGTCTGCAGGGCTTTGATTGCGTACTCCGGATTGTCCTTATAACCGTCAAAGAAGTGCTCTGCGTCGTAAATGACCTCTTTGTTGTGGCTTTTCAGATAGCGGATCGATCCGGCTATCAGCTCAAGATTCTCCTCCGGCCGGATCTTGAGCGCCTCGGTTACATGGAGGAGCCACGATTTACCGAAAATGGCAACGGCCGGCGTCTCCGCCTCGATGAGTGCCTGGAGATTCGGGTCGTTTTCGGGGCGGTTCCCGTAGCGGCAGGTGCTTCCAAAGGCCACAATTTTAGAATGCGAAAACTTGTGGGTTTTGGCCTTGTCAAAGAAAGCCATGTCTTTGGGGTTGGAACCGGGCCACCCGCCCTCAATGTAGTCAATGCCGAACTCATCCAGTCTTTTAGCAATCCGGAACTTATCTTCTGCAGAAAAAGAGACTTTCTCTCCCTGGGTTCCGTCACGAAGGGTTGTGTCGAATATTTGAATATGTTTTGGCATTGACATGTTTATATGGCTGATTGGTTAGTAAGTAATCTATACGGAAGGGTTATTTGACATCAATCCATTCCATCATTGAGCGAAGCTCTTTTCCTACTTTTTCAATCTTGTGATCGCCGAGAGAGTTTCTCATCTCTGTGAGATTGGGAAGTTCGTCGCGATTCTCTTTCATCCACTCTCTGGCAAAAGCACCGCTTTGTACTTCCTCCAGAATGCTCTTCATCCGCTTCTTGGTATCGGTGTCGATCACCCGTGTACCACGCGAAAGCCCGCCATATTCTGCTGTATCACTGACGGAGTAGTACATTCGCTCGATTCCGCCTTCGTACATGAGGTCCACAATCAGTTTCAGCTCATGGAGGCACTCGAAGTAGGCGATTTCAGGCTGATAGCCCGCTTCTACAAGAATTTCAAAACCCGCCTTCACCAGCTCGGATGCGCCGCCGCACAATACAGCCTGCTCACCGAAAAGATCCGTTTCTGTCTCTTCTTTGAATGTGGTTTCCAGAACTCCTGCACGGGTTCCGCCGATCGCCTTGGCATAGGCAAGAGCGACATCCTTGGCTGATCCGGTTGCATCCTGATGGACTGCAATCAGGCAGGGGACTCCCGATCCCTCAGTGTAGACGCGGCGTACCAGGTGGCCAGGGCCTTTGGGTGCAACCATAAAGACATCCACATCTTCAGGCGGTACGATTTCGTTAAAGTGAATATTAAATCCGTGAGCAAACATCAGCGCATTGCCAGCTTTCAGATTCGGGGCGATACTCTCTTTAAAAACTGTTCCCTGAAACTGGTCAGGAATCAGAACCATGACGATATCCCCTCTGGCTGCGGCTTCGGCAGTCTCGAGCACTTCAAGCCCTTCGTTTTTTGCCTCTTCCCACGATGAACTCTCTTTTCTAAGGCCCACTACCACATCTACACCACTATCTTTCAGGTTCAGTGCATGAGCATGGCCCTGGCTGCCATACCCGATGACGGCAACCGTTTTCCCATTTAGCAGTTCGAGATTGGCATCACCGTTATAATATGTTTTTACTTTCATTATGTATCTATTGGTTTTTAAATGAGTGACCTGCCGTGTTCAAAAGTGAACCGGTCAGGGTAGATTTTAATAGGTCAGTTTATGTTTAAAATTCTGTTTCAGATGATATCTATTGAATGCAGGGGGGGGTCAGTTGACGCTTGCTGCTCCCTGGAATTCCCGTTTCAATGCGATGCTTCCTGTTCTGGACATCTCCGTAATACCGTACGGCTTGAGCACTTCGATCATCGCATCTATCTTATCGGTATTCCCGGTAACTTCCAGGGCCAGTTTAGTCTGAGTAATATCGATGATCTTCGAATTGAAGGCATCTGCAATCTGCATGATTTCCGCACGGCCCGATTTGACGGTCGAGACCTTGATGATCGCAAGCTCCCGTTCAATGCACTTCTTGTGTGTGAGATCCGTCACTTTACTCACATCTACGACGTTGTGGAGATGCTTGTTGATCTGCTCTACGGTTTTTTCATTTCCATAGGTTGTGATGGTGATCCGGGCCATCCCGGGCTCCGCTTCCGAGGCAAAGGTGACACTCTCCAGCTCAAAACCTTTCCCGCTGAAGATGCCGATGATGCGGGAAAAAGTATTCAAGTTGTGTTTTACAAGTACAGTCAGTGTATGTCTGTATTTTTGGTTTAAGTTCGATACTTCCATTCTTATTGTTTATTCTCCTCGTCAGATTCTACCATTTCATTTAATGCTGCACCGCTGGGAACCATCGGATAGCAGTTTTCTTCTTCAACCACCCGCAAATCCATCAGGACAGGTTTGTCGTTGATTTCCATCGCTTTTTTCAGAACGTCATACATTTCAGCCGGTGTGTCTGCTCTTAACCCAACGGCTCCATAACTCTCAGCCAGCTTGACGAAATCGGGATTGTTTGATCCGAATACAGAGTAACTGTATCTCTTTTCGTAAAACAGTTGCTGCCACTGCCTTACCATGCCGAGGCAGTTATTATTCATGATGGCGATCTTTACAGGAATTTTGTACTCCACAGCGGTGGCCAGCTCATAGGCAGACATCTGAAATCCGCCATCACCGGTCACACAAACCACGGTTCTATCCGGCTGTGCAAGAGCTGCGCCCATCGCTGCAGGAAACCCGAAGCCCATGGTGCCGAGGCCGCCAGAGGTGATCATCGAACGGGGGTGGTTATATGTGTAGTGCTGAGCAGCCCACATCTGATGCTGTCCTACGTCGGTGACGATAATAGCATCTCCATTTGTGACCTCAGAGATCGCACGGATCATCTTCTGGGGATAGATCTTCTCCTCACTCTCAGGCACCACAAGCGGGTGCTCTTTCTGCCAGGTGCGAATGGTGTCCCACCACTCGTCGATCTGCGGAGGAGTTGCCAGTTTATCTATTGCCGGCAGCACGTGCTTGACGTCTCCCACAATGGGCACTTCCACATCCACGTTCTTTCCGATACAGGATGGATCGATATCGATATGAATCTTTCTGGAATTTTGAGAAAAGCCATCAAGTCTTCCAGTTACACGATCATCAAACCGGGCACCTACAGCGAGAAGAACATCGCACTCTGTCATGCTCATGTTGGCACTCCATGTTCCATGCATTCCCAGCATACCGACAGATTGCGGCTTGCTTTCGGGGAAGGCTCCGAGTCCCATCAGGGTAGTGGTGACGGGAATATTCATTCGCTCTGCAAATGCAGTGAGCTCTTCCCATGCTTCTGCGGCAATGACCCCGCCTCCAGCATAGATCAGAGGCCTTTTTGCCTCACTCAGCATTCGTGCGGCTTTAGCCACCTGGGGCTGATGCCCGTGGAGGGTCGGCTTAAAGGTGGGTATTTCAACTTTTTTCATCCCTGTATAATGCCCCTTCGTGTTCAGCATATCTTTGGGGAGGTCTACCAATACCGGGCCGGGGCGGCCGTTGGTTGCAATATGAAACGCTTCGCGAAGAACACTTTCCAGTTCATTTACATCCCGTACCAGATAGTTCTGTTTGGTAATCGGACGGGTGATACCTACGATATCCGCTTCCTGAAAAGCATCATTTCCGATGACTCCGCTGGGTACCTGCCCGGTGAGTACTACCATCGGGATGGAGTCCATCATGGCCGTGGCGATTCCGGTAACCGTATTGGTTCCGCCGGGGCCTGAGGTGACCAGTACCACACCGGGTTTGCCGGTAGCCCGGGCGTAGCCGTCTGCGGCATGGGTACCTGCCTGCTCATGACGAATCAGTACGTGTTTCAGGGAAACATCATTGAAAAGTGCATCATAAACCGGAAGCACAGCTCCTCCCGGATAACCAAAGAGGGTATCAACGCCAAGATCAGCCAGGGTTTTGATCAGGATCTCTGAACCGGAATAAGCAGCTTGTGGCTTGTCCTGGCTCGGCTTAACAGCGTGCAAAGAGGGTTTGGACTCGAAAGGTGTTGCTCTGTGTGCGGATTTTTTTGGTTTCATGATTCCTCACGGATGGTTTATTTCACCCGGAGGCCAAAAAAGAAATCTGCAAAATGTGATTTGGTTTCTAACCTCCGGAAGCTCTATTAGCTTAGAATTAGAATTAGGTTTAGAATGCCGGAAATTAGAATACTGGAGAGTATAACAGAAATGATAAGCGTGCTGTCTATTTTAGCCGCAATTGTGGAATTGTCGGAGTACTCAGAAAAAAACAGAGAGTATACAGTAATAGCCAATGCACCCGAGGCGAGTATGCTTCGGGGAGCGGTCACCTGAAAAACAGGTGAAAATCGGTTGCTATTTGACTTGTTATACAATTTGTGATCTGATTAAAATAAACGCTTGCAAAAAACATAGAGATAGATACATCTTGTGTCAAGGTTTATTTGAAAATTTTTTAACAGAAAGTTGACTTTAAACTGCACATTTGTTCGAAGCGCTTCCAAAAGCCATCAAATGACAGGTTAAGGCAATAAGAATTAATAATATATAAGTTATCATACATAATGGTTAAATTGAACAAATTCAGCTCGCGGCTGACTGAAAATGTGGCTCAGGTAGGGGCAAAAGCGATGCTCTACGCTGCTGGTTTGAGCGAGGAGGACATGAAAAAGGCTCAAATTGGAATTGCCAGTACCGGTTGGGACGGCAATCCGTGTAATATGCATCTGAACGATCTGGCAGCGATCATAAAGAAAAGTGTATGGGCAAATGATCTGGTAGGCTTTGTATTTCACTCCATCGGGGTGAGTGACGGGATCTCCATGGGAACCCAGGGCATGAAATTTTCCCTGCCTTCCAGAGATATCATTGCAGATTCCATAGAAACGGTGATGAGTGCCCAGTGGTATGACGGAAATATCTCGGTGGTGGGCTGCGATAAAAACATGCCGGGGTCGGTGATGGCTATGGCACGGGTGAACCGTCCATCGATCATGGTGTACGGGGGAACGATCCGTCCCGGCAATCTGAATGGACAGAAACTGGATATTGTATCTGCCTTTGAATCGTATGGAAAATATCTCTCCGAGGAGATCGGAAAGGGCGAGATGGATCATGTGCTTCGGCACGCTTGTCCCGGTGCAGGAGCCTGCGGAGGGATGTATACAGCCAACACCATGGCCTCTGCCATCGAGACGCTCGGAATGAGCCTTCCGTACAGTTCATCCATTCCCGCCACACATCAGGAAAAACTGAAAGAGTGTGAAGAAGCCGGCCGGGCAATTCGCGTCCTTCTTGAAGAGGATATTAAGCCCCGGGATATTATTACCAAAAAATCTCTCGAAAATGCAGTCACCATGACGGTGGCCCTTGGAGGTTCTACCAATGCAGTGATGCATATCATGGCCATTGCACGAGCGGCGGAAGTGGACTTTACCATTGATGATTTCCAGAGAGTGAGTGAAAGAACACCGCTGCTGGCAGATCTCAAGCCGAGCGGCAAATATGTGATGGAGGATCTCTACAATGTTGGGGGAGTCCCTGCCGTTCAAAAGTACCTCTTCGAAAAAGGGTACTTGCATGAGGGCTGCATGACAGTGACGGGGAAAACCCTTGAGGAGAATGTGGAAGATCTGCCGGGCTTGCTTGAAGAGCAGAACGTTATCTTTCCCGTTGAACAGCCGATTAAAAAGACAGGGCACCTCCAGATACTTTACGGTAACCTCTCACCCGAGGGCAGCGTAGCGAAAGTTACAGGCAAGGAGGGTACCCGCTTCTCCGGGCCTGCGAAAGTGTTCGATTCAGAAGAGGAGTGCTTAAAAGGAATTGAAGGTGGTGAGGTTAAAAAGGGGGATGTGGTCGTGATCCGCTATGAAGGGCCCAAAGGAGGGCCGGGCATGCGGGAGATGCTTTCAATCACCGCTGCCATCATGGGCGCCGGCCTGGGCAATGATGTAGCCCTGATTACAGACGGGCGTTTCTCAGGTGGAACGCATGGATTTGTGATCGGCCACGTAACCCCGGAAGCTCAGCTTGGAGGTATGATTGGCCTGCTTAAGAACGGAGATACCATCGTGATCGATGCAGATGAGCGAATTCTGAATGTGGAGCTAAGTGAGGAGGAGATTGAGCAGCGACGCAACTCGTGGAAGGCTCCCGATCTGAAAGCGACACGGGGAGCGCTCTACAAATATGCCAGGGCGGTCTCTACGGCTTCGGAAGGGTGTGTTACCGATCTGTAACGTCCACCAGGTAGTGAGGCAGAAAAGGGTGGCTCGTGACGGCTTTGCCAGAAAGGAGTCACCCGATACTGCAAGAAACGTGGGCTTATCTATTTTACGAAGAGTCCTCTGAAGAGATTGAGAGCTTGAAGAAGCTTATTTATTCATCCGTCAGACGGAGATAGACATTTTCGGGCCGGTCATTGGAATTAGATCGCGTCGCCAGGGTGTCGCCCCGTATTCCCCACTCTACATTGTGAAGAAAACTTTCAAGAGGTTCCGTTGTGCGGATGGTGTCATCCTGTACAAT
>Ga0209487_1001965_pt1 | contig 16982 bp, 9 predicted proteins | sample Poulit2012_FD_187524 | JGI IMG/M metagenome (GOLD analysis project Ga0209487, IMG submission 187524) | Agricultural soil microbial communities from Georgia to study Nitrogen management - Poultry litter 2012 (SPAdes) (version 2) | ecosystem: Environmental > Terrestrial > Soil > Agricultural land...
TATACTAAAAATTTGAAAAAAAATGTCATCTCGTCTGATAAATGTTGGCGGTTTCTTTTGCCAACAATGGCAATCTAAATAAAAACCAAATGAAATAAAAACATAACAAATAGAAAGAATAAAAAAATCCTGCCTTACTTCTTCAGTTTTGGTTAAAACGGCCCATTTTTTGTAAAAAATCTAAAAAGCGGACAATTCTATATGTTTTCTATTAAAAAATGATTAATCTAAGCCTCGAAGTAGTAAAGAATCGAACCTTGCTTTATATCATAACCTTTCGAAGTGGTTGCGTATCAAGTGAATATCTAATCGGATGGCGGCCTAATGTTTCGAATAGTTATTTTATTTAGTGGATTTGCTGCTTATGACCTTATGGGATCCTTACATTGTGTTATGAATGGTGGTAAAAGCTTGTGATGGAACTTGGGGTGATTCGCACCCATGTCTAAGCAAGTAAGGCATCATCCTTACCATACCACGAAATCCAACTTTGCAACATCAGATAATATACAATCAATTTATTTATGGTTAGAGGAAGTCGAAACATTTTTCTTTTGTTGATCGCTGCAATCTTTACAATAGCAGCCAGTTCAGTAACAACATCAAAAGGGAAGGAGGCAAATGGATCTCAAGAGGGAGTCATTTTCCCCCGGGGCTTCGGTATAGCGGTTAATCAAGTAGGTTATATGGATGGTAGTAATATGGGGGATATTGAAGAGACAAAGGAAGGGCCCTGGCGTGCAGGCATCCGGAGAAAGTTTGATGTCAGGGATTATATGCCTTTTGTGGAAGTGGGAGAAGCGGTGGGCGTTCGATTTCTTACACTCTTTGCACTTGCCGAAATGGATCGTTTAAATATTGTTGCTGAATATCCGACGGTAACCATGTGGGGGACTGATTTTGACAACTCCCCTAACATTGGCCCCAAACAGCTGGAAATTATGGAGTATGTAAAACAGAATGCAGGGCACATCGAACTTGGTGTGACAGGGGTAGGGCATGAATACTGGATTGAAGGAAAAAAGATTCGTTCAGAGTGGTATAATGTGGAAGATCAGCAAGCCTGGCCGGAAGAAGAGATGAGAATCCGGATGGATTTGATCAGCCGAATCCTGGCGCAGTATGGGATATCTGAGGAGAAGGGTCACTCTTTTCCCGAAAGTATGAGTGCCTATGGGTATCACTGGAATCCGGATGGGGAGATGAGTACAGGCAAAATATGGTCAGATTATGGAGTGAAGTATGGCAACACAAAGTTTAAGCTGAGCCCCGATATCGGTTTTCCGGAGGCGGGCACCGGTGGCTTTGATAATGGTGTGCTTCTGTTGGACCGTTTTGATTACGGGCCCGAATGGAACCGTTATGCCGATGTACCGCTGTTGCCAGCTGATCAATACGAGACGGATTTGACTGAAAGTCATTGGGCCAACTGGTTGGCACCGGATGATTTCCTCCAACCCGCGTTGAATCAGGAATGGATCGCCTATTTTCGTGCGATACAGAGTCATCCCGACTTTTATTTGGCAAAAAATAATGAGCAGCTCTACAGTCAGTGGCTCTACCAGCGTCACACAGAGGTTACAGAAACGAGTCCGGGTACTGTAAGAATTGATAACAGACAGATGGCAGATCAGGCATATATCTACGACATGCTTGGGAATATGGTGCTTTCTGTAAAACTGCCTGAGGGCCAGCACGTTTCGCGAGCCACTATCAATAACCGCCCTGTTTCAGCTTACTTCGAGACGGAAGGATATGGTTACATCTATCTGCCAAAACTCGAAAGAGAAGTTTATGAAGTGAGTTATGAGATTGGACAGAGGCAGATGGACCGTTATGTAAACAATACCGGAACCTATAATGTTTACCAGGTAACGAATCATGACGACACCTTTTCGTTTGAACTGAAAATGTACGGTACTCAAATGGTTAGAGTTGTAACCTCCCAGCCGCGCGCTGTCACCTCCAATAATGACTTTTTAAAGATACTGTCTCAGGAATATGACGAGTCGGAAGGTGTACTGCAGCTTGAGATCCAAGGTCGTAATATCCAAGGTGAACGCGGCATCATCACCCTCACTTACTAACATGTTTTCATCGCTTTTTCTAGCGTGCCAATGTCAACCTTAAATCGGAGCCTGTTTCTATGAGTTTAAACAGAAGAGATTTTATTAAAAAAAGCGGTCTAGCCGCATTGGGTGTGGCCGCAGCCACCACAGCCTGTGTCCGGCCCGAAAATGCCCGGGAGAAGTTTTCAGAGCAGAGAACTCAGCGATTTAATATGCATGGATATGCAGCCCCCGCTATAGAAACCGTGCGAGTAGGCTTTATTGGAGTAGGAAACCGGGGAAGTGGTGCTGTGGCGCGCGTAAATGCTCTGGAGGGCGTGGAGATCAAGGCAATCTGCGACCTTGAGGAGAGTGCAATAGATCGTACACTGAACAGGTTGAGGCAGAGGGGAGGTGAGCTGCCTCAGGTGGAGAAGTATCATGGTTCAGAAGATGTCTGGAAAGAACTGTGTGACCGGGATGATATCGATCTTGTGATCATTTCTACACCCTGGCATCTGCACGCACCGCAGTGTGTCTATGCCATGAACAGCGGGAAGCATGTAGCTACCGAGATACCAGCAGCCCGGACGATTGACGAGTGTTGGCAGCTTGTGGAAGCATCGGAAAGGAACCGTAAGCACTGTTTCCAGATGACCAATGTTTGTTACAGCTTTTTTGAGATGGTAACCCTGAATATGGCCAGGTCAGGCTTTTTAGGTGAGATTGTGCATGGTGACGGGGCGTATATACATCAGCTGATCGGGAGTAATTTTAACAAAAATGGCTACCACAACATGTGGAGGCTTAGAGAAAATTATTCGCGAAACGGAAATCTCTATCCGCATCATGGCTTAGGCACGATTGCTCAGATCATGGACATTAACCATGGTGACCGGCTGGATTATATGGTATCAGTCTCCAGTAACGATTTTATGATGCAGAAACGTGCTGCAGAGCTGGCTGAAGAGGACTCTTTTTTCAAGGAGTTCACAGGGAAAAGCTATCGCGGAAACATGAATACAAGTATCATTAGAACAGAAATGGGCCGGACTATTATGCTTCAGCATGATGTCACTTCACCCCGTCCTTATTCAAGAATTCATCAGATCAGTGGAACCAAAGCGATCGCCCGTGCTTACCCTGTTCGCCAAATAGCGAATAGCTACGGTGGATGGTTTAGCGACGCGCAATTTGCAAAAATTGAACAGGAGTATACTCCCGAAATTACCAGGCGTGCGGGTGAAATGGCCAGACAGGTAGGCGGGCACGGAGGAATGGACTCCTTATTGATGTGGAGACTAATAGACTGTTTGAGAAATGGGATTCCACTGGATATGAATGTTTATGATGCGGCTACATGGAGTGCCGTCATTCCTATAAGTGAACATTCCGTCGCCAATGAAGGGATACCAATCGATTTCCCGGACTTTACTGCCGGAGCATGGCGGTCAAACAAACCGGGTATGGACATACAGCTTGAAAAAGGTGGGACAACGAAATTTGCTATCCGATCTTAACAAGTATGTAATTTTTTCAGAAACAATAAAAAAATAAGTAATGACAATGAGTAACAACCGCAGAGAATTTTTAAAGAAAAGTGGATTGCTTGGCCTGGGAATGGCAGGCCTGGGATTTGTAAATCCGGCAAAAGCTGAAGCTGAAAGAGAAATCTATAGAAGGGACTACAAACAGCGTTTTAATATGCGTGGTTACGCTGCGCCTGCACTTGATGTGGTCAGGGTGGGGGTTATCGGACTGGGAAACAGAGGTTCGGGGACTGTCATGAGGCTTGCAAGTATTGAGGGTGTTGAAATCCGTGCGCTGTGTGATGTACGGCCAGACAGGGTTGCAGCTTCTGCAGAGGCCATCTCAGAATACCACACTCCGGACCGCTATTCAGATGGGCCGGAAGATTGGAAAAAAATGTGTGAGCGGGATGATATCGACCTGATTGCCATTGTGACCCCATGGGAGCGACATGCAGAGCAGGCAGTATTTGCCATGGAGCATGATAAACATGTCTATGTAGAACTACCTGCAGCTCAGACAATAGCTCAGAGCTGGGATCTGGTGGAAACATCGGAAAGAACCAGAAAACATTGTATGCAGGTATCCCGGTCTTGCCACAGGAATGACACCGCCTTCATACTCAAAATGGCTCGTGAAGGACTGTTTGGAGATATTATCCACGCAGAAGGACACTACATTCACGATCTGCTGATGAGTCATATTTTAAATAAGGAGATGTTTTACAACATGTGGAGGCTCAAAAATAACCTGAACAGACAGGGTAATCTCTATCCGCCTCACGGATTGATGCCTGTCATTCAGATGCTGGATATAAATTGCGGAGACAAGATGGAATATCTGGTTTCTGTCTCCAGCAACGACTTTATGGCCGCAGACAGAATTGCAGAGCTGGCCTCCGATGACAAAGCTTTTGAAGAGTACGTTGAAAAAGAGTACCGGGGAAATATCAACACAACCATCATCAAAACACATCGCGGCCGGACCATCATGCTTCAGCACGATGTTACTACCCCGCGCCCGGGTGCCCGGTTTAGTCTGATTAGTGGAACAGAAGGTATTTTTTCGGTAGGGCCTAACAGATTCGCTTCAAGTCACGATGGCTGGGTGAGCCAGGAAGAGTTATCCGCTTTGATTGAAAAATATACTCCTGCTATCACGAAGCGTTTTGCTGAGCTTTCAAACGCCTCACAACGGGAAAGAAGAACTCGTGGATATGAGCAGGTGGCTCCTCTGGACTGGCGCCTGATAGATTGTTTAAGAAACGGACTTCCGCTGGAAATGGATGTATATGACGCTGCACTTTCTGCCTCTATCGTTCCATTAACAGAATGGTCTGTTGCGAACAGGTCAAATCCAGTCCTGATACCGGACTTTACGGCAGGCGCATGGAAAACAAACCCCCGGGCCATGGATATCGATCTGACGCACGGAGGAAATACGCGGATACTCTAATAAGCGCGGACAGATAAGGGCATGTTACACGGTGTTATGGATTGTAACACTGGATAAGAAATGCCGTGGCAGTGCAGGGGGGTGGCCGTTACCAAATAGACGGTATGGCCATCTCGCCCTGGCTGTTAAATCGTGAGGTATCGCATTCAGATTGGGTGGAAGGACCGCCTGCAACAGGCCGGAACTGATTGTAAATCGCTGAGGTTATCCGATCTGCACTGAAAGGTTGCTTGCACACTCACAATCTCTATCCTCTGGTTTCCGCAGAGTTGTGGCTACGGATGCAGTTATAATATGAATAGCAGGAAGCTTGCCTTTTTACTGTCATTCGCCAGATAAATCACAAGAATAGAAGCTTGTTGTCTTGTTTTATGCTTTTATTTAAGGATTGACTTTTCAAATTGCAAATAAACGCTCAATAAATAAGAGATATTCTTTTTATAGTTTGCTTTTAATGTAATTTGTGTTTTAATTACTTTTGCAGAAAAGGGCTTGGTTTCTTTTTCTTTGAATTCGTAAAAATTTAAAATTGCTTATATATGAAAACAAAAATACAACACTCCCTTCAGCAGTTGGGACTGTCCGTGATCATGATCTTATTTCTGAGCACAGCCGTCTATGCACAACAGATAACGGTGTGGGGTACGGTTACGTCAGACAATACAGGGGAAGCTCTTCCGGGTGTAAATATTGTTGTAGTCGGCAATGAGTCCACCGGAACAGTATCTGATTTGGATGGAAACTATAGTCTGCGTGTATCAAGCGGTGACGTTTTAAGGTTCACATACGTGGGATATGTAAGTCAAACCGTACCTGTAGATTCCAGGACTCAGATAAATGTTCAGCTTGCTGAAGATACTCAGATGCTGGACGATTTGATTGTTGTAGGCTATAGCATGAAGCGGGAATCTGAACTATCATCTGCAGTTGTCGTATTGGATGAGTCAGAACTCAGGACTGTACAATCTCAGGACTTTGCTACCCTGTTACAAGGTAAAGTGGCAGGAGTAACCGTGTCGAATGTAAGCGGCAGGCCGGGCAGTTCTGCAGAAATCGTTATACGGGGTGCAGGCTCCATAGGGGCTGGGCATACACCCTTGTATGTAGTGGATGGGGCAGTAGGAAGCTCTCCGCCAAATCCCAATGATATCGCTTCGATTACTATTCTGAAGGATGCTGCAGCTACGGGTCTCTACGGTTCGAGAGCCTCCAACGGTGTCATTGTGATTACTACGAAAATGGGGCAGAGCGGCCGGACAGTCATTAGTTATACCGGAAGCACCGCATTTTCAAGACATAATGATGGGAATTTGAAGTTAATGAACTCGAGGGAGTTGTATGAATTGCAAACCACAGGCCATCGAAATTACTATGATGATATGGTTGCGTCCGGTAACCCGAATTTTACAGACCGATCTTTTAACGAGTATCTGGAGTCAGTTCTGCCATCCTCCCTTCTTGAAAGAGATGCAGATTGGCCGTCGCAGCTTACCCGAACCGGTGTGCTGAATGATCACAATCTTTCTATATCCGGGGGGAATGACAGAACCACATTTTATGTCAGCGGGAGCCTTTTTGATGAGCTGGGTACAGTGAGTTCCCTTAGTTATACCAATGTAAATCTCAGAGCAAATTTACAGCATGACATCAATGACAGATTTAAATTGACCCTTCGTGCTTCCGGCCGCCAATACTCCAGGCCCAACGAGCCCCGATACGACGGTCTTTTTAATCAGTATCATCTGAACCTTCCGTGGGATCTCCCGTTTCATGAAAATGGAACTCCATATAACCCTGCACAATCAGGTACCGAATGGAGAGGAAACAATAGGTCAAACTATTTTTACGACAAAGAGCACTATAGTGATGTAACAGAAGGAAACAGTTTTGGCACGAGTGCAAGGCTCGATGTGAAAATTAATGACTGGCTGAACTTCTCTACAACAAATGGCATAGGATTCTCACATACCGATTGGACTCAATTACTCGATAAGTACCACCGTGCAGCTACTGCAGATCAGGGGACATTGAGTCAGACCTATTCTTACTCCAAGTCCTATAATACATCTAATCTGTTAAGAATGGATCGAAGCTTCGATTCTCACAGTCTGTCAGGAATTCTCGGCCAGGAGTATAGTTACAGTGAATCCAACAGTACGGGTGCTGTAGGTATGGATATTGTAGACGGTTTAAGTGCTCTAAGTTCTGCAGGAAGTCCGAAATCAATATCTGGGTCTTTTTCAGAAACCGCATTTATGTCGTTTTTTGGACAACTGGATTACAACTACATGAGCAGATACTTCTTGGTAGGTTCTCTGCGAAGAGATGCTTCTTCCCGTTTTGGATCCAACAATCAGTGGGGTACGTTCTATTCAGCAGGCGCATCCTGGCTCCTGAGTAACGAAGCTTTTATGAGTGAAGCAGATTGGGTAGACCTGTTAAGGCTACGGGTTAGTTACGGGACAACAGGAAATGCCAATATTTCGAATTACCTCTCTCTTGGCACATTCAGTTTTTCGAATGTTGCCACCTATGATGGAGCAGCCGGAGCCCGGTCCGCACGATTGCCCAACCCAAACTTGTCATGGGAAATCGCTTATACAACCAATATCGGAATTGAATTTTCATTCCTTCGGAGGGCAACGATCGAAATTGATCTCTACAACAAGCTCACGAAAGACCTGCTTCAGGCGGTGCCTCTTTCGGCAGCAAGCGGATTTTCTTCGCAACAAAGAAACGTAGGATCGATCCAGAATCGCGGTATCGACTTTATAGTGGATGTGGATGTCATTGACCATAACGACTTTAGCTGGGATGTTGGTATGAACATGAACATCAACAGAAACGAGGTGCTTTCGCTGGATCAGGGGAATGATATCTTCAGCACCAACATGATTATCAGAGAAGGTTTGCCTCTCAGATATTTCTATATGAAAGATTGGGCCGGTGTGAAACCCGATAATGGAGACCCGCTCTGGGTAAGATGGGAGGATCAGGATGGAAATATTATCCACGGCGCAGATAAAGTGGATCCTGCCAATATCACCACGACTTCAAATTATAATGAAGCGAGCAACCTGTTGATCGGTTCTGCCTACCCCGATGTGACTGGGGGCCTGAGAAGCAATCTGTATTATAAAAACTTTCATTTTGGAATTGTAGGAACTTTTGCCATTGGCCAACTGGTCTATAATGGTCAAAATTCAGCTCTGGATTCCGACGGTCAGAGATTTTATTACAATCAGAGAAAACTTCATGATTCCTGGAGCAGATGGGAAAAACCAGGAGATCAGGCCACACACCCACGACTTATTGCGGGTGGTAATAAAGGTGCTGCGGATGTCTCATCCAGGTTTATTGAAGAAGCGAGTTACTTCAGAGTACAGCATGTTCGTCTCGGATACACCTTCGGAGAGTCCATACCGGGCATCAGGAATCTAAGAGTATATACGAGTCTGGATAACCCCGTGATTTTCACAAACTTTAGCGGTTCCGACCCTGATTTTAATATGGAGAATCCCTCTGTGACGAGTGATGCAGGCAGTGCACGTTATGCGCCGGCCAGAAAGTTAACTTTCGGGATCAGTTTTGACATTTGATCCGGGGAATTGAAATTATTGATCATTAAAACAGAGTTATTATGAAAGTATTTATTAATAAGAAATGGTTGGTACTGATTGTAGCGACAGCGCTATTTTCTGCATGCGACAACTCTTTACAATTCCAGCCAACAAATCAGTTATCGAACGAAATTGTAGCGGGGAGCCCTGCTCTTCTGGCAAACGTGACGACCGGTAATTACAGTTACCTGAAAGAGCCCAACTACGTGCGAATGCGACACATCATGCAGGAATATCCGGGGGACAACGTGATGCTGAGCGGTTCTACCTCCGATCACCTGTTGTACTCGTATAACTATGGACATGTTGTAAACTCCAACGTTTCTTTGAACTTCTGGAGAACAGCATATTATGGGATATACGGGACGAATGTTGTGATCGAAAGTATTGACGATAATGACTCAGAGGAACTGAGACAGCTTAAAGGGGAGAACCTGTTTTTGCGTGCGTTGATGCACTTTGATCTTCTGAGAGGATTCGCTCGCCCGTACTCCCAAAATCCAGATTCTAATCTGGGGGTTATGATTCGCGACAATACGGATGCTTCAGCTCTTCCTGCAAGAAGTACCGTAAGAGAATCGTATGAATTTGTTGTCAATGATCTATTGAAAGCCGCTGAATTAATGACAGATGCAAAAGATCCGATCTATGCAACTCGTGAAGCAGCGTGGGCACTTCTTGCACGTGCCTATCTCTACATGGAACGTTACGATCAGGCTCTTGAATATGCGGACAAGGTGATTCAGTCTGGAAGGTATCAATTGCTGGAAACCTCAAGATTAGGGGAGTACTTCACTTATCTGCCGGAAGCCAATCCTGAGACCATCTTCGCAATCAAGCATCTATCTACGGAAAACAGAGGGAGAAGCTCTATCGGATCGATGTATCATGGAGATGGCGGATGGGGAGAAATCTATGCTTCCAAACCCTATCGGGATCTGCTTGATAAGTATCCACACGATGAACGTCATAAGTTTATAGAGCCCGCCTACATATTGGATGAAGAGGGCAACCGAATTCCCGATCCGTCAGAGGATGTAGGTTATCTGCTGGATAAACGAAACGGAATTTCGAAATACTTTATCACAAAGTATACCAGGCAGGAAAATATACCTATGCTTTCATCACCCGTAGTTCTGAGGCTGGCGGAGATGTATCTTATCAAGGCAGAAGCCTATGCAATTTTACCTGGACGTGAATCTGAGGCCTTGGAAATGGTGAATGTAATCCGTGAGAGAGCCGGTCTTTCGGGCAGCGACCTCTATACAACAGGAGATCTGAAAGGGCACAACTCTGTCCTGGATGTTGTTTTGGAAGAGAGGTGGCTGGAGCTGGCCTGGGAGGGGCACAGGGCTATGGATCAGTTTAGAAATAACAGACCCATAGATAGAAGATACGCCAATGCCGGAGCCTGGTCCGGACCTGAAGTGATTCAACCCGACAGTCCGTCCATTGTACATCTGATTCCGGAAGCTGAGCTCACACTGAATCCCAATCTGGTTCAGAATCCGAATTAAAAGAGGCGATGGACAGGAGAGTATTTCTTGGAAATAGTTTAAAACTGGGGATGGGACTCGCTCTCACCCCGGTTTTATCTGACAGTAAAAGTGAGAGCGGTTCCAAACCGGAAAAGTCACCAAGGAAACGTACTTCTTCAAATCCCAGAGTTGTAAAGAAAATAATTGTTGCTGGTGCAGGGATTGCGGGCCTGACCTGTGCCTATGAATTAATGCATAAAGGCCATGAAGTTGTTGTCTTAGAGGCTGCAGGCCGGTATGGCGGGAAGGTATACACCTCGTATGGGGATTTGCCTGACGATTTGTATGCGGAGTATGGAGCGGAAGGGTTTACTATTCCCGGATATATTAAATATCGTGAATATCTGGCTGAATTTGATCTTCCCTATCTGCCTTACCACCATAATAGAGATCGATATACCCTGGTAAACAATGAGTGGTTAAGCCAGGAGGAGCAATTACAAAGAAGGCTGGATGCCGCCAAAAAGGTGGGTCCTTTTAATAAAAGAGAGAAAAAGTTTCTTTCAGATCACAAAGCAGACCGTCTGGAAAGATTATACCTGGAACCTTATCTGGAGAATTTCTTTAACGAATATCAGCCCCTGGGTATCGGGTATGACCACCTGGATCATGTTCCGGTATCTGAGATTTATAAAAAAGAAGGGGCATCCCCCGCAGCCCTCAGTTTGTTGGGAGGTAGTTCAGTTTCTGCACTTCAAAAACTTTGGGAATGCTACATCATGGAGACCAGAGGGTATTGGGACGGGCATGAGCGGCAGCGGATTAAGGGTGGTAATCAGCGGCTGATTAATGAATTTGCAAAAAGATTGGGTACCCGGATTCAGTTGGGATGCCGGATGATAGATGTAGATCATGGGAAATCCGGAGTTACCGTTACTTATCAGGAATTTGGGGAAACCAAAAAGATGGAGGCCGATTATCTCGCTTGCTGTTTAAATGTGCAGGCTATCAACAATATTCTGTTCACCCCGGCCCTTCCTGCTGAGAAACAGTATGTATTTGATAATTTAGTTTTTCAGCAGACGGCCCGTATAATATTCCAGGCACGCTCGAAGTTCTGGGAAGGGGAGAAGTATGGAATAAACTTGACATTTAACCACGCTGCTCTACGGGATGTTGCACAGGTTGCCCATGAAGTGGAAAGTGATCGGGTGGCTATTAAGACAAAATCTGCAGCAGGTACTTCGCCGGCAGAAGCGCTGAGTACGTTTAAAAGATTATATCCCGGAGACAGGTCAAAAATTGATATAGAAAATGTGATCATACAGGATTGGTCGAAGGATGTTTATACACCCGGATGCCAGCGCCTGAACTTTCCAATGGGAGAATTATCACGGTATTGGCCCCATCTTCAAGCTCCTGTCGGCAATATACATTTTGCGGGAGGTTATGCAGATAACCGGGTTTGGGGAATGGAAGCCGCAGTGAACAGTGCCAATATAGTAGCAAATCAAATAGATCTGGATTAGAATGATTAAAAAGATGATCTGTCGTTCCTTTTTTCTGATTCTGGTATTAACATCGGGAATACCACTCTTTTTTACAGGGGGCAGCATCGTTAAGACGAGTACTGCTGCTATCATGGATTATCATGCGAATGAAATAGGTGAATTACCTTCTGAAACAGACTCTGTGATAAAAATAATCAACCCGCGAAGCGGAGATACAATTCATAGAGACTCGAGATTTAGATATCAGATTGAAATAGAGGATCCTCTGAGTTCAGATCCGGTGACGCCTTTCGATATTTTACTTACCATAACCTTTCTACCTGAAAATGGGGATTCAACCATTGACGATCTCAAAATATTTGACGAGAATGAACATCCAGGATTGACCATGATCAGGGAGAAAAGCTGTTTTAGCTGTCACTCTGATAAATCCCGGATGCTGGGCCCATCCTTTTTTGAAATTTTCGAGAGATATGGAGCCGGTACTTCTGCGATAGAAACAGTAAACAGTTCGATTAAGAATGGGGCGTCTCAGAAATGGAGTAACCAGGAAATGCCCGCCTATTCAGAACTTGCAGAGGATGACCTATTGGCAATATCGTCATTTATTCTGAATCAAGGTTCCGATAGTAGGAGTCGGATCGTTACTGGTGCTGAAGGAGTTTTGAGTGTTGCGGAACTTGTAGAGTCAGGCTCCCGCGGACACCTTGTTTTCTCCGCAAGTTATGTAGACCGGAAAGGGCAACGGTTTACAGACAGTGTCCTAACGGATCTGAGATAGTGATGAAGGAAACTGATGGATTGATAGAAAAATTAATGAGTTCATGAACAGGAAAAACTTTCTTAAAACCACATCACTTGGTAGTCTGGCACTATCAGCATTTCCCATTGAATTTCTCTCAGGTCAACCTCAAAAAGCCGTTGATACTTCCAAATCGACGCCAGCTAAAGAAAAGCATGTTGCCGTAGTCGGAGCGGGTATTTCGGGCCTGTCCTGTGCTTATGAACTTCTGCGAAAAGGGTATGAAGTAACTGTACTGGAAGCTTCCGGAAGAATAGGGGGGACCGTGCTATCTGTACGCGATGGGCTGGCAGATGGTTTATATGCGGATTTCGGTGCAGAAAACTTTACCCGTCCCGGCTATCAGAAATATTGGGAATACATTGAGGAGTTTAACCTGCCCGTACTTCCCTATTATCATCGTGAAAATAGAAAATCTTTTGTAAATGGGGAGTGGGTTAGCGATGAACAAGCTCGTGAACTCAGAAAAAAGGAGATCTTAAAACAGGGTGGCTTAACACCCGAAGAGAGAAGGTTTTTGAATTCAAACCCTGTCTCACATTTGCCATATCTCTATGTTCAGCCCTACCTGGGTCGTTTCAGTGATGAATACCAGCCATTTGGAATCGGAATGGATCATCTGGACACCATTCCCATTTCATATATTTATAAACAGGAAGGAGCCTCGGATGCAGCTCTTCGTATTCTTGGTGGTAGCCGTACTTCGGCACTTTACTCTCTCTGGCAAACCTATATCCGTAAGATTCGCGGATATGATCAAGAATTCGATCTCTACAGAATTAGAGGTGGAAATCAGGTGCTCACAGATACCCTGGGCAAGAGAATCGGAGATAGAATTCATCTTAGCTGCCAGGTAACGGAAGTTCGACAGGGCAATACCGGTGTAGATTTGCATTATAATAATATGGGTCAGCGTAAGACGCTATCTTGCGATTACATGGTCTCTACTTTACCTGTAACCGCACTTCGGAATATTCTTTTTACCCCTGATCTTCCGCCGGAAAAACATTTTATCATAGACAATATCACCTACGCTCAGACTACCAGAGTGGTATTCCAGGCGAGGACAAAGTTTTGGGAGGAGGATGGTGTCACGATCAACCTGACCTATAATCACCCCTCATTACGAACAATCTGGCAAGTGGCCGAAGAGGTAGATAGTGACCGCGCTGTTCTTATGGCGAAAGCTCCAGGCGGAACAACGTCACAACAAGTTTTAAACGCATTTAAAGAGTTTTATCCCGGAGATCCGTCCAATATCACCATTGAGCAGCAGCTGATTAAAGACTGGTCGGCAGACCGATATACACCCGGTTGCGAGAGACTTGATTTCCCAATGGGTCAACTGCATCAATTTTGGCCCCACACGATGACGCCTGCGGGACGCATTCACTTTGCCGGCTCCTATACCGACAACCGGAGCTGGGGAATGGAGGCCGCCATTAATTCAGCTCATCGCGTGGTTAATGAAATTGACAATCTTTGATGAAATTAATCGGACCGTAAGGCAAAACATCTTCGCAATTTCATTCCGCACTTTAAAAGAAACAGATGGTGGATTGGATTTAAAACCTTTCGTGCCTGCCTGTTCACACCACCTACATTAAACTTGCTAAATAAAATAAATAACAATAGAGATACAGCCATATGATTAAAAAAATACACTTTGTGAAACTTGCTATATTAACGCTGCTGCTTGCAGCCTGCAAAGATACAAGCCAAAACAATGGCTCGGATCCGGAAATCGAACCTCAGGTATTTGTCTATACCCCATCCGATGAAATCATCGCTAACCCGGATAGGGGCTTGCAAAAGTATTCGATAACAGACGACTCTTATTATGCACAGGCGAATTATTCCAATATCGATGTAGAGAGATTAAAAAACTGGAGAGAAGGTGAGGAAAAAGTAACAGTGATCTATCGATATTTTTTAATGAACGATTTTATAGAAAGTGAAATCTCGCCCGAATATCTTGCAAATATTCAACTTGATTTCGACAGGATCAGGGAAGCGGGATTAAAATGCCTGGTACGATTTTCATACACCAACCGGCAATCGGCTGAAGAACCTCAGCAGCCTGTTAAAAGCTTGATATTAGAGCATATTGCACAGCTTGCGCCCATTCTTGAAGAGAACCAGGATGTCATTGTTGCCCATCAGGCTGGATTCATTGGAACATGGGGGGAGTGGTATTACACAAACTCTGAAGAGTTTGGTACCGATGGGAATATCAATGAAGAGCAATGGCAGAATCGTAAAGAGGTTGTAGAAGCGATGCTTGATGCAACGCCTTCCGACATCTCCGTCCAGCTACGCTATCCGAGCGCAAAAATAAACATGTATGGGGATGAGAAATTAGTTGACGAAACTGCCTATACAACTGCATCAAATGCACGTCTCGGCTTTTATAATGATGCTTTTCTAAATGTCTGGGGGGATATGGGAACCTATCGTGGAAGTGGACAGGATCGCGATCCGACGACATCCGATGACTACCTCTATCTGGCAAATGAAACCCGGTATCTGCCTATGACAGGTGAAACAAATGGATTGAATCCACCACGAACAGACGGAGAAAATGCAGTGAAAGAGATGGATCTGACAAACTGGTCTATTATCAACAGGGATTACCACAGAGACGTGATAGATGGATGGATCGCTTCAGGCCACTTTGAAGAGATGCTTCGATACCTTGGATACCGATTTCAAATAGATCGTTCTGAGTTTGTTCCTACAGCGAACCATCTGGAGGTTACTCTTGAAATGGAAAATGTGGGATATGCCCGTGCCTTCCGTGAGCGTGATGTATGGCTTGTATTTGAAAACAGAGCCACAAAAGAAGTGAAACGCTTCCCGGTTGAAACAGATGTTCGAAAGTGGGAGGGTGAGTTTGACATTACAACATCGATAGAACGATCAAAACTTGAAAATGGTGAGTATGAAGTGTCCATTGCGATTGTTGATAAACATCTCGATGGGAGATCTGAATATGCCATCCAGCTGGCTAATGAAGGGACTTGGGACGAGGTTTCAGGCCGCAACGTTCTCGGTACAGTTCAACTCTAAACTCTCTTATACTTTAAGAATTTGGCCCATTGAGTCTATTTAGATGACGCTGAGTCAGGGTAAAAACGAACGCGGGCGTAAGATGGTCAGCCCGCTTCAATCATGATAACATTAACTTTACCAATACACCTTACATTATGAAAAGTAATCGACGTGACTTTCTAAAAATCACAGGCATCGGATCGTTGGGGATCCTTGCCGGGTGTACAACGAACAGAGAAGCAGAAACGGTTCTAAATGGAATCAAAGAACAGGCAGAAAGAACCAGATCTCAGCATTTTAACATGCACGGATTTGCTGCACCTGCTTTGGATGTGGTCCGCGTGGGGGTGACCGGGCTTGGCATGCGTGGTTCCGGTACAGCCCGACGTTTCGCAAGTATTGAGAATGTGGAAGTGGTAGCCTTGAACGACATTCGTCCCGAGATGGTGGAGCGATCACAGGAAGCCATTGCGGGAACCCATAGCCCAGAGGGATACTCAAACGGTCCAGACGACTGGAAGCGGATGTGTGAAAGGGATGATATTGATCTGATCTGTATTGCAACTCCCTGGCACCTGCACGCTGAACAGGCGATCTATGCCATGGAGCATGGGAAACATGTCTACTGCGAACTTCCAATGGCCAATACCATCGAAGAGTGCTGGGACCTTGTCGAAACATCGGAGCGCACCAAAAAACATTGTGTCCAGATGTCAGGCTCCTGCCACTACGGAGATGCCGCATTTATTTTGAATATGGTGCGGGAAGGCCTGTTTGGTGAAACGGTTCATGCAGAGGGCGGATATATACATGATCTGCTGGATTCTCACATATTCAGAAAAGACTCATATTACGAGCTATGGAGATTGCATGAAAATATTGACAGGAATGGAAATCTGTATCCCCAGCATGCTCTGATGCCCATGGCACAAATTATGGATATTAATTATGGTGACAGAATGGATCATCTGATATCCATGCAATCAGCAGATTTCAGCATGGCTGAAAAGGCGAAGGAACTGGCCGCTGAGGATGAGTTCTGGGAACCTTTTGTGGAGAGCAATTTCAGAGGCAATATGAATACGTCCCTGATCCGGACCTATCGTGGTAAAACGATCAATATACAGCATGATGTCTCTACACCGCGGCCTGGCTACCGGTTTCATCTGTTAAACGGAACAAAAGCGTCCTATGTGTCCAGTCCGGGGCGTATCGGATTTAGCTACAGAGACGGCTGGATAGAGGATGAGGAGTATCAGGCACTGGTCGAGCAATACACCCCGAGAATTACAAAGGTTTTTGGAGATATGGTACGTCTCGCCCGGGAAACAAGACGGCCTGGCCACTCTTACGCTCAGGTTAACGCCATGGACTGGCGATTAATTGATTGTCTGCGTAACGGTTTGCCTGTTGAAGTGGATGTGTACGATTCGGTGGTAACATCAGCGGTGACCCCGCTCAGTGAATGGTCGGTAGCGAACGGCTCC
>Ga0209487_1001966_pt1 | contig 16979 bp, 13 predicted proteins | sample Poulit2012_FD_187524 | JGI IMG/M metagenome (GOLD analysis project Ga0209487, IMG submission 187524) | Agricultural soil microbial communities from Georgia to study Nitrogen management - Poultry litter 2012 (SPAdes) (version 2) | ecosystem: Environmental > Terrestrial > Soil > Agricultural land...
TATTGCCCGACTGGGACTTCCTGGAGAGCCTGGCGGGCGTAGGACACAAGACCGCCAGCGTGGTGATGGCCCAAGGCTTCGACATCCCCGCCTTCCCGGTGGACACCCACATCTTCCGGCTCGCCCGCCGCTGGGGCCTGTCCACCGGCACAACCGTGGAGAAGGTGGAGGCGGACCTGAAGAAGGTGTTCCCCAAGGACACCTGGAACCGGCGCCACCTGCAGATCATCTACTTCGGCCGGGAGTACTGCCCGGCCCGCGGCCACGCCCTGACCGCATGCCCCATCTGCTCCTGGGCCGCCACCAAGAAGCAGATCCTCACCGAGGCCAAGGCCAACCGCGGCCGGCCCCGCGCCAAATCCGGGCCCGACGACGTGGTGCCGGCCTCCGCGCGACGCAAAGCCTGACCGTTCGCTGATCCGGGGGATGCACGATTCGGCTGAACGCCTCGGCCTGTCACCCGTAACGCGAGGCAGGGCGCACGCGGCGCTCGCGCCCGTTAGTCTTGACGCCCCACCCGTGTTCGCCATAGATTCGACCATGCGAGAGAACTGTTCCGCAATGTGGAATTGAGGGTCTTGTGGATGTGATCGACGACCTCACTGCCTCCCTGCCTGCGCACGTGGTTCACACCGACCCGGAAACGCTCGGCGCCCACCGCCAGGACCGTGCCCTGGACCCGGCCGCCGGCACCCCGCTCGCGGTGGTGTTCGCCGAGGCGACCGAGCACGTCTCGACCGCGCTGCGCTGGGCGGATCGCCACCGCGTGCCGGTCGTCACCCGCGGCCTGGGCAGCGGATTGTCCGGCGGGGCTAGCGCTATCGACGGATGTCTGGTGCTGTCCACCCAGCGGATGCGGGACGTGCACATCGACACCGACACCGCCACCGCCGTCGTCCAGCCCGGCGTCATCAACGCCGAACTGAAGAACGCGGCCGCTGCCCACGGGCTGTGGTACCCGCCGGACCCGGCCTCCTTCGAGTTCTGCTCCATCGGCGGCAACATCGCGACCAACGCCGGGGGACTGTGCTGCGTGAAGTACGGCGTGACCGTCGACTACGTCCTCGGCCTGGAGGTCGTCCTGGCCGACGGTCGCGTCCTCACCCTCGGCGGCACACATATCAAGGACGTCGCCGGGCTGCCCCTGTTGAAACTGTTCGTCGGCTCCGAGGGCACCCTCGGCGTCATCACCCGCGCCACCATGCGGTTACTGCCCAAACCGCCCGAGCCGCGCATCGTCGTCGGCTGGTTCGACGATCCGGCCAAGGCGGCCGCCGCCGTGCACGCCGCGGCCCGCGCGATCCGGCCCTCGATGCTGGAGTACATGGACAACCTGGCGATCAACTGCGTGGAGGACGAACTGGGCATCGGCCTGAACCGGGACGCCGCCGCGCTGATCATCGCCGGCAGCGACGATCAGCACGCCGATGCTCCCGAGGTGCACGCACTGCTGGGGGCCATGCGCGAGCACGGCGCCACCGACACCTACGAAGCCACCGGGACCCGCGGTGACCAGTACGTCCACGCCCGCCGCATCGCCATCCCGGCGGTGGAGCGTCGCGGCCACCTCATGCTGGAGGACGTCGGGGTGGCGCTATCGCGGTTGGCGGACCTGATCACCGGGGTGGAGAAGATCGCCGCCGAACAAGGCGTGCCGATCGCCTTCATCGCCCACGCCGGGGACGGCAACACCCACCCGCTGGTGGTAGCCGGCAGCGACGATCCGCAACAGCGCGCCCGGGCCGAGGTCGCCTACGGTCAGGTGATGGACCTGGCGATCGCCCTGGGCGGGACCATCACCGGCGAGCACGGCGTGGGCCGACTCAAGCAACCATGGCTAGCCGCCCAGGTGGGCGAGGACGTCCTGGACATCACCGACCGCATCAAGACCGCACTGGACCCCAACTCCATCCTCAACCCCGGCGTCATCCTCGCCGACACCACTTCCAGGAGGACCATCCAATGACTGACCGCGTCGACCGCGCCGGCTTACAGGTGCACACCGATCTCGACGAATTCGCCACCGACGCCCTGCGGGCCACCGGCATCGAACCAGACGCCTTCTGGTCCGGGCTGGCGAGCATCATCGCCGACCTCGGACCCCGCAACGCCGAACTCCTCGCCGAACGCACCCGCCTACAACAGCAGATCAGCCAGTGGCACCGGGACAACCCAGCCCCCGTCGACGTCGACCGGTACCGGGCGTTCCTGGAGGAGATCGGCTACCTGGTCCCAGAACCCGACGACGTGCGCGTCACCACCAGCAACGTGGACGCCGAGATCGCCGAACAGGCCGGCCCGCAACTGGTGGTGCCCGTCACCAACGCCCGCTACGCCCTGAACGCCGCCAACGCCCGCTGGGGCTCGCTGTACGACGCGCTGTACGGCACCGACGCCCTGCCCGGCCCGATCCCCACCGGCGGGTATGACACCAACCGCGGCGCCAAGGTCGTGGACACCGTGCGCACGCTGCTCGATGAGTTCGTGCCGCTCGCCCAGGGGTCCCACAGCAAGTCCCGTTCCTACACGGTGGTGGACGGGCAACTGCAGGTACAGACCGACGACGGCGTGACCACCTTGGCCGATCCGGGCACCTTCGCCGGCTACGCCGGCCCGGCCGACCAGCCCTACTCGGTGTTGCTGCGGCACCACGGGTTGCACATCGACCTCATCTTCGACCCGGGCAGCCAGGTGGGTAAGGCGGACCCGGCCGGCATCGCCGACGTGCAGATCGAGTCCGCGCTCACTTCGATCATCGACTTCGAGGACTCCGTGGCCACGGTGGACGGCCCGGACAAGGCCGCCGCCTACCGCAACTGGTGGGGGATGAACCGCGGCGACCTGTCCGCGACGTTCGACAAGGGCGGGCGCACCATGACCCGCACCCTGGCCGAGGACCGCCGCTACAGCGCACCGGACGGCACCGAGTTCACCCTCCCGGGCCGGGCGGTGCTGTTCGTGCGCAACGTCGGCCATCTGATGACCACCCCCGCGATCCTGGACGCCGAGGGCAATGAGGTCGGTGAAGGCATCCTGGACGCCGCGTTCACTACCCTGGGCGCCCTGCCGAGCCTGGATGAGAACAACCCCTGGCGCAACGGCCGGCACGGGTCGATCTACATCGTCAAACCCAAGATGCACGGCCCGGAGGAGGTCACCCTCACCGTGGACCTGTTCGCCCGGGTGGAACAGTTGCTCGGCCTGCCCGAGCGCACCCTGAAGATGGGTCTGATGGATGAGGAGCGGCGCACCAGCGCCAACCTCAAGGCCTGCATCGCCCAGGCCGCCGACCGGTTAGTGTTCATCAACACCGGGTTCCTGGACCGCTCCGGCGATGAGATCCACACCTCGATGCACGCCGGAGCGTTCGTGCGCAAGGCCCAGTTGAAGAACGAGCCGTGGATCAGCGCCTATGAGGACAACAACGTCGACGTGGGCCTGGAGGTCGGGTTGCCCGGCCACGGCCAGATCGGCAAGGGAATGTGGGCGATGCCGGACCTGATGGCGGACATGCTCGAACAGAAGCTCGGCCACCCTCAGGCCGGAGCGAGCACCGCCTGGGTGCCCTCACCCACCGCGGCCACCCTGCACGCCCTGCACTACCACCGGGTGGACGTGGCCCAGCGGCAGCGCGAACTGGCCGACCGGCCCCGCGCCTCGCTGACCGATCTGCTCACCATCCCCCTGGGGGATGGTCAATGGACCGAGGAGCAGCGTGCCGAGGAGGTCGACCTCAACGTGCAGTCCCTGCTGGGCTACGTGGTGCGCTGGGTGGACCAGGGGCTGGGGGTCTCCAAGGTTCCCGACATCCACGACGTGGCCCTGATGGAGGACCGTGCCACGCTGCGGATCTCCTCCCAGTTGCTGGCGAACTGGCTCACCCACGGGGTGGTCACCGCCGAGCAGGTCCACGACTCCCTGCGGCGGATGGCCAAGGTGGTCGACGAGCAGAACGCGGGCGACCCCGATTACCGGCCGATGGCCCCAGACTACGACGGGATCGCCTTCGCCAGCGCGGTGGACCTGATCTTCAAGGGCACCGAGCAGCCCAGCGGGTACACCGAACCGATCCTGCACCGCCGCCGCCAAGAGGTGAAGGCCCAGCAGGTTCGCGCCTGAGTTCGCCGAGGTCGACGCGCTCGGCCACGGTCGGAGGCTAGAGTCCTCGACCGTGGCCGGCGCCGTCGGCCTCGACCGCTCGGGCGCCCGCGCCCGCGCCGGTGCCCGCGCCCGCGCCGTCCGCAGCGTTCGCCGCGCCGTTCAGTTCTCGGTGGCGTACAACTCCGAGAGCACCTCGGCGGTGCGCGCCAACTCCGGCACCACCTGCTCCACCTTCTCCTCGGGCAACCGGGCGGCGGGCCCGGAGATGGACACCGCCGTCGGGGCCGGCGCCTGAGCGATCGCCATCGCCACGCACCGCACGCCGACTTCTTGCTCGCCGTCGTCAATGGCATAGCCGCGCTCGCGGATCCGGCCCATCTCGGCCAGAAACGCCTCCGGGTCGGTGATGGTGCGGTCGGTCATCGCCGGCATCCCGGCCCGGGTGATGATCCGGTGCACCTGCCCGTCGTCCAACTGGGCCAGCGTGGCCTTACCGACGCCCGTGGCGTGCGCGGGGACCCGGCGGCCCACCTCGGTGAACATCCGCATCGAGTGTTTGGAGGCGGACTGGGCGATGTACACCACGGTGTCCTGGTCCAACATCGCCAGGTTCACCGTCTCGCCCACCCGTGCGGCCAGGTCTGCCAGATGGACCCGGGCGGCGGACCCCAGATGCATCCCGGCGTGCTCTCCCAAGCGGATCAGTGCCGGCCCCAGGGCATAGCGCCGCGAGGGCAGTTGGCGCACGTACCCGTGGTCCACCAGGGTCCGGATCAACCGGTGCGTGGTTGCGGTGGCGAGCCCGGTGCGTTCGGCCAACTCCGACAGCGCCATCTCCGGGCCCTCTTCGGCCAGCAGTGCCAACAGGTCGATCGCCCTGGTGACGGACTGCACCCCGCCGGACCGCCTGGCCGGGGGCGAGTCCGCTCCCGGCGGGTGCACGGACCCCGGTGGGCGCGCGGCGCCGGATGGGTGCGCGGCGATGGGCTCCGAGTGCTCTGCCATCACCACCGCCTCCGTGTGCCGTCACTGTGATCAATCGTTGCGGGCGCCGCCGGCCCGCTCAGCACCGAACGTACCAAGACTGCACGGTCCCGGGATCGATCCCCGGATGATCGCCGCCGCAGGCTGTGCCACCATGCCTGCATGCTCAATAGCGCGGAGAAGATCCAGACCACCCACGCCGGCTCCCTGCCCCGCACCCCGGAACTGATCGAGGCGAACCGCGCCCGGATCAACGGGGAAGAGGCGGAAGGGTTCGATGAGTTCCTCGGCGACCAGGTGCGGGATCTGGTGCAACGACAGGTGGATACCGGCATCACCGTCGTGGGCGACGGCGAGTACGGCAAGGCCATGACCTCACCGATGGACTTCGGCGCGTGGTGGTCTTACATCTTCCAGCGCACCTCCGGGCTCGAACTGGACGAGCACGCCAAGTGGGTCCACGACCGGTACATCTCCGAACCGGGAAACATCGGACTCACCGGATTCGGTTTCCGCCGCGACCAGCAAGCCTTCCGCGAGGCCTACGCCGACCCGGACTCCGGGGTGTTCGTGGGCCAGCCGCCGTCCTACCCGAAGATCACCGGACCGATCTCCTACACCGGCCAGGACGCGATCGCCGCCGATGCCGCGCACCTGAAGGCCGCCGCGGACGCGGCCGGAGTTCAGGACGCGTTCATCACCTCCCTGGCGCCGGGGTCGGCCTCCCGGATCGCGAACGAGTACTACGACTCCGATGAGGACCTGCTGGCCGCGTGGGCGGATGTGCTGCGCGAGGAGTACATCGCGATCCTGGACGCCGGGCTCATCCTGCAGATCGATGACCCCTCGATCGCCGAGAACTGGGACCAGATCGAACCCGAACCCTCCCTGGAGGATTACCTGGCGTTCACCCGCGTACGCGTGGAGGCCCTCAACCACGCGCTGCGGGATTTGCCGACCGATCGCATCCGCTACCACCTGTGCTGGGGCTCCTGGCACGGCCCGCACACCACCGACCTGCCGATGCGTGACATCATCGAGACGGTGCTGACCGTCAACGCCGGCGCCTACACCTTCGAGGCCGGCAATGTGCGCCACGAGCACGAGTACACGGTGTGGGACGAGGTGACACTGCCCGAGGGCAAACTCATCCTTCCCGGTGTGGTCTCCCACGCCACCAACGTGGTGGAGCACCCGGAACTGGTGGCGGACCGGATCGAACGTTTCGCCACCCGGGTGGGCCGGGAGAACGTCATCGCCTCCACCGACTGCGGCCTCGGCGGGCGGGTGCACTCCCAGATCGCCTGGGCCAAACTCGCCACCCTGGCCGAGGGCGCGGACCTGGCCACCCAGCGACTGTGGCCCTGACCCGGCAGTGCTGCCACGGCGGTGCTGGTCCGGCGGTGCTGGTCAAGCAGTGCTGGTCCGGCGGTGCTGACCTGGCAGCGTCGAGCGGGCCTTCATTCAGCGGCGGCGCACCAGACCTGCACTTGCGCGCCGTCGTGATGCACGTAGATCAGCCCGGTGAACCCGTGCCCGCCGTCGAACTCGGAGTACAACGGCTGGGCTGAGGTGCCCACCTGGTACAGGTGCTCGGCGATCTGCTCCCCCTCATGGTCGAAGACCACCACCCGCACCCCGTTGCCGTCCGGTTGGCCGGCGGTGTAGACCGCCTGGAGCATCATCTGCTCGAACACCGCCGACTCCTGCTCCCCTTGGCCGACCACCAGCGTGCCGTCCTGTGCGCCGTCCGTGCTGGTCGCCTCCGGGCGGTAGTGGTGGGAGCAGGTGATCGCCGCCGGTAACGGTTCCGGCGGGTTGGTGCAGCCGACGACGGCGAGCAGCAGCCCGGCCACCGGCAACACCATGCGTAGGTGCCCGCCTCGTGCGCGTCGCCGGCCGCCGTGGTAGCAGTGGCCGCCGTTGTGCATGGCAAGCACCGTGACCCATCGCGGGGGTGAGGTCAAGGTCCAGGGCGGTGGCAACGACCGCGATGTGACGAGCCCGATGCCGATGGCCCATAGCAGATCGCCTTACCGTGTTCTACGGTCGAGAGGTGGAGCAATCGGTCTCGCAGGCCGCCGGCCGGCCCCCCAGTTACCCGCCGAGTGAGATGCCACCGCGGCGTCCGCTGCGGGCCCGTGCCCGGGCGGCGATGGCGGCGCAATCCCCGCCCACCCAGCAGTTCGGGGCGCCCCGGCGAACCTCCGCCCTGCCGTTGGAGGTGGAGCGGGACGTGTTGGATCTGGTGGTGCGCGTGGGGGAGGCGTTGATCGCCACCGGCGCCCCGGTCGCCGACACCACCGAGCAGTTGCTGCGGATGGCCGCCGGGTTCGGGGTGACCAACTGCCACATCGACATCACCTTCATCTCGATGACGGCCACCATCGACCGCAGCGACGACCCGCTCACCAAGGTCCGGGTGATCGAGGTGCGCACCGCGGACTACTCCCGGCTGACCGACCTGTACCGGATGATCGAGGACGTCAGCAACGGTGAACTCACCCTGATCGACGCGCAGTCGCGGTTCGACCAGATCGTCACCTCCCCCCACCCCTACCGGCGTTGGATCGTCACGTTGGCGCTGGGCCTGATGGGCGCTTCGATCGCCGGTCTGCTCGGCGGCGGGCTACCGGTGGCGGTGGTGGCGGGGCTGACGTCGGCCGGAATCGACCGGGTGCTGCGCTTCTTCCGCAATCGCGACCTGCCGCAACTGTTCCAACAGGTGATCGGCGCCGGGTTCGCCACGTTGGTGGCGATGGCATTGATGGCGGCCCGGTCGGTGTTCGACCTACCACCGGGACTGCTCTCCCCCTCGATCGTGGTGGGCGCCGGCATGGTGGTGCTCCTGGCCGGGATGTCGCTGGTGGGTGCCGCCGGGGACGCCATCCAGGGCTACCCGCTGACGGCCGCGGCACGAAGTTTCGAGGTGGTGCTCAACACCATCGGCCTGGTCGCCGGCATCGGTGTGATGCTCACGTTGGCGAGCCAGGTGGGCATCCGGCTGGTCCTGAACGAGACCATGGCCGTGAACACGCCCTTGTGGGTGCAGGCGCTGTGCGGCGGAATCGCGGCGGCGGCCTGGGGGATGGCCTCCTACGGCAGGTTGCGGATCCTGGGTCTGATGCTGCTGGTGGGCGCCGGCTCAACGCTGGTGCGTTGGGGCGCTATCGACCTGGGGATGGGATTGGAGAGTTCGGCGTTCGTGGCCGCGCTGGTGGTGGGCATGGCGGCCGTGGTGGTCGGGGAGCGCACCCGCACCCCCTCCCTGGTGTTGTCCATCGCCGGCATCACTCCGCTGCTGCCCGGCCTGGCGATCTACCGCGGCATGTTCGCGCTGGTCGAAGGCGACCACATCCTCACCGGAAGTTCCGAACTGATCGGGGCCCTGGGTATCGGCCTGTCCCTGGCCGGAGGGATCACCTTGGGCGGTTACCTCGCCTCCCCGCTACGCCGCCGGATCGACCGGTTCACCGAAACGGTGCGCGCACGCGCTCGCGGTTCACGCAACTGATCGGAGTGCGGCACACGGGCGATCGGCCATCATCGTCGTACACGGGCAGGGTCTGTCGCCGGACACGATCGGTCATGGCCTCGGACACGAGCGGATGATGGCCCCGCGCGCGAACGGGTGGGACTGCCGGCAATGCGGCGTGACCTGCGCCGATGTTGTTCGGTGATGCTCATCACCCGTATCCTCGCCCAGGCCCCCCGGTGAGAATTGCCCGGTTAGGATAACGGCAAGCCAGTGTTCGTCGGAAGGGAGCTCATGGCTGAGCGCACCGTCACGGTACGGTCCGCCGTTGGGTTGCACGCTCGCCCCGCGGCGGTATTCACCCGCGCGGCGGAGGACGCCGGAATCCCGGTGCGGATCGCGAAACGGGGGTCCGCACCCCAGGACGCGTCTTCGATCCTTGGGGTGATGACCCTGGGTGTCAAGGGCGGGGATCAAGTGACACTCTATGCCGACGGTCCCCGCGCGGAGGAAGTGCTCGACGAGTTGGCGGACCTGTTGAGCCAGGACCTCGACGCCACACCCCTGTAGGGGCGAAAGGCGCCATGGCATTCGATATCGATAGGTTCACTCGCACCTCCGAACGGGTCCAGTGGGCCGATCTGGATTTCACCACCTTCGCCGACAACCCGCTGGGCGAGGAGAGCCTGCGCACGCTGAGGTACATGTGCGAGGTGGAGTACCACACGGTGTGCTACCTGCGTGATCAACTCGTCACCCCCTCGCGACGCTCCGCCGACGTGGGCGCCTTCATGACCATGTGGAACCGGGAGGAGTTCTGGCACGGTGAGGCCCTGGCCCATGTGCTCGGCCTGCACGGCATCACCGTGGACTACGACTACCTGAAAGCCAAACGGATCAAACTCGGCTGGTGGGAACGGCTCGCGCCGTTGCGCCAGTCGGTGGCCGGCAACCTGCTCGGCCAGGACTTCATCGCCGTGCACATGATTTGGGGTGCGGTCAACGAATGGTCCGCCGCGGCCGCTTACCGGCGCCTGGGCGCGATGGAACCCCACCCCGGCCTGACCGAACTGCTGCGCCGTATCGCCGCCCAGGAGTCCCGGCACGTGGCCTTCTACGCCACCCAGGCGCGTAGCCGGCTCTCCGGGTCGAAGAAGGCCCGCGCCTTCGCACGGTTGGCGCTGCAACGTGCGTGGGACCCGGTCGGCTCGACCATCATGGACGACGACGAGGTCCGGCACGTGATGGCGCACTTGTTCGGCGGGCCCGACGGGCGCAAGGAGATCGAGGCGATCGACCGGCACCTCAGTCGCCTGCCGGGTATGGAGGGCCTTACCATCGTGGCCGACGCGATGGACGAACGAGGCATCACGGCATGATCGCCGGCGACCGCATGACCGCCGGCACCGCAGTCGTCCCGCCCGCAGAGGATTTCGACCTGCGCGAATTCCTGGACGAGCCGCGCCCGGTGCACCTGGCCGACGACGAGCACGCCGATTTGCAGGCGAGGCACCTCCCGCCCGGCGTGCTCGCGGTGCTGGAGCACATGCGCCGCACCGAACACAGCCTCCTGGACTGGATGCGCGATGTGCTCATCACCCCCACCCAGGTGGAGGCCGACGTCACCGCGTTCCTCACCACTTGGGCGTATGAGAAGTACTGGCTGGGGCAGACGCTGCAGCGGCTGCTCCTCGCCCACCCCGCCGTACCCGTGCCCCCACCGGGCCGGTGGGCCCGCATCAGCGACGAACTGCACGAGCGGATGTGGCCGGTGGTCGGCACGATCGGCACCAACCTGGCCGGGCCGGCCGTCACCGCAGGCCACCTCGCCCGCGCCCTGGCCGACACCCTGGCCCAACGCGTGACGGCGATCCGCCTGGCCCAGGTCAGCCCCGCGCTGGAAGGGCTGTCCGGTTCGATCCTGCACACCACCGAACGGCACGTGGCGTTCTTCCAGAGCCAACTGCGCGCCCGGTCCCGGCACCGGTCGGCCCGGGTGGTGATCGGCCAGTCGCTGCGGTGGTGGAGGTGGCCCGGGGCCCGCCGCGGCGATGAGCGCCACCTGGGGGCGGCGTTGCGGTACCTGCTGGGCCATCCCCGCACCCGGGACCTGGTGGCACGGGCCGATGCGGCCCTCGGCGCCCTGCCCGGAGCGCCCGCTCGTGCGGTGTTGCGCACAGAGTTCGCCCGAATCGTTGTACATGGAACCACCGGGTCGCAACTGCGCGTACAGTAGCCGAGGTGTCCGTCTCTGAGGTTTCCCCCGTAGCCGAGCCGCTCCAGGGCGCTCATGTGCTGCTGACCGGTGCCACCGGATTCGTAGGCCAAGCAGTGCTGGAGAAGTTGCTCAGCAGCTACCCCAGCACCCGTATCACCGTGCTCGTGCGCCCGCGCGGATCGCTCACCGGGCAGATGCGGTTGAACAAACTGCTGCGCAAACAGGTGTTCTCCACCTGGCGGGAGAAGGTCGGCGCCGACGCCGCCGACGAGGAGGCCGGCCGCCGCGTCAGCGTCATCGAGGGAGACCTGGACGCCGTCCCGGAACTACCCGGCGACATCGACGTGGTGATCCACTCGGCGTCCTCGGTGTCCTTCGACTTGCCCATCGACGAGGCGTTCATCGCCAACGTGGGCGGGCCGCAGTCGCTGTACTCCCAATTGCTGGCCTCAGGCTCCGACCCCCACGTGGTGCACGTGTCCACCAGTTATGTGGCGGGCCTGCGTAAGGGCGTGGCCGAGGAACGGTCCCTGGATCACAACATCGACCGGCATACCGAGTCCCGGCTGGCTCTGTCGATGCGGGAGAAGGCCGAATCGGCCTCCCGGGCCCCGGCGGTGCTGGACCCCCTCACCCGGGCCGCCCGCGCCGAACACCGCCGTGCCGGTGCCCAGGCGGTGGCCGAGGCCGCCGAGCAGGCCCGCGCGGAGTGGGTCAACGACCAGTTGGTCCAGGCCGGTCGCACCCGGGCGCTGTCGCTGGGCTGGCCGGACGTGTACACCTTCACCAAGGCGCTGGGTGAACGCGCCGCTGAAGACCTGTGGGGCGAGCGCCGCTTGTCGGTGGTGCGGCCCACGATCATCGAGTCCTCCCTGAAGCACCCCTACCCGGGCTGGATCGACGGGTTCAAGGTCGCCGACCCGTTGATCGCCGCTTACGGCCGGGGGATGCTGCCGGAGTTCCCCGCACTCGCCGACACCATCCTGGACGTGATCCCGGTGGACCACGTCGTCAACGCCACCCTGGCTGCCGCGGCCGCACCCCCGCCCCGGGGCGAGCCGCAGTACTTCCAGGTGTGCTCCGGGATCCGCAACCCAGTGCGGTTCGGGCAGTTGCTCCGCCTCGTGCGGGAGTACTTCCGAGCCAACCCGCTGCTGGACGATGAGGGCTCGGCCGTGCACGTGCCGAACTGGTCGTTCCCCAACGGACCCGCGGTGGAGCGCAGCCTACGCCGCCGGGAGTGGGCGGTGGCCAAAGCGGACAAGGCGGTGGGACGCCTGCCGGCCAACGACACCACACGCAAGTGGATCTCCACCCTGTACAAGGCCCGGAGAGACCTGGGTACGCTGCGCAAGTTCACCGACCTGTACCAGCCCTACACCCAGACCGAAGTCATCTTCGATGACGCCAATACCCGCGCGCTGCACGAGTCGCTGCCCGAGGAGCGCAAGGCCGAGCACGGCTTCGACGTCACCGAGATCGACTGGGCCCACTACCTGCAGGAAGTGCACATCCCCACCGTGCCTGGGCTGATGCGCACGCGGTCCGGGCGCAGTTCCCGCAAACCCGCCACCAGCGGCAGGTTGCCGCAGCGCACCGATGTGCTGGCGGTGTTCGACCTGCACGGCACCGTCGCGGCCGCGAACCTGCTGGAGCACTACATCTGGGTGGAACTGGCGGCCAAGGGGCCGGGCCGATCGCTGCAACAGTTGGGCGGAATGGTCGCCAACTCCCCGACTTACCTGCAAGCCGAGTGGCGTGACCGCGGTGACTTCATCCGTTCCTTCATGCGCCGCTACGCCGGGGTGCATGAGGAACGCCTGCGCAAGATCATCGCCTCCCGCGTGGCCACCTCGCTGCGGGCGCGGCTGCACACCGAAGCGGTCAAACGGATCGCCGAACACCGCGCCGCCGGGCACCGCACCGTTCTGGTCACCGGCCAGATCGACGTGTTCGTGGAACCTTTGGCGGACCTCTTCGATGAGATCGTGGCGGGCCAGATGGAAACCGACCCCTCGGGCCGGTGGACCGGGCACCTGCTCACCTCCCCGCTGGTGGATGAGGCCCGTGCCACCTGGTTGGTGCGGTACGCCCGCGAGCAGGGCCTGGACCTGGAGGACTCCTACGCCTACGGCGACACCTACGCCGACCGGCCCTGGCTGGATGTGGTGGGCAATCCGAGCGCGGTCAACCCCGATGCCTCCCTGTACCGGTATGCCCGGGCCAAACGTTGGCCGGTGCACTCCTGGACCACCACGGCCGAGGGGCGGCTGTCGCCGGTGGTCCGTTCGATCCGTGCAGGAGGGCGGTAGATGGCGCCCGGCACCACCTCGTTGATCCGTGGCCGTGCCCTGGTCACCGGCGGCTCCTCGGGCATCGGCCTGGCTTTCGCGCGGGCGCTCGCGGCTCGCGGCTGCGACCTGACCCTGGTGGCCCGCAACGCCGACCGGCTGGCGCAGACCGCCGAGGAACTGCACCGCACCTACGGCGTGGACGTACAGACCTTGCAGGCGGACCTGGCCGGCGATGAGGGCATCGAGAAGGTCGCGCAGCGGCTGGAGGACCACGCCGACCCGGTGCAGGTGTTCATCTCCAACGCCGGGCACGGCATCCACACCCCCCTGACCACCGGTCAGGTGGACCAGCACGACGACGCCACCGCGCTGATGGTGCGCTCGGTGTTGATCCTGGGCACGCGCACCGCCTACGCGATGCGCGAGCGCGGCACCGGCGTGATCGTCAACGTCGGTTCGGTGTCCGGGATGTTGCCCCTGGGCGGCTACGCCGCGATCAAGGCGTGGGTGAACACCTTCTCCGAAGCGATGTCGCTGGAGTTGCGGGGCACCGGGGTGCAGGTCACCGGCCTGGTCCCGGGGTGGGTGCGCACCGAATTCCACGACCGGGCGGGCATCCGCACCAGTTCGATCCCCGACTTCCTGTGGCTGGACGCCCAGCGCGCGGTGACCGACTGCCTGGCGGACGTGGACAAGGGCAAGGTCGAATCGATCCCGTCCAAACGGTACAAACTGATCGCCTTCTTCCTGCGCCGGGCTCCGCGGACGCTGGTGCACGCGATCTCCCGGGCGATGATGGCGAAGCGTGGTCGTGGATGAGGGCCTCGCGCCGTACCGATCGTTACCACCGGGCCTGGCACCGCTGGGCGCGGTTCGTGGCCCAGCGGTGCATCCTGCGCACGGTGGTGCACTCCACCGTTCGGGTGAGCGTGGAGGGGGAGGCGAACCTGGAGGGCCTGGAACCTCCGTTCATCGTCATCTCCAACCACTCCTCGCACCTGGACGCCCCGCTGTTGGTGACCGCGCTGCCGTGGCGCATCACCCGGCACGTGGCCACCGCGGTGGCAGCGGACTATTTTTACCGGCAGCGCTGGCGTCGTACGCTGACCTCGTTCTTCTTCAACTCATACCCGGTGGAGCGGGGCCGGGGGAAGAAGCGGGAGGCGGGATTGTCGGTGACATTGTTGCGGGAGAACATCTCCCTGGCGATCTTTCCCGAGGGCACCCGGTCCCGCACCGGGCAGATGGGCTCGTTCAAACCGGGCGTGGCCGCGTTGGCCCGGGCGCTGCGGGTGCCGGTACTGCCGCTGGCCCTGGTGGGCGCCCACGATGCGATGCCCCCGGGTGCGAGTTGGCCGAAGAAGGGCCGCCTGCCGGTCAAGGTAATCATCGGAAAACCCATCCACGCCCGCCGCGGGGAGAGCCTGCCGGACCTGAACGAGCGGCTCTACAACCAGGTGTGGCACATGCTCACCAACCAGACCCCCTACGTGTTGGTACCCGAAAGCGCCCCGACCGCCGGCAGTGCCACTGAGGCCGCTGAGCCCGGGACGGACGCCCGGCCCGCAGCAGATGCCGAGCGATCGGATCAACGTCCTGCCTCCGCGGATCGGGCGGCAGCAGGCGATGACGGTGCGGCTGCGACGTCTGGGCGGAAGGCGGCCGGAGGGCCGAACGAAGGTTCCGAGCGCGCTCCGGCCGACGAATCCGAGCAGCGTGAGGCCGGTCAGGCAGCGGACGACGACGAGCAGCCCAAACGCAAGGGCGGGTGGCTGCGCAGGCTGCGGTCTCGCCGACGCGAGGAACCGGCGGAGGCCACCACACCTGCGGAGTCTGCCGAGGTCGGCACACCCGCGGAGGCCGTCGGGGACGGCACGGCTGCGGAGTCTGCCGAGGCCGCAACGTCCGCAGGATCCGCAGGCACCAGCACCACCACAGACTCACCGGCTGAAGAATCCGGCCGGAAAGCAGACGACCACGACGGCGCACAGGAAGCAGGAGGACGACGATGACTGGAGTGCAGCACCAGAAGTGGTGGGGATGGGGTGTGGAAGGCGTCGCCTTCAACCCCGACGACAAACCCGACTTCGCCCCGTTCGTGTGGGAGAAGGTGGGCCTGGACCTGTCGCAACCGGCGGCCAGCGTGCCCGCGTTCGAGGACCTGGACGTGCCGGCGAGCAAGCTGCCGAAGCAGTTGGGTCAGAAACTGCGCGGCATCGTGGGCGATCACCACGTCAACACCACCGACAAGGACCGCGTGGTGCACACCTACGGCAAGGGCCTGCGTGACCTCGTGCTGATCCGCGCCGGCCAGTTGCCGCGCCTGCCCGACGTGGTCGTCTACCCGGCCAACGAGGACGAGGTGCAGGGCATCGTGGACGCGGCCGTCGCCGCCAACGCCGTCCTCATCCCGTTCGGTGGCGGCTCGAACATCTCCGGCAGCCTCACCCCGCCGGCGCAGGAATCCCGCCCGATCATCTCCCTGGACATGGGCCGGATGAGCCGGGTGCTGGAGGTCGACGAACAATCCGGGCTGGCGCGCGTCCAGGCGGGTGTACTCGGCCCGGACCTGGAAGACCAGTTGGGCCGCCGCGGCTGGACCATGGGGCACCAGCCGGACAGTTTCCGCCACTCCTCCCTGGGCGGGTGGATCGCCACCCGCTCCTCCGGAATGCAGTCGGACAAGTACGGCGACATCGCCGAGATCACCCGCGGCCTGCGGATGGTCCAGCCGGGCAAGGTCGTCGTCGTCCGGCCCCTGCCCTCCACCTCGACCGGCCCCAGCGTGCGGGAGATGATCCTGGGCTCCGAAGGCCGCCTGGGTGTGATCACCGAGGCGTGGGTGCAGGTGCACCGGCTGCCGGAGAACCGGGAGATCATCGCCTACCTGTTCCCGAACTTCGCCACCGGGTTGGCTGCGATGGAGGAGATCTCCACCTCCGATGCCGAACCCACGGTCACCCGAGTGTCCGACGCCCCGGAGACCCAGTTCTCCCTGGCCACCCGCAAGGGATCCAACTCACTGGCCTCCAAGATCGGCGAAGGTGTGTTCGAGGTGCTGCGCCGCCGCGGATGGGACCTGGACAAGGCGTGCATCAGTTACATCGGGTACGAGGGATCCCGCTCCCACGTGCGGTACACCAAGAGTTTGGTGGGCAAGATCATCACCAAGCACGGAGGCATCAAACTGGGTAAGGGGCCCGGGGCGATGTATGACCAGAAGAAGTTCGACACGCCCTATCTGCGGGACTTCCTGCTGGACCGCGGGGCCCTCGGAGACGTCTCCGACACGGCCGCGCCCTGGTCGAAGCTGGGCGAGTTGTACGTCAACACGATGCGCAACGCCTACGCCGCCTACGACGAACTGGGCGTCAAGGGGTACATCATGTGCCACCTGTCGCACTCCTACCACGCCGGGGCGTGCCTGTACTTCACCTTCGCCTTCCCGCCCCGGGAGGACATGGACACCCTGAAGCAGTACGACAAGGTCAAGGCCGCTATTCAGCAGTCCTTCATCGACCACCACGGCACACTGTCCCACCACCACGGGGTCGGTTTCGACCACCAGCCGTGGCTGGAGGAGGACATCTCCCCGGCCGGTGCGGACATGCTCGTGGGCCTGCTGCAGAGCAACGACCCGAAGCGCAACTTCAACCCCGGCACCCTCATCCCACCCCACCGGGAGTGGTGAGCCCGCAAGTTGCCTCGATGTGGATCGCAGTCACCATATGACTGGGGTCCACCGGTAAATCCTGCCTCCGGCTGGAACGGAACGCTCGGCCGGCAACCGGAACACACCCGCGCCAGTATTCGGCGTCGCACCCACGTCGCGGACATAGGGCTGCTGGCGCCACCTGGGTTTGCGCCGGGCCGGGGCGTGCGCCGGGACGCCGCGGCGCGTGCCGTC
>Ga0209487_1001967_pt1 | contig 16972 bp, 16 predicted proteins | sample Poulit2012_FD_187524 | JGI IMG/M metagenome (GOLD analysis project Ga0209487, IMG submission 187524) | Agricultural soil microbial communities from Georgia to study Nitrogen management - Poultry litter 2012 (SPAdes) (version 2) | ecosystem: Environmental > Terrestrial > Soil > Agricultural land...
TCTACATCATTGCGTTGCCGTTCTTCGGTATTATCACCGAGATATTGCCGGTGTTCAGTCGCAAGCCGGTGTTCGGCTATATCGGGCTGGTCGCCGCCACCTTAGCCATCGCTTCGCTGTCGACGGCCGTGTGGGCGCACCATATGTTCGTTACCGGTTCGGTCAACCTGGCGTTCTTCTCTTTCATGAGCTTCTTGATCGCGGTGCCTACCGGGGTGAAATTCTTTAACTGGATCGGCACCATGTGGGGCGGCAGTCTGTCGTTTGACACGCCACTCATATGGTCGATCGGCTTTTTGACCACCTTCTTGTTCGGCGGTATTACCGGCGTCATCCTGGCGTCGCCGACCCTGGACTTCCAGGTCTCGGACACGTATTTTGTGGTGGCCCATTTCCACTATGTGGTCTTCGGCACCGTGGTGTTCGCAATGTTCGCCGGTTACTACTTCTGGTGGCCGAAGCTCACGGGCCGGATGCTCGACGAGCGGTTAGGCAAGATTCACTTTTGGATGCTGTTCATCGGCTTCCATTTGACGTTCTTGGTCCAGCACTGGCTCGGTGTCGAAGGCATGCCGCGCCGGTATGCCGACTACCGTCCCGCCGATGGCTTCACCACCCTGAATGAGATTTCATCGGTCGGCGCGTTTTTGCTGGGCGCCTCGATGATTCCGTTCTTCTACAATGTGTGGAAGACGGCGCGCAGTCCGAAGGTACGCCTACATGATCCGTGGGGATGGGGACGGTCCCTGGAGTGGGCGACCTCATGCCCGCCGCCGCGTCACAACTTCGAGACGTTGCCGCGTATCCGCTCGGAGAGCCCGGCATTTGACCTCCATCATCCCGAGGTGTCAGCGCTGGTCACGCACGATAATAGGTACGATGACGAATTAACCCATATTGCCGCCAGCAGCGGAACCGATGGGACCGAAAAGGATGGTCACTGAGCCATGAAGAGCGAAGCCTGGATTGTTCTCGCGGTCGGCGTCTTCTTCTTGTTGACGTCTCCGGTCTACTGGGTGATGTCCCACGACCCGACCGGCACGACTGCGCTGTTCATGACGTTCCTGCTGTGCGGTTTGATCGGGTTCTACCTGGCCGTGGTCGCCAAACAGATTCCATTGCGTCCCGAAGACCGACTTGAGGGGGAGATTGCCGACGGAGCAGGCGAACAAGGCTTTTTCCCGCCGTATAGCTGGTGGCCGCTATTTTGCGGCCTGGCGTTCGCCGTCATCGTCATCGGGGTGGCGGTCGCCTGGTGGCTATTCGTTATCGGTCTGGGAATCGGATTCATCACCGTGTGCGGATGGATTTTCGAATACTATCGGGGCATCCACGCCCACTAGGACGAACGTCCGCGCGTGCCGAACCCCGTCGGGGTATCGGATAAGATGTGATAGTGCAGTTTGTTCGTACTTTTTCTGGTGGGGGCGCCGGCGTTCGCGGCGCAATCATAGCCGTGTTGCTGGGTCTGGCGCTGTTGATGGCGTGCTCGACGGGTGGCGGCTCGGCAGACTCCGGTGATGACGCCGGTGGTCAAGGGGCGGCCGATGCTGAAGTGTCAGCTAGCGTCAAGAACGGGGCCACAGATGTCCCGGTCGACACGATCGTGCGCACGGCGGTAGAGAACGGCCGGTTCGATAACGTCGAATTGATCACCGAGGGCGGCGATGAAGCCAAATCGGTGAGCGGTCAAATCAGCGGTAACACGTGGGTAGCCTCGGGCCTGCTCGAACCGGGACAAACCTATGTTCTCAGGGGCACGGCGCTCAACCCCGAAGACGAGCCCGAGCAGTTCAAACGCACATTCACTACGCGGGCGCTGACGCTCGACCAGCAAACCTACGCTTCGGTGATGCCGTTGAACGGCGAGACGGTCGGCGTGGGCATGCCGGTCATCGTCCAGTTCGACATTCCGGTACAAAAGAAACAACGCGCTCTATTCGAACGCAAAATGCATGTCAAATCCAAGCCGTCGGTAGAAGGAAGCTGGAACTGGCTGAACGAGCGTGAAGCGCACTGGCGCCCCAAAGAATACTGGCCCGCGGGGACCAAAGTTACGGTTGATCTACGGCTGAACGGTCTTCCGGCCGGCAACGGCATTTACGGGCAGAAAGACCAGAAAGTCAAATTCACGGTGGGTAAGAGTGTGGTGAGCACCGTCGATGTGCGGTCGCACAAAATGCAGGTCAAAATCAACGGCAAATTAGCCAAAACGCTTCCAGTCACAACCGGGGACGCGTCCCACCAGAGCCGGGACGGCGTGAAGCTGGTCATGGCCAAATTGCCGACGGTCGACATGGACGCCGCATCGACCGGTGTCGACGCGGATGCTCCCGACTACTACAACATCAAGGGCGTGAAGTGGGCTTTACGCCTGACCAATTCCGGTGAATTCATTCATGCGGCCCCGTGGTCGGTGGGCTCCCACGGGAACGCGAATGTCAGCCACGGTTGCACCGGCTTGAGCACATCGCGCGCGAACTGGTTCTATCACATTTCGCATCGCGGAGACCCGATCAAGTACATCAATAGCTCGCGCCAGCCCGAGCCCGGCAACGGGTGGACGGACTGGAACGTTTCCTGGGACGAATGGCAAAAAGGATCGGCCCTGCATAAACTCGGCGCTTAACGACCGGACTTAACGACCGGAGTTAACCACCGGAGTTAACCATTGGGGTCCTACTCCTGATGGTCGCGGGGGACACCCGTCTCGGAAATACCCCGGAAACCATCGGTGTGCTCCACCGGATGGCCCTCATAATCGCCGAGATGTTCCTGTGATTCTTCGAGCTCATCGGCGGTGGGCTTGTCCTGTGCGCCGTCGAAATAGAAACGACGGGCACGGTCACGAAGCCTGCGTCCCCGCGGATTGGGCGCCTCAACACCGTACTCGTCGACCGTCGGCGTCGCCTCGTCGAGAGCCGGGAGGCGATCGTGAGCCGTGAGCGCGTACTGCTCTTCGTCGGGAAGCGGCGCATGTCGTTCGCTGTACCCGCCTTCGGGGCTGCGTTCGATGATGCCGGTCTCATAGCCGTGTAGCAGTTGCTCATTGTCCTGGCGCTGTAAGCCGATACAAATGCGTTTGGTGATCATAAAGGCGATGACCGGTCCGACAAACACGGCGATCCGGGCGAACCAGGTGATCGCGTAAATATCCAAGTGGAATTTCAGGGCGATGATGTCATTTGCTCCCGCCGCCCAAAACACGCCGTAGCAGGTGATGCCGGCGACGCCCAATGCCGTGCGGGTCGGCGCGTTACGCGGGCGCTGCAGCACGTGGTGTTCGCGCTGGTCGCCGGTGATCCAGCGTTCCACGAACGGCCATGCGCCCAGGAGCGCGAACATAACTCCCGGCAATATCGCGCCGGGCAAAAGTATGTTCCAACTCCACGTGTGTCCCAAGAACGTGGATTCCCAAGCCGGCATGATACGCAATGAGCCCTCAAGGAATCCCATATACCAGTCGGGCTGCGAGCCGGCGGTGACTTCGGAGGGATTATACGGCCCGTACTGCCAGACAGCATTGACTTCGAACAGGGCACTCATGACCACGATGAAGCCGAAGACGATGAAGAAGAACCCACCGGCTTTAGCCGTGTACACCGGCAGTAGCGGATACCCCACGACATTGTTGTTGGTCCGGCCGGGGCCGTGCCAATGCGTGTGCTTGTGGTAGACGACCAGCAGCAAATGCGCCCCGATGAGCCCGGCCAGCAGAGCGGGCACCAGCAGGATATGCAACATGTATAGGCGCGGAATCAGCACGTCACCGGGGTATTCACCGCCGAACATGAAGAATTCGAGGTATGAACCCACGATCGGTATTGACCGGACGAGGCCGTCGGCGATCCGGATTCCGGTGCCCGATAGTAGGTCGTCGGGCAGCGAGTATCCCGCAAAGCCTTCGATGATCGACAGCCCGAAGAGGCCCAAGCCGATCAGCCAGTTCACTTCGCGCGGCTTGCGGTAAGCGCCGGTGAAGAAGATCCGGAACATATGCACGATGATCGCGGCGACGAAAATATTTGCCGCCCAGTGGTGAATCTGGCGGATCAATAATCCGCCGCGAATATCGAACGAGATATCGAGCGTGGACGCGTACGCGTGCGACATCTCGATGCCGTTCAACGGTGTGTATGACCCCTCGTAGACGGTGTCACCCATGCTGGGCTGGAACCACAGGGTCAAAAAGACACCGGTCAGCAGCAGCACAATAAAGCTGTATAACGCTATTTCGCCGAGCAGGAATGACCAGTGATCGGGGAACACCTTGCGGATAAGCCCGGTACGCTTATTGGCGCTGGCTAGCCCGAGACGGTCATCGAGCCAACCCACCGGCCCGGAGGCCTTTTTGCCGAACTTCGTGTCTTGTACTGGCGTGTGTGCGCTCATGCTTGCTCATCCAGCTTCTTCTGGTCGCGGGCAAGCTCGGGATAGCTGGGGCCCACGATTTCGGGGAAGTCGCTCGTGGCGACCAAATATCCTTCCGAATCCACCGAAAGCGGCAGTTGCGGCAACGGCCGCTTGGCCGGACCGAAAATGACCTTGCCGTTATCCGTGAGGTCAAAGGTGGACTGGTGACACGGACACAGCACGTGGTGAGTCTGCTGTTCCCATAGGCTGATCGGGCATCCCACGTGCGTGCAGATCTTGGAATAACACAATATTCCTTCAACGCCCCAGTTTTCGCGTCCCTTAGCCGGCGTGATGGCCTCCGGACGCATGCGCACCAGGATGACCGCGGCCTTGGATTTGGCCTGCAGCAACTCGGTGCCTTCCATTTTCGGGTTGCCGTCGTCGTCCGTTTCAAACATGATTTCCGGTTCGGCATTGACGAGCTGACCGGTTTCAACGTCTTCGGGGCGGATGGGCGTGCCTGAGACGTCGTTAACGACGCGCATGCCCTTACGCCAGACGGTGTTGTCTTGATCGTGGGGCAGCGGGCCCAAATCGCGCAACATGACGATTGCCGGCAATCCGAGAGCACCCATGGCGCCCAGTAACGTATTGCGGATCAGGGGGCGGCGGGCGATACCCGAGTCCCGGATTCCGTCATCCAGGTCAACGAGGGTGGATTCGCGCTCTTCGGCGCTTGACGCAGCCGAGTGCCGCATCTCGACGATCTCGTGGTCGGACATAAGTTTTCTCGCCCACTGGATGGCGCCCAATCCGATGAGGAGCAGGGCCATGCCCAAGGTGATGCCCAGGGCAAAGTTCATGGCGCTCCAGCCGAGGAACCTCTGATCTTCGCCGATAGTGAAATAGGCGACACAAAAGGCGAGCGACAACAGTGCGGCTAGCCCGAACATGGCGCCGATAGTGCGTTCGACCCGGCGTTCGTGGTGCGGATACACATCGGTCAGCCGCGGCTGATGCTCGGGCAAGCCCGGATTCGCGATCGGCTCTTCGGGCTGCGCGGGCTCGCCGCCCCGCGTCGCGGGGTGCATGTCCATATCCTCGCTCATCGCTGCTTCTTCACCCTCGCTCCGTGTGCACCAATCCAGATGGCAAAACCGATCAAGCCTCCGATACCCACGACCCAGGCGATGAAGCCGTCGGATGTGGGCCCGATACTGCCGGCGCCGTAGCCCCCGATCGAACCTTCCTCGTCGACGTTTTTGACGAAGGCGATGATGTCGGCCTTGTCCTGAGGGGTCATGACCGCATCGGAGAATTTCGGCATTTGCTGCGGGCCCGTCAGCATTGCCTCGTAAATGTATTTCGGATCTACATCCTGGAGGGACGGCGCATACCGTCCGTCGGGAAGTGCGCCGCCGGCACCGACCGAGTTGTGGCAGGCCGTGCAGTTGGTGCGGAAGAACTCCCCGCCGCGTCCGATCTGTTCGTCGCTGGCGTTCTCCCAGTCCAAATACCTCTCATCGGGAATATCGGGGCCGGGACCGAGCGATGCCACATATGCCGACAGCTGGCTGATTTCTTCATCGGTGTACACCGGCTCTTTTTCCGGGGCCTGCGGACCGGATAAGGCCATCGGCATCCGCCCCGTGCCGACCTGGAAATCGACGGCCGCCGCGCCGACACCGACCAGCGACGGCCCGTAGTTATTGCCTTCCTTGGTTTCGATGCCCTCACCGTTCATGCCGTGGCAACTGGCGCAGCCGATGAGGAACAGCTCCCGTCCGGCCTCAACCTGATCGATGTCGTCGTCGGCAGCCGTGGCCGAGCCGGGGGAGAAAGCAGCATAGAGACCGCCGGTTAAGGCCAATGCCGCCAGTAGTACGACCAGTCCGGCAAGCGGGTGCCGGCGCAGAGTCGACAGTCTTCTCACTTGGAAACCTCATTCGTCCTGGTGCGCACCGCATTCGGTGCGTGATTCGGGGTGAATTCAATTGTGGATGACACGTCTGCGCCCTACTGCAGCAGGTAAACCGCCGCGAATAGGCCGACCCACACGATATCGACGAAGTGCCAGTAGTAGGACACGACGATTGCCGATACGGCCTGTTCATGAGTGAACCGCCGGGCAAGGAATGTTCGGCCGATGATCAGCAGGAACGCCACCAAGCCACCGATCACGTGCAGCCCGTGGAATCCGGTTGCCAGGAAAAACACGCTGCCGTATACCGACGACGACATCGTGATGCCGTCATGGACCATTTCGACATACTCGGTGGCCTGGCCCCCGATAAAGACCGAGCCCATCAGGTAGGTCAGAATGAACCACTCGCGAAGTCCCCATTGCGAGATCTGATAAATCTTGCCCGTCCGGCCGGCGCGGCCGCGTTCGGCCGCGAACACACCGAACTGGCATGTGACCGATGACAGCACCAGAATCGTGGTGTTGGTCGCGGCGAAGGGAACATTGAGATGAGCGGTCGAGTCTTCCCACAGCGTCGGCGCCACATTGCGAATGGTGAAGTACGCGGCGAATAGCGCCGCGAAGAACATCAGTTCGCTTGACAGCCACACAATCGTGCCGATTGTGACCAAAGATGGACGCCCTTGCTGCCCGTGAAGACGGGACGCGGGAATCGCGGAAGTAGAAGCCACATCTTCATTATGTACGATTCGATTGTGAATGACGACAAGCCCCTACGGATTCTGGTCTACAGTGACGACCGCAACACGCGCGCGACGGTTCTTGATGCCTTAGGCCCGACGCCGCATCCAGACCTGCCCCGCTTCGAATACACCGAATGTGCCACGGAGCCGGCGGTGATCGCGCGTCTCGACGACGGCGATGTCGATCTGGCGATTCTCGACGGTGAAGCGACCCCCACCGGGGGAATGGGCATCGCGCGCCAGATCAAAGACGAGATTTTTAACGGTCCGCCGGTGATTGTGCTGATCGGCCGCGCGCAGGACGCGTGGCTGGCCACATGGTCGCGGGCCGAGGCCGCCGTGGCGCATCCGATCGATTCGTTCCGGTTGGCCGAGGTGGTCTTCGACGTGCTGAGCACCTCGCGGCAACCGAGCTGATCCGGGCCGTTCCGGTGAGTACCAGCACACAGTCGTGGCCCGACGTCCTCACCACGCTCGTGCGCGGCGGTGACCTGTCCGCCGAATCCACGTCATGGGCGATGCAGGAGATTCTGTCGGGTAACGCCACGGCCGCCCAGATCGCCGGATTCGCGGTGGCGCTGCGCGCCAAGGGCGAGACGATCACCGAGGTGGTGGGCCTGGTCGAGGCGATGTATGCCCGCGCCGAGCCGTTATCGGTGTCGGGCCGCATCGTCGACATCGTCGGGACCGGCGGCGACCGCGCGCAGACCGTGAATATTTCTACGATGTCGGCCATCGTGATGGCCGGCGCGGGACTACCGGTGGTCAAACACGGGAACCGGGCATCATCGAGTGCCAGCGGTTCGGCGGATGTCCTGGAAGCATTGGGCGTGCGGTTGGATGTTCCGGTCGAAGACGTGTTAAAGGTATTCGGGGAAGCCGGGATCACGTTTTGTTTTGCTCCGCTGTTTCACGCTTCGTTCCGGTTCACCGCTATTCCGCGCCGGGAACTGGGAATCGCCACGGTATTCAACTTCCTCGGCCCGCTGACCAATCCGGCGCGTCCGTCCGCGATGGCAGTCGGCTCGGCGGACGGGCGGATGGCGCCGATCCTGGCGGGCGTGTTTGCCTCGCGTGGCACCGATGCGCTGGTATTCCGCGGTGATGACGGTCTCGACGAGATCACCACCACCTCGACGTCACGCGTGTGGGCCGCCGACAGTGCCACCGGAGTGGTCAATGAGGCGTCGGTCGATCCCCGTGAATTCGGTATCGGGCTCAGCCGGGTCGAGGATCTGCGCGGCGGAGACGCCGAGCTCAACGCGGCGGTGGTCCGCAATGTCTTGGACGGGCACACCGGGCCGGTGCGCGATGCCGTCGTCTTAAATGCCGCGGCCGGCATCGCCGCTCACGCCGCTCAGAACGGCAGCGTTCACGAACGGATTGCCGCGGGAATCGAACGAGCACGCGCGGCGATCGACAACGGCGACGCGGCCCGGGTATTGCAAACATGGATCGCCGTTACCCAACGGATCATGGCCTGATCGCGTCTGCCCGGCACGGTTCTACTCGGTACTAGGTGCCGATCGAAAATGCCGCTTCCAGGTCGTGACGGCTGAACGTCTGGAACGCGATTTGGGTTTGGGTGGAGAGCACGCCGGCGACCTTATTAACCTTGCCGGCAATAACCCGTGCGACGTCTTCGTGTTCACGAACCCGGACCAGGGCGATCAGATCTAGATCTCCGGTGACCGAATAGACCTCGCTGACACCGTCGATTTCGGCGATCGTCTCCGCGGTCTCGTTGATCTGACTGACCTCTACCTGGATGAAAACTATTGCGGTGATCACACCCGATAGCCTAGACCGAACCCGGTCGGCCGTATGAAACCGCGGTTTATTCAGAATCCGGCAACGGCTTCATCGAATCGCGGCAGATGCCGTGCGGCGCCGTGGAGAGCGCGTTGCCAGGTGCCGCGGACGAGACGTACGCCATCGGATTCCAGCCAACGCAAAACGCACTCGGTTTCTTCTGCTGAGGCGGCCGGCACGGGACCGTATCCCGACGGAACGGTTTCGGCGGTCGCGAGCAGCGCGTCGACCCAGCGCTCCGGGCTGCCCGCGCGCAGGTCCGCGGTGTGCATCACGCCGGCGGCTGCCAAACGCCCCCACCGGATCACGTGCACCTGCCAACCGTGATCGTGCGGCGCCGCCGCGACGAGCTCGGCTACCTCGGTCAGACTGCGGATTCGTTCGGCGCGTGCCGCCGCCCGCAGAAATGCGTGAAGTCGATCACGCCACATACGTGCCTGCTCGTAGCGCTGTTCGGCAGCCAAAGCCGTCATTTTTGCTTCAATAGCGTCGACGAGCTCGTGCGGATCGGTCAGCATGGCCCCGCGCACCCGGGCGGCCTCGGAGGCGTACACGTCCGATTCGACGGCGCCGTTACACGGCGATAAGCAACGGCCCATGTCCGCCAGCGCGCACGGAGACTCGCGAGGCACTATCGGCAGACGCATCGTGCATTGCCGAATAGGGAACACCTCATGGACGGCGGCAACCGCGCTCTCGGCGTCGCGGCGGCCATGGAACGGCCCGATATAGTGCGCGTCGTCGTCAAGAACCCGGCGCACAATCGATAGGCGCGGCCATGGCTCACCGGTCAACTTCACCCATACGACCTTGTCGGGGTGGCGTGATCTGCGGTTATACGGCGGCTTATGCCGCGCTATCAGCCGCAGCTCTCGCACCCGGGCCTCCAACGCGGTGGCGCATTCGATGCCTTCAATGCGAGCCGAAAGAGTGACCATTTCCCCCATACGGGAACGTGTCTCACTGCCGGTGAAATATGAACGGGCCCGCGAGCGGATGTTGACCGACATGCCCACGTACAGCACGTCGTCGCGAGAATCGCGAAAGATGTACACACCCGAAGACGGAGGCAAATGATCGGCGAGCTGACGTTTACGGCGCTGCTCGGGGGTGATGCGCGAGGTAAACGTGGATATTTCTTCAAGCGTCGTCACACCGAGATTGCCGAGACGTCCGAAGAGCCCGTGTAGGACATCGCCGGTGGCGCGGGCATCATCTAATGCCCGGTGCGAGGGAGGTGTGGACGAGCGAAAAATCGACGCCAGGGTAGCGAGCTTGCAATTGGGTGCCTCGTCACGATGCAGCGCACGGCGCGCTATGCGCGCGGTGTCTAACACATCGAAGCGCGGCCACGGGTGTCCCGTTTCACCGGCAAAATGCTTCAGGAACCCCACATCGAACGGCGCGTTGTGGGCCACGAGCACGCAATCGTGGGCGAACTCGAAAAACGACGGCAGGACGGCACGGATATCGGGCGCACCGGACACCATGTCATCGGTGATGCCGGTCAGCACCGTGATGAAACCCGGAATCGGTACGCCCGGATCGATCAGTGACGAAAACTCTCCGATCACCTCTCCGCCGTGCAGTTTGACGGCACCGATCTCGGTGATCTTGGCACCTCGGGCCGCGGAACCGCCGGTGGTTTCCAGATCAACGACGCAGAACGTGACGTCATAGAGGGACCGGCCAAGCTCATCAAAGGAAGCCTGCACGTGGCGCTGGGTACCCGGGTGCTGGGTAACTGGGTGCTGGGTAACTGGGTGCTGGGAGTTGCGCACATTATTACCGTATGTCGCGGCCCCGACAGTTGAGCTATCCGGCCCACATGCGTATTCTTGGGGGCTGTGCCGGCAGGTACGCCACCCGAACGCACTCAAGGATCAGGAGACTACGTGCGGCTGAACGCCAAAGTAGACGCTTCCAGGGCACGGGACGCATTGCGGGCCCGGTCACCACGAACTTCGTTGCTGCGCGCGGCCGTAGCATCTGCGGCCGGAACAGTGTTAGCCGCCGGGCTCCTCGCCGTCCCCAGCGCTCACGCCGATCCGGAACCCACCGCCAAGGACGTGCGGGAGGCTTTTGCGAAAGTGGAAAAGTCCTCCGAAGACCTCAACCGGATCAAAGAGACGATCAAGTCGGCAGAAGCCGATATTGAGGCGATGCGCGATGACATCCGGCCGCTACGCGATAAGATCGCCGACCTTCAAGGAGACCTCGGCTCGTCGATCGCTTCACAGGTCACCGAGCAGCCGCTGGGTCCAACGGTCAGCTTGCTGACAAGCGACGATAAATCGGCCTTCGTCGACGGCCTGGCCTCGATTCAGGCGATGAACTCTAAACGCAGTGACGACCTGGCCCACTTCACCACGCTGAGCCTGAAACTGAAACAGCGCGAGAAGTTGCTCGATCAGCGTCTGAATTCTCTGCAACAACGCAAAGCCAAGGCCGCGGCCAAAGAAAAGAAATTGAAGGCGCGGTATCAAGAGGCTCAGAATGATTACGATGAGCTGCAAGCCAGCGAGCAGGAAGAAGCCGATGGCGGGCCGCACGAAACCACCGAAGCCGACACGCCACCGGTAAAGGCGTCCGGGAACGTCAAGAAAGCTATCGAATACGCAATGTCGCACGTCGGCGACACATATACCTGGGGCGGCACCGGTCCCCACACCTTCGACTGCTCCGGGCTGACGATGAAAGCGTACGAGGCTGCCGGTATCAATATCGGCCGGGTCACCTACGACCAGGTCAAGAAGGGCAAGGGCGTGTCCATGAGCAACGTCAAACCCGGTGATCTCGTGTTCTTCGAGGATCTGTCACATGTGGGCATGTACGTCGGCAACGGCAAAGTGGTGAATGCGGCACGTCCCGGCGTTGGAGTCGTGGTCTCCCCGTTGAGCGGTTACTCCATCGCCCGTCGGATTGGCTGACTCGAGTCAATCACGCCCACCGCAACGGTGGATATGGATCAATGTGCTGGCCGCCGCCTGCATTCTGGCGGTCATAGCCTCGGTGGCCGTCTGGCATGACAACGGCGGCTCCACCCGCACGACGCCGACGACGCCGAGCGCGGACGTGGTTTCGGCGCTGCGGCATCAGCTCGGTCAGCTACAAGAAGCCCAGAACGAAGACGACTTCGTGCGCGCTGCCGGCAAGGATAAACGAGCGGCGTCATGGGCTCGTACCGCCTGGAACAACTTGCGGTTACTGAAGGTCCGCGATCTTAAGTTTCGGTACGTCTCCGGCGGACAAGCGCCGATTGATTCTGCCGATACTCGCGAAGCGCGTGTGCATATCACGTGGACGCCGGGATCAGGTACGGGATTTGCCTCCGGTACGTCCTCGGCCACCGTCGGACTGCGCGTGCGGCCCCTGTCAGCCGACACCGTCGCCATCGCCGGAGCGACCGGTGATGACGGAAGGTTGCCGCTGTGGCTGGCCGGAAACCTGCGGCGTCAGCGCAGCGACGACGTGATCGTGTACCAGGTGGGACGAGACGACGCTGAACTTGAGGCCGCACGCTTGGCCCGGCGGGCCGTAACGCGAGTACGTCGGGTGCTGACGGCACGCGACCTCGAACCGCTCGTGGTGATTGTGCCCGATGGCGCCGCCACCATGGCCCAACTTCTCGATCAGGCCGACGCCACTGAGCTTGCGGCCGTGACCGCGCATGTCACCGGCGAAGACGGTCCCGTGTCGGTCTTCTGCAATCCCGATGTTTTCGACTCGATGGATGAGCGCGCAGCGCAGGTGGTGATGACCCACGAAGCCACCCACGCGTTGACCGCCGCAATCGGCGAATCCGGGCCGCCGTGGGTGCTCGAAGGGTTTGCCGACTGGGTGGCCCTGCACGACGATCGTGCGGGGCTCGCGGTCAGCGCGGGTCAAATTCTGCGGCGGGTGGCTCGGGACGGCGCGCCGTCGCAGCTGCCCGATCGCGATGAGTTCGCCGCTTCGCGAGACGATCTAGGCACCGTATACGAGGGCGCGTGGATGGTGTTCCGGATGCTATCCGAACGCTACAGCGATGCCGAGATCACCGCGTTCTACCGTGCGGTGCTCCAAGGTACCGATGTGGACGCCGCGGCACGGGATCACTTCGGCCTCGGAGTGCCGAAGATCACCGAACAGTGGCGTCGTTACCTAGAAAATAAGGCTTCGATCGTGTCGGAGTAATCGTGTAGCACCGCATTGCGTTTCACCTTGTACGACGGGGTCAGGTACCCGTTTTCCTCGGTCCAGTCATCGTTGAGGATGTCGAATTTGCGGATAGATTCCGCTTTGGATACCTGGGTGTTGGCATCGTCGACCGCCTTCTGGACTTCTTCACGTAGTTTGGGATCGTTGAGGTTCCCGGTCCACACATCGCGGTCGATGGTCACCAATGCGGCCACGAACGGTTTGCCGTCACCGACGACCAGGCATTGGCTGACGACCGGGTTCGCACGTACCCGGTCTTCCAGAACCGAGGGGATGACGTTTTTTCCGCCGGCGGTGACCAGGACTTCCTTCTTGCGTCCGGTGATCCGGATATAACCGTCGTCGTCGATTTCGGCGAGGTCGCCGGTTGCGAACCATCCGTCCGAGAACGACGCGGCCTCGGGGTTGTTCCAGTAGCCCGCGAACAGTTGTGGCCCGCGGACGTGCAATTCCCCGTCATCGCCCACCAAGGCTTCGGCGCCCGCCAAGGGGCGCCCCACGGTACCCATGCGCGTGTGGGAGGGGGTGTTTACCGACAGCGCGGCCGTGGTTTCGGTTAGTCCGTAGCCTTCCAGCACGGTCAGCCCGATGCCGCGATAGAAATGGCCGAGGCGCTCGCCCAAGGGAGCACCGCCGGAGATCGCATATTCGGCCCGTCCGCCCAGCGAGGCGCGGAGCTTGGAAAAGACGAGCCGGTCGAAGATCTTGTGGCGCACTCGCAGCCACAGGCCGGGACCGCGCTTGCTGTCTAACGCGCGGCTATAGGCGATCGCCGTCTGCGTTGCGCGGTCGAAGATTTGGCCGCGATTATCGGCATAGGCTTTCTGACTGGCGGCATTGTAGACCTTTTCGAACACGCGTGGCACCGCAAGAATGAACGTCGGTTGGAATTCCTGGAGCAGCTCGGTCAGGTTTGCGATATCACTGGTATGCCCGAGCCGAGCGCCGGCACGGATCGCCCCGAGTTCGATGATGCGTGCGAACACGTGCGCCAACGGCAAGAACAGCAGCGTCGAACTGTGTTCGCGTTCAAATAGCTCCGGCAACGCCTCCAAAGCACCGCCGATTTCGGCTCGGAAGTTCCGGTGGGTGAGCATGCATCCCTTCGGCGGTCCCGTGGTACCGGATGTGTAGACGATGGTGGCAAGGTCATCGGCGGTAATGTCTGCGCACCGTTGTTGGACTGCGCCGGCGTCTATGTTGCTGCCCAGCTGCCGGACCTCCCGGAGGCCGCCGTTATCAATGCACCACACATGACGCGGTGACTCGGCGTCTACAGACCGGATGCGGTCGGCGTGCTCGCCGGTTTCGGCCCAGCACGCCACCGGCGTCGAATCGCGAAGAATCCATTCGATCTGCTCATCGGAAGACGTCTCGTAGATCGGGACGCTGACCGCGCCGGCGAACCAGATCGCGTAATCCAGAACGCTCCATTCATAACGCGTTCGCGATAGCAGTGCCACCCGATCACCGGCCTGAATGCCGGCCGCGATGAGTCCGCGGGCGATATCGACAACCTCGCGATGAAAATCGCGCACCGTCACATCGACCCACGAGCCGCCTTCGAGCCGGGATAGCGCCACCGCATCGGGTGCCGTCCGCAGCCGGTCAAGAAGGTCGTCGGTGATATTGGAAGTATCTCCGGCGCCGTATCGGGCACCATGCCCGGGGCTCTGTCCCACACTGTGTCCCACAGGGGGCAGGTTACCGGTTGTATCCTCCCGAATGTGCGCCCGCGTGCCCGTGAGGGTTTATCGTCGGCGATAGGATCGCGATCATGACCGCGAGGGAGGACTGATGGCACAGACCACCGGCGATATTGTGATCGATGCGCCCCCCGACGATGTGATGGCCGTGATCGCAGACTTCGAGAGGTACCCCCAGTGGGCCACCGGCGTCAAGTCGATCGAGGTTCTGGACGCCGGCCAGAACGGCCGGGCCGACCGGGTGCGGTTCAGTCTTGATGCTTCGCCGATCAAGGACACCTACGTGCTGGCCTATCGGTGGTCAAACGACACCGAAGTCACATGGTCCATTGATGAAGCCGGCTCGATGCTCAAAAACATGGACGGCGCCTATATCCTCACGCCGACCGACGAGGCTACTACCCAGGTGACATACCAGCTATCGGTGGAGTTGTCGATCCCGATACTGGGGCTATTGCGGCGTAAGGCTGAAAAGGTCATTATCGATACCGCCCTGAAGGGCCTGAAGACACGGGTCGAACAGCGGTGACCGACGAGCCGGTGGGCAGCCTGGCCGAGGAAGCCGCCAAACTCTTCGGTGCATTGACCGATTCGCGGCACACTCAAGGGAGCACCGGAGACGGCCCCGGAGAAGGCACCGGGGAAAGCGCTGCGGAGGGCCACACGGCCGAGCGCTGCCCGCACACGTGGTGCCCGGTTTGCCAACTTGCCGAATACGTGCACGATAACCCCGAATTGATGCGTCAGATCACCGATTCGGCTGCCGCTTTCATGGCTTCGGTGCGCGACGTACTCGATCAGTTCTCTGGCGAGGGGGAGGACGAGTGAGCCAACTACCGGCCATCGGGGTTGATATCGGTGGCACCAAGATCGCCGCCGGCCTTGTTGATACCGACGGAAACATTGTGCGTCATGACCGCGTCGACACGCCCGATGCCGAACGGATCCCGTCGGCCGTGGCCGAGCTGGCCCGCCGGATTCGCGGCGATGAAACCGTCTCGGGGCTCGGTGTCGGTGCGGCGGGGTTTATCGATGACACCCGATCGACGATCATGTTCGCCCCGAATATCGAATGGCGCGATGAGCCCCTGGCACAGCGCATCGAAGCGGGGATCGACGTGCCGGTAGCCATTGAAAACGACGCCAACGCCGCCGCGTGGGGTGAATTCCGGTATGGCGCCGGATACGACACCGACGACTTGGTGTTGGTCACGGTCGGCACCGGCATCGGTGGCGGGATCGTACACCGCGGATCTCTTATTCGCGGGGGTTACGGATGCGCGGGAGAAATCGGGCATATGCGCGTCGTGCCCGACGGTCACGAGTGCGGATGCGGGCAGCGCGGCTGTTGGGAGCAATACGCCAGCGGGCAAGCACTAGAACGGCTGGCAAGTAGCGAACTCAACGGTATAGAGGGGCCGGATCTGACCCGGGTGGCCCGCGACGGCAACCAGGAGGCCGCCGATCTCCTTGCCGAGATCGGTCACTGGCTGGGAGCGGGAATCGCCTCATTATGTGCGGTTTTGGATCCGCGTGTCGTGGCGATCGGAGGCGGTGTAGCCGCCGCGGGTGACCTCCTGATGGGCCCCGCGCGGGAGGCCTTCGATCGGTATTGGCCGGCGGCGCATTATCGTCCGAGTCCTGTCCTGCGCTTGGCGGCATTGGGCAATCGGGCCGGAATCATCGGCGCGGCGGATCTGTCCCGGGTTGAGCCGGCCCACCAAACTCGCGGTCGCGGTTGAGCGATGCCCGAAAGGCTCAGCATCGGCATCGATATCGGCGGAAGCAATGTCGTCGGCGGCGTCGTCGACGAGGACGGTCAGATTCTGGCCGATACCCGCCGGCTAACGCCCAGTACTGATCCCAACCGGGTATTGGACGTCATCGTCGACATCACCGAGGAGCTGCGCGCGCAGCATCATGTCCGGGCCCTGGGCATCGGCGCGGCGGGTTTCGTGGATGGCTCTCAATCGACGGTCGTGTTTTCACCGCACTTGGCGTGGCGCCACGAGCCGCTGCGTGATTCGGTTGCCCGGCGCACACGACTGCCGGTTCTGGTAGATAACGACGCGAACGCCGCGGGCTGGGCAGAATGGAGATTCGGCGCCGTACAAAACGAACCGGACCTCGTTCTGGTGACCTTAGGCACCGGTATCGGCGGTGCTTTGGTCATCGACGGGCAGCCGTACCGCGGGGCCGGCGGGATTGCCGGTGAATTCGGCCATATGCAG
>Ga0209487_1001968_pt1 | contig 16970 bp, 12 predicted proteins | sample Poulit2012_FD_187524 | JGI IMG/M metagenome (GOLD analysis project Ga0209487, IMG submission 187524) | Agricultural soil microbial communities from Georgia to study Nitrogen management - Poultry litter 2012 (SPAdes) (version 2) | ecosystem: Environmental > Terrestrial > Soil > Agricultural land...
GGTGCTATTCAGCATTTGGCGGGAGTTAACTCATCAAAAACTATTGTAGTCATCAATAGCGATGCTGAAGCTCCATTCTTTAAAGCGGCTGACTATGGAATTGTAGGAGATGCATTCGAAGTAGTTCCTAAGTTAATTGAAGAAGTAAAAAAGTTTAAGGGAGCGTAATTCTCTTAAAATGTTGATAATGTTGGAATCTGATCACTGAAGTGGTCAGATTTTTTTATGCAACTAACTAATTTTAATAAGAAAAATTTTCCTAAATTGAAGATTTTATTAGATTTACACACAGATGGAGAATTTAGTGAAATTAAATATTAAAGGTATTTCATACAGTCAAACCCAAACGGGAGCTTATGCTTTAATATTAGAAGAGGAATTGGGCCAAAGAAAACTACCTATTATCATCGGTGGATTTGAAGCGCAGTCGATTGCATTGGCTTTAGAAAGAGATATAAAAACACCCAGGCCATTGACGCATGATTTATTTGTATCGATAGGTTTAGCTTTTGATTTTTTTGTAAAAGCTGTGTATATACACAAACTCGAAGATGGAGTTTTTTATTCCAATATTCTTATCGAAAATGGCGATGGAAAAGAAGAGGAAATTGATTCCAGAACTTCGGATGCAATTGCTTTGGCCATTCGTTTTGATGCTCCTATTTATGCTTTAGAAACAGTCATGGAAAAGGCGGGAATTTATCTTGAAGTCCAAGAGCAGGAAGAAAAAACCATAGAAGAAGCCATCAAGGAAATCGAAAAAGAAATCATTCAACAAGATAAAGGTCTTGACTTGTCAAAGAAAACCAAGGAAGAGTTAGAAAAAGAAATGAAAGAAGCGGTGAAAAAAGAAGATTATGAACTGGCCGCTCGACTAAGAGACGAATTGGATAAAAGATCATAAAACACAAATAAATATATGTCAATAAAACTGCGTTTAACGCTGATGAACTTCCTGCAGTTTGCAGTATGGGGAGCGTATTTGACCTCGATGGGCAACTATTTAGGGTCAATTGGTATGAGTGAAAAAATTGGCCTTTTTTATGCGATGCAAGGAATTGTGTCGATTTTTATGCCTGCATTGTTGGGAATAGTTGCAGATCGATGGATTCCCGCTCAAAAATTATTAGGAATTTGTCACGGTATCGCAGCTGTCTTTTTAGGAGCCGCTGGTTATTATGGAATGACAACAGGTATAGATGCGAGTTTTGGAATTTTATTTAGCTTATATTCGATCAGTGTAGCATTTTATATGCCTACCATCGCCTTGTCCAATTCAACCGCTTATGCAGTTTTAACCAATAATGGATATGATACAGTTAAAACTTTTCCGCCGATTAGAACGGTGGGAACTGTTGGTTTTATAATAGCTATGTTGTTTGTCAACTATGCAGGTATTCTAAATGGACAATTTACATTTAATTTCCAAAATCAAACCAATTTCCCAAGCTTTCAAAATGGATATGAACAGTTCTTTGTTTCGGCTATATTGGGAATGATGTTGATGGTTTATTCGTTCACACTTCCTAATGTTAAAACGTCCAACGCTGGAGAAAAGAAAACCTTGTATCAAGCTTTGGGATTAGAAGCATTTTCGCTTTTCAAACAAAAGAGAATGGCGATTTTCTTTATTTTTTCAATGTTGTTAGGAGTTTCACTCCAAATTACAAATGGTTATGGTACTCCGTTTATAAGTACTTTTAAAAATATACCTGAATTTGCTGAAACTTGGGGAGCTAATAATGCAAATGCCTTGATTTCTTTGTCGCAAATCTCAGAAGCTGCTTGTATCCTGTTAATTCCATTTGTTTTGAAAAGATATGGAATCAAAAAAGTAATGTTGATGTCGATGTTCGCTTGGTTCCTTAGATTTTTACTGTTTGGCTTAGGGGATCCAGGATCTGGAGTTTGGATGTTTGTTTTGTCGATGATAGTTTACGGAATTGCCTTTGACTTTTTCAATGTTTCAGGTTCTCTTTTCGTCGATGCAGAAACCGACAAAACTATAAGATCAAGTGCTCAAGGTGTATTTATGATGATGACCAATGGTTTTGGAGCTACTATAGGTATGTTGGGCGCAGGTGCCGTGGTTAATTATTATGTTTACTCAAAAACAGATCCAATGGAAATGTTGGCTGGATGGGAAACTTCATGGTATATATTTGCAGCTTATGCTTTGGTGGTAATGATTTTATTTGCGCTGCTTTTCAAATACAAACACGATCCAAAAAAAATAGAAAAACTTATTTAATTAACCAAAATAAAACTACGTATGGAAACTCATTCACAATTCGAAGCTTTCGAGCAACCAGAAAAAGCACCTAACAACCATATGGTGTTGTCAATAGTCGGCACTATTTTAGGTCTTTGTTCACCTTGTTGTATAGGACTTGTACTCGGAATTATTGCCATTGTTCTTTCATCACAAGTAAATAATAAATTTAATTTAGGAGATTATAATGGAGCTGAAAAATCTGCAAAAAATGCTAAAATACTTGCCTATGTTGCCATCGGATTAGGTGTTTTAGGAATTTTGTCAAATATTTTCTTAATTATGTCTGCAGGTGGAATAGATGGATATATGGAGATGCTTGAGGAGTATCAAAATATTTATGGAAATTAATAAATTGAATTATAAGAAAATACTTGCTGCCGTTAGCCTAATTGGACTTGCGGCAGTTCTTATTTATTACTTCTATAATTACGATCCATCCAATAAAGAAAATGTTTATTTAAGCTGCACATTCAAAACTTTGACTGGCTATGATTGTCCAGGTTGTGGCGGACAAAGGTCAGTTCATCATTTGTTGAACTTTGAACCTATCGAAGCTCTTCAATACAATGCTTTTTTTGTGATTTTCGCTCCTTATTTTGCTCTGTTGGTTTTTTATGAATTAAGAAATTATTTCTTTGGGATTTCAAAGCCCAATAACTTTTTCACATCCAACAAAATGCTTTGGATATTCTTATTTGCACTGTTGATATTTGGGTTAATTAGAAATATTCCTTTGCCAGTTTTCGAATGGTTAGCAACGCCGGATCAGTGATAGCTTTTTAAGTTCGAATCCAACTTTCTTTCATATCGAACAAACGAATAATCGAATTTATTTTTCTCGTCTTTATGATGTTTGATTCTCGAAATTTCCTTCCAAACATTTAAATCTATCTCAGGGAAATAAGTATCACCTTCAAAATTTTCATGAACTTCAGTAACTTCCAAAATATCTACTAAATCTAAGGCTTGTTCGTAAATTTTGCCTCCACCAATTATAAAAATATTTTCATCTATTTCTTTCGCTAATTCCAAAGCTTCATTCAGCGAATGCGCAACTTTAGTATTTTCGATGGAATAATTTTTATTTCGTGTGATGATGATGTTTGTGCGATTGGGTAAAGCGCGACCGATGGATTCAAAAGTTTTTCTTCCCATGATGATGGGATGACCTGTAGTGATTTCCTTAAAATGCTTCAAATCATTCGGCAAATGCCATATCAATTGGTTGTCGTGACCAATTACATTGTTGTCTGATTTTGCTACAACTAAATGAATCATGATTCATTGATTTGCGATAAAGGTAAGTAAAAAAGAAAATGAATTCTCGTTCAATCGTAAAATCTTGTTTGCTTCTCCCAAAACAAAAACAAAGGTTGAAGTGTAGATTTATATGGTAGATTGATTTGCAGTGATTTGCGAGTATTCAAAAAAATATGATTAAATTAAAAACTGATTTTTGTTATTAATGGCAATATTTATATCTTCGTCCCAAGAAAATGATTTTTTAACTCAAAATGAAAACAATCAAATTCTTCCATCCGGAAGAAACTTTAACTTACTACATTGACAAATGTTTCTGCAAAGTAGTTTTTTCAAACAAACACCATCAACTTCTTATTGAAATTCACTCAACCGACGATTTGGATCATGTCGAAGGTGATGCTCTACAAAATGATTTCCCACAAGTAGTGCTGACCATCGATGATTTTCCAATCAATTTCAAAACTGTCGATGAGTTGAATGGTAACACCGTCGAAATTCCTCATTCATTTGCTGAAATAGAAGATGAAGAAGGATATGTGTATGAGGTGTATTATTCGAATGTTAATTTCAATGAAGAATTGTATGAGTCCGATGACAATAAGCTAAGGTTTTTCAAAAATGGCTCAAATGATTTGTGCCTGAAATGGACCGGTAAGGTGAGTAACTTTATCAGTGAATCGGATGATATGATTCCTTTTGAAATTGACTGTGTATTCACTGATGAATTGATTGAAGAGCGATATTAATCATTAGCTCTATTCAAAACATTTTTAGTCAGTGAGTTTTATACCTCGCTGACCTTACTTATATTTGCCAATTGCTAATAGAGAAAGATGAGAACGGAAAAAGATGATAAATTACGTCAGGAGGCATTGATCTACCACGAAACAGGTAGAAAAGGTAAGATAGAAGTAATACCAACCAAACCCCACGATACGCAAAGAGATTTAGCTTTGGCGTATTCGCCAGGTGTGGCCGAACCTTGTTTAGAAATTCAGAAAGATAAAGATGCTGCATACAAGTACACCGCCAAAGGGAATTTGGTGGCTGTTATTTCCAATGGTACCGCAGTATTAGGATTAGGTGACATTGGTCCAGAAGCCGCAAAACCTGTAATGGAAGGTAAGGGTTTGCTTTTTAAAATTTTTGCTGATATCGATGTGTTCGATATTGAGATTGATGAAAAAGACCCTGAAAAATTCATTCAAACAGTAAAAGCTATTTCACCAACTTTTGGTGGAATAAATCTTGAAGATATCAAAGCTCCAGAAGCTTTTGAAATCGAAAAACGATTAAAAGAAGAATTGGACATTCCTGTGATGCACGATGATCAACACGGAACTGCAATTATTTCAGGGGCAGCTTTGATCAATGCATTGGAGTTGGCCGATAAGAAAATCGATGAAGTTAGATTTGTAGTAAGTGGTGCAGGTGCAGCAGCGATTGCTTGTACCAATCTTTATATAGCTTTGGGAGCTGATCCAGAGAAAATTATAATGTGCGATAGTAAGGGTGTTATAAATCATAAAAGAACTGAATTATCACCAGAGAAATTGCCATTTGTAAGAACAACTGAACTGAAAACTCTGGAAGAAGCAATGAAAGGTAGCGATGTTTTTATCGGCTTATCAAAAGCTGATGTTGTGTCACCCGCTATGTTAAAAACAATGAATGAAAATCCTATTGTTTTTGCAATGGCAAATCCAAACCCTGAAATTTCTTATGATTTGGCTGTTGAAACTCGATCAGATGTTATCATGGCAACTGGTCGTTCCGATTATCCAAACCAAGTAAATAATGTTTTAGGTTTCCCTTTTATTTTTAGAGGCGCATTGGATGTTCAAGCCACAAAAATCAATGAAGAAATGAAATTGGCGGCTGTTAGAGCTTTGGCGGATTTAGCAAAAGAGCCTGTGCCAGAAATCGTTAGCTTGGCTTATAAAATAGGAAATATCAGTTTTGGAAGAGAATATATCATTCCTAAACCATTTGACAATCGATTGATTACAAATGTTTCTATGGCAGTAGCAAAAGCAGCTATGGAATCGGGTGTTGCCCGAAAGCATATCAACAATTGGACGGTTTATGAAGAAGAATTGTTGAATCGAATGAATAACGAGGAAAAACTCATTCGAATGCTTCAAAACAGAGCCAAACAAGACCCTAAGACCATAGTGTTTAGCGATGCAAACGAATACAATGTTCTGAAAGCAGCTCAAATTGTTAATGACGAAGGAATTGGTAAGCCGATTTTATTAGGAAATGTTGAAGAAATCGAAGAAATGAAAAAGACTTACGATATTCAAATCGACGTTCCTATCATAGACCCAAAAGCCAAAGAATCGACTGCTAAAATCGAAGAGTTGGCACAGATCCTTTGGAAAAAGCGAAAGAGAAAAGGAATGACATTGTACAATGCGAAAAAGTTCCTTACCAATCGCGACTATTTTGGAAGTATGATGGTTGAAGCAGGTGAAGCAGATGTTTTCTTGACAGGATCTACACGAAGTTATGCGGCTTCTTTGAAACCAGCTTTAGAAACCATTGGTACAGCACCTGGAATCAACAAAGTAGCGGGTTTAATGTTGGTAATGACCAAAAAAGGTCCATTGTTTTTTGCTGATACGGCCATCAATTTAGATCCAACACCAAAAGAGTTAGCAAAAATCGCAAGATTGACTGAATATGTAGTTAGAGGAATTGGAATTCGTCCGAGAATTGCAATGCTTTCTTATGAAAATTTCTCAGCGAGAACAGAAACTTCAAAGAAAGTTAGTGAAGCCGTTCGTTTGTTGCATAAACTTTATCCAGACATGGTAGTCGATGGAGAAATTCAGCCAGACTTTGCTTTGAATGAAGAATTGATTACAAATAATTTCCCATTTTCAAAGTTGAATGGAAAAAGAGCCAATGTGTTAATTTTCCCTAACTTGGCCTCTGGAAATTTGTCATATAAAGTTATGAGAGGAATAGAAAACTCTAAAATCATTGGACCAATCTTGATGGGAATGAATAAACCTGTTCATATTTTGCAAATGCGCTCCAGTATAGATGAGATAGTAAATATGGCTACGATAGCTGTTTTGGACGTTCAATTAAGAGAAAGATGATAGCACATCTGAACGGAAAACTAATCGAAGCACATCCTACACACATGATCATCGAATGTCATGGAGTGGGCTATAAGGTGAACATAAGTTTAAATGCATATTCGAAAATCGAACACAAAGAAAATATCAAGATTTTTACTCATTTGATCGTTCGGGATGATGCACAAATACTTTATGGATTTTATTCGACACTTGAAAGAGAGATTTTTTTAAAATTAATAACAGTTAACGGTGTAGGGCCTTCGACTGCGATGATGATGATTTCGTCTATGGAAGTGGATGAAATCGTCCAAGCAATTTCTGAAGCAGATGCAAAGAAGTTGCAAAAGATTAAAGGAGTAGGAGTTAAAACGGCTCAAAGGATAATAATTGATTTAAAAGACAAGTTAGAAGGTGACGAATTGAATTTTGATATTAATTCTTCTAATTCTAAAAATAAATCTAAATTTGAGGCGTTATCAGCATTAGAGGTTTTAGGAATTCCAACTAAATCCGCTGAAAAGATTTTGGATATAGTTTTAAAAGATTATCCTGATGCAAATGCAGAGGTGTTAGTCAAAGAAACTTTAAAGAGATTATAATATTTGAACCAGCTTGAATTGCGCATGAAGAGGTTAAGAAGCTTGTTGCCGGTATTTTTATTGCTAATTTTTATCGGCACAACATACGGTCAGGAAGATGGAGAATCGGACACATTGAAATATCCTTTTGATACACAAAGTGGAGGTTTGTATTTAGACAATCAAATCGAATATGATATCACTTATGATGCTTCGAAAGATCAATATGTTTTATGGCCAAAAATTGGTGACATCATCGTTGGTGAACCTATCTTCATTTCAAGTCAAGATTATTTAGATATTATACTCAATCGAAATATAGATTCTTATTATAGAGACAAATCCAGAGCCTATGACGAAATGTATAGGGCAAGTGCTTTTGGCGATGAAGAAGAATCTTCTGGTAATATTCTCCCAAGTCTAAGAATTAAAGGTAGAGCTTTCGAAACTATTTTTGGTGGAAATGAAATTCAGCTGATACCGCAAGGATCGGCTCAACTCGATTTAGGACTTTTCCTTCAAAAAATCGATAATCCACAGTTGTTGCCTCAAAATAGAAACACTGTTACTGTTGATTTACAACAAAGAATCCAAATGAGTGTTCTTGGTAAAGTGGGTGAAAACTTACAATTAAAAGCCAATTACGATACTCAAGCTGGATTTGGTTTCGAAAATGAAATGAAACTTCAATGGAAAAACATGAAAGATGGAGGTGAAGATGACATCGTTCAAAACATCGAAGTCGGAAATATCAGTATGCCATTGAATACTTCCTTGATTACCGGAGCTCAATCTTTATTCGGTGTAAGAACTGACTTGAGATTTGGTAATACCGATGTAACTATGGTTTTCTCAGAGCAACGTTCAGAGACCAAAAATATCACTGTTCAAGGAGGTGGAGTGTTGACAGAATACAAAGTTTTTGCTGAAGAATATGATTATAACAGGCACTTCTTTTTAGGACAATTCTTTAGAGATTCTTATGACAATGCACTTTTAAACTATCCTCAAATTTCAAGTGATATTGTCATCACTCGTTTGGAAGTTTATCGAATCGATAAAGGAAATGCTAATCAAGAAAACAGAAGATCGATGTTGGCTTTGAGAGATTTGGGTGATAATGGAGCAGCGCCTACCAACGGGAACTTGTACAACCAAGTGAGTTCTATTCCAGGAATTCGTGACGCGAGTACAGCTCGTTCGATTTTGAGTGGTTATAACTACAATGGACAAACTTTTCAAGATGGAGAACACTTCTTGGTCAACGAAAACGTTAAAAAATTAGGTCCAAACGAATATAAGTTTTATCCATCTTTAGGATATATTTCTTTGAATCAATCATTGATCGATGGTGAAGATTTATTGGCCGTTTCCTTTCAATACACACGAAATAGTACTCCTGGAGTGATTTATAAAGTTGGGGAAATGTCCGATGAGCAAAATGAATTGTTAATCACTAAATTGATTAAACCGAATACTGTTGTCAACACAGGATCACCGATGTGGGATTTGATGATGAAAAACATTTATTCGATCGATGCATTGAGCATTTCACCTGAAGATTTTATCATGAATGTTGAATTCAAAGACAATGGTGAAAATTCTTCTGGATTGATCAACTATTTACCCAATACACCTGTTCAGGATCAAACGCTTCTCCAAGTGATGCATATGGACCGTTTGAATCAGAATGGTAATTTGCAAATGAGTGGGAATGGAAATTATGGAGATGGGATATTTGACTTCATCGAAGGAGTAACTGTAAACTCACAACAAGGGACAATTATCTTTACAAAAGTTGAACCTTTTGGTGAGCATTTGGCCAATGTATTAGGTGATTCTAACTCGCCTTATGTTTTCAATGAATTGTATAGACAATTACCAAATACATTAGCTGCAGAAAAATTAGCTCAAAGATATAGTTTATCGGGTCGATACAAAGGCGAAGTTGGAAGTGGAATTCCTTTGGGAGCTTTCAATATACCAGAAGGATCAGTAAAAGTTACTGCCAACGGAATGACGCTTACCGAAGGAATTGATTATACGGTTGATTATACCATTGGTCAAGTAACTATTCTAAATGAGCAATTGAAAAATTCAGGTGTGCCTATCAACATCAGCGTTGAAAACCAATCGGCTTTCAATATGCAGAAAAAGAGATTTTTAGGACTGAATGTTGACCATAGATTTTCCGATAATTTCTTGGTCGGAGGTACAATTGTAAATTACCAAGAAAGACCAGTTACTCAAAAAGTACAGTTTGGTGCTGAGCCTGTAAACAATACAATTTTCGGTTTGCATACCGAATATTCTGGAGAATCTGAATGGTTGACGAGATTGACCAATAAGATTCCAGGAATTAAAACCGATGAAATTTCTCAAATCAACTTTACGGCTGAAGGAGCTTATTTGATGCCAGGTCAAAACAATGCAACCAGTGGTCATTCGTACATAGATGATTTTGATGATGCTCAATCGAGAATTAGTTTGATGGATGCAGGTTCATGGAAATTAGCGAGTGTGCCAGGTGTACCTGCGGGTGTAAATGCTACAGCTCATCCATACTTCCCAAATGGAACACAAACCGATGATCTGTCTTATGGCAATGGTCGTCGTATGATGTCTTGGTATTCAATTGATCCAAGATTCTATGGAATTGGTGGTGCTGCGCCAGCTGGAATCACTGATGCCGAACTTTCAAAACATAGAGTGAGGAGAGTTGAATTGAAAGAATTGTTTGATCAGCGAGATAATATGGCAGGTTCTCAAACATTCATCAGTACTTTTGATATGACTTTTTATCCTAACGAAAAAGGTCCTTACAACGTAAATCCAAATGCAACAGATACACAACATTGGGGAGGTACCATGCGACCAATTTCTGTGACCAATTTTATAGATTCAAATGTTGAATACTTAGAGTTCTGGATGATGGATCCATATGCTGATGGAACAGGAGGAAATGGTGAGTTGTTGCTACAATTAGGTAATGTTTCGGAAGATATTTTGAAGGATGGAAGAATGATGTACGAAAATGGTATGCCTCATTCTGGTAATGCTGCTTCAGTGACCGAAACCAACTGGGGAAAACAACCTGAAAATTACCCAATTTTATATACTTATGAAACCGAAGGTCAAGCAAGAAAAGAACAAGATTTAGGATACAACGGTTTAACCGATGCGGAAGAAGTTGCTGCGTATGGAATTTCACATACCAACCCAGTAACAGGAGAAAATGACCCTGCTTCTGACAATTACGTTTTCTATTTGGACGAGCGTTGGAGTCAAACCAATGATGCGAGTTCAATCACGAGTAGATATAGATATTATAGAGGAGTTCAAGGAAACAACTCTACTGATGATCCGATGCAGTCGTTCAGTATGCAACCAGATGCAGAGGACATTAACTTAGATTATAACTTGGATCAAACGGAAATGTATAATCAATATACCATCCGATTGAATCCAACAGAATTGAACGATCCAAACAACCGTTTGATAGTTGCAACCAAAGAAGTTGAAGTTTTACTACCAAACGGACAAACTGATGTTGTCAAATGGTATCAATTCAGAGTTCCTGTTGATAATTTCGATACGGATATCGATGGCGACGGAATCGATGATTTGGTAACTGATGATCAATTATCCACTGCAAGAAGCGTATTGACTTCTGTTCGTTTCATGAGAATGTTGATGAGAGGATTCAATCAAGAAACTACACTTAGATTTGGTACTTTAGATTTGGTTAGAAGTGAATGGAGACGTTATCCGAAAACTTTATTCCCAATTCCAGGTTCTACTGGTTCTGAAGAAGGAGTTGATCCAGATAACTACCTTTCTAACTTAGAAATTGGTCAAGTAAATATTGAAGAAAACTCAACCAACGTTCCACCTTACGTTTTACCTCCTGGAGTTGAAAGAGAGGAAATGCAAGGAACTACGGGCTATCAAAGCCAGAATGAAGCTTCTATGGTGCTGAAAGCCAAATTGAATTCCAACAGTCCAACCAAAGCTGTTTATAGAAATACAAATTTAGATTTAAGAAGATACAAGCGTTTAGAAATGTTTGTTCACGCTCAGGATTTATTGGATGTTACCAATCAAAGTATAGACGAAAACACCAAATTATTTGTACGCTTAGGAAGTGATTATTCCGATAACTATTACGAATATGAAATCCCATTAAAATATACAGCGAGAACTCCTGATAGAAATCCAGAGAGAATTTGGCCAATAGAAAATAAAATCGATTTAAATACAGATTTCTTTGTCGATGCGAAGAAAGAAAGAGATTTAGATCATTCTTTGAGTACATTGGAGCGATATGCATACATTCCAGAGGGCGATGATCCAAACAAAATCATTTACGTAAAAGGACGTCCTTCTTTGGGAGGTGTAACTTCAGTTATGATTGGTTTACGTTCTACGGACAATAGAGATAAAGAAGTTTTGGTTTGGGTTAATGAATTGAGATTAAGTGAAATTGACAATGAAGGAGGATATTCTGCCATGGCAAGTTTAGGATTTACCTTAGGTGATTTTGCTCAAGTTCAACTTTCAGGAAGTATCAGTTCGGCTGGTTTTGGAGCAATTGACCAAGGTCCAAGCCAAAGAAATCAAGAGGATTATAAAGATTATGCGATCAATGCGCAATTGAAATTGGATAAATTCCTACCAGAAGATTGGGGAATGGAAATTCCAGTGAACATCACCATGAGTGAACAATTCTCAGATCCAAAATACAACCCACTCGATAATGATGTGATTTTAGACGAAGATCCAAGAGGAGAAGAGTTGAGAGATGTTGCAAGAACATATGCTCAACAAAAGTCTATCTCGTTTACAAATATTAGAAAAGTAAATACGAGCAATCGACCAACTCGTTTCTATGATCCATCCAACTTCGCTTTGTCGTTTATGTATGCAGATCAATACAGAAGAGATATTTATACGGCTTATGATTTGACGAAGAACATTCGAGCTACCTTGAACTATAATTATAGTTTCCCGTCCAAAACAATTCGTCCTTTAGAAAATTGGAGAGCTGTTCAAGACACGATGAAAACCGCAAAATATCTGAAGTTCTTAAAAGAAGTAAATATTAATCCAATGCCCGCGAGATTGTCGTTTAGAACGGATATTGATAGAATTTATTCTGAAAGACAATACAGAGACATCAATCAATTTTATGATGCATCTTCCTCGTATATTTTCCCAGTGGCATTTAGTAATAACTTCTTGTTCTCTTGGCAATATAATGTAGGTTTTGATTTGACAAAATCATTGCGTTTAGATTATACTTCATCGACAAGAACTTTAAACGATGGATCGAGTTTCGAATATGCAGACAAAGGTTTGATTTGGAACAATTTATTCAAAGTCGGACGTCCAGTGAATTATGACCATCAAATCCAATTGAACTGGAAAACTCCAATTCATTTGTTCCCATATATGGATTGGACCAGCCTTGAATTGGGTGTGACCAATAATTATAACTGGCATGCGAGATCTTCGGTTTTCCGAAATGCACCAAATACTGACGGCCAAGGTTTAGGAAATATAGCTCAAAATTCAAGCAACTTCACTATGATGGGTGATTTCGATCTATCGAAATTGTATAGAGAATTCAGAGGACATGAGAAAATGGATTCGATCAAGAGAGGCAGAAAGAGAGAAGTTGACTCTTTGAGCAGAGCATACGATGGTATGACTTTGAGAAGTTTGAGAAGAATCAACAGACCTTATGAGTTTAAAAATAAATTCCGAGGACAAGATTATATTTGGATGATAGTTTCAAGCATCAAACGTTTCCAATTCAACTATACTCAAAACAACGGCGCAGTTTTACCAGGAATTTTGGCTGAACCAAACTTCTTTGGATTTGGTAAAGACGGTGGAGGTCCAGGTGCAGGATTTATTTTCGGTACAGAGTTCGACATCAAACGTAGGTTGATTGAAACAGGAAATGATTGGGTGACCAGAAGCGACCAACTATTAGAACCTTATGAAATTACAAGAGGAACAAATTTCACAGCATCATCTGTGATTGAACCTTTCCCAAGTTTAAGAATTGACTTGAATGCAAGAAGAAATACAACCTTTAGAAGTACAGAATATTCGTTCAATTTGAGAAGAGAAGATGATCCTACCTTAAGAACTTATTTGGATGTACAAAAGAGTTTGAATAGTAGTACAATTACCATTGGAACAGCATTTAAAAATCCAGATGCTTTGTATGAAGATTTCATAGCCAATACTCAAGTCATTTCAGAAAGATTAGGTATGGCCAATGGTATGGCACCAACAGGCGACGGATATTATGATGGATTTGGATTGTCAAATTATGATGTATTATTGCCAGCTTTTGTTTCAGCAGTTGAAGGTAGAAATGCGAGTAAAACATCATTGGGATACAACAGAAAAATTCCTTTGCCAAACTGGAACATCACTTATTCTGGTTTGACCAATATCCCGATGATCAGCAGAATTTTCAATTCATTTGAAATTTCACACTCCTATTTATCATCTTATACTGTCAACGGAATTCAGTCGAATCCGAACCATTTTGCAGATCCTATGGGAAGAGATTTAAACAATAACTTCTATTCTGACAATATTTATGGAAGTGTGAATATGATTGAATCTTTCTCTCCATTGATCGGAGTCGATATGACGTTTAGAAATAACTTCCAAATGAGGGCTCAATACAACCGTGACAGAATGTTGACCATGAGTATGAGCAACTATACTTTGACAGAAGATTATGGAACGGAATACGTGATTGGTTTAGGATATATCATCAAGGATTTGAGATTCAACATGCGTTACCAAGGAAGAAATAGAGTCTTGAGAGGTGATATGAACTTCAGATTGGATGCGAGATTAAGAGATAGCGAAACGAGAATTAGAAGAATTTTAGATAACGATTCACAAGTAACTGGTGGACAAAAAATGTTGTCAATTCAATTCTCTGCAGACTATGACCTCAGTAGAAACTTTAACCTAAGATTCTTCTGGGATCAGAACATGTCTGAATATAAAATTTCAACCGCTTATCCTATTTCAACCATAAGAACTGGATTAAGTTTGACGATAACATTCGGAAATTGATTAAATTTGTAAAATAAAATATATTATGAACACACCAGCAGAGTTAAAATACAGTAAAGACCACGAGTGGGTTAGAGTAGATGGAAACATAGCTTTCATTGGTATTACTGATTTCGCACAAGATCAATTAGGAGATATTGTTTATGTCGATATCGAAGTTGAAGAAGGTGATGAAGTCGCTCCAAATGAAGTTTTCGGTTCTGTTGAAGCCGTAAAAACAGTTTCGGATTTGTTTATGCCTATTTCTGGAAAAATCCTTGAAATCAACGAAGGATTAGAAGATGCACCAGAAAGTATAAACTCAGATCCTTACGGTGAAGGATGGATACTAAAAGTTGAAATCACAGAACCATCAGACCTTGATAATCTTTTAGATGCTGAGGGATATAAAGAAGTGGCAGGACAATAAAAAAGTAGGTTTTTATAGAATCATCCTTTTTGCATATGTGCCTATCTTGCTCTTTGCAACGCTTATGCCCGCAGATTTAGTGAGTAGCAATGCAGAAACATGGATTTCAAAATTAAAATTTAAAAATGAAGACAAAGTGATTCATTTTACTTTGTTCTTCATTTTTACTTTTCTTTTCATTCTAAGTAATTTTATCCGAAACAAAAAACTCGTTCTGATAATCTCAATCTTGCTTGGAATATCGATTGAAATTCTTCAATACATTATGGATTTAGGAAGGAGCTTTGAACTTTTAGATATAGTTGCAAATACTTTGGGTGCATTAACCGCCTATTATATCTTGAGAAAACGTCTCTCATGAATTAAAATTAACTGCATTTATTCTCTAAAATTGTTTTTAATTGCGAAAAATTCAGAGAAATTTTTTCTTTGTGATAATCTCATGAACGTAAATTCAATATGTCAAATAAACGTTTATAAAACTGCAATTTTAAATCCAAAAACAATCACTGATTACTTCCTTTGAGGGAGTATGGTCATATATAAAATAAAAAGTAATTAGTAAAGTAGAGTTAAGATGTTGAAAAAAATTTATTGGTTGTTATTATTGATTCCATTTCAATTGTTTGGACAAATTCCAGACTATTATATTGGTATCGATTTTACACAAAATGGAGAAAACCTAAAAAATCAATTGAGTAATTTAATTATCGCAACCCATAGCAACGAGCTGAGCTATACACCTGGCGTATGGAATGCGCTTAAAGAAAGCGATTTGGATCCTGAAAATCCAAATGATGTACTTTTGATCTATGGTTTTGACGATAGTAGTTCAGATGTTGATGAGCACAGAACTCGCGATGTTGATCTAAGTTGTCATACGAGTAATTGTAATGGAAAATGGGTGCGTGAACATACTTTTCCAAGATCTCTTGGAAATCCAAATTTAGGTTCATCTGGACCAGGTTCGGATGCTCATCACCTCAGAGCAATAGACTCGCAAAGAAATAATCTGAGATCTAATAGACCTTTTGCTGATGGTTCGGGACCTGCTTCTTATGTTACTCCTACCGGATTGTTTTATCCAGGTGAAGAGTGGGAAGGAAATGTTGCGCGTATGATGATGTATATGTATTTGAGATATGGAGACCAATGCGAGGCTAACGTTGTGGGTAGTGGTGCAAATACATATCACACAGATATGCCGGATTTGTTCCTAAAATGGAATGCTGAAAATCCGGTAACTGAAGTAGAATGGGTGAGAAATATGGTGTTGGAAGATATTCAAGGCAATAGAAACCCATTCATCGATAATCCATATTTAGCAACTAAAATTTGGGGAGGACCTGAAGCTGATAATACTTGGACTGAACTTTCTACATTTGAAGCAGAAGAACTAAATACTCAAGTTTATCCAAATCCAGCCAATGAAGAATTGAACATCAAATCAAACAAAAAAATTGAAGCAATTTCTTTATATTCATTGACAGGCTCACAAATTTTTACTCAAAAAACTCTAACTGAAGATCAGTTAGATGTTTCGAGTTTACCCAATGGAACTTATTTGTTGTTGATTTATTATGAAGATTTCACCAAAGAATCTAAAAAAATAGTTATCAAAAAATAAACAGCAAACGCCCGATGAAAGTCGGGCGTTTTTTTAAAAATTTTATAATTAAATTAGCATCTTTGTAAATATAAATTAAATTTATGGCCATTCAGAAAGCTTCAGTTCCAAAAGGAACAAGAGATTTTTCTTCAGAAGAAGTTAGTAAAAGACAATATATTTTTGATAAGATCAGACGTCAATTCCAATTGTTTGGTTACGAACCTATAGAAACCCCATCCTTTGAGAATTTATCGACCCTCACTGGAAAATACGGCGAAGAAGGCGATCGACTCATTTTTAAAATTCTCAATTCTGGGGATTTTCTATCGAAAGTCGATGAGGAAACTTTACAACAAAAAGACAGTCAAAAAATCATTCCTCAAATCTCTGAAAGAGCTTTGAGATACGACTTAACTGTGCCTTTTGCTCGTTACGTAGTTCAACATCAAAACGAGATTACTTTTCCTTTCAAACGCTATCAAATGCAGCCGGTTTGGAGAGCCGATAGGCCACAAAAAGGACGCTTTAGAGAGTTTTATCAGTGCGATGCGGATGTGGTTGGAAGCGATTCTCTCTTACAAGAAGTTGAATTGATTACACTCTATGATGCAGTTTTCACCGATTTAAAAATTCC
>Ga0209487_1001969_pt1 | contig 16968 bp, 12 predicted proteins | sample Poulit2012_FD_187524 | JGI IMG/M metagenome (GOLD analysis project Ga0209487, IMG submission 187524) | Agricultural soil microbial communities from Georgia to study Nitrogen management - Poultry litter 2012 (SPAdes) (version 2) | ecosystem: Environmental > Terrestrial > Soil > Agricultural land...
TGTGCGTGCCAAGGTTGGGTGGTAGCTGTATTGGTGGTTTGATTGGCCATCGCTGCCCCAAGTGAAAACTAATAATGACTGCTAACTGCCTATATGGTTTACCTCTATCATAGTGCTTTTATTAAATACTGTTAAAACTTGCTTGGGCTGCTCGCCAAAAGAAAAAGGCAGGCACATAAAACAAAATATACTGCAAAGGGTTGTGCTGCAATTTTTTATAAAAAAGGCAGGCGGCTATGAAATAAGAAAGGCAGGCAGCCATAAAAAAAGCCACACCGTTGTTAAACGATGTGGCTTGCTACTAACCCATGACCTAAACTAATTACTCATCAAAAGGATCAGGTAGTGGGGTGTCATCAGTAGAGGGCGGTAAGATAGGCAATACCGTCTCGGGCTGCTCACCGGTAAGTGTCTTGAGGAAGGCAACGATCTTGGCGTTCTCTTCGTCAGTGTACTCGCGGCCTAGCTGCAAACGACCCATAATGTCAACAGCCTCGGTAAGGGTCCAAACTGCGCCATCGTGGAAATATGGGTAGGTCAGCTCGACGTTACGCAAGGTAGGCACCTTGAAGCTAAAGCGGTCGGCATCGATACCCGTTACTGCGGCACGACCCTCGGCAGGGTTGAGCGTATGGTAGGGCTCGACCACACCCATTTTCTGGAATGAGGTACCACCCAAGTTGACCCCGTTATGACAGGCCACACAGCCGCTGGTCAGGAAAAGCTCCCAACCCTCGAGCTCGAAATCGGTCAACGCATCATCATCACCACGCAACCACTGATCAAAGGGTGCGTTAGGTGTGACTAAGGTCTCTTCGTAGACAGCGATGGCATCGGTGACCTCTTCGATATCAAAATCGCTTGTGCCATAGATGGCCTCGAACTTTTCTACGTACTCAGGAATAGACTTGAGCACCTCTACTGCTAGCTCGTGGGTAAAGCCCATCTCGAGTGGGTTTTCGATAGGGCCACCGGCCTGCTCTTGGAGCGTGCCCGCACGACCATCCCAAAACTGGGCGACGTTGAGGCTAGAGTTGAGCACAGTGGGTGAGTTGATTGGGCCCTGTTGCCAGCGATCACCGATCGAAGACACCAAGTTATCCGAGCCCCCCATGCTGAGGTTGTGGCAGGAGTTACAAGAAATAAAACCCGAACGTGATAAACGTGGGTCAAAGAAAAGCATCTTGCCAAGCTCTACCTTATCGGGCTCGGTGATCTCAGCAGGCTGAATTGGCGTAACTGGTACATTGCGCACTGACTCAGCATTGGCACCAAAAGCAAAACAAGTTGATAAAACTAATACGGAAAGCCGAAAGGTGGACATAATGAGTACCCCTAAAATTTCCCCTAAATGGTGTTGACCAACAAAAATACGTTATATTTATAGCACAAAACGCACATTTGCTACACAATGTTTGCAAATGTTTTTGTTTGACACCTAAATAACTTTTGTCCTGAATGCTGCCCAAGAACACAGCCAATAAAAGTCGCCAGAGGCAGCTGTCTAGCGTCTTGTGGGCTGTTTTCTATGCTTTGATATTAGCGAATGTATAGGGGGGCTTATATGATACATATCAAAAAGCCCTTGTTTGTTGTAGGGATATTACAGCCGCAGACAAAAACAACGCTACGGCGGGCAGCACGTAGCGTTATAAACTAAGAAAAAAAGTTATTTATTGTCGTCTTTGTCTTGCGTCTGCGAAGGCGGAAAGGGAAACTGCCCAAAGATGTTAAAGCTTTTACCCTGCATTTGCCCTTGCATCTGCTCTTGCATCTGTACGAATAGCTTTTTGCTTTGATCGATGTAGGTATTCATAGCATTTTGCAATACAGGTGTTTGTACCGCCATAAACTGCGTCCAGGCCTCGGGGCTAAGTTGCCCACCGTACAAACCCTTGGATTGCTCGGCCATACGATCTTGGATATCGATAAAGGCCTGTATGTTTTGCTCGATATAGTTGCCCATCACACCCTGCATCGCTGTACCATAAAAGCGAATAATATGCGCCAAGGCATTGGCCGAGAAAATGGGCACCTGCCCACTTTCCTCTTCGAGAATTATTTGCAAGAGAATACTACGGGTAATGTCCTCGTCGGTTTTAGAATCGACGACCGTGAACTCCTCGTGATCAAGTACAAGCTGCTTGACATCAGCAAGCGTTATGTATGAGCTTGCGTGGGTGTCGTAAAGCCGTCGATTAGGGTACTTTTTAATCAGTCTAGTAACGTGGTTAGCTGTCATATGTCCTCATGGTTAAAGCCGTAATGACTATACTTTAACATTTAGTACATATGTAACCCGCCATTAACCGAAAAATCACCGCCCGTAGCAAAACCCGCATCATCAGATGCCAACCAGCTAATCATCGAGGCAATCTCATCGGGCTCGCCCAGGCGACGCACCGGGATGGTGGCCACGATCTTTTCGAGTACATCTTCGCGAATCGCACGCACCATATCAGTACCGATATACCCAGGCGATACGGTGTTGACTGTCACCCCTTTGCGAGCAAGCTCTTGGGCTAACGCCTTGGTAAAACCGTGCATACCGGCCTTGGCAGCCGAGTAGTTGGTTTGACCAAATTGACCCTTTTGGCCATTGATAGAGCTCACGTTGATCACCCGGCCCCAACCGTTTTCGGCCATCTGGTCGATGACCTGTTTGGTCACATTAAAAAGGCTATTAAGGTTGGTGTTAATAACGGCCTGCCAATCATCGAGGCTCATCCGACTAAATAAGCCATCACGGGTAATGCCTGCGTTGTTGACCAACACATCGATACTGCCCAACTCGCTAGTCACCTTATCGACTGCCTCTTTGGTCGAGTCCCAATCGGTGACGTCAGCTGGCATGGCATGAAAGTCAAAGCCCTCTTTTTTTTGCTCGTCTAACCACTCTTGGTAGTTGCGCCCCGCGCTACAACCGGCGATGACAACAAAACCATCTTTGGCCAAGCGCTGGCAAATAGCTGTACCAATCCCGCCCATCCCACCTGTAACTAGTGCAATTTTCTTACTCATTTTAATACTCCTTTATTAAAGTGCTTGACGTGGTATTAAAGTGCTCTGCGTTGTACATAACTGCCTGGAGCGGCCTCAATCTCGGTATAGTCTTTGTTGCCTAAAGCCTTGGGCGCAGCGACCTTTTTGCCCCCTTGGGCGGCTATCCAGCTTGTCCAGTCGGGCCACCAGCTGCCCTCGTGCTTGGGCGCAGTAGCAAGCCATTTGTCGGGCACGGCATGTTTGTCGAGCTCGGCATCATCATCGTAAGCCCAGTAGTTGCGGCGATTGGCTGCAGGGGGGTTGATCACCCCAGCAATATGCCCCGATGCGCCCAGAACAAAACGGCGCTCGCCACTGACCTGACGAATACTGGCAAAGGCGGTACCCCAAGGAACGATGTGATCGTCTTTGGAGGCGTAGATATAGGTAGGCATGTCGAGCACGGTAAAGTCTATAGGTGTGCCATCGACTGTGATCTTGCCCGGTACCGCTAGATTATTTTCTAAATAAGTATTGCGGAAATACCAAGAAAAGAACGTACCGGGTAAGTTGGTACCATCGCTATTCCAATACAAAATATCAAAGGCTGGTGGGGTCTCGCCCTCGAGGTAGTTGCTGGTGACGTAATTCCAAACGAGCTCGGATGGGCGCAACATAGAAAAGGTGTTGGCTAGCTGAGCAGCGCTCATGAGTTTGCCATCGGCGAGCTGCCACTCGAAACTTTGGGCCGAGTGCTCGTCGACAAAGACATCCATCACCCCAACATCATGAAAATCGAGCATGCTAGTGAGTAAAGTCATGCTGTGGCTAGGGGCCTCGTTGCGTGCCTTGGCAATACTAAGTGCCGAGGCCAGCAAGGTACCACCTACGCAAAAGCCAAGGGTGTTGATGGTCTTTTGTTTGCTAATGTCTTGTACCACCTTGATGGCCTGCAATACGCCATGCTCGATGTAATCACCCCAAGTGGCATAACGCACGCCATCATTGTCGTTGGGCATGGGGTTGCGCCATGAAATCAGATAAACAGTATGGCCCTGATCGACAGCATATTTAACAAATGAGTTATCAGGCTGCAGATCTAAAATATAAAATTTGTTGATGCAAGGCGGCACAATAAGCAGCGGGCGCTCGTACACCTCGTCAGTGCTGGGGCTGTACTGTATGAGCTGAAAGAGCTCATTTTGATAAATAACGGCACCAGGGGTGATGGCAAGGTTTTTGCCTACCTGAAAAGCGCTCTCGTCAACTTGGGTGAGGCGCCCTTTGCGGATGTCTTGTAAAAAGTTTTGGATCCCTTTGACCAGCGACTGCCCTTGGCTTTGGAAAAACTTTTGCTGGCTTTCGGGGTTGGTGGCCAAAAAGTTAGCGGGCGACCACATCTCGGACCACTGCATCGCATAAAATGCTAAGCGATCGCGTACTGCGGGGCTTTTGGTTGTGATGCGTGCCAGCTCTTGTAATGTATCGGCATAAAGTTGCCAAGCATGGGCTTGGAACAAAGATAGTGGGCTATTGGCCCAGGCCTCACCGCGAAAACGCCGTGCACGCATTGGTTGCAAGGTGCCGGTTTGCGCCTGGAGGCATAAATCGCCCCACTTTTGCAGGAAATCTTGCTGAATGCGCTGTGCTGCCTGCATATCGATTAGTGGGTCGAAACTTTGGGATTGGGTTCTTTTCTGATTCACCTAAATACCTTTAGAACACTTTGAAAGAATCTTGGGTGCAAGCCAATAAAAATGCCAAACAGGGCGCCCAATAGTGGTGCTATTTTTAAAACTTGTTGTGCCTACTATTTGCCCCTTATGACTATTGTAACCTAATGTTTGCCTTTTTTATGCTGTGGATTTCACCGCTTGACAGCGCCGGCTTGCATCATGGCGCTATCATTTAATCATGACAAGAAGCAGTGGCTATGGGAACAGGACTTTAGGATTCTTGACAAAGCCCGCCCTAGTCTTTTGGCTGCCTAGCCGAGCCAGGCCACAGTAGCCATACGGCCTGTGATGCCCTCACGCCTATAAGAGTAAAAAAGCTCGTCATTGGCGTAGGTGCAGTGCCCGCTTTGGTGCACCTGCACTTGGCCCGCAAAGCTGCGTTGCAGGCGCAAACGGGCAAGGTTGGGCAAATCGGCCAACCATTTGTCAGCGCCTAGGGGTTTAAAATACTGGGCATCTTGGGGGCTGTCTTGGGTAAATGCCACATAGACATCGTGGCCAACCTCGAAATGCTGCGGCCCTATAGCAGGCCCCAGCCAAGCAAACCACTGTGTGGCTGCGCTATGACGTTGCAAGGCAGCGGCAACCTGTGACACCACCCCTGCAGCCAAACCGCGCCACCCAGCATGCACCACCGCAACGATGCTACTGCCTGCATCACTGATAACAATGGGCAGGCAATCGGCTGTGAGTACAGCCAACACGCAATTGGCATCGCGGGTAAAGGCGGCATCAGCGGTATAAACCGCAACGGGCTCTTTGTTATGGTGCTTGTACTGCACCACCTGCGCCCCATGCACCTGATCGAGCCAGCGTATTGGCCCTGGCAAAAGCGATTGTAACAAGGTTTGATTTTGTTGTACTTTTGTTTGCTCATCGCCACAATGCGCGCCCAGATTCCAACTGCGCCAAGGGCCTTGACTGTGCCCGCCTACACGGGTGGTAGTAAAATAATTCAAACCTTGGGGCTGTGGCCCATAAACCACATTGTCAGGGAAATTATCCCTAAAAGTATAATGATTCAAATTAGACTCCTAATTGGTCCACACAATCTGCGCACGTACTTGTTGATAATCAGCGGGTGGGGCGCACTCAAAACTTAGGTTTTTTTTGGTCTGGGGCTCGACAAAGCCTAACTGATAGGCATGCAGCATTTGACGTGTCGCGCCCCCAATATGTAACCCCTTATAAAGGCCATCGCCCAATAGTGGGTGCCCAATGCTACTCAGGTGCACACGTATCTGATGGGTACGCCCAGTATGCAAACGACATTGCACCTCGGTTACGGGGTGCTCATCTAATCGCCCGCTGCCCAAGACCATGTAATCTGTGCGTGCAGTGCGTGCCCCGGGCAAATCACGGGCGGCCATACGTACTGCCACACGCGGGTCGCGCACAATAGGGGTTGTGATCTGCCCCTGCCCTAATAATGCGCCCTGACACACCCCCTTATAAACACGTTGTACTGTACGCGCCTTGAGCTGTTTGCCAAGGTCATCTACTGCCTCGCTACTGCGGGCAACCATCATCAAACCCGAAGTGTCTTTGTCTAGACGGTGCACGATACCTGCTCGGGGCAGGTCTTGAAGCTCGGGGTAGTGATACAGCAAAGCATTTAATAAAGTACCCGACCAATTGCCCGCACCCGGGTGCACAACCCTACCCACCGCCTTGTTGACCACAATCACATGGCGCGACTCATAGACCACCTCTAAGGGTAGGTTCTCAGGCTGTAGTGCCTGCTCTTGGGCACTAGGTTGCACCTGTACCCAAATCTGGTCATCAGCCTGTAAGGTTTGTCGTGGCCGAGTAGGCTGCCCATTGAGCAAAACAGCCTCTTGGGTAATCCACTGTTGAATTCTGGCACGCGAGTAATCAGGCAGTTGCCCAGCCAAAAACCTATCTAAGCGTTTGCCTGCGCTTTGAGCGGGCACGACAAACTCATAGCTTGGGGGAACAGATGAAGGTGGATTTTGTTGCCGAGTGCTCATATGACTTAAATTACATGCTTAAATCTAAGCTGTTGTGTTAGGTACTATATCTTGGGGCGATAATCCCTTAGAATACACAGTTCGAGGCATTTGTGTTTGTGGCCCCCTGCGTTTTGTGACTCTATTTTCGCATTGCACCTCAAGGAAGTCATTCGTGAACCGTTTAAACCCCAATTCATTTCTTTCTGTTTTTAATCATAATTGGTTGCGCATCGGCCTATTGTGCTGTGCTCTATTACTGTCAGCCTGTGGCAGCTTTGAGCCCGAAAAAGACCCCACTGCAGGTTGGACTGCCGAGCAACTTTATAAAGATGCCCGTACAGAAATGGATGCCGGCAATTGGAAAAACGCCCGCGAGCGCCTCGAAAGCATCGAGGCTCGTTACCCCTTTGGCATACAGGCCCAGCAGGCCCTTATTGACCAGGCCTATGTCAACTGGAAAGACGAAGAGCCCGAGCAGGCACTAGCCGCCATCGAGCGCTTTCAGCGGCAATATCCTAATAGCCCTGGCAGCGATTATATGCTGTATCTAAAGGGGCTGATCACCTTTACGCCACCTAGCGCATTTTTGGCCCACATTACACGCCAAGACCCCAGTGAGCGCGACCCCAAAGGCCTGCGCGAGTCCTATGATGCCTTTAATGAGCTCATCACCCTTTACCCCGATAGCCGTTATGCCCACGACGCCAAGCTACGTATGACTTGGCTGGTAAATACCATTGCCGAAAACGAGCTAAACGTTGCCCAGTACTATTACGAGCGTGGTGCCTATGTGGCTGCTATCAATCGTGCGCAGCGGGTAATTACTGATTTCGAGGGGGTGCCGGCCGCAGAAAAGGCCCTGTATATTATGTATTTGTCTTATGACCAACTGGGCCAAGACGACCTACGTGATACCAGCAAGCGTATTTTAGATGAAAACTTCCCCAACTCTATTTACTACGAGCAAGGCTTGCGCGAGCCCACCAACTGGTGGAACCCACTGCACTGGCTATGATGTAGTCGGCTGCTCGGTATCCCGGGCAGCGCCGTCATCATGGGGCGCACGGGCCGCTGTGTGGGCTGCAGTTTGGCCAGGCTTAGAGGGCCGCACAAAGCGCAAGGCCTCGTCTAACTTGCGGGTCCGACTAAAGGGCGGCAAACCCTGCCACAAATAGCGGCCATAGTTTTTTTCAACAATGCGGGTATCCGCAATCATAAGCACGCCATGATCCTGCTCGCTACGTATGAGGCGCCCTGCCCCTTGTTTTAATGCAATGGCTGCAGCGGGCAACTGTAGGCTTCTAAATGGGTTGCCCCCCTCGCGTCGGCATTGCTCGATGCGGGCGCTAATTACGGGGTCATCAGGCGGGGCAAAGGGCAGCCTGTCAATGGCGACAACAGTTAAGGTATCACCCGGGAAATCAACCCCCTCCCAAAAGCTGGCACTACCTACTAAAACCGTACGCGGTTGGGCGGCAAAGTCTTTGAGCAAACGACTACGGCTATGCTCGCCTTGCTGCAAGATCGTGCGCTGGGCGTTTGCTGCGCTGCTTTTCTCTAAAAGCTGTTGGGCAATATCACTGACAGCCCGCAAGGTTGTACACAAAACCAGCACCCCGCCCTCAGTTTGCTCGATCAAAGGCCACAACTGATCGACAAAACTGCCATTAAACTCGCGACTATGCGGCAAAGGCATATGTTGGGGCACAAATAAGGCTGCCTGATGCTGATAATCAAAGGGCGACGGCCAGTGACAGGTCTGCGCCCCAACCAGGCCCAGTTGGGCCAAAAAATGGCTAAAGTCACCACGCACCGACAAGGTGGCCGAGGTAAATACCCAAGCTTGGTTGGGCTCTTTGGCCTGCCCAAAAATATGGTTAACCTCTAAAGGCGCACGGTGAAAACGCAAGGTAGCGCTGCTGTACTCTACCCAACGCACGGCTTGTTGCTCGAGCTGCGAGGCAAAAGCGCTGTCTAATAACTCGGTGGTTTGGGTTTGGCCACTGCGATCGGGTTGAGTCCATAAATACAGGCGGCTGTATAGATCAATAGCGCTTAGATGCAAAGCCTTGAGATCTGGATGATGCTCTTCAATTTGGCCTAGGGCCTCGATCGTATCGCCTAGCAAGCCCAATAACTGCTCAAGCGCCAAATCAAGCTGGGCCGCCATGGGCAGACTCTCGAAGGTGCTTTTTTGCCCTTTCTCATCTTTGAGGGGGGTGCAATCGAGCTGCATTTGCTTGATGGCTTGCCTGATATTGGCCGCCAAACGCTGCCAATCATAAACCCCGGCTGCCTGCGCCGTGGCGACCAGCTGTAGTTGATCAGCAAAATCGCGCAATTGATAGCTCGACACCGACACCCCTAAAAAGCGTGTCGCAGTGGCAGGTAAATGATGCGCCTCATCAAAGACAATGGCCTGCGTATCGGGCAGCAAATCGCAGACCCCCTCCTCGCGTAACACCCAGTCAGCCATAAATAGGGCATGGTTAATCACCACGATGTCGGCATCTTGGGCACGTCGACGAGCCTTATAAACAAAGCAGTCGTTTATAAATGGGCACTCTTGGCCGCGACAGTTTTCACGTGTAGAGGTGACCTTGTACCAAATAGGGGCATTTTCGGGGACGGTGGCTAACTCGCCTTTATCACCCGTATCGGTATGCTGGAAAAACTGCTTGATCTGTTTGAACTGCTCGACCTCTTCAACACTGTCGAGGGCATCCTCAGCCTGTGCCACCTGATCAAAATAATAATGACAAAGATAGTTGCTGCGCCCCTTAAGCAAAGCCACCGATGCCGATAACTCAAGAGCCGCGCAAAGCTGGGGCAAATCACGATGATAGAGCTGATCTTGTAGGGTACGTGTACCTGTAGAGACAAGCGATTTGCCAGAGCTCATCAACAAGGGCAGTAAATAAGCCCAGGTCTTGCCCGTACCCGTGCCGGCCTCGGCTACCAAAACACCGTGCGCATCAATGGCCTGCTGCACGGCTTGGGCTAGCTCGATTTGCTGCGGACGGGGCACATAATGAGGTAAGGCACTGGCCAAGGGGCCACCCGATGCAAATAACTGGGCAAGGGCTTGAGTAGACATAAAATACTTTCAAAATAAATGCCCACACGGGGGCTTAATCTATTAAAATGGCCAAAGCCACTGTGTATCCTACTATATTAGGGGCCATACCACCTACACCGCCTGCTGCGCTACAACACCTAGTATGCACACAGCCGCTCAATAACTTTTGTATTTTTATTTTACGTTGTCTTTACGCATGAATACTTCTAATGTTGTCAGTCCAACCTACACAGTTGACCCCCAACGCATCACCCAGCATATTGCCCAAAGCCTTGATATCGCACCCAAGTATATAGACAGCACCATACAGTTACTTGACGATGGTGCAACGGTGCCCTTTATTGCCCGCTATCGCAAAGAGCTCACGGGTGGGCTCAACGATGAGCAGCTACGCAATATACAGCAGCTTTTAGAATACACGCGCGAGCTAGAAGACCGTCGTGCAACAATTATCAATAGTATTCAGGCGCAAGACAAACTTACCCCCGAGCTGCAACACAGTTTACTGGCCGCTGACACCAAGCAAAGACTCGAAGACCTCTACGCGCCCTATCGGCCCAGACGCCGCACCCGCGCGCAAATAGCACGCGAGGCAGGCCTAGAGCCCTTGGCCGATGCGCTTCTCGAGCAAACACAGGCCGACCCCGAGGCGCTCGCCGCCCAATATCTGGGTAGCGAGGCCCCCTTTGACGAAACCAAGGGTGTACTCGATGGGGCGCGCGACATACTCGCCGAGCGTTTTGCTGATGATGCCGATCTCCGTGCTCACCTGCGCGACTTTTTATGGCGTAATGGCTGGCTACATGCCGAGGTTATCCCCGGCCAAGAAGAGGTCGGGCGCAACTTTCGCGACTGGTTTCATTTTTCTGAGCCCATACAGCGCATCCCTTCACATCGATTGTTGGCTATTTTACGTGGCCGCGAGCAAGAGATTCTACGCCTGCGATTGGGTCTAGAGCCCGAGCAAGAAACGCTCGACCCACACCCTGCCATCAGTCAGCTGGCCCGCTATTTGCAACTCGATATCGACCTACTCAAACCTGCCGATGCAAGGGCGCAGTGGCTCGCTACTGTCTGCCGCTGGGCGTGGCGTGTGCGGCTATTGCCTACCTTCGAGACCGAGATCATCGGCGAGCTCAGTGGCAAGGCCGAGCAAGAGGCCATACAGGTTTTTGCTGAAAACTTGCGCGATCTGCTCTTGGCCGCCCCTGCTGGCTTTAAAAATGTGCTGGGCCTAGACCCTGGCATCCGTACGGGGGTCAAGGCCGCAGTGATCGATAGCACAGCAAAGGTTGTCGCTACAGCTACGCTGTACCCCTTTGCGCCCCGCAACGATACTGCAGGCAGCCTCAAGCAGCTCGCCGAGCTAATTAGCAGCCATCAGGTCGAGTTAGTAGCCATTGGCAACGGTACCGCTAGTCGCGAGACCGAGGCCCTGGTGCGCCAGCTCAAACAAGAGCAGCCTCAATTAGATTTCGCCAGCGTGACCATTTCTGAGGCGGGTGCTTCGGTTTATTCGGCCTCTGAGCTTGGCAACCAAGAGTTACCTGATCTCGATGTGTCATTACGTGGCGCCGTGTCTATCGCTCGCCGCCTACAAGACCCCTTGGCCGAGTTGGTCAAGATCGAGCCCAAAGCCATAGGGGTGGGTCAATACCAACATGATGTTAATCAGCGCGATTTGGCCCGTTCGCTCGATGCAGTAGTCGAAGACTGTGTAAACGCCGTCGGGGTCGAGGTCAACACGGCCTCGGCCGCCCTCTTGGCGCACGTTTCGGGCCTAACCCCAACTTTGGCCCAAAATATTGTGCGCTGGCGCGAACAGCATGGCGCCTTCCCCAACCGCAGGGCACTACTCGAGGTCGAGCGTTTTGGGCCCAAAACCTTTGAGCTGGCGGCGGGCTTTTTACGTATTACCGATGGGGACAACCCCCTTGATGCCTCTGCAGTCCACCCCGAGGCCTACCCTGTGGTTGAGCAGATCTTGCAGCGCCTCAACACCCCCGCCCACGAGGTGGTGGGCAAGCCCAAGGCCTTGGCTGGCTTGCGGCCTGATGATTTTACCGATGAGCGTTTTGGTCTACCAACTGTCAAAGATATTTTTAAAGAGCTCGAGCGCCCTGGCCGTGACCCACGCCCCGAGTTTAAGACTGCACAATTCAAAGAGGGGGTGACCCAAATAACTGATCTGAGCCCAGGCATGCAGTTAGAGGGCGTCATCAGCAATGTGGCCAACTTTGGTGCTTTTGTCGATATAGGGGTGGGCCAAGACGGTTTGGTGCATATATCCGAGCTGGCTGACCAATTTGTGCGCGACCCACGCGATCATGTGCGGGTTGGCCAGGCCGTCAAGGTACGGGTGATTGATATCGATCTCGAGCGCAAACGCATCAGCCTAAGCATGCGGCGCCCACAAGGCGATGATGCCGGCAGCAGCCCCTATGGCAAGGCCAACCCCACAGCAGGCCGCTCGAAAAGAGGCAGTGGCGGTGCTGACAAATCATCTGCGGCCAATCCACCTGCAGCCAATCAAAGACGGGCAAAGTCTGCACGCCGCGGGGGTGACTCAGGCAGCAACCCAAGCCGGGGCAGACAATCAGATAACCGCCGCGCACGTCCCCAAGGTGCGATGGCCGAGGCCTTTGCACGCCTGAAAAACAAGTAATTAAAGGGGGCATGGGTGCGCCCTTGGGCGGCAAACAACGCCCGCCCTTACCTACCATGCATGACATGCCCTGCCTATACCTGCCATGCATAACAAACCCCGCCAGTTAAAACCGCTGTTGGGCGGTTTAAGGCGGGGGATTGCTACCGTCTAAAAATACAATAACTACCGCACCAAGAGCCTAAAAGGGCAGCCCCTAGGTGCTTTTATTTTTCTCATTACGAAGGGGCCAAATTAACGACTGTAGGGTATAAACTAAAATCGCACAGCCCACTGCCCCCAGCACCGCGACCCCTAAAAGCACGACATAGTCTACCGGCCCACCCAAATCAACAAAACTAGAGTCAGTGGTGCCCATAGTAAACCAGACGGCCACGATGGCCCCAATGGGCATACAAATCTGTGCCCAAAGGAATTTTTTCATCGAAATAGCGCGGTCACGAATCAGGACATAAATATAAGCCACGGTCACGACGACGGCAGCTATAAATAAAAACCAAAATAAAAGCGGCCCAAACATCTCTTCGAGCACGGCAATCAAAGTTTCTAAAGTAAGTTCTTGCATGATGTTTCCTTATTGTGCCTTGTGGCGGCTCATTGTGAACTGATTGGTTAGGCCTTGCCTCGAAGCATGGCGTTATAAGTGGCCTTGAGTGCCCAAACCTTCATTAACCAGCTAAACCACAGCTCTTCTAGCGGTGCAATCAAGCCAGGGAAAGAAGGCAGCAAATTATCGTGATAATCAAACTCAACCAGCATCGCCTGCCCCACACGGGTGATCAGCGGGCAAGAAGTATAACCATCATAAAGCTCACTACTTTCGCGGCCTTGGATAGCGGCAATTAGCTGTTCCTCGACCACTGGCGCCTGCCATTTAACTGAGGCCGCAGTTTTACCCTTGGGCACCCCTGCCACATCACCCAGAGCAAAAACCTCGGGGTAACGCACATGACGCAAAGTTTGGGGATTGACCTCAACCCAGCCCTGCCCCACCCAACGATCAGGCCAGCTAAGACCCGACTGACGCACCACCTCGGGCGCCCGCTGCGGCGGAATAACATGCAAATAATCGTAGGGCATCTCTTCGGTAGTTGTGCCCATCTCGCCTGTGAGCGAGTCAAGCTCAGGACGCGAAAAGGTAGCAATTTTACGCCCCGGGTCTACCGCCACCAAAGTGCGCTCAAAATAACTATCAATACCCCTTTCGCCATAGAGCATACGCACTTTTTCTGCTACGATGGGCACCGAAAACAGGGCCTTTTGTGGGCACAAATAATGCATCTCAAAACCAGTCGGACGCGGCCCACGACTCGCTAAGTCATCAATTAAAAAGGTATGCTTTAACGGCGCGCCAGCACACTTCATCTCGGTTGCAGGGCGTGTAGAAAGGGCCACCCCACCCTCGTTGATGAACTTTTCTGCTGCCTGCCATGTTTTGGCGGCGTATTCGGGCCCCGCATAAAGGCAGCCAATGCCATCCTTACCCACTAAATCAAGGGAAAAACCCTCAATGGCATCATTATCTAAGACCAAACCAGGCGCTACGACCAAATAATCGTAGTTTAATTTTTGCCCACCATCAGTAGTAACAGTTTTAGCTACCGGATCAATCTCGGCTGCCATCTGCGCAATATGAGTAATATCTTTGGGCAACCAATCTTTGGTTTTGGACACCACATAACTAGCCGGCTTGAGCCCCGCAGCCACTAACGACAAACCAGGCTGATAGTAATGATCGACCCGCTTGTCAATGATGGTGATTTTGGCCCCTTTTAAACGATCGCTCAAACGGTTAGCCAAAGTTGTCCCGGCAGCACCGGCACCAATAATGACAATATGGGCTTGAGTACTAATCTTAGACTGCGCCTGAGCAGCAGACGAAGCACCCAAGGCCAACGAAACGGTACCCGCCAAACCCAAGCCAAGCACATCGCGGCGGGAAAATTTAATAGGGTCAGTGTTTTTCATTGGAACTCCTCAAGTAGTGCCCCATAACATCATCACCTCTCTACGCTCATAATTGGCCTATGGCATCAGCACCTCTGATGCGCAACGCCTACTCTATAACAACGAAGAATGATTGATATTAAACACCACTGATTTTTGAATTTTGATAGACAATCCCCTTGAGTTTATAACACTTTAGAATAAATGAATATACTTTAATGTTAAATGTGTTGCTTTTTGTCAAACAAACATGCATTTGTAATAAATTAAAGACGGGCGAAATAGGAAGAAAAAACTACTGCAGGGTGGCGGGCAAAATAGGAGGAAAAAAACTGCAGCATGTTGTCGGACAAAGTAGGAAGAAAAAAACTGCTGCAAGGTGGCGGACAAAGTAGTGACTATCTATGATGGCGAAGATAATCCATGGTGGTGAAGATAATCCATGGTGGTGAAAATAATCTATGATGACGAAGATAAGAAATAAAGTAAAAAATCGAAATAATCGCCTGCCAAGAATATACTTATACGCCGCAAGCATGCATAAGCAGACAAAATTTGGCACAATAATACCCTCTAGCAAAGGAGGGGCGTTTGGAAACCCAAACTACGATGCAAGCAGTTTTTACCCTTACTACAAAACGTTATTGACTATTACATAAAAAAGGATATCTATAAATGTTAAAACCACTACTTAAAACTACTGCAGGGGCTTTTGCCGCGCTCTGTCTCAGTACGGCCGCATTAGCGCAGCAAGATACCACGCGTATTATTGTCCCTTTTGCGGCTGGCGGGCCTATTGACGTCAGTGCACGGGTATTAGCCGAGGCAGTAAAAGATGATTTAGGCACTGTCATTATCGAAAACAAACCCGGTGCCGGCAGCAATATCGGGGTAGATTATGTCGCCAAATCTAAGCCCGATGGTAAAACCATTGGTATTTCTACCCTAGCCTCACACGCCGTCAACCCATGGCTATTTAGCGAAATGCCTTTTGATGCTGATACCGATTTTGAGGCTGTGACCATGATGGTATTAGTGCCTAATGTGTTGGTCATGAATAAAGAGCATGCCGATAAGTTGGGTATCGACTCAGTCGGCGACCTAATTCAGTACGCCAAAGACAACCCCGGCAAGCTTGATTATGGCTCGGGCGGTAATGGCAGCGGCGGCCATTTGGCTGGCGAGCTATTTAAAAACCAAGCCGATGTTGATATTGTGCATATCCCCTACAACGGCGGCGCCCCCGCGCAAAAGGCTTTGTTAGCAGCCGAGGTAGACTTTACCTTTGATAATTTGGCCACTGCTGCGCCGAATATACAAAACGGCCTACTCAAAGCCTTGGCAGTCACCACCGACGATCGTGCCGAGATCTTGCCCGACCTGCCCACCATGAAGGAAAGCGGCTTAGATGACTTTTCTATCTCGACCTGGTGGGGGCTTATCGTACCCGCAGGCACACCTGATGATGTTGTCGACAAGCTTAATGCTGCCTTTACCAAGGGTATGCAAACTGAAGAGGTGCAAGAGCGCTTTGGTAACTTGTTGGTCACACCTACCCCAACAACGGCCCAAGAGTTTGATGACTTTATGCGCACCGAACGCAACCGTTACAAAGATATTGTCGAATTGGCAGGTGCCCGCGTTGACTAATTAACTGTTTCTGCATTGGTGCTGCAAGCAGCCCTGCACGAAATTCCTAAACGTAGTCTAAGCGCAAAAAAGCCCAGAAGGGATCTATTGCTCTAATTTTTCAAACGCAGCGGCGTTAGCCGCGCACTGAGACGTAAAAGAATAGTTCTCGACTGGGCTTTGTTTTTAGCCATCTATGTGGTTTGGGCTTGGGGCACCTCTTGGCTACATGTCTCTCTTTCCTACAGGTCTTCTTTTGCCTACAGGTGCCTTTGGCTACAGGTGCCTTTGGCTACAGGTGCCTTTGGCTACAGGTGTCTGTAGGCCACAGCCTGCTATTACCTACAGGTGCCTAAGCTATCTACAGACGACTAGTTGCAGTTGCACAGGGGGCTAGTTGCACAGGGGGCTATTGGTGACAGGCATCTGTAGGATACAGCTGCCAATAGGTCATAGCTGTCTTTAGGATCCGTTTAAACCTTCTAGTGTTAGGTGGCAAAGGCTGTCAATAGTTTTATTGCCTTTGCTAAAGGGCAAAAAGACTGCGGAACACTTTTCTTTGAGGCCTTGCTCGTTTCTCTCGCTGCGAAGCCTCTGCAGAAAAGGTTCTTCCGTCTTTTTTTCCCAGCCTGTAGCAGGTGGCTTTAGGGTAGGTGGTCAGGCTGTTCAATTTGGCCAAATCACTCAAGGGCTATGGTCGGTAGAACGTTGACGACATAGCTGTAGCAATAAATAGTCTGCCTGCTAGCAATTAACCTCTCTGTCAGTGTCGAGCATTAAATCCTAAAAGAACAGTTGCCAAAACAGTCCTTAACGAAAGAGAAAGTCCTAAATAGAAAATGAAGGCCTTAACAAAAATAAGACGCTTAACGGGAAATAGGCCCTAAATGCAAAAAGCCCAGAGGGGATCTATTTCTGTAATGTTTCGAGCGAGCGTAGCGAAGTGAGACATGAAGA
>Ga0209487_1001971_pt1 | contig 16966 bp, 17 predicted proteins | sample Poulit2012_FD_187524 | JGI IMG/M metagenome (GOLD analysis project Ga0209487, IMG submission 187524) | Agricultural soil microbial communities from Georgia to study Nitrogen management - Poultry litter 2012 (SPAdes) (version 2) | ecosystem: Environmental > Terrestrial > Soil > Agricultural land...
CGCTCTACATACTGGCGATCACCTACCTCTTCGCAGCTATCGGACTGGCTGCGAGATCACCCGAATCGGCGAGCGGCTACGGCTTCATCCTGCTGTTCCTCCCCTACGTCTCCAGCGGATTCGTACCCGTCGAGACCATGCCGAGATGGCTGGAGGCCTTCGCCGACAATCAGCCTCTCACTCCGGTCATCGACGTCCTGCGAGCACTGCTCATCGGCACAGAGATGGGCAGTTCCGGGCCCCTCGCCGTTGCCTGGTGTCTTCTCATCCTCGCCCTGGCCATGGCGTGGGCCGGCGCGCTGTTCCGCACGAAGGCCGGTCGGCGGTGAGGCGGGATCACGGCCCGAGCGGTCAGTCGTCGATCTCGATCGGGACCCCGGCGTCCCAGTCGCCTGCCCAGCCGAGGTGGTCGAGTGCGTAGTCGAGGACTCCTGCTGTGAACCCCCAGACCTTGAGCACGCCGACGTCGAAGGCCGGAGTCGTGATCTTCAGGTCCGGGCGGGAGAACGTGCCGCGGTTGGCCGGTGCGACGAGGTCGGCGATCGAGACCCGGTAGACGGAATAGGACTCCCGTTCGTCCATCACCTGCACAGCACCCGGCTGCGCCCAGTATCCGATGACGGGGGTGACCTCGAAACCGCTGACGGGGATGTAGAGAGGGTCCATGGTGCCGAGCACCTCGACGGTGCTCGGAGCGATTCCGGCCTCCTCCTCGGCCTCGCGCAGTGCCGCAGCGGTGATCGACGGGTCCTCCGGATCGCGTCCGCCGCCGGGGAAGGCGACCTGACCGGGGTGGTGGCGCAGGGTAGCCGCTCGCTGCAGGAGGACGATGTCGACATCGGCGACGCCGAGCTCGGTCAGTCGCCTGTTCTCGGCCCGCCCCGCCTCGGTGCGGGCCTGTCCCCCGCGACCGAAGAGCATGAGCACGGCGGCGTCCCTGGCCTCGGCCTCGGCGGCCTTCTGCATCCTCCGCATCCACGGCGGGGACCCGTGCGAGTGCGCCAGGGTCTCCAGCTGGGAGCGCAGGGCGCCGTCGGCGATCGTCGCGGACTCACGAGGGATCTGCGGGATCTCGCCGTCCCAACGTCCGTCGGACGAGCGTGCGGACCGGCGGTCGGCCTCGGCGCTCATGATCGTGCCTGCGACGTCGCCTCGGGGGACATTTCGAACCGGAGGAGGGACCGGGCCTTCTCCGGATCGAGTTCGCCGATGCCGAAGGAGGGGCACAGTGCGGTGAGCGGGCAGGCGCCGCAGGCGGGTCTGCGGGAATGGCAGATGCGGCGTCCGTGGAAGATCACTCGGTGCGAGAGGACGGTGAGTTCCTTCTTCGGGAACAGGGCGGCGATGTCGTTCTCGGCCTTGACCGGGTCGGTCTCCTCGGTCCAGCCGAAGCGTCGGGCCAGGCGCCCCATGTGCGTGTCGACGGTCAGGCCCGGGGTGTCGAAGGCGTTGCCCAGAACGACGTTCGCGGTCTTGCGGCCGACGCCGGCGAGCTTGACGAGAGCGTCCATATCGTCGGGAACCACACCGTCGTGCGTCTCGACGAGGTCATCGGCGAGCTTGACGATATTGCGGGCCTTGGACCGGTAGAAGCCGGTGGAGCGGATGAGTTCCTCGACCTCGATGAGATTGGCCGCGGCCAGGCTGTGGGCGTCGGGGAAGGCGGCGAACAGGCCGGGCGTGACCGCGTTGACGCGGATATCGGTCGTCTGTGCCGATAGGACGGTGGCGATGAGCAGTTGGAACGGGGTGTCGAAGTCGAGTTCGCACTTCGCGTTCGGGTACACCTCGGCGAGGATCCGATTGATCTTCCGTGCCCGCCGGGTCCGGCCCAGCGGGGTCTCCTGCGCGAACTTCCGCGCACTCTTCTCAGCCACCGTCAACACAGCTCACCATCCTAATCCGTGCCCCCTGTTTCCGCAGTGAGGCCCCTCACACCCGCCAGCTGGCCGATCATGGCGGCTGTACGGTGTCGATGGCACGGTGACGAGCAGGCCCGGTTTTCATATTGGTGGGCCACACTCCCGCGTCTTTGCTGGTATCGATGCAGTTGACCAGGTAGATTTATGTGTGATTATCACGACAAGGAGGAACCAGTGGATATTGAAGTGGTGCGGGGCGCGACGCTCTTCGCAGGTCTGGACGACGAAGCCACCAGTGCATTGATGAAGTTCATGAATCCGCGGAGTCTCCGTCGGGGAACCGTGCTCTTCAACGAAGGCGATGCCGGCGATGAGCTCTACATCGTCTCCACGGGCAAGCTCAAGATCGGTCGTGAATCCTCCGACGGCCGCGAGAACCTGCTGTCCGTGGTCGGACCCGGCGAGATCATCGGCGAACTCAGCCTCTTCGATCCGGGTCCGCGGTCGACTTCCGTGACCGCGGTCTCCCAATCGGAGCTGCTCAGCCTCAAGCACGAAGACCTGACGACCTGGCTCAACGAACGCCCCCAGGCGGCCATGAACCTCCTCAAGGCCCTGGCTCAGCGTCTGCGCCGGACCAATGAGACCGTCGGTGACCTCGTGTTCTCCGATGTTCCCGGCCGTGTGGCCAAGGCTCTGCTCGATCTGGCCGCACGTTTCTCGAAGCCGGCTCCGGACGGCGTCCTCGTCGCCCACGACCTCACCCAGGAAGAGCTCGCGCAGCTCGTCGGTGCCTCGCGTGAGACCGTGAACAAGGCCCTCGCCGATTTCGCCGCTCGCGGGTTCATCCGCCTCGAGGCCCGTTCGGTCGTCATCCTCGACATGGACCGCATGCGCAACCGCGCCCGCTGACCCTCCTGCGTCTCCGGCGGGCCAGCCCACCGGCGCCGCTGACGCTCGAACGCCCGGACACTTCGGTGTCCGGGCGTTCCTGCGTCGGTCGCGGTCTCAGGCGTCGGCGGCGGGCAGAGCGTCGAGGTAGGCCAGCTGGGCCTTGACGATCTGCTCGGCGGCCGGCCGCACACCGGCGTCGACGTCGTGGTAGACGATGTCGCAGACCGCGGCCGCGGTGGTCGCTCCCCGGTCGAGTGCGGCCCTGACCTGGTCGATGCGCTCCAAACGGTGGGCCCGGTAGTAGTCGATGGCCTCGGCTGGGTCGTCGATGCGGGGGCCGTGGGCGGGTTCGATGATCGCGAACGCTTCGTCGTCGAGCAGGCTGCGCAGCCGGTCGAGGGAGTTGAGATAGTCGCGCAGAGACCCTTCGGGGTGGGTCACGATCGTCGTTCCCTCCCCCAGGATCGTATCGCCGCTGTAGAGGGCGCCGGCGTGGATGAGGCTGATGCTGTCGCTGGTGTGGCCGGGGGTCGACACCACACGCAGGACATCGGCAGGGGCGTTGCCGAAGGCGATCCGGTCGCCGTCGGCCACCGGGTCCGCATGGCGGGCGAAGCGGTCGAGTGCGGCGTAGACGGGAACTTCGGGGGCCCATCGGTCGACGCTGCCGAGCATCTCCGAGTGATCGGCGTGCTGGTGGGTGAGCACGATCGCACGCAGGCTCCGGTGCCCCACCTCGGCGAGGAATGCCTCCCGGTGCTCAGCCGACTCCGGGCCGGGGTCGATGACCACGGCCGCATCGTCGTCCTGGCTGGTGAGAACGTAGGTGTTCGTCCCGGACAGGGTCATCGGGCCGGGATTGTTCGCACGGATTCTCATGAGTCGTCGCTCTCCTCGTCGATTGTCTCGTCATCATCGTCGTCGCCGCGGGACAGGAATCCGGGGCTGTGGTCGGTATCGTGCTCGCCGACGGCGATCGCCCTGTCGCGCAGGGTGCCCTTGCTGTGCGGGTCCCTGCCGGTCTGGATGACGATCTTCCAGTCGCCGTCGTCGCGGGTGACCTCCGGGCGCAGCGGGTGGACGTTGCGCACCTGCGCCATGGCCGCACCCACGGTCGCGACCTCGGTGAGGCTCTCGACGATGAGGCGGGTGCTGGCACCGATGCTGTTGGGATCGCCGCCGACTTCGTCGAGCACCTGAGCCGGACGCTTCCAGCCTCCCGAGGTCTCGTTCGGGGACAGGAAGTCGACCTCTTGGCCGAAGGGCACGGTGGCGATGAAGAAAGTGGTGTCGAAGCGGTGCAGCTGGGTCGGTGTGTTGATCCAGCGCAGCCATGGTTTGCACAGGTCCGCGCGCAGCTTCAGGTCACGGTCGCGCAGAACCTGTGACCAGGTGATCTCGTTGGAGAACAGCCGGGACCGGGTGGTGCGCCAGTCCGTCTGCGGGGCGGCCACGAGTTCTCGGTCGACGTCCTCGGCCAGCAGGATGCCGGTGGCGGCGAAGGCGATGCGCGCGGCCGCGGAGAAGTGGTGGAGCGCTCTGGACCTGTTCTCGATGCGCAGCGCGCGGGCGCAGCGGGCGGAGTTCCATCCGGTCAGCGGGAGCTTCCGCGCATCTCCCGGGCGCAGACTGCTGGTGGGGAAGGCCCACCGGTTGCGGTCCTCGACGCCGCGGGCGTCGAGTTGGCGGGTGATGAAGACTTCCAGACCATCGGAAGCGTCCCTGATCAGCACGATCGCCGAGGTGGGTCGAGGGGCCTCGGGGACGGGCCACCGCCCGTCGGACTGCCAGTGGTCGAGCAGCCACCGCAGTTCCGACGAGACGGGCAGTGTGCGTCCGCTAGGCGGCATCGCCTGAGACTTCGACGACGACTTCGACCTCGACGGGGGTGCCCAGGGGCAGGGTGTTCACTCCCACGGCGCTGCGAGCGTGCTGTCCGCGATCGCCGAAGATCTCCCCGTAGAGTTCGGAGACGCCGTTGATGACGGCGGGCTGCTGGGTGAAGTCGTCGGCGGAGTTGACGAAGCCGGTGACCTTGACGACGCGGACGATCCGGTCGAGGTCCCCGATGACTCCCGCGATCGCGGCCAGGGCGTTGAGGCCGGCGGTGCGAGCCAGCTGGTAGCCGGTGTCGACATCGACATCCGTGCCCAGATGTCCGGTGGCCGGCAGTTTTCCGTCGACGACGGGCAGCTGACCGGAGGTGTAGACGTAGTTGCCGGTTCGCAGCGCCGGGACGTAGGCGCCGGCGGGGGCGGCGATCTCGGGCAGATCGAGGCCGAGCTCGGCGATGCGGTCAAGGGTTTTGGACATGGGTCCTCTTTCGAAGTGGGTTGAGTATGTGCTGTCCTCACTCAGGAGCGAAGCGGGCGGATCATTCCTTCGGGCGCTTGAGGTAGGCGACGAGTCCGTTGTTGTCCGGCCCCGGTACGACCTGCACGAGTTCGTATCCGTCCTCGCCCCACTGATCGAGGATCTGCTTCGTCGCATGGACGATGAGCGGCACGGTGACGTATTCCCACTTGGTCATGATTCTCCTCGGTAGGGTGTGCGTCGACGCGCGGATTCTGCCGGGCATGTCCCAGGCACGGTCGACGACGCGGTTCCGTCCCCAGACTAGCTCAGTCCGAGTCGAGTCAGCACTCCCGCCGAGGAGCGGGACAGCATGGATGGCCGAAGGCGGGGAGGAATCGGCTCCTCCCCGCCTTCTTCACGGGCTGCTGCACTCGGCAGAGACGCCCAGTCCTTCGGCTCGCTCAGCCCTTCGGCTCAGTTGGTCGGCTCAGTTGCCGCCAAGGCCGGGTGCCTCATCGCCGCCGCCGTCGCCTCCGCCGCCGTCGCCGCCGCCGTCGCCACCGCCGCCGGTGCCGCCACCGCCGCCGGTGCCGCCACCGCCGTTTCCTCCGCCGCCGGTGCCGCCGCCACCGCCGCCGCTGCGACCGCTGGTCGAGGAGCCACCCCCGCCTCCGGATCCGCCTCCCTTGAGGTACTTGCTGCTGGGCTTCGGGAATCCGGTGTTGCCCTTGGTCTCCTTGACCGCCTGGCTCATATAAGCCTGCCAGGTCTTACCGGAGATCGTGGCACCGTAGACGTGACCACTGACCGCACCGGCACCGTCGTAGCGCCAGTCCCTGGTACCCGATGGATCACCGGTCCACACGGCCGTGGACAGGGTCTTCGTGAAGCCGAGCAGCCAGGTGTGGCCGACGTCGAAGTTCGTCGTACCGGTCTTCGCGCCCGCAGGGACTCCGATGCCCAGACCGGAGGTCGTACCGCCTTTGAATGTCTGCGTCAGCGCATAGGCGACGCCCTTGGCGACGTCCTTGTCGAGGACGCGTTTGCAGCCCTCGCCCGGCAGGTCGAGCTTCTCGCCGTTGCGGTCCTTGATCTCGGTGATCGGCTTGGGCCCGCAGAACTCGCCTTCGTTCGCGAAGGCCGCGAAGGCCGCTGCCATGGCGATGGGTGTAGTCTCCGTCGTTCCCAGGATCGACGAGGGGGACAGCGCCTGGATGAACCCGTTCTCATTCTCGTAGTCCAGCTTCTCACCGCTGCCGTAGCGGATGCCCAGGTCCATCGCGGTGTCCATGATGTCGCACATGTTCATTCGGTTGCCCATGGCAGCGTAACCGGTGTTCACCGAGTTCTTCGTCGCCTCGAGCGCGGTCATCGAGCCCTTGCCCTGACCGTCGCCGGCGTTGTTCGGATCCCAGTCTCCGGCCATGCTCGGGCAACCGTCGTAGGTCCATGAGCTGGCAGGGAAATTGCGTTTCGTGGCATTGACAGTGGTATTGAGGCTCTTGCCCTCCTTGAGCCAGGCCGCGAGGACGAAGGGCTTCCACGTCGAACCGACCTGGAAACCGCCGCCGCCGTTGTGCTTCTTGTCGACGGTGTAGTTGATCGAGGTCTTCTTGTTCCTGTCCTTCTTCTTGACCTCGCCGGCCGTGTACTCGCGGTTCTCGGCCATGGCGATGACCTCGCCGGTGCCGGGTTCGATGGTCACCAGGGCGTGGCCGGCGCCGGAGGGATCGCCGACGGGCACACGCTTCTTGATCTCTTTGTCCGCGATCTTCTGGATATCGGGATTGAGGCTGGTCTTGATCGTCAGACCACCCCGCTGGAGGAACGCGAGCCGTTCATCGGCCGTATCCCCGAAGGTGTCGTCGTTCATGATCACGTTCTGGACGTAGTTGCAGAAGAACTCCGCATTGCTCTTGGCCGCCGTGCAGCCGTTCGGTGTCTCATGCAGATCGAGGTCGAGATCGGTCTTGACCGCCTTGTCGTATTCCTCCTTCGTGATGTGGCCGTACTTGTGCATCTGCCCCAGCACGGTGTTGCGACGCTTGAGCACCTGATCGGGGAACCGCTGCGGGTTGAAGGCCGATGGGTTCTGCACGATGCCGGCGAGCATCGCCGACTGCTGGATGTTGAGGTCCTTGGCGTGGATGCCCCAGTACCGGTAGGCGGCGGCTTCGACGCCGTACACGTTCGGTGATCCCGAATAGTTGTTGATGTTCATATAGCGGTTGAGGATTTCCTTCTTGTCGTACTTCTTCTCAACCGCGACCGCGAGTTTGGCCTCACGCAGTTTGCGCGCATAGCCTTCGACTCCGTCGGACTCCTTCGCCGCCTCGACGCCTTCGGCGTCCTCTTCGGCATGGGCGTTCTCAGCCAGCACGTTCTTCACGTACTGCTGGGTCAGCGTCGATCCGCCCTGCGTCGTCGAGGACACCATATTGTGCACCGCTGCACGTGCGATGCCCTCGATGTCGACACCGCCGTGTTCGAAGTACCGGTAGTCCTCGACGGCGATCGTCGCGTTCTGCATGTCCTCGGAGATCTCGTCGAGCGGAACCTCGACGCGGTTCTGCCAGTAGAACTCCGCGATCTCGGAACCGTCGGAGGCAAGCATCGTCGACTTCTCGCCGAGATCCTTGATCTCCAAGGTGGCGGGAAGCGAATCGAAGATCTCAACCGCACTGTTCGCACTGGCTGTGGCTACGCCGACTCCGGGGATGGCCAGACCGGCGGCGACGATCCCCGCCACCGCGCTGACGGCCACGAACTGCATGAACGCGCCCATTTTGGTCGGTGTGGGATTTGACTCAGGAGACACCATGAGAGCCAGTTTAACGAATTCGCCCTGTGCAGACCTTCAGAAACCGCTGAGCGACTGGGTTCTGGGCACGAGGGTGAGCAGACTGACCTCGGGTCGGCAGGAGAAACGCACAGGTGAGTAGGGGGAGAAGCCCAGCCCCGCCGAGATCTCGACGAGGGTTCGCCGGTACGGAAAAACACCCCTCGCGCGTGTTCGGTCGAGATCGCAGTTCGTCACCGGAGCGCCCCAGAACGGCACCCGGATCTGTCCACCGTGCGTGTGCCCGGCCATGACGAGGTCCGCCCCCGCCGAGGCGAACGCCGCCAATGTCCGCGAATACGGAGCGTGCGTCACGCCCACCCGCAGACCGGCCTCGGGGTCGAAGCGCGGATAGTCCAGGCGCCCCTGGCCGGGCGTGCCGCTGCTCCAGCGGATGTCATCACGGTCGATATGGGCATCGCCGAGTCCGCAGAAGTCGATGCGGGTGCCCTTGACGCTCAGGCTCGCCTCGGCGTTGTCGAGGAAATGCCAGCCCCGACCGATTTCTGCAGGCTGCGCGGTCGCACCTTCGAATCCGCGGATGAGCGCCTTGACGTCGAGATCGGGTTCGACCCGGTGCTTGACCTGGGACGGCGAGCGCAGATACGTCGCCGGATTCTTCGCCTGCGGGGAGAAGAAGTCGTTGGACCCGAGGACGAAGACACCGGGGACGTCGATCAGTTCGTCGAAGACGTCGAGCACACGCGGGACGATATCGGCCGAGAGGTTGTCACCGGTGTTGACGACGAGGTCGGGGTCGAGTCGGGTCAGAGCCTTGACCCAGGCGGCGCGATGCTTCTGCCAGGGAGCCAGGTGCAGGTCGGAGACGTGGAGGACCCGGATGGGTGCGGCACCGGCCGGCAGGACCGGAAGGGTGTGTCGGCGGACGGCGAAGAGGTGCGGTTCGATGACCGCGCCCCAGATGCCGGCGGCCGCGGATGCGGCGAGGCCCCCGGCGAGGAGTGCACGCTTGTTCATTCCCCCAACTCTATCCGCTCCCGCAGTTCCGCCTGACAGCCACGGGGCACGAAGCGGTGCCGTCGTCAGGCTGCGGCCAGCGACGTGTTGTGCTCTTCGGCGGCGCGAGCGACGCGGCGACGGTCCAGCGCCTTCATTCGGCGGCTGCCGACGAGTCGGCAGACGAGGTAGATGAGGAAGGAGATCGTCGTGACGAACGGGCTGATCGGGACCACGGGTGAGCCGAGCGCGATGAGGATGCCCCCGACCGAGGCGGTGACGGCGAAGATCACGCTGAGCACGGGCACCCACACCGGGGAGGCCGAGAGCTGTGTGGCAGCGGCCGCCGGGGTGATGAGCAGGGCGAGGACGAGCAGGACGCCGACGACCTGCACACTCAGGGCCACGGCCAGGCCGAGGGTGAGCATGAAGACGATGGTCAGCGCCGAGACTGGCACGCCCTTGGCCCTGGCCACGCCGGGGTCGAGGCTGGCGAACATCAGCGGTCTCCACACGATGGCCAGGACGACGAGCACGGCGAGCGAGCAGAGGATGAGGGTGAGGATCTGGCCCGGTGTGATCGCGACGATCTGACCGGTGAGCAGCCCGAACTTGCTCGCCGCGCGGCCGTCGTAGAGGGCGAGGAAGAGGATCGCCAGTCCCAGGCCGAAGGGCATGAGCACACCGATGATGGCGTTCTTCTCCGAGGCCTTGGCTCCCCCGACTCCGATGATCAGCGACGCCATGATCGAGCCGATGATCGACCCGGCCACGACGTCGAAGCCGATGAGCAGGGCGAATGCGGCCCCGGCGAAGGAGAGTTCGGAGATGCCGTGGACGGCGAAGGGGATGTCCCGAGCCATGACGAAGACGCTGATGAGGCCCCCGACGACTCCCAGAAGTGCCGCGGCGATGAGCGAATTGGCCAGCAGTGCGACCAATTCCCCATAGTCTTCGAAGGTGAAGAGGTTGGCGAAGATCTCTGCCGCGCTCATCGGCCCACCGCGCTTTCCGGTTCGAGTTCGTTATCGAGGTGATGATGGTCGACGCACTCCTCCTCGCCGCCGACGACGACGAGGCGGCCTCCGACTCGGACCACCTCGACCGGAGAACCGTAGAGGCGGGACAGGGACTCGGTGGTCATCACCTCGGCGGGGGTGCCGACGAGGAAATGCCCGCCGACGATGTAGAGGATCCTGTCGACGTAGGGAAGGATCGGGTTGATCTCGTGGGTGACGAAGACGACGGCGGCGTCGCGCTTGACCCGCTGTTCGTGCAGGAGTGCGGCGACGACCTTCTGGTGGTGCATGTCCAACGACAGCAGCGGTTCGTCGCACAGCAGCACCGAGGGATCGTTGGCCAGGGACTGGGCGACTCGCAGCCTCTGCAGCTCACCGCCGGAGACGGTTCCCGCAGGAGCATGGGCGTAGTCGGTGGCGCCGACGGCGGCGAGCAGCTCGTCGACCTTCTTCTTCCGTCCCCGCGAGAACAGCCCCGTCCCCCACTTGTGTCCGTCGATGCCCATCCGCACGAGGTCGCGGCCGCGCATCGGGGTGTGCGGGTCGATCCCGCGCTGCTGGGGGATGTAGCCGATGGCCGGGTTGCCCGAATGCACTCTCTGCCCGGCCACCTCGGCGGTGCCGGCCGACAGTGTGTTCTGCCCGAGCAGCACCTTGAGCAGGGAGGTCTTGCCGGTGCCGTTGGGGCCGAGGACCGCCACGAATTCACCGGGTGCGACATCGAGGTCGAGGTCATGCCAGAGCAGGCGGGGACCGAACCGCAGTTCGGCACCGCGCAGACGAATCACCGGCTGCTGCGGCGTCGTCGGGGCGACGAGTTCGGATTCCTTGACCATTGTCAGTGCTTGTGTCCTTCGAGTGCTGTGGAGATGTCGGTGATGTAGCCGCCCATCCAGTCGATGTAGTCCTCATCCGCGGGCATGGTCTCGGCCAGATCGATGATCGGGACCTCGGACTTCTCGGCCGTGGACTTCAGCTGCTCCGCTTGGGGACCGGCCGCCTGAGTATTGTATCCAAGCAGCACGGCCTCCCCGTCGGAGATCTGCTTCTCCGCCTCCCTGAGCACCATCGGCGGCACATCGTTGCCCTCTTCGACGGCGGCGAGGAAGTCATCGGAGGTGATGTTCTCAAGCCCCATATCGGCGAACAGCCACAGCGGCACGGGTTCGGTCGCGGCGACCTTCTCACCACCGTGGTCGTCCTTGACCGTCTCGATCTGCCCCTGGAGTTCGTCCAGCTCGGCCTTGTAGTCCTTCGCGTTGGACTGGAATTCGTCTTTGTGTTCGGGCAGGGACTCGCCGAGGTGGGTCGCGACCTCGTCGACGAGTTTCGTCATCGTCGGCACCGAGTACCACAGGTGCTCGTTGAAGTCTCCGTGGTCGTGGCTGTCATCATCGTGAGTGTGGCCGCCGGCATACGCTTCGTCGTCACCATGATGGTGCTCGTCGCCTTCGCCATGATCGTGGTCGTGGGGTTCGTTGCCGAGGTCGTCGGACCCGGGAAGACCGGAGATCGAGACCGTGTCGATGGTGTCGATTTCGGCCCCGGAGGCCTCGAGCATCGTGGTCATGAACGCGTCGTAGCCGCCGCCGTTCTCGACGACGAGGTCGGCCTTCGACAGTTTGAGGCGGTCCTGGGTGGTCGCTTCGTAGGAGTGCGGATCCTGATTCGGATCGTCGATGACCGCAGTCACCTCGGCGAAGTCACCGGCGACCTGGGAGACGATATCGGCGTAGACGTTCGTCGACGTCACCACCGAAAGCTCCCCGGATTCCGCGCCTGAGGCCCCGCTCCGGCACCCGCTGAGGACCAGAGCCGCCGATGCGGCGATGGCTCCGGTGGTGAGGACTGCTCGGGAAGGAGTCATGTCGGGCCTTTCAGGGCTTCGGGGTGCGTTCGACACCGTCGACGATACTCAGATCAACGGCCCGGCACTAATATAAATATTTATATATAGAAACGCTTTTATGCGTCACCGCGCGCTCCCCCCGTCGGGCGTACCCAGGCGCCCTCGTTCAAGGCGGCGCCCTCGTTCAAGGCCGCGCTCTTCGATCGAGGCGGCGCACCCTCGATCAAGGCCGCGCGCAAAAACGAAACGTTGCTCGGATCCACATGCGAGCGCGCCCTTGATCGACCGTGGTTGGCCGCCTCGTGAGACGACGAACCGCTCGGGAGAATCCTCCCGAGCGGTTCGTCACGGCATCACAGCCGATCACTGATGGCCGCAGCTGATGGGCCAGGTGCCGATCAGGCTGCCTGCGCCTCGAGCTTCGCGGCCAGCAGCGCGGCGATCTGGACCGTGTTCAGCGCTGCGCCCTTGCGCAGATTGTCGTTGGCGACGAAGAGGACGAGCCCCTTGCCTGCCGGTGCCGACTGGTCGGCGCGGATGCGGCCGACGAGGCTGGCGTTGGCCCCGGCGGCCTTGAGCGGGGTCGGGACCTCGTCGAGGACGACGCCGGGAGCCTCACCGAGCACCTCTGCTGCGCGCTCGGGGGTGATCTCGGAGTCGAATTCGGCGTGGATGCTCAGGCTGTGCCCGGTGAACACGGGCACCCGCACGCAGGTGCCGGCGACCGGGAGGTCGGGCAGATCGAGGATCTTCCGGCTCTCGTTGCGCAGCTTCTTCTCTTCATCGGTCTCGTTCTGACCGTCGTCGACGACGCCGCCGGCCATCGGCAGGACGTTGAACGCGATCGGTTCGACGTAGTTCTCCGGGGCCGGCAGCGACACGGCGGAACCGTCGCGGGTGAGCTTGCGGGCATCGGGGATTCCGGCCTCGAGCTGACCGGCGAGCTCTTCGACGCCGGCCAGTCCGGAACCGGACACCGCCTGATAGGTCGAGACGATGAGTCGGCGCAGTCCCGCCTCGGCGTGGAGGGCCTTGAGCACGGGCATGGCGGCCATGGTCGTGCAGTTCGGGTTCGCGATGATGCCCTTGGCCACTGCGTCGAGGGCCCCGGGGTTGACCTCGCTGACGACGAGCGGGACCTCCGGGTCCGAACGCCAGGCCGAGGAGTTGTCGACGACGGTGACGCCGGCGGCGGCGAACCGTTCGGCCTGGGCGCGGGAGGTCGCTCCGCCGGCGGAGAACAGGGCGATGTCCAGTCCGCTCGGATCGGCCTCGGCGGCGTCCTCGACGGTGATGGGCTGTCCCTTGAAATCGATGGTCTTCCCAGCCGAACGGGCCGAGGCGAACAGCCTCAGGGTGCCGATCTCGAACCCTGGGTCCTCGGCCAGGAGGTCGAGCATGACGCCTCCGACCTGGCCGGTTGCTCCGACTACTCCGATATTGACACTCATCGTCCGGTACCTCCGTACACCACTGCTTCGTTGTCTTCACTGTCGAGTCCGTAGGCGGCGTGGGCGGCCCGGACCGCGTCGTCGAGCAGGTCTGCTCGGGTGACGACGCTGATGCGGATCTCCGAGGTGGAGATCATGTCGATGTTGACCTGGGCGTCGCTCAGCGCTTCGAACAGCGTCGCGGTCACACCCGGGTGGGAGCGCATTCCGGCGCCGACGACCGAGAGCTTGCCGATCTGATCATCGTAGCGGACCTGGTCGAAGCCGATCTCGGTCTTCACCGCGTCGAGGGCCTCCAGCGCCTTGGCGCCATCGGCCATGGGCAGGGTGAACGAGATATCCGTCTTGCCCGGATCACGGGTGGAGATGTTCTGCACGATCATGTCGATATTGGCCTCTTGCTGGGCCAACGTGTTGAAGATCTCAGCAGCCTTGCCGGGGACATCGGGAACGCCGACGATCGTGACCTTGGCTTCCGAGCGGTCATGGGCGACGCCGGAAATGATTGCCTGTTCCATGGTGGACTCCGTTTCTGATTCCGCTGCTGCCGGGGTCGACTTTCCCCGACCCTGTCGGAAGGCTTCGGGGATGGGTGAATCGGTCACCCAGGTTCCTTGATTGCGAGAGAATGAGGACCGCACGTGCACGGGCACGTTGTAGCGGCGGGCGTACTCGACGCACCGGAGCATGAGGACCTTGGCGCCCGAGGCGGCCATCTCCATCATCTCCTCATAGCCGATCTCGTCGATCTTGCGTGCCGAGTCCACGATGCGCGGGTCGGCGGTGAAGACACCGTCGACGTCGGTGTAGATCTCACACACATCGGCGTCGAGGGACGCGGCGAGCGCCACGGCCGTGGTGTCGGAGCCGCCGCGACCGAGCGTGGTGATGTTCTTCGCGGTCTGGCTGACGCCTTGGAATCCCGCGACGATGGCAACGTATCCCTCGTCGAGGGACGAACGGATCCGACCGGGTGTGACATCGATGATGCGGGCCTTGCCGAACTGCTCATCGGTGATGACTCCGGCCTGTGAACCGGTGAATGATTGGGCTTCGAACCCGAGATTGGCGATCGCCATGGCCAGGACCGCCATCGAGATGCGTTCACCGGCAGTCAGCAGCATGTCGAGTTCGCGGGCGGGGGGCATGGGAGAAACCTGTTGGGCCAAGTCGATGAGATCATCGGTACTGTCACCCATGGCCGACACCACGACAACTACTTCGTGGCCGGCTTGACGGTACTCGACAATTCGTTTGGCCACCCGCTTGACCGATTCCGCATCGGCTACCGAGGACCCACCGAACTTCTGGACGACTATGCTCACTGCAGTATCTTCCTTATCGCTGATAAGTTCCGTGCCAGGTGATCGATTCCATGGTTCCAAACATGGAGGTCTCGTGCTGCATCGATCAGGATTTCAGCCGTGTCGGGCTCCCGGCACCTCGACCATTGTATGAGGTAGATCATCTCGGTTCACCTTCGCCCGCCATGTGGGCCGCTGTTCTGCCCGCCTCCACCGGCCGGGTCGAACCGGCACCTCAGGCGCGCTCGCGGGCGAGAAGCGGGCCCGTCCGCGCCCGCGCCTGACTTGTCTCCGATTCCGCTGACAGCCTGGTGGTCCGGTCGGTCCAGACAGTCCGGCAGTCGGGTCAGTCCTGATCGCGCGCTCGGTCCTGACGGGGTCGCACGGTGAAGAGGTCACCGGGCTGACAGTCGAGCACTCGGCACAGCGCGATGAGGGTGGAGTACCTGACGGCTCTGGCCCGGTTGTTCTTGAGCACCGAGAGATTGGCCAGGGAGACTCCGACGCGACGGGACAGCTCGGTCAGACTCATCTCCTGTCGCCTCAGCAGGGCGTCGAGGTGACAGACCACGCGGTGCGAATCGAACTCCTCCACCATCACACGAGCCCTTCGAGCTCTTCCTGGGCCGCCTGTCCCGAGCGGAAGCAGCGGCGCAGCAGCTCGGCTCCGCCGATGATTCCGAGAACGACGAATGCCTGCATCGTCGTGATGCCCGGCCCCACTGCCTTGACGATGCCGAGGTCGAACGCGACTTCATTGGTTCCGATGGTCATCGTCGCGAAGTAGAGGACGGCTCCGATGGCCACGATCCACTCGAGGACCCCCAGCGCCCTGATCGCTCGAGCCGAGAACGGCGTCCCCGCGGCTATGTCCCTGATGACCGGCACGATTGCGATCCCCGCCCCGAGGACGGTGAGAATGAGCACGATCTTCGCGATCCAGACCAGCGTGATGCCGGCGGCGCCGAGATCGGCCACCGGCACTGAGATCTGGGTGAGGCCCATGAGCGTCGCCGAGCTCTGAGGCAGGTCGAGCGTCGACACAGCCTCGGACTCGAAGTCCAAGGGCAGTCTGAGTCTGGAATCGACGAGGCCGGAGATCAGGTCGGCGGCCGAATAGACGACGTAGAAGCCGACAGCCAGCCCGACCCACAGTTCGTACCCGGTGCCGAAGGCCTTCGGCCTGACCGTCTCGACCGGCGAGGCCTCCCCCGCGCCGGGCTCAGCCCTGACGGCATCCTCGCGCCCGGATTCGTCCTCTCGGTCGGGACCTGCAGGTCCTCTTCTCTTCTGTGACATGGCTTCTCCACTCCTCCGGTGCGCCTCGGCACCCGGCCGCTGACGCTCGGCGACGATCATCGCTTACCGTTGATCGATATATCGATAAACGATATGTTTCACGATAATCGATATGGAGTCAATGGTTCGAGCGGGGAAGCTCGGTGTGCCCGAGGCGGTCTCAGTCGATCTCGCGGCGACCGGAGAATGCCCGGCCGAGGGTGACTTCGTCGGCGTATTCGAGGTCGCCTCCGACGGGCAGGCCCGAGGCCAGCCTGGTCACGGTCACGCCGAGCGATCCGAGCAGACGCACGAGGTAGGTGGCGGTGGCTTCGCCTTCGAGATTGGGGTCCGTGGCGATCACGGCCTCCTTGACCTCGCCGTTCTGCAGGCGGGTCATGAGCTCCTTGATGCGCAGATTGTCCGGGCCGACCCCGGCCATCGGGTCGATCGCGCCGCCGAGGACATGGTAGAGACCGCGGTATTCGCGGGTGCGCTCGATGGCCACGACGTCCTTGGGCTCCTCGACCACGCAGATCATCGATCGGTCGCGGCGCGGGTCCTGACAGACGGTGCATTCGGCCTCTTCGGACACATTGCCGCAGATGTCGCAGAACCGCACCCGCTGCTTGACGTCAGTGAGCGCCTGCGCGAGGGCGCTGACGTCCTGTTCATCGGTCTGCAGGATGTGGAAGGCGAGTCGCTGCGCCGACTTCGGCCCGATGCCGGGAAGCTTGCCGAACTCTTCGACAAGGTCCTGGAGGGCTCCTTCATAGACAGCGCTCATACTTCTCTTTCATCAATGATCTCACCGCCGAGGACCCGGGCGATCACGTCGACCCCGACCTGGGGGGCCTCGGAGACGTCGAGGTCCGTCTCCGGATCATACTCGTCCTCGTCCGATCCTGAGTTCTGCGGTTGGGCGTTCGCCTCGGGTGCTGTGGCGTTCGGCCCCGAACCGTTCGCGGTCTCCGCCGCCGGGCCGGATGCGAATCCGGACTCGCTGACCGGAGTGGTGTGGACTCCGTGTTTCTCGGCGAGCGCGGCGAAGCGGGACTTGAATGGCTTCGTCTCCCTCCCGTGGCTCGGCACCGGTGGTGCGGACTGGACGGGAGGCGTCGACCGGCCCGGTGAAGTCTGGGCCTCTGTCCCGAAGGGGTCCTGCCCGGGCTCGGAGCTGTCGAGATCGTCGTCGGGCGGGGGGACGACGACGGCACC
>Ga0209487_1001972_pt1 | contig 16958 bp, 15 predicted proteins | sample Poulit2012_FD_187524 | JGI IMG/M metagenome (GOLD analysis project Ga0209487, IMG submission 187524) | Agricultural soil microbial communities from Georgia to study Nitrogen management - Poultry litter 2012 (SPAdes) (version 2) | ecosystem: Environmental > Terrestrial > Soil > Agricultural land...
CCAGAATGATGGGGTTCAGCCTGAGATTGAGGATCAGGTTAAAGGTGACCAGGGGCATGTTGAACGCCAGGGCCAGGCAAAGCTTGAGAGTCCGGTTGAAAGTAATGAACAGAGCGAAGAAGAAGATCAGATTCAGCCGGGTATCGGTTTCACACGGTTTGACTATAGAAGGGAAGATTTGACATCACTGTTTCAGTCTGCAGCAGGAGTCCTGGAGAGTGCAGAGAGTCTGGACGGGGAGGAGCTGGTGAATCACTGGAGTCAGTCCATCTGGCTGGGTGTCCTCAGACGAGGCCCGCTGGGTACCGATTCACTGAACCGGGAGATTGAGCAGTACCTTTTAAAAAACCGGCTGATTCGTCCCGTGGAAGGGTGGTATCACGGCCGGCCGGTGATGGTGACCCGCAACGATTACAATCTCCGAGTTTTTAATGGTGATCTGGGAGTCTGCAGCTGGCGTGGAGAGTCCGGAATGTGGGTGCTGTTTCCAGACATGAAAGGGGGCGTTCGGGAGATACCTGTTCACCGTCTGCGTGATTTTGAACCAGCCTATCTGCTGACAGTTCACAAGAGCCAGGGATCGGAGTTCGACCGGGTCAATCTGCTGCTGCCACCCCACGATACGCCAGTTCTTACGAAGGAGCTGATCTATACCGCTCTTACCCGTGCCCGCCACCATTTTCATCTCCATGGCCGGATTGAGCTCTTTGAGGAGGCAATTAAAAGAAAAACCGACCGGTTTACCGGTCTTCGGTCCCGCCTGTTTCCGGACGGTTAAGAATCTTTCCGGTGAGCTATGACAGTGAGCTCATGACATGAGGAGTGAGAACCGGAGAGTCAGACGGTGGCGTCAGCACGGGCACAGCATCTTGTCTGCTCAGTAATCCTGGTAGTACACCTTTGGTGGTGTTTGTCGATTCAGTGAAAGCTCTCCTGGGGTGAGAGAGCCATGCTACAGCCTTTTCTGCCAAGGTGCAGCTCCAGAGAATATTTTCTCATTAGGTGGAACATTGATGGAGACTGGTAGTTAGAGGGGTAAGAACAGCAAGTCCTATTGCTGTTTATACCCCGAAAAGCCAACGTAGCAGAGAAGTCTGGTTGAGAGCCGGACTTCTTTATTTTCAGCAACTTTTTCTGCGATTCCCGATTTCAGAGATCCTCTTCTTCAGCTGTTCTGCCCCTTTTGACAACCTTATATCGCTATACCACAACCGTCTTCTCTCCAGGTGTTTAGTTAGCCATACTGATTACATCTTCCATCACTGATATCAACTACCGATATCATCTTCCATCACTGAGAACAGCTACCTCTTCAAGCCGACCCTCTTCAATTCTGATGGTGCGGTGTGGAAAACGGTGTACAGTGTCGTAATCATGGGTGACCATGAGGATGGACACTCCCCGGTTGTTGATCTGCTGAAGCAGCTCCATAATGGATCGCGACGCCTCCGGATCGAGGTTTCCGGTCGGTTCATCAGCAAGCATGATCCGCGGTTCGTTCGCCAGAGAGCGGGCAATGACAACTCTCTGCTGTTCACCGCCTGACAGATCTCCCGGCATGGCGCGTCTCTTGTGGCTCAGGCCCACCATTCCCAGGACTTCGGTCACGCGCTTCTTGATGAACCGGTTTTTCTTACCGGTCACCTCCAGTGCAAAGGCTACGTTTTCATATACATCCCGATCGGGAAGAAGCTGAAAGTCCTGGAAGACGATCCCCAGATGGCGTCTCAGAAGCGGCACCTTCTTGTCTGGCAGACGATCCACCTGAAAACCGGCAACGGTTACACTGCCTGTATCCGGCTGCAGATCTCTGTAGATGAGTTTAAGGAATGAGCTCTTCCCTGCACCGGTCCGGCCGATCAGGTAGCAGAACTCACCGACATCCAGAGAGAATGAGATATTGTTCAGCACCTTGTGATTGCCATAGGTTACCGTAACATTCTGGAGCTGGATCAGGCTATCGGCTGCCATTCGCTTACAATTGTGATTCGTGGACTGTTATCGGTTGCAGGAGTGAACTGAAACTCATCATACGCCTGGACGATACGGAATCCGGTCTTCCTGATCATCTGTTTCATTTCGGGGAATGTATAGATCTTCTGGCGATGCACTTCCGAAAACGTCTCCAGCACCTTCGAGTGGTCCGGTGTGAGTCTCTCGACGTTGAAGGCATTGGTGTGTATTCTGCTCTGCTCATCATACCTGCTCGTCCTTAAGAAGTGGTAGTGGTCGGGGCTGACCCCCTCCTCGTTATTCAGATGACCGGCTACCTGCAGCGAATGGGCAGGGGTGGTAAAGTCAAAGATGAACAGACCTCCCGGTCTCAAGACGCTGACCACCTGTTCATGGAGTTTCAGGATATCGCGCTCGTGATGAAGATAGTTGATGCTGTCAAATACGAGATAGACGATATCGAACCGCTCATTCAGATCTATATCGAGAAAATCCCGTCTCAGAAACCGGACAGGCAGATCCAGACCCTGACTCTTCTCCACCGCCTTGTCAATCATGGTTCCTGACAGATCAGTGCCGGTGATCCGGTAGTAGCCAAGTTCGGCCAGGGAGAGAGCAACTGAGCCTGTCCCGCAGGCAAGCTCGAGCAGATCTTCAGAGTCTGGTGCGTGAAGCTGTATCAGATCATCGATATAGTCTGCCCACGCTTCGTAGTCAACATCCTGCATCAAGGTATCATAGATATGGGCAAGGATACTGTAGATCGGCTTCTGCTGACGTTCCATTACTGACATATAGCCTTCATTCACTCTTCTGCTTCTGAACCTTCCGGAGTGCCAGCTCTGCGGCGAGATCGTAGGCCGAGAGGAAAGAGTCCTCCGAAGCCACCCCTTTTCCGGCAATATCGAACCCTGTTCCGTGATCTGGTGATGTTCTGATGATCGGCAAACCTGCTGTAAAATTGACTCCTGAACCGAATGACAGGGTCTTGAATGGGATCAGACCCTGGTCGTGGTACATCGCCAGGACCGCATCGAACTGCTGCCAGGATCGATTGCCAAAGAATCCGTCAGCAGGGAAGGGGCCCTCTGCCCGGATGTTCTTCTCTGAAGCACGCTCCAGCACTGGCTTCAGAATGGTCTGCTCCTCGTCTCCGAGCACACCGCCATCCCCTGCGTGAGGGTTCAGCCCCAACACAGCGATGACAGGTTCAGAAATAAGAAAAACGCTTTTGAGGCAACTGTCCAGCAGTTGCAGTTGCCGGATCAGCAACGACTCGGTAATCAGGGAAGAAACTCGTTTCAGAGGTTCATGGATCGTGGCCAGGGCCACCCGGAGCTGCCGGTTGACGAGAATCATCTGAACATGATCGGTGCCGGTTCTGGAGGCTAGAAATTCAGTGTGACCCGGAACTTCATGACCGGCCATCTGAATCGCCTCCTTGGAGATCGGAGCTGTGACCATAGCCTGAGCCTGCCCGTCCAGACAGAGATCCACGGCCCGCCCCACAGCTTTCATGGCAGCTTCACCGGCATCACCGGAGATGACTGATGGCTTGATGTCGATCGGACTATCCAGCGAACGCAGGATCTGAAGCGTCTCCTCCTCTTCACTACTCTGTAACTCCTCCATACCACGGATCTCCTTCAGAGGGACCGGGGCCACCAGTTGGCTGTTGTAGCGTTCAAACACTTCAATAGCTCCAGTCACCACTGGAGTGGTCTGAGTAAGATCGATCCTCTGGAACGCCTTCAGGATGACCTCAGGGCCGATCCCGTTATAATCCCCCATACTGATGGCTATGACTGGCTTCATAATAGGTAGAGTTCGATACTGCCTTGGCTGGTTTTAACTGCTGATGACGAAACTTGTTCAGTGAACTGCTCTATTCCGGAAGGTAAAAAGTTTTCAACTGGATCCCAGCGGATTCATCTCTGCTGAACCAGCCGGAAATCACCGAAACCGGTAGTCGCCTCAAAGACCAGAGTTCGGTTTCCATACTCCCAGATCTCCCGTGTCGGACCGTTGGGAGGATATTGTCGCTCCTTACGATCCGGTTCACCATAGATAATGTACGCCCTGCCTTGGTCAGACTCATAACCTGCCCGGTCAGGGGTAGTAAAATTTTCGTACGTGTAGTCAATCCGCGAGTAGTATTCGGTCATCAGCTCGTTGAACTCCGTGTTCGGTGTAGGGTCGCGCTCCTTCCAGAATTCGACAAATCGAGCTTCACGCTCCGAAGCGGAACCCCGTCTCATACTCCGCAGCTCCTGATCCTCGGTGATGAACCGTAACATGTCGATCGCCACGTCCAGATTGAGCAGGCTGACAGGCATATCGATCCAACGAGAATGGATCACTGTGGTTGCGAGAGGATCCTCACGGTCATCAGAAGTCAGAGTGACTTTGAACCGGGCATTGGGGAACTGACTGTTGGGTATATCGAGTATGAGCAGGGGAAAACCACTCTCCTGCAAGTTAAACTGCAGTTCAGGTGTGGAGTCTCCGACCGTTTCAAACCCGTCAGTAAAGATCAGGTCGTCACTGCTTAGGGTCGTCTCATAGATCGGGCTGCCCTCTGTATCGGAGTTTGACCCACTCCTGAGGCGTTCGACAGTGAGTTGAAAGGTCCCGTTCTCAGGCTGCTCGGGCAGAAGGATGAGAAGCTGATAGTCCTTTCCATAAAGTACGGACTCACCGTAGTTCAGAAGCTGCATCCGGTAGGAATCGCTCTCTTCGACTGCTCGTTCCAGCAGAACCATGGTACCTGTTTCATGGGAGGTAAAGTCCGGAACCTCAAAGCCACGCTCTCTGGACGACTCATCGAACGGTCGGCGGGACTGCGACTGTCGCGGACGGCCACTGGGCGTGTCACTGCGGTTCAACTCCAGTCTTAAGCGATACTGACCCGGCTCCAGTGTCGTCGCCATGGCCCCTTCAAGATGCTCCTCCCGCGATCTTGTCTGCTCATAGGATTCGGCCCAGACGGTGTCAGACCAGCTGTCGCGTGTGACGACCCGGTTATCTCTGAACACCTCCATGTTGAGCCGCGCTGTAGCCTGAAATTCCAGCTCTTCAGAGGGTCTCTCCTGAACCGATCGAACCCTGCGAAACGGCAGCAGGTCGTAATCCATCCTGAAGTACACCATGGACAGCGACTCCCCGCCACTGCCCGGCAGAACCAGCTGGCCCGTCCAGGCGTTGGGTTGATCTGCCTGCTGAACCAGAGTTTCATAGGTGATATTCCTCTGCGCTTCCACGTTCTGATGGCCGGACACCATCAGAACAGTAGCCAGAGCGGTGCAGATGACAAGGCGCTTGAAAACCGGGGAGTGACAGAGCATAAATAGCATCTTCGAAGTTGGTAGCGACATCGGATGGAATTGGATGGTTGATATCGATTTAACGAAATTGAAACGCATGGTGTTCAATATGTATTATCAGTTTTGGCATCCTTCGGAAAAGTTCAAGACTCTGCTACACCTGATCTGCTTTTTTATAGAACAAACGATCTGCGCATACAGATGGTGATGCCGATCTGTCTACAGCACCTGCATACAGGCTCCTTTAAATGTATTCAAACTAATCATGATATGGCTGAAAACGGGTTGAACGCTACAATGGATCGTCTTCGTCAGATCGAGAAGGAGATCCGGTCGGGAGGCGGGGTTCACAGAGTTGAACGGGAGCATAAGCGGGGGAAAATGACCGCCAGGGAGCGGATCTCATTTCTTCTGGATGACGCCGACTCCTTTCAGGAGCTGGGACTATGGGCCGGTTACGAGATGTATGAGGAGGAGGGAGGCTGTCCGTCCGGTGGTGTGATTACAGGTACCGGTAAAATTTGTGAACGGCTCTGTATGATTGTAGCCAATGATGCGACGGTCAAAGCAGGTGCCTGGTTCCCGATTACAACAAAGAAGCATCTCAGGGCCCAGGAGGTGGCGATGGAGAATCATCTGCCGATCATCTACCTGGTCGATTCAGCGGGAGTCTATCTCCCCATGCAGGATGAGATCTTTCCTGACCGGGATCATTTTGGAAGGGTCTTCCGGAACAATGCCATCATGAGTGCACGAGGCATACCCCAGATTGCGGCAGTCATGGGGAGCTGTGTTGCCGGAGGGGCTTATCTGCCTGTAATGAGTGACGAGTCGTTGATCGTTGAGGGGACAGGCACTCTGTTTCTGGCCGGTAGCTACCTGGTACGTGTTGCCATCGGTGAGGAGGTTGACAACGACACGCTCGGCGGTGCGGACACTCATAGTGGTATCAGTGGTGTGACGGACTACAAGGTCAAGGATGATACGGAGTGTCTGGAGACGATACGCCGTATTCTCGATAATCTGGGAGAACGGAGGTCGGCCGGGTTCAGACGAAAAAAACCTCTCAAGCCTGAAAGGAGCAGCGACGAGATGTTGAAGGTCCTGCCTGACGACAGAAACAGGCCTTACGATACCTATGCTCTTCTGGAGGGCATCCTGGATCGAAACAGCTTTACAGAGTACAAGCGGGAGTATGGCAAGACGATGATCACCGGTTATGCGCGGATAGACGGCTGGAGCGTCGGAATCGTCGCCAATCAACGGAACGTGGTGCGCAGTGCAGCAGGTGAGATGCAGATCGGTGGTGTGATCTACTCCGACAGCGCCGACAAGGCAGCCCGTTTTATCATGAACTGTAATCAGAAAAAGATCCCTCTGGTATTTTTTCAGGATGTGACCGGTTTCATGATCGGCAAACGCAGCGAACATGGAGGGATCATCAAGGATGGCGCAAAGATGGTCAATGCAGTGGCCAATTCGACGGTACCCAAAATCACGATTGTGATCGGCAACAGCTATGGTGCAGGAAATTATGCAATGTGCGGGAGAGCATTTGATCCTCGTTTTATCTACGCCTGGCCAACGGCAAGTATTGCCGTGATGGGGAGTGAGCAGGCTGCCGGGGTGCTCTCTGCGCTTCAGCTCTCAGCGCTCGAAAAACAGGGGGAGAAGCCGGATCCGGAGAGACAGAGTGAGATGCTGGAGGAGATCCGCTGCCGCTATAAAAAACAGACCGATGTGACCTATGCAGCGGCCCGGTTGTGGGTGGATCGGATCATCAGACCCGATGAAACCCGTAAAGTGATCTCACATTCAATAGAGGTGGCAGATCACAATCCGGACATACCGGAATTCAAGACCGGTTTGCTGCAGGTGTAGAGTAGTGCCGGTTTTAACCTCCGGTCAATCTCCAGTGGAGCTTTCATCGGCCGAGGTGATCTCCTGTCGAAGCTCTCTGAGACTTTCATGGTCCGGATCAACTGAGAGACCCTTCTCTATCCACTCTCTTGCATCTGCATGAGCCCCGACCTGAACCAGAATCCAGGAGATGTTGAAATAGGCATCGACAAACGTCTCATCCAGCTCCAGTGCCTTCTGATAGTGGGAAACGGCCTCGATGTGCTGGTTCTGTCGCAGCTGGAAGTTCCCCAGATTGAAGTGCGACAGCGGGTTGTCGGGATCGAGCTGAACCAGATAGTTGAAGATCTCCAGCGACCGCTCGGGCTGACCTGTCTGTTCCCAGGCGTCAGCCAGATTGGTCAGTGAGGGTATATGGTCCGCCTTGAGAGTGATAGCCTGCATGTAGTGATGGATGGCCTCCTCATGTTGATGAAGCTCCATCAGACTGTTGGCGATATTGTAGTGGCAGACCGGATTCTTGCTGTCGATCTCAAGAGATCTCTGGAAACTTGACACGGCGTCACTGTAGGCGCCCGTCAGATGGTGGCCAATACCGTGCTCCATCCACAGCTGAGGATCTCTGCTGTTGGCTTGAAGCTCCTTCTCGATCTCCTTGAGGTGTTGTGTTACCGAATCCATGGACTAGGATTTTCTAGGCTCATATCCCTGTTTTTCAAGCTCTCTGGCAGTCTGCTCCAGATGAGAACCCTGTAAAATAATGCTTTTTCCATCAACATGACCGCCGGTTCCGCACCGGCTCTTCAGGGTCGAGGCGAGATCCTCGATCACCTGTGGGTTGTGCTTGATCTCGGAAATTATGGTAATGGGTTTTCCGGTCCGTGGATTACGGCCCTCTTTCAATTTAACTTTCATAGTGTCTGTTCTGAAATTCACGAGAACGCTATAGCTATAATAGTAAGGGTAAAAGAGCCTGAAGACCAGAAAAAATTGTAGGTGCGCGATCAGAGAAGTGCTCGATCTGGAGAGCAAGTGAACCGGAATTTACAGTGCCAGAAAGAGAAGTGCGGCGGCAACTGCTCCCAGAATGGGTCCAACTACCGGCACCCAGGCATAGGGCAAGTCACTGTCACGCTTTCCACGAATCGGAAGGAGAGCGTGCATGATTCTGGGACCGAGATCTCTGGCCGGGTTGATCGCATACCCGGTGGGTCCTCCAAGTGCAATTCCGATGCCGAGAACAAGCAACCCAACAGGCAGGGCTGCCAGTGCTCCCAGGCCAAATCCAACCTCTTCACCGTCAATCATCACAATTTCCAGTAACTGTCCATCTGAACCGATAAAACCCGGGCTGATGATGTAGAAGACACCCAGCAGCAGAATAAAAGTCCCGATAGCTTCAGTAAGCAGATTGTTGGGGTAGTTTCTGATGGCTGGCATGGTGCTGTGGACGGAGAGCAGAATATCTGGATCTGATGTGCTGTTGAAGTGATCCCGATATGCCAGCCAAACCAGAAAAGAGCCCGCTGCTGCCCCGATCATCTGTGCTACTATATAAGTGGGAACAAGTGACCATTCGAACAGCCCAGCTGTGGCGAGGCCAATAGTGACAGCCGGATTGATATGGGCACCGCTGAACTCACTGACACAGAAGACAGCAATAAATACCGCCATTCCCCATCCCATCGTGATAGTGATCCACCCGGAATTATGGCCTTTGGTCTGATTTAGAATGACATTGGCTACCGTTCCGTTACCCAGTACAATCAGAATAGCGGTGCCGATCAGCTCACCAATAAATGGAGTCATTTTCTGTTCGTGTAGATTTAATGATATTCAACTTTGTTGAACCGTGACTGTGCACGGGTGATTAACGTGCAGCACGATCCGCACTGTCATCATGTATGAATTCCCGGGCCGATTGCCGCCGCACATCTATAGTCGCACATCTATAGCCGCATATCTATATAGGATCTCTTATATCGGATCTCTGTCTGCCGGAGTGCTCGCAACTGGCGCATCCCTCTGCTGCCCAACAGGCATAGCGGCCGTTCGTTGTTCAGCCTATAGTAAGAAATACATTTTAAAATGGCGAAGTGTGTCTGAGTGAATAACTCTCCTGTTAAGTCAAAGTCGCACTCCATGGTGCTTCCCGGGCGGGAATCCGTAATGAGTTTAAATTAAAAAATAGGTATACTTGTCCCGACTGGAGACCGGGAGCATCTTCCTGGAAGCGAGACGCTTAGCTGTCTGTCTGGAAATTTGCAGACGGATGGCTTCCTATACATTTAAAGCCTGCTTATAAAGCCGTCAGTTAACCGGCTATCCAGACTCCATAGTTTGACTAAGTGATAAACATTCAGCCATAAATACCCATGGATCGCAAGCAGATCGTAGAGATTATCGAGGAGCGTAAACTGGTCGCCGTTGTGCGGCTCGACAGTACAGAGGATGTACTCCCGGTGGCAGAGGCTCTATTCAAAGGGGGGATCTCCCTAATTGAGCTGACCATGACCATTCCCGGCGTACTGGACAGCATTGAACCACTACGGAAAGAGATGGGGCAGGATATCCTGGTGGGGCTCGGCTCGGTTCTGAGTGCGGATATGACCCGGGAAGTGGTTCAGGCAGGTGCACAATTTGTAGTCAGCCCGATTATGAAACCGGAGATCATCAAGGCTGCCCATCAAGGTGATGTGCCGGCAGCTATCGGTGCATACTCTCCCACTGAGATTCAGATTGCCTGGGAAGAGGGAGCCGACTTTGTCAAGGTGTTTCCGGCAAGTCAACTGGGCCCCTCCTATATCAAAGCTGTCCGTGCCCCTCTGCCTCACCTGAAACTGATGCCTACCGGTGGAGTCAGCAGTGACAATGTCCATGATTGGCTGGCAGCCGGAACATTTGGTCTCGGTGTCGGTGGCGCTCTGGTGGACCAGAAAGCGATCCGTGAGAAGAATTTCGAAAAGTTGACAGAGAGCGCCCGAATTCTCTCAGATAAAGTGAAATCATTCAAAAAATGACCTGGTGACTATGAGTAATAAAAAAGTGGTAACATTTGGTGAAATCATGCTGCGTCTGTCGACGCCTGGCCACTCCCGATTCGTTCAGGCTGACAGCTTCGACGTCAATTATGGAGGTGGTGAAGCCAATGTTGCTGTCGCACTGTCCGGATATGGTCAGGATAGCTACTTTGTCACACGTCTTCCCGAACATGAGATCGGACAGGCTGCACTGAATGCTGTCCGCCAGTATGGTGTGAATACCAACCATATTCTGAGAGGTGGTGACAAGCTAGGAATCTATTATCTGGAGACCGGAGCGAGTCAGCGTGCTTCCAAAGTGATCTATGACAGACAGGGGACGTCAGTCCAGGAGATGACTCCGGATATGCTGGATTGGGACGCTGTTTTTGAAGGAGCAGAGTGGTTTCACTGGACCGGAATCACACCGGCACTTGGAAAAAATCTCCAGGAGTCACTGAAGAAGGCTTGTGAAGCAGCAGCCCGGGCTGGCGTGACCATCAGCTGTGACCTCAACTACCGTGCTAAACTGTGGACCGAGGCGGAGGCACAAGAGGTGATGAGGCCTCTGATGGAGTATGTTGATGTCTGCGTTGCCAATGAAGAGGATGCTCAGAAGAGCCTCGGGTTTACCCATAAAGGTGGGACCAACGTGGAGACCGGCGAACTTAATGAAGAGAGCTACAAGAGCCTGGCAAAGGCGCTCAAGAAGGAGTTTGGATTCAAAACAGCAGCAATCACTCTGAGAGAGAGCTTTTCGGCCAGCCGGAACGGGTGGAGTGCCATCCTCCATGATGACAAGGACTGTGCGGAGCCGGTTCGCTCAACACGTTATGAAATTCAGCTGGTAGACCGGGTCGGAGGGGGTGACTCGTTCTCATCCGGGCTTATCTACGGGTTGATGGAGCTGAATAATACACGGGAAGCACTGGAGTTTGCTGTTGCTGCGTCTTGCCTGAAGCAGACCATCCCGGGTGATTTCAACCTGGTACGCAAGGAGGAGGTCTTCAAGCTTATCGAAAGCGGTGGCGGAGGCCGGGTAGAGCGGTAAACTCCATTTCAGTTACAGACCGGGTCGTTCAAAATCATTCTGAGTACAGGGTAAACTGCCTGATACAGACCCGGTCTGTGATTCACCTCATCACAGTCTGACATATAGATAGTTACTACTAGATACTCGCTTCCACTCTTTGTGGAGCTGGTGTCAGGAACTGAGAAATAGGGGGGTCTCGGTCTGAGTGATGAGCTGGTGCGTAGTCGACCCGAAGGTGACACGCCGAATGGCTGATACAGAGTGAGCTCCAAGGACGATCAAATCGGCATCTGTCTTTTCTTGATGAGCCAGAATTGCATCACCGGGACTGTTGCTGTGCAGGATATTTTTACTTATCTGACTAAAGCCGTGCGCAACCAGATAGTTTTCTGCAAGTTCAAGGGTTGTCCGGGCCATTGACAACGCCTCTTCACTCTCTTTTCCCAGAACCTGAATAAGTTCCACATTCAGAGTCCTCCCAAATGGCTGCAGTTGAACGAAACTCTTCAGTGACCGTGCCGCCGGCGCACTTCCGTCAAAAGCGATCAGAACTCGATCGATCTCTTTATAGGGACCGGTGATCACCAGGGTGGGGGAGACTCCGTCCTTGACCACTTTGGCCAGGGTTTTGGTCTCTCTGTCAGGTTCATTATAGAAGAAGCGGGAATCTCGTCCCGCTACAAGAAGGTCGTGGTACTTCATTCCGTCAATGATACGGTCAAACGAAGCCCCCTCCCGTTTGATCGCGGTATACTTCACACCGGCAGTCTCTGCCGAGGTTTTGAACTCATCGAGCAGTTTGGCAGCCACTTTTCTCGTCTCTTCGCTCAGCTCCTCCCATAAGCCCCGGGCATAGTGAGTGTTCTCCATCCCACCTGCGTAACTTGTCGGGTAGATATTGCTGACATCCACAACGGCGAGGCCAGTCAGTGATGCATCCACATCACGGGCGAGCTTGATGGCGTACTGTGTAGCAATGGGTGTGTCTACATCCGGATCCAGGGCGACCAGTATTCGTTTAATCATAGCGATAACAGAGTGTAGTGAAGAGATTCAGTTCAGGAGCACTTTAAAAAATCAGATATGTCCTCTTCATTTACAAGTGCCCATTTACCATCTTTTTACGGCAGTCAATTTATCTGTCCAGAATGTATCGAAGATGCTTTTCATATGGTAATTACCACTCTCTTATCTCTGAAAATCGTTGAAATTCAGCCGCTTTTCCGCTTGAATTCACCGCTCTTTTAAAAAACTAAAGCGATTTTTCATTACTGTCTCGATTTTACTATAATCAGCAAGTTCACTACCTCATTAGGCACTGTGTGTCAAGGCACTATCATAATTAACTGATTAGGTTCTGTACATGGATAAAAAAGCGAAGGAATACTGGAAGAGAAATCTGCGTCTGCTGACAGTTTTGCTGGCCGTCTGGTTTCTCGTCTCATTCGGTTTCGGGATCCTGCTGGTTGATCAGCTGAATGCTATTCGGGTGGGTGGTTTCCAGCTCGGTTTCTGGTTTGCACAGCAGGGGTCGCAGTATATTTTCGTAGTTCTGATTTTTATCTACGTCTACAAGATGAACAAACTGGACAAAGAGTTCGGATTTGATGAAGTCTGAACCCGTTGTACCTCTGCGGTCAGTTCTTGCCTCTGTCATTGAAAGCATCTTCTCTACAGGCTGTTTGCCTGCTGTTCCATATTCAAGTCACTTTTCAGGCTCTGAAGCCTGCCCCATTTACAATCATTCAGCCAACTAATCATCACTGATGGACATTCAAACCTGGACATTTATAATTGTCGGAATCACCTTCTTCATCTACATCGGGATCGCCCTGTGGGCAAAAGTGGGTACGACCAGTGATTTCTATATTGCGGGAAATACGGTTCATCCACTGGCTAACGGTCTGGCCACTGCCGCAGACTGGATGTCTGCAGCTTCATTTATCTCAATGGCAGGTATTATCGCTTTTATGGGGTATGATGGTTCAGTCTATCTGATGGGTTGGACGGGAGGGTATGTTCTGCTTGCTCTTCTGCTGGCTCCCTACCTGAGAAAGTTCGGTAAATTCACAGTTCCGGATTTTGTGGGGGATCGTTACTACTCGGATGCTGCCCGGATTGTCGCCATCGTCTGTGCCGTTTTCATCTCGTTCACCTATGTTGCCGGGCAGATGCGGGGCGTCGGAATTGTATTCTCCCGATTTCTGGATGTGGACATTACACAGGGGGTGATCATCGGGATGATCATTGTCTTCTTCTACGCAGTTCTTGGTGGAATGAAAGGGATCACCTATACACAGGTGGCCCAGTACTGTGTACTGATTATCGCCTATCTGATCCCGGTGATCTTTGTCTCGATCATGATGACGGGTAATCCGGTTCCGCAACTTGGGTTTGGTGGTACACTGGCCGATGATTCCGGTGTCTACCTCCTTGACCGGCTGGATGGGTTGATGAGAGATCTGGGGTTCAGTGCCTACACGGATGGCACCAAACCGCGTATTGATATTTTCTTCATCACAGCTGCACTGATGGTGGGAACAGCCGGTCTTCCACATGTGATTATCAGGTTTTTTACTGTTCCCAAGGTCCGGGATGCACGCATCTCTGCAGGGTATGCATGCATATTTATTGTCCTCCTCTACAGTACAGCACCTGCAGTGGCTGTTTTTGTGAAGACCAACCTGATCACCAGCATCAATGAAGTTGAATATTCTCAGGCACCCTCTTGGTTCCATAACTGGGAGGAGACCGGACTGCTGGAGTTCAATGACAGTAACAATGATGGTTTGATTCAGTATCACGCCGATCCGGGGATTAATGAGCTCAATATCGATCCAGATATCATGGTACTGGCCAGCCCGGAGATCGCACAGTTGCCGAATTGGGTAGTTGGTCTGGTAGCCGCTGGTGGTCTTGCCGCCGCTCTTTCCACAGCCGCCGGTCTGTTGCTGGTTCTGTCGACAGCGATCGCGCACGATCTGCTCAAGCGGACCTATATACCGACACTGACCGATAAACAGGAGTTGCGCATTGCGAGATCGACCATTCTGATCACCGTCATCATCGCCGGATATTTTGGAATTCATCCGCCCGGTTTTGTGGCGCAGACCGTCGCTTTTGCATTTGGAATGGCTGCCTCTTCATTCTTCCCGATCATCATCATGGGCATCTTCTACAAACGGATGAACAAAGAAGGTGCTATAGCAGGTATGCTGACTGGAATGGCTTTCACAGCCAGTTATATCGTCTATTTTTCATTCATCAATCCGGAGCTCAACAATGCAGATTACTGGCTGTTCGGCATCTCGCCAGAAGGAATCGGGACTGTCGGAATGATTCTCAATTTCATTGTAGCCTTCGGCGTCTCAAGGATCACCAAAGCTCCGCCTGTCGAGATCCAGGAGCTTGTGGAGAACATCCGGGTACCACGCCAGCTGGTCGATGAGAGTGAGAGCGAGAGTGATGAGATCCAGAGCGATGCGAGGGTGTAAGCGAGAGTGATGAGATCCAGAGCGATGCGAGGGTGTAAGGGTACTATACGAAGGGAAAAGAGGTCAATATCGTTAAAACATAAAGGCCTCTGAAACCGATGATCCAGATCCGGACTGCTCATCTCTCATCTGCAGCTGGATCTGATTTATTCTCTTGAGCCAACGCGTTGACAGGCAACAGTTTTAGTAAATTAATTTTTACAACATGGGCAATAATTTGTATTTAAAGATCGGAGGTCAGGACAAAAGTATCCCCAAATTCGGTGAATAATGCACTCAGATCAACAGATGGGAGAACAAAATCAGATCGACAGGATCCGTAGTGGAGATATCCAGGCATTCGAGAATCTGTTTTATACCTATTACTATCCTCTCTGCAGCTACTCCTATAAAATCACAGGGTGCAGTGAAGCTGCAAGAGATGCGGTTCAGGAAGTCTTTATGAAAATCTGGAATACCAGGACCGGCTGGTATATAAAACTTTCAGTAAAAGCCTATCTGTTCAGAGCTGTCAGAAATCAGTCACTGAAGCTTAAGGAGAGTCAGCAGGCACATCAGCAATTGAAAAACTCAGAAATGGAGATTATGTATTTCCAGGAGTTGGAAAATTTGCTGACCGAGAAAAAATTGAGCCTGCATTCATCCCGTCTGACAGCTGAAATCTGGAACATTGCTGAAAAAATGCCCGAGAAGCGCAGACAGACTTTTGAATTACACAGAAAGCATGGGTTGAGTTATAGTGAAATTGCCGATGTCATGAATATTTCCCGAAAGACGGTGGAGAATCACCTGGCAAGAGCCTTGCAAGAGATTCGTGAGAAACTTGACTGCTTGGCGGAGTTCCGTATCAAAGAGTAAGCCTGACTACTATTTTTACGGTACTGATTTAATAAGAGTGGTTAGATTGTGTGAGAAGTGGACCTCTAAATTCAGACAGAAGGGAGTCTGGTCCAGAGGGAGCCTGGATCTTTAATACTTGAGAAAGTCCGGGTATGGTTGACCTTGGACAAGAAGGGGAGTCAGTCCAGAGAAGTTTTTCTTAAAAAATTCAGATGTAACTGGGGGTTCACATGGATTGGCAGGTCCTATCTATAGTATTTCAATGAATTAAACCTGCTTTGAACACAGATACTCTGCTTCGCTATCTCTCAGAAGAGTGTAGCGAACGTGAAGAAACCGAAGTCTTGCATTGGCTGGAAGCCGATCCGGTGAACAGGAGAGAGTTTGAAGAACTCAAACAACTCTGGTCAGCCAGTGAAGAGCCATCTGCTACAGATCAGAAGCTTTTTGACGTAGAGCTGGACTGGTTTCGTCTCAAGGATCGGATTGAAAAAGACTCTGCCGGAATTGAGAGGCAAGATCAGTTTGGAGTACGAAGGCAATCAGGCACTTCAGCAGTAAATAGGGCAAGAAGCGCCCATCAACGCTTCACCCCGCTCTACAGGGTGGCGGCCATACTGGTGCTGGCATCACTGGCAGGTTTTTATTTGGTAATGAATTTTTTGACTCCACCTCAAGAAGAGAGTGCCGGGTTGGTTATGCGTGAAGTCACCACAGAGTTCGGCCAGAAAAGCAATATCATACTGTCCGACGGCACCTATCTGATCATCAATTCGGGAAGTCGACTGCTTCTGCCTGAAAATTTTAAGGGCAGCTCCAGAGAGGTTCACCTGCTTGAAAGGGAGGCCTATTTTGAAGTTGTCAGAGATGATCATAGACCTTTTCGTATTCACAGTGGGGATACAGTTGTACAGGTGCTGGGAACTTCGTTCTCTGTGCGTTCATATCCGGAAGATGAGCAGACCAGAGTCATTGTAGATAACGGAAAAGTGCTTTTTGGAACCGGATCAGAATGGATTGACGGAGTGCAACTTACGGAGAAGGAGATGGGAATCTACCGGTCGGAAACGAAAGAGCTCTCCAAGACAGAGATAGATGATAAAGATCTCTTTCTGGGATGGACCCAAGGGTATCTGAAGTTTCATGAAACACCGCTTAAGCAGGTTCTGCAAGAGCTGGAGCGGCGATACAATGTTCAGCTCGAAGCGAACAGCGAGGACATTCAGAATCTGCTTCTGACAGCTACTCTGAAAGGACGGGAGTTTCATAATGTGCTGGATGTCATTACAACCGCTCTTGATATACGATACTACAGTGACGGAAGTGGAAAATTTGTGTTTTTGCTTAATGACAGAGAGAAGTCTCACCATAATCAATAATCGCATCATTTCCCTCAGGAGGAAAGATGATTAGAACAGTTACTGATCGGATAATC
>Ga0209487_1001973_pt1 | contig 16955 bp, 14 predicted proteins | sample Poulit2012_FD_187524 | JGI IMG/M metagenome (GOLD analysis project Ga0209487, IMG submission 187524) | Agricultural soil microbial communities from Georgia to study Nitrogen management - Poultry litter 2012 (SPAdes) (version 2) | ecosystem: Environmental > Terrestrial > Soil > Agricultural land...
GCACGGCGTCAAATGGCTGTTGGAATGCACGCATAATCTGTGCCGAGGGTGGTAAAACTTCGTGGCCCTGGGCGCGTTCTTGCTCGAGTTGGCACCAGATTTGTCCTAGTTGGGCGCGATGGGGCTCAAGCACCGCCGCCCAGGAGGGATGTAGAAGTTCGAGGGGGTTGGTCGGCAAGTCGGAGTCGGGCACGGGAGTCCTCGGTGCTGTGCTGGCCGGTAGAAACGGCGAATGACAAGGGTGTAATTTAGAGCGTAGTATGAGTGTTGGAATTTTTTCTTGGGCGAAGGAGGATCATGGCGGCCACCGCCTCAAACGCTACTGCAACGGCTGATCTGTCCGAGCGGGATGCCCAGATTCTAGATTTCGAGCGCCAGTGGTGGCGCTACGCCGGCGCAAAAGATGACGCCATCAGTGAACTTTTTGGTTTAACCGCCACGCGGTACTACCAGATCTTAAATTCGCTGCTGGATAATCCGGCGGCTTTGGCGCATGACCCGATGCTCGTTAAGCGGTTGCGCCGCATGCGTGATCAGCGCCAGCGGGCGCGCTCCGCACGCCGGCTGCACACGCGTTCCTAAGCGATCTGCACACGCGTTCTTAAGCGATACCGCCAATTGGGTATGGGAGTAACGCGATCGGGAATCTAGGCACTAGCCTGTAACCCGTGAGTGCACGCAAGGACTACCCCTACCCCGAGGATGAATTCGACGTCGCCGCCTCTGCCGGCGGCCCCGAAGGCGTTCATCGAGCGCAGCGTTCCACGGCCCGCAAAGTTATGCCGTGGATCGTGGTGCTTTTAATTGTGCCGCTCATCTCCTTCGGAATGGTCTTTTGGCTCTCGCAAAACGACACGGACGTCTCCGATGCCCTGTTCGGCGATGACGAACCTAGCCCCACCGCACCAGCAGATGATGAATCGCCCGATGATGGCGCGGATGAGGCCGGCGGCGATGAAGACCGCGCGGACGAAGACGGTGCCGCTGATGATGGCGCGGACGAAGACGGTGCCGCTGAAGACGGCGGGGCCGAAGATGGTGCCGATGAAGACGGCGCGGATCAGGACGGCGAAGAGGAAGAGGCTTTGCCCGTAAATCGTGAAGTCACCGTAGATGTGCTTAATGCCACCCAGATTTCTGGCCTGGCGGCCATTGCGTCCGAGCGACTCGAGGCGGACGGGTTTTCTGCAGTAACCGCCGGAAATTTCCAAGGCGGGGGAACGCGGGCCAACTCGGCGGTTAAGTACACCGACCCGGACTTAGAATCCACTGCCGAGCAGATCGCCAGTGTCTTGGGTATTAGCGACATTGTGGAAGACCCTGCGCCGGGAGACGGCATCATTGTAGAACTTTGGCGCGGGCTGGAGTAAACGGCGGCGGTTAGAGGGGGCCTCGCTTGCACTCTCGGTGTGAGAGTGCTAAAAAATACTTAGCACTCTCGGCATGAGAGTGATAATCACAACGCTGGTTGGCGAGGTATTTCGAATAGGAGCGAGAAAGGAACGCTCCTATTTGAGTGCCGTCCGTCGCGGGCGCCACTGGCAAAACCCAAATCTGTACGAGCGGGAGGACCGCACGCATGGCCAAGATGATTGCCTTCGCAGAGGAGGCTCGGCGTGGACTCGAGCGCGGCTTAAATAGCCTCGCCGACGCCGTAAAGGTCACGTTGGGACCCAAGGGTCGCAACGTGGTTCTAGACAAGAAGTGGGGCGCTCCCACCATCACGAACGATGGTGTGTCAATCGCCCGTGAAATCGAACTCGAAGACCCGTACGAAAAGATCGGTGCCGAGCTCGTTAAGGAAGTTGCCAAGAAGACCGACGATGTTGCCGGTGACGGCACCACGACCGCGACCGTTTTGGCTCAGGCCATGGTGCGCGAGGGTCTGCGCAACGTTGCCGCTGGCGCCAACCCGGTTGCCCTGAAGCGCGGTATCGATGCTGCTGTTGACGCAGTAGCCTCCGAACTGCTGAACTCCGCCACGGAAATTGAAACCAAGGAGCAGATCGCTGCTACCGCCGGTATTTCCGCCGCTGACCCGCACATCGGTGAACTGATTGCCGAAGCGATGGACAAGGTCGGCAAAGAAGGCGTAATCACGGTCGAGGAGTCCAACGCCCTGGGCTTAGAACTCGAACTGACTGAGGGAATGCGCTTCGATAAGGGCTACCTCTCGGCGTACTTCGTCACTGACGCAGAGCGCCAGGAAGCGGTTCTGGAAGACGCCTATGTCCTGCTGGTTGAGGGCAAGATCTCCAACGTGAAGGACCTCGTGCCCCTCCTTGAGAAGGTCATGCAGTCCTCCAGCCCGCTGTTCATCATTTCGGAAGACGTCGAGGGCGAGGCCCTGGCAACGCTGGTTGTGAACAAGATCCGGGGCACGTTTAAGTCCGTTGCCGTTAAGGCCCCCGGATTTGGTGACCGCCGCAAGGCCATGCTGCAGGACATTGCGATCCTCACCGGTGGCCAGGTCATCTCCGAAGACGTTGGTCTCAAGCTCGAAAACGCTGACATCTCGCTGCTGGGTAAGGCCCGCAAGGTTGTTGTCACGAAGGACGAGACGACCATTGTCGAGGGCGCGGGCGACGCTGAGCAGATCGCTGGCCGCGTCAACCAGATCCGCACCGAGATCGACAACTCCGATTCCGATTACGACCGCGAGAAGCTCCAGGAACGCCTGGCCAAGCTCGCCGGTGGTGTTGCCGTCATTCGCGCCGGCGCCGCGACCGAGGTCGAACTCAAGGAACGCAAGCACCGCATCGAAGATGCCGTGCGCAACGCCAAGGCCGCTGTTGAAGAGGGCATTGTCGCAGGTGGCGGCGTGTCTTTGATGCAGGCCGGTGACAAGGCATTTGCGGCCCTGACCCTGGAAGACGACGAGGCCACCGGTGCCAACATCGTCAAGGTTGCCATCGAGTCGCCGTTGAAGCAGATTGCTATCAACGCTGGCTACGAAGGCGGCGTCGTTGCCGAGCACGTCCGCGGTCTCGAAGCTGGTCACGGCCTCAACGCCGCAACCGGCGACTACGAAGACCTGCTGGCTGCCGGCGTTGCCGATCCGGTTAAGGTCACCCGTTCCGCGCTGCAGAACGCGGCGTCCATCGCTGGTCTGTTCTTGACCACCGAGGCCGTCGTAGCTGACAAGCCGGAGCCCGAAGGTGGCGCCGCCGATGGTGGCGCACCCGACATGGGTGGCATGGGCGGCATGGGCTTCTAATTTCGAATTAGCAGCCTTAAAGCTGACAAAAATGGGCCCGAACCTCATGGTTCGGGCCCATTTTTAATGCGCCAGCGCCTTGGCGTGGCGGTGGGTCTGCGCGTTGGCACTTTGGCGTGGCGGTGGGTCTGCTCCGCGACGTTTAGTTGTGGCTTTAGGGCCGTCAGGCGCTCCTGAACTCACACGCTAATGCGCTGTGAACGCGCTTTAACTTCAGCCTGCAAACATGCGCATCGCCGCTTCTTCCGCCTGCACGTATTGCGCTGCGGTGGTGCCCAGCGCCTGTCGAATGGATAGCAGTGATTCTTCCACCTGAGCCTGCGTCCCGCGCCACTGATTTGCAACTTCTTGGAAGGAGGCCGAAGCGGAACCAGTCCAGGTGCTCTGCAACTGGTTTAGGTGGCTCATCATCCCCTCGACCTCTTGCGAAATAAGGTCAGCACTTGCCGTAACGCGATTTGCCGCTCGTTCGACTTCGCCGGCATCTACTTGGAACTTCACTGGAATCCTTCCGATGGGTTGTTGACCAACTTCGGAAATATCTTGCCTATACGCAGTCAGCCGCCGCATAGACCGTGATTAAAACTGTCGATTCGCCAGCACGTCTTCAGCGTGTGGATCAAAGCCGATGCCCCGCCTCACTGCGCCAGCGGCAACTGCACTTGAACCGTTAAGCCACCTGTTTTCCGCGGCACAGCGCGAACATTTCCGCCGTGAGCGCCCACAATCGCTGCAACAATGGCAAGCCCCAATCCGGCGCCACCAGCATCGCGAGACCGTCCTGGGTCAACCCGTCGGAAGCGGTCAAAAATCTGATCCATTTCAGCTTCTGGAATCCCCGGGCCAGTATCGCGAACCTCGAGTAGCGCGGTGTGGGAATCTCGTAGTCCGAGCACGAATTCAACAGGCGACCCAGCGGGCGTGTGTTGTACGACGTTTCCGACCAGGTTGCTCATCACCTGGCGCAGTTGATCGGCATTGCCCGGAACTTGAATTTGCCCCACGCTCTCATTATTGGGTTGTAGCTGATTGCCATGACCGGCATTGTCGGCCAGTTCTTGCGTATCGCTCGGAGCGGGTGCAACCAACGCGGAAACAGTTACCTTGCGCGCCGGGTCCAAAGTGCGCAGGTCGCGCGCGGCATCTTCCACCAGCGCGTTTAGAGCTACCGGCTCGCGCGCCGAGTCCGTCGCGTCTTTTCCGCTGTCGCCACCCGCGGTTTCATCAAGCCGCGTCAGTGTCAGCAAATCCTCTACCAGAGCGCCGAGCCGCTTCGCCTCATTTTCGATGCGATCCATCGTCGCGGGAACTTCGGATTCGGGCACCGCGCCCTGCCGAAAAAGCTCCCCGTACCCACGTAAAACCGCCAGCGGAGTCCGCAGTTCGTGCGAGGCGTCTGCCACAAACTGCCGCAGCCGCTGCTCGGAAACATCGCGTTGGGCAAACGCCTGCTCAATCTGTGCCAGCATGGTGTTGAGTGCGTAACTCAGTCGCCCAACTTCCGTACTCATCGGGGCGACATCTAAGCGCCGGGAAAAGTCGCCGTCCGCAATTGCTAAAGCAGTAGTTTCTACGTTCGCCAACGGGCGCAGCGCGCGATCGACCGCGAACCAGCTCACGCCACTGGAGATGAGCAGCACGGCAACACCGGCAAGCAAGATTACGATGGTGATTTGACCGATTGTGGCGTCGACCGTCGTCAAAGGCAGGGCGACCGCGACGGTGCCGCGTGCGGTTCCGGCTTGGGAGTGGACGGAGGCCGGCAGGGCCACGACTCGCCATTTGGTCGATCCGCTGCTGGAATCGACCGTCTCGGGGCCAAGACGCTGGCCGACTTCTTCGGGGGAAAGGTCGGGAATATTTGGGACGGCGCCAAGTGCCGAGGGTGCCGAACCCGCCTGGAGTGAGGTGCGATTGCCATTGATTTGGAACTGCACAAAATAGTCGGAAGGCAGGCGCTCATCGGGTCGAGTGTTCCCAGATATTTCGCTTGCGGCGGCTTGAGCTACGTCACTGGCGGCTTGTTCCAGTTGCAAGTCGACCTGGTCAATGAGCGAGGATCGCACCAGCACAACAATGAGTGGGCCAGAGATTCCAAGGGCCAAAATTACGGCAAGCCAAGCAATGAGAATCAGCTTGGCGCGCAGTGGCCACCGCCGCAGAAACCCGCTCATGCCACTTCCATATCGGTTCTAAGTAGGTAGCCCACCCCACGCTTAGTGACGATGAAGGACTGGGCGTCGGGCAGGTCAATTTTGCGGCGCAGATAAGAGATGTATGACTCGACGATGGCCGTGTCTCCGGCGAAGTCGTATTCCCACACGTAGTTCAGGATTTGCTGCTTGGACACCACGCGGCCGGCATTGGCCATCAGGTAGCGCAGAAGTGTGAATTCGGTGGGGGAGAGGTCAATGGGTTCACCGGCGCGATGGACTTCGTGCGAGTCTTCATCAAGCTCTAGCGGGCCTACGCTCAACACGCGCGTGCTAACTACCGGGCGGGTGCGGCGCAAAATCGCCCGGATCCGGGCGACGACTTCATCCAGACTGAATGGTTTCGTGACGTAGTCATCCCCGCCGGCAGCCAGACCACTGACGGTATCTTGTGGATCATCACGCGCGGTCAAAAATAAGATCGGCATGTCATTGCCGCGGGCCCGCAGACGGCGCGTAACTGTGAAACCGTCCATATCGGGCATCATGACGTCGAGCAGAATCAGGTCGGGATTTTCTTCTTTCGTGAGCGCGAGGGCCTCATTTCCGTTCTTCGCGGTCGTGACACTAAATCCCGCGAAGCGCAGCGCCGCTGCCAGCAAGTCGCGAATATTTGCTTCATCGTCGACGACCAGAAGGTGGGCCTCTTGTCCGCCCGGCACCTGTGGGTTGCCTTCTTGTCCGCCCGGCACCTGTGGGTTGCCTTCTTGTTGCGGTCGAGGTGTTCTTCGACCGGAATCTGCTTGCGACATGGGTCTATTGTGACTGGCTCGGGCGCGAGTTTCACATATTTAGCCCGCGGAAATTATTCTTCCAGCGAGAATGTCGCCGAAATTACGTACCGAGTGGCGGAGTAAAGACTCTGGCTCTTTTCCAATGGCACGTCATTTTGATCAAGAATGATCCGGCGCTCCACCAAAACGGGTTCTTCGCTCTCAATCTGAAGGAGTTGCGCGGTCTCCTCCGAGGCGGTTTCTGCGCTTATTGTTGACACCACATAGGTAGGAAGCATGCCGTGCTTCCGTAGCGCCGTATGTAGGGATCCGCCCTCGAGGTCTTCGCCAAGCACGACTGCGCATTTGGGGGGAAGGGCCGTGGTCTCAACCGCGAGCGGAATATCATCCGCCAGACGTAATCGTTTTAAAACGACGACGTGAGATTCATCGGCAATTCGCAGATCGCGCGATTCCTCGCTGGTTGCTTCGCGTAATTGAGCATTTAGAAGCTTGGAAGAGGGGCGCTTTCCGCGTCTTTTCATATCCGTTGAAAAGTTCAATTGCGGTCCAGCGGGTCGAAATAGTGGCTGATCAGCTATGAAGGTCCCCGACCCACGCTTGCGATGGACCAGCCGCTCATTCGCCAAGATTTGAACTGCATGGCGTGCAGTCATGCGACTGACATTGAAGCGTTCAGCCAGCTCGGCCTCGGACGGTAATAGGTCGCCAGGCTGGCCATCGACGACCTGTTCTCGCAGCCATTGCACTATCTGTTCGTAGCGCGGAACTTCTTTCACAGCTTTTTCTTGACGTGTCACAAAGCCGAGTGTACATTACTTTACAAGCAGGCTATACAACCTGAAGATGATGTACATACCCCAAACGCATCTGGGCTGTACAGTTGCCCGAAAAGGGCTAGGCAAAGTTCAATGGAGAGGTTAGTGATGATAGATTTTTCCGACCCCAAGCAGGTCGCTGGCGCTATTCAATACACCAACGTCAACGCGAATCTGACCAAAGACGGCTTGCTGGAGCACGTCAATACGTGTGCGGAGTATGGCTTTGATGCGGCCATGGTTGCTCCTTGCTGGGTATCTCTGGCAAAGGATGCACTTACCGGAACCGGGGTAAAAGTTGCTACTACCCTGAACTTCCCGCAAGCAAACGACACATTGGACATGAAGCTCGCTGCGCTGCGCGAACTGATAAAAACGGGCGTCGATGAATTCGACTTTCCCCCTAACCCCGGTTACTTGATCGGCGGTATGGCCTCAGAATACGAATCCGAAATTGAAGCAATCGTGCAACTTGCACATGGCGAAGGTGTGGCCGTGAAAGTGATGCTCGAATTCGGCTTTTTAAATGAAGAGCAAAAAATTCAGGCAACCCAGATTTCCAATAACGCCGGCGTGGACTGGGTCAAGCAATCCAGTGGGTGGGGCGTTGGAGGTTGCGCCGCAACTGTCGAAGACGTCCAACTGCTCAAAGCGAATATCACGGCTCCGCGGCGCGTAAAGGTATCCGGCAAGGTCAACACTCTAGAAAAGATGCGGCAAATGTTTGAAGCGGGCGCTGAGCTCGTTGGAACAAGTTCGGGGCCAGCGATCGTAGACGGCCAAACCGGTGATCCAAATGCCTACTGAAAACGGTCGAGCGAACGTAGCGATTATCGGAAGCTACGCGAAAGCGCTCGTAGTGACGACTGATCGAATCCCTGTTACCGGGGAAACGCTGATCGGGACCGACTATAGGCAGACCTATGGCGGTAAAGGCTCCGATATGGCGGTTCAAGCCGCGCGACTCGGTGCACATGCCGAATACATCGGAGTGATTGGTGACGATCCCTTTGGTCATGAGTTCCAAGAACTCATGCGTAGTGAAGGTATCGGAACAAAGTACCTACGAATTGATGGCGAAGCCCCAACCGGCGTCGGGTTCATCATCAAGGATGTCGAAGGCTCCAACATCATCGTTGTTGATATGGGCGCGAACGAGGCGTTTACGCCCGCTGATATCGACGCCGCTTCACAGGTTCTGTCCCAGGCGCAGGTTGCCCTGGCACAATTGGAGATCCCGCTTGAGACGGCGCTACACGGTCTTGCCGCTGCTAAAAACCATGGCGCAACAACGATTTTCAATCCCGCGCCCGCGGCAAACCTAACTGACGTCGACCTTTCAAAGATCGACGTGTTGACCCCGAATGAGACTGAGGCGCGTGTCGTGCTGGGTCTTGATCCGGAAGATCCGATTACTGATGAACAGCTAGGCGAGAAAATCGCCGAGCTGGGCCCAGCGACCGTAGTCATTACCAAGGGCTCTGAGGGCGCATTCATCTATTCGGCTGACAGCGGTATCGCCGAAACCGTCCCCGCATTCAAAATCGACATCGTCGACTCAAACGGTGCCGGCGACAGTTTTAATGCGGGTTTAGCCGTCGCGCTAGCCGAAGGTAAATCAATTCAAGATGCCGTTCGTTTCGCCTCCGCGACTGCGGCTTTGAGCTGCGAACACTGGGAGACCGTTCCCTCATATCAAGACCGGAAAACTGTTGAATCGTTCCTGAAAGGGAACTGAAGGAGTGCAAAAATGACTTCACGCATCCTTAACTCCGACCTGCTTCGGGGTTTACACAACCTCGGACACACTGATCTTTTGCTCGTAACTGATGCGGGCTTCCCCTTACCCCAGGGCGTCGACACCGTAGACCTCTCATTAGTGCCCGGTATCCCGCTGGTAACTCAGATACTTCAGGCTGTTCAACAAGAAATATACGTCGAAAAAGTCACGTTCGCGCCGGAAGTAAAAACACATAACCCGCGCCTGTATGAAGAAGTGCAAAGCATTTACACCGGTTCTGGCGCCGAATTTGATGCCGCTTCCCACGAGTCGCTCTGCAACGTCGAATCGAAAAAGGCGAAGTTTGTTATCAGATCCGGTGACCTGCAGCCTTGGGGCAATTTCTTACTCACCGTTAGCACCGATCCATTCGCTTGGTTCACCGACGAGAGCGTCGAAAAAGGTCTGAAAATCCTGCCGGAGTACGTCGATCGTCGCAAGCGTATTGAGAATAAAGAAGTTCCAGAACTGAACTTATAGATTCCACCCCATTTTCTTTAAAAATCTATTAGTGAAATACCACTAGGAGTGAGCCTCAATGACGAGTCATTTTAAAAAGGCGGGAATTATCGTAGCGAGCTTCTCGCTACTGTTGACCGCCGCCTGCTCCGCGGAGCGGAGCTCTGCAGATGAGAGTAGTGATGGAGAAGCCGGCGGACTAGTCGGAATCTCGATGCCCACGCGTTCTCTTGAAAGATGGAACAAAGACGGCGCTCAACTGGAAGAAGACCTGGCAGATCTCGGATATGAGACTTCCTTGCAATACGCAGAAAACAAAGTCGACCAGCAAGTAGCGCAAATTCAGAACCTGATCAATAAGGATCCCAAGGTCCTGATCATTGCGCCCATCGACGGCAGCGCGCTTGACCCCGTGCTCAAGAGTGCCGCGGACGCCGATATCAGTGTCATTGCATACGACAGACTTCTTGAAGATACCGAGCACGTCGACTATTCGGTGACCTTCGACAACTACGAAGTTGGCAAGCTTCAGGCCGAATACATCGTTGACGCTTTGGATCTGGAAGACGGCGAGGGCCCTTATAATTTTGAGCCCTTCGCAGGTTCGCCCGACGATCCAAATGCCGCATTCTTCTTTTCTGGAGCCTGGGACGTCCTGTTGCCGTACATTGAAAGCGACCAACTCGAAGTCCCGTCTGGAAAAGCGCCAGAAGACAATGAGGGCTGGCCCAACATCGGTATTCAGGCCTGGAGTTCTGATGAAGCACAGGCCGAGATGGAAAACCGGTTGAATTCCTTCTACGCAGATGGACAGCCGGTCGAGGCGGTCCTTGCTCCCAATGACGCCCTTTCTCTCGGGATTCAGCAGGCCCTGAAAGGCGCGGGTTATTCGGCCGATGATTGGCCAGTCCTGACGGGACAGGACGCCGATGAAGCTAACGTTCGAGCGATCCTGGATGGGCGACAGGGCATGACCGTTTGGAAGGACACACGTGTACTGGCTGAACGCGTCGCGCAGATGACGGACCAGATTGTCACGGGCGAAGAAGTCGAAGTTAACGACACGGAAACCTATGACAATGGGGCAAAGGTAGTTCCCACCTACTTGCTCGAGCCGGAAGCTATCACCGAAGACACCGTTGAATCTTCCCTCGTTGATTCGGGCTTCTACAGCGCCGAAGACTTAGGCCTTTAAAGGCAGTACTCCTTAAAAAATGTCGTCACGACAGTGACGATTACGCCGGGTTGTGGCTCTTGCTGCCCGAAGTTAGAGCCACAACCCGGGCCCATCGGAGAAAAGAACTCATGAGTGAACCAACCGTCGTCTTAGAGATGCAAAACATCACAAAGGAGTTTCCTGGGGTCAAGGCGTTGGAAAACGTGTCGATCCAAGTAAACGCTGGCGACATCCACGCAATATGCGGAGAGAATGGCGCCGGAAAATCCACGCTGATGAACATCATCTCGGGCGTTTATCCATCCGGCACGTACGAAGGCGAATTCCGCTTCGGTGGCAAACCGTGTGCCTACAAGTCAGTGCGCGATAGTGAGGATGCCGGTATTGGCATCATCCATCAAGAACTCGCGCTCATCCCCGAGTTGTCCGTCGCGGAAAACATATTCCTGGGAAATGAACGGGCGCCCGGGCAGATCATTGACTGGGATGCAACCCGGCAATCGGCACAAGAACTGATCGATCGGGTTGGTCTAGAAGCCAGTGTGGACGACAAAATAATCGATCTGGGTGTGGGCCGCCAGCAACTAGTAGAAATCGCCAAAGCCCTGTCGAAAAACGTCAAGCTTCTAATACTGGATGAACCCACCGCGGCGCTCAATGAAGATGATAGTGAGAATCTTCTTAAGCTAATGCGGCAATTACGGGACCGTGGCATAACCATGATCGTAATTTCCCATAAATTGGACGAAATCGCGGAAATCGCGGATGCTACGACGGTCCTGCGTGACGGGCAAACAGTTAAAACAATTGATCATAAAAGTCATCCGTTTGATAACGATGAAATCATTCGTTTGATGGTCGGGCGGGAACTGAGCAATCTCTATCCCGATCGAAAGGCGAAGATCGGCTCTGAGATTTTCAGAATCGAGAACTGGACAGTTCAACACCCTGTCAATCCTGATAGACGAGTCGTTGATTCTGCTTCCTTGCAGGTCCATAGGGGTGAGGTAGTTGGTCTTGCCGGACTAATGGGCGCGGGCAGGACTGAACTAGCAATGTCGGTGTTTGGCAAATCTTATGGGCGTTATCTCACCGGGCAAATTTATAAGAATGGCGAGCCAATTGTGGCAAACACGGTTCGCGAGGCGATCCGCCATCAACTGGCCTATGTCACGGAAGATCGCAAGCAGTTCGGGCTGAACTTACTGCAAGACATCAAGACCAATATTTCTGCCGCTGCCTTACAAAAGCTGTCTCGCTACGGGGTGGTAGACCACGATGAAGAGTTCAGTGTCGCGTCGGAACTGCGGGCGGCATTGAACATCCGGGCTCCGGGGGTGGAAGAAAACGTCGGGAATCTTTCCGGTGGGAATCAACAAAAAGTCGTTTTCAGCAAATGGATGTATACGGATCCCGACGTATTGATGTTGGACGAACCAACACGAGGCATCGACGTGGGTGCCAAATATGAGATCTATCAGATTATTAATGAGCTCGTTGATTCTGGGAAAGGCGTTTTAGTTATTTCTTCTGAGCTTCCAGAATTAATTGGGATATGTGACCGAATCTTCGTCATGCAAGCGGGCCGCATTACCGGTGATCTGGTGCGCGAAGAGTTCAGCGAAGAAGCGCTAATGCGTCTAATGGCTTTCCAAGAGGAGGAGACCGCATCGTGGCGGAGCTAAAGCAGTACATCGGTAAAAACATGCGCCAGTATGGTATCTGGCTGGCACTACTGGCTATTGTGGTGCTTTTTCAAATCCTTACTAGCGGTTTGCTTTTAAAGCCGAATAACATCGCGAGCCTCATACAGCAAAACGCTTATGTGATGATCCTGGCAATCGGTATGGTCATGGTGATTGTGGCCCGCCATATCGACCTATCAGTTGGCTCGGTGGTCGCATTTGTCGGCGGTGTAACGGCCATACTCATGAAGGACTGGGGAACCTCGTGGCTAGTTGCGATATTGATCGCATTGGTGCTGGGCGCCCTCATCGGTGCGTGGCAGGGCTTCTGGGTCGCAGTTATTGGCATTCCAGCCTTCATTGTCACTCTCGGCGGTATGTTGATCTTCCGCGGTCTCGCGATCGTCTTGGTGGGCAAGACTATTTCGGGTCTGCCCCCGGAATTTAATGCAATATCCAACGGGGCGATTCCCAATAAGCTTGGCTATGTCGGGGATATGGATGCAGTGACTCTCTTAATCGGAGGCATCGCGATTGGAGCGGTCATACTCCTAAGACTGCAAAATCGGTTGCGCAGGTCCCGCAAGGGCTTTGCTAATGAGCCCATGACGGCCTTTATTGGCGGCCTGATCATCGCCACGCTTTTGATTGGTGTGATCACTTACCTGCTTTCAAAGAGCGCGGGCGGTACGCCGTACGTGCTAATTATTGTCGGCGTCTTGATCGTTGTTTATAGCTTTATAATGAACCGCACAGTTTTCGGTCGGCATATTTACGCCGTCGGCGGGAATTTAAGAGCAGCGATGCTCTCTGGCCTCAACACCCGGCGCGTCGACTTCCTAGTTTTTGTGAATATGGGCGTACTGGCGGCCTTGGCAGGAGTCGTCACGACCGCGCGCGCTGGCGCCGCGGTCGCGCAGGCGGGAACTCTTTTCGAACTCGACGCGATTGCCGCGGCCTTCATTGGTGGAACCGCGGTTACCGGCGGTGTTGGGCGCATTTCCGGGGCGATAGTCGGTGCGCTCATCATGGGCGTTTTGAACATGGGTCTATCGATCATGTCCGTAGATCCGGCTTGGCAGCAGGCGATCAAGGGTCTGGTGTTGATCATCGCCGTTGCATTTGATCTATCGAGTAAGAAGCGCGCTTAAGAAAACTTCGAAACGCTAAGATTCCGGCGCAGTGGGATTTAACTACTGCGCCGGAATATCTTCGGCGTCCAAAATGCGGTAGGCATAGCCCTGTTCAGCCAGGAAGCGCTGGCGGTGGTTGGCAAATTCCTGATCAACTGTGTCGCGGGAGACGAGCGTGTAAAAGCGGGCGCTGCGTCCATCAGATTTCGGACGTAACAGTCGGCCCAGGCGCTGGGCTTCTTCTTGCCGGGAACCAAAGGTTCCCGAAACCTGGACTGCCACGGTCGCATCGGGCAAATCGACCGAGAAGTTTGCGACCTTGCTGACCACGAGCGTCTTGATCTCGCCGGCACGAAATGCGGCGAAGAGTTTTTGCCGCTGCCCCACCGGTGTCTTTCCGGTAATTAGGGGCACATCCAGCCGATTAGAAATCTCTTCTAACTGGTCTAAGTATTGGCCGATGACCAGCGCCTGTTCATCTGGGTGCTGATCCAAAATCTGATCCACCAGTCGCAGTTTTGTTGGGGAGGAGGCTGCAAGGCGGTACTTATCTTCTCGCTCGGCAGTCGCATACGCCATCCGTTCGGGATCGGAAAGCGTGATGCGCACTTCTACGCAATCGGCTGGTGCGATGTAGCCCTGTGCTTCGATGTCCTTCCACGGAGCGTCGTAGCGCTTGGGTCCAATGAGTGAAAATACTTCGCCCTCCCGACCGTCTTCGCGCACGAGCGTGGCCGTTAGCCCCAGGCGCCGGCGGGCCTGCAGATCAGCGGTCATGCGGAAAATCGGGGCGGGCAGCAGGTGTACCTCGTCATAAATGATGAGCCCCCAGTCGCGGGCGTTTAGCAAATCTAAGTGCGGAAATTCCCCTTTTCGCCGCGTGGTTAAAACCTGATACGTCGCAATGGTTACGGGGCGAATTTCTTTGCGCGCCCCGGTGTATTCGCCTATTTCGTCTTCATTCAAGCTCGTGCGGTCCAGGAGCTCTTCGCGCCACTGTCGCGCCGCGACTGTATTGGTAACTAGCACCAGGGTCGTGGTTTCTGCCTGCGCCATGGTTGCGGCACCCACCAGCGTTTTCCCGGCGCCGCAGGGCAAAACCACAACGCCCGAGCCGCCGTGCCAAAAACCGGTGACCGCGTCGTTCTGATAGGGCCGCAGTGACCAGCCGGCCTGACCGGAAGTGGCCGCATCATCAACCAGGGAAATCGGGTGCGCTTCCCCGTCGACATAGCCAGCCAGATCCTCGGCGGGCCAGCCCAATTTCAACAGCGCCTGCTTCAGGTTTCCGCGCTCGGAGGGGTGCACGACCACTGTTTCGTCATCAATGCGTTGGCCGACCATGCCGGCAATCTTCTTCGCGCGCAGGACCTCTTCAAGTACCGGGACATCGAGCGCGTGCAGAACCAACCCGTAATTGGGGTGTTGCATCAGTTGCAGCCGCCCGTAACGCGCCATGGTTTCCGCAACATCGACCAGCAGCGCGTGCGGCACCGGATAGCGCGAAAACTCGATGAGAACATCCACTACCTCTTCGGCGTCATGGCCGGCAGCGCGCGCATTCCACAGCCCCAGCGGTGTGAGGCGATAGGTGTGCACGTGTTCGGGCGCCCGCTCCAATTCCGCAAAGGGAGCAATCGCGCGCCGGCAGGCTTCGGCTCGCTCGTGCTCCACCTCCAGCAGCAGCGTTTTATCGCTTTGGACGATCAGCGGTCCGTTCACAATTCTCCTTCATAGACGACCAACAGTCTTCAACGCGCTCGCTGCGAGCTTTGTTCCGGCCCGGGCTCGTCTTATGGATCCACCGTCACTATCCGATGCAGTTGCACTACTAATTCACTCTCGCGCTCGACGTCGTGCAGCCGCGCCCGACCCTCGGACAGTCCCACCACGCGCACCAGGCGGCGTTGTTTTTTGCCGCCACCATCGACGAGGGTGATCCATCCGGTGCGATCAGCGCTGTGTAAAGCGCTCAGGCGCTGGCGCGCAATGAGCGGATCGGGCGCCCCGGTGCTCTCCTGCGTTTCCCCCGCCCGAATTGCCATGAGCGCCCGGTGGGGAGCGGCGTCGTCCAAAGTGATCGAAACTGGCTGACCTACCTGCAAAGCTCCGCGGGAGGAGGGCCTGCGCCGCGCCGCTCGGGCCAAATCATGCGCCTCCTGTTCGGCAAGTGGGGCGTAGCCGTTCGCGCGCAGGGCGGCCAGGACTTCCGGTAGGGGAGCGGGTGAAATCAGCACGGTGGGCCCGGCCTGTTCAAAGCCCAATTCTTGCAGGCGCGCATCTGCCAAAATTTCACGGGTCCGCGCGGCATCGGCAGTGGTGATCACGCTTTGCGCCCGGTAGGCCCGTACCTGGCCAATTTGGCGCTCCACATCGCGCAATAGGTATTCCACGGGTTGGGGGACGTCCGTGCGCGTCACGGTTGCCAATTTCGCGACGATTCCAGCTGCCGTCCAACCACTTTCCAGTGCGGCGCGCACGGATTCCTCCGTAAGGCGCAATACCTGGGCGGCTCCGCGCTGTTCGACCTGCGCCACCTGCCACAGCCACTGCAAATTCTGGGCGGGGCGGCCCGGAACAATAATCGATAAATCACCCTGGACCAGCACCTCGTCTACCTCGGCTGGAAGCGCCGCCTCCGCCGCCGTTACCGCCCCGGCAATGGCGGCATCCTCTTGTGCCAGGTCCGTGGCATCTGCCGCCTCGAGCAGGTATCGTCCGGCCGTCGTCAGGGCGCCGGCGCCCAAAATTCCCAGCCACTGGGCGTGATCTAAAAACGCATAAACAGCCATTTCATGCGGCGCCGACCGCGGGGAGTGCCACTTTAGTTGCGTGTAAATATCGCTGCGATTAGGGACGCCGCCCCGTTCCGTTCGCGCTAAAACCTCCAGTGTGCGGTGGCGCAGCTGGGAGACCCAGGCTCGGTCAATTCCGCGCTGGAGCGGAGCCACGATCTGGCCCTGTTCCCGTTGCCCGATCAGCCAGGTGGCCCGCGGGGAGTTCAACCACGCCCATGCCAGTTGCACCCACTGTTCGGCCGGGGTTTGCTGCTGCCAAACGAGCTCCTCCCGGCTGGGAACCCAGTGATCATCCCCCTCGCGCGGGGCGAGTAATTGGGCGCTTGCCGTCAATTCAATGAGGAAGGCCGCTTCCGGCTCAGGTATCTCCAGTTCGCCCGCGACGCGGCGCAGTTCGCGCACTCCGATACCGCCGGTGCGCAGTGTTGGGCCGCCTGCGTCCCACAGCTGTAGGAGCAATTCCACCAGTTGGAGCACCTCGGTGATGCGTTCCCCGGAACTTGAATCCGCAAACTCCTGCGCGCTGCCCAGGGCCGGGCGATAGCCGGTAGGCGGTGCTGTTTCAAGCTGCGGTGCCGTGGCCGAGACATCTTTATGGGTGCGTCCGCCCCGCAGTATTAGGGCCACTTCGCGCGGCAACACGACGTGGCTATCCCCGGCGGTGGCCAGCAGTCCGTGGGAAATAAGCCACGTAATGGGCGACGCGGACGTCGCTGCCTTGGCGTCAGATGCGCGCCCGGCCTCGGCGTCAGATATCCGCCCGGCGTCCGTGCCAGTGCCGGACCCGGCCCCGCGATCGCCGACCGGCGGGCCCCAAGTGAGCAGCTCCAGCACCCGGCGCGCCTTTTTCGGAGCCTGCGCCACCAGGGCGGTGACCTGCGCACTTGAGGTGAGAGACGCCGTCCATAATTCGCGATCAGATTCGGTGAGGTCATCGCGCT
>Ga0209487_1001974_pt1 | contig 16954 bp, 15 predicted proteins | sample Poulit2012_FD_187524 | JGI IMG/M metagenome (GOLD analysis project Ga0209487, IMG submission 187524) | Agricultural soil microbial communities from Georgia to study Nitrogen management - Poultry litter 2012 (SPAdes) (version 2) | ecosystem: Environmental > Terrestrial > Soil > Agricultural land...
GCCTGAAGGAATTTGCAATGAGCGTATTGATTGACAAAAACACCAAAGTCATCTGTCAGGGCATTACCGGCAGCCAGGGCAGCTTTCACACCGAGCAGGCCATCGAGTACGGCACGAAGATGGTTGGTGGCGTCACGCCCGGCAAGGGCGGTCAGGATCACCTGGGCCTGCCGGTCTTCAACACCGTGGATGAAGCGGTTGAGCAGACCGGTGCCGATGCCTCCATGATTTTTGTGCCGCCGCCGTTTGCGGCCGATGCCATTTTGGAGGCGGCTGATGCCGGCATTCGGGTAATCGCCTGTATTACCGAAGGCATTCCGGTGCTCGACATGCTGCGCGTGCGCGCAGCGCTTGAAGACTACGACGATGTTCGACTGATCGGGCCCAACTGCCCGGGCATCATCACGCCCGAAGAGTGCAAGATTGGCATCATGCCCGGCCCCATTCACAAAAAGGGCAGCGTGGGCATTGTCTCGCGCTCGGGAACCCTGACCTATGAAGCGGTTTACCAGACCACCAAAGCCGGTCTGGGCCAGTCAACCTGCATAGGCATTGGTGGTGACCCCATACACGGCATGAGCTTTATCGACTGCCTTGAGCTGTTTGAGGACGATCCGGACACCGAAGGCATCATCATGGTGGGAGAAATTGGCGGCTCGGCCGAGGAAGAAGCGGCCGAATACATTGCTGATCGCGTCAAAAAGCCGGTGGTGGCCTATATCGCCGGCGTGACTGCGCCTCCAGGCAAGCGCATGGGCCATGCCGGCGCCATTATTGCCGGTGGCCAGGGCACGGCCGACGCCAAGTACGCAGCGCTGGAAGAGGCCGGTGTCACCACCGTGCGCTCGCCGGTTGAACTTGGCGGAGCCATTGCCGGACTGCTCAAGCAATAACGGCTGTTTGACAATTCCGGCTGCGGGCGCTGCCCGCGGCCGGGGTTGCGGCCAGTCATCAATCCCGGGAGTTTTCCATGCTTTCCATAGCGCTGGCCCAGGATGATTTCCACACCGGCGATGTTGCCGGCAATGCCGAACGCATTGCAGCGCTCGCCGTTCGCGCGCGCGACGAGCTGGGCGCCGATCTGATCGTTTTTCCCGAGCTGGCCCTTGGCGGCCCGCTGCCCGGCGATCTTCTGCTGCGCCGTGATTTCAGTCAGGCGGTTGCGCAGGCCGTCAGCCGCATTGCTGCCGCTGCCATCGGCATCCATGTCGTTGTCGGCCATCCCCACACCGATCGGGACGGAAAGGTATTCAATGCACTGAGCTGGCTGCGCGACGGGCAGGTGGCAGAGCGGGGTTTTCAGCAGGCTTTGTCCGATGATGGCTTTGCCACCGACCATCGCTATTTTTCCGCCGGCAGCAAACCGCTGGTCATCAGCATCAATGGCGCAAGCATTGCCGTGCTTGCGGGTGCAGATCTGTCTGTGCCAGGTCCTGCCGCAGCGGCGCGTCGGGCCGGCGCCAGCCTGATTGTGGTTGCCGCCACCGAGCCGTTTTATGACGGCACGCTTGATCAGCGCCGCGACATGCTGAGCGTGCGCCACCGCGAAACCGGCCTGCCGCTGGTCTTTCTCAATGCCGTTGGCGGCCATGATGAAGTGGTGTTTGACGGCCGCTCGATGATCATTGACGGCTCGGGCCGGCTTTCCGGTCCGGCACCGGTCTGCAGCGAAGCGCTTCTGCAGCTGACGTTCAGTGCCGCAGACGGACGCATCAAAACGACCCGCTGGCCGGCTGATGGGGATCATGAAAAAAATGGCGATGGCCCGGCGACCATCTGGGCCGTGCTCAAGCGCGGCCTGCGCGACTATGTGCACAAAAACGGGTTTTCATCGGCGGTGCTGGGGCTGTCGGGCGGCATGGACTCGGCACTGACGCTGGCTCTGGTAGCCGACGCGCTGGGGCCGGAAAACGTGCACGGCATCATGATGCCCTCGCGCCACACCTCGGAGCTGTCGCTGATTCTGGCCAGCGAGCAGTCTGTCATGCTGGGGACGCATCACGACAGCATTTCCATTGAACCGGTTTACAGCGCCCAGCTTCGTCAGCTGGAGGAGCCGTTTGCCGGCCGGCACAAAAACCACGCCGAGGAAAATCTGCAGGCGCGCATTCGCGGCAGCATGATCATGGCCCTGTCAAACAAGTTCGGGCATCTGGCCCTGGCGCCCGGCAACAAGAGCGAGCTGGCGGTGGGCTACACCACCATCTACGGTGACATGTGCGGCGGCTACAGCCCGCTCAAGGATGTGTTCAAAAGCCGCGTATATGAACTGGCACGCTGGCGCAACAGCCTGTCGCCGGCCGTCCCCCAGGGCGTCATCGACCGGCCGCCGTCGGCCGAGCTGGCCGACGGGCAGCTCGACCAGGACCGTCTGCCGCCCTATGAAATACTCGATGACATTCTGGCGCGCTACGTTGAGAAGGATGAATCCGTGGACGAGATTTCAGCCGCCGGGTTCGAACCCGCGCTGGTGCGACGCGTGGCCCGCATGGTTCGCGGTGCCGAGTTCAAGCGCCGCCAGGGCGCGCCGGGTCCGGCCATCAGCCGGCGCTCCTTCGGCAGTGACAGGCGCTTTCCTGTCACCTCGGGCTGGCGTGATCCGGAATAGCTGTCAGCCGGTTTTTGAACGGCTGGCCCCACGTTCGCTTTCAAGCAATTTCCGCTTGCGTTCCAGGCCCCAGCGATAGCCGCCCAGGCCGCCGTCGCGGGCCACCACGCGATGACAGGGAATGACGACAGCAAGCCGGTTGGCGCCGCAGGCCGAGGCCGCCGCCCTGATGGCTTTCGGACGTCCGATGCGCTGCGCCAGTTCGCTGTAGGTAATGGTTTGGCCGACGGGAATTTGGCGCAGCGCCGACCATACCCGCTGCTGAAACACCGTGCCGCGCAAATCCAGCGGCAGGCTGCTGTCCAGCGGCCTGCCATCGTCAATCAGCGCCACAACCTGCTCAATGGTGGTCCTGAAATCCTGGCCGCCCTGCACCAGCCTGGCTTTGGGAAAGCGGCGACTGAGCTCATCAACAAGAAATGCGTCGTCATCGCCCAGCTGCACCGAACACAGCCCCTGGGCGGTGGACGCCACCAGCACCCGGCCAAGAAGGCAGTTGGCAATGCCCCAGGCAATGGTTTCATTCCGGCCGCCCCTGGCCAGGCTGGAGGGCGTCATGCCGAAAGCGTCACGTGCCGCCTGGTGGCTGCGGCTGGACGAGCCAAAACCGGCTTCCAGCGCGGCTTCGGTGACCGGCTTGCCCTGTCTCAACAAGGCCGCGAAGCGGTCGATGCGGCGATGGCGCAAAAACAGCCCCGGACTCAACCCGAAGCGCTGTTTGAACAGACGGGAAAAATGCCCGCTACTGTAGCCGGCCAGCGCGGCCAGGCTTGCCACGTCAAGATCGAAACCAAGCCGGGCAGCCTGGATCAGGGCGTCATCAATTCTTTGGGATTGGTGTGCAGTCAGGCTCATGATGGCAAGCATAGCGCCGGGTGAAAAAACATTCATTCCGTTTTGTGACGCATGTGTGCACTGGCGCCAGGCGGTAGAATATCCCCTGGGTTTTTTCAATGGTTCAAAATGACAAATGCCGGCTCTCTCAAGCGCCGCCTGAAGCAGTGGAACAGGGGCGACAGGCCGCTGGTGATGGGCGTGGTCAACGTGACGCCCGATTCCTTTTCCGACGGCGGGCGGTTTCACGACCCGGAAAAGGCCATTGAGCATGCGCTCAAGCTGGCCCGCGACGGGGCTGATATTCTCGACGTGGGCGGTGAGTCGACCCGGCCGGGCTCCCGGGGCGTTGATGAGGCCGAAGAGCTGGCGCGAGTCATGCCGGTCATCGAAGGAATTGCCGCTGCCTGCAGCGTGCCGGTATCCATCGACACCTCCAAGCCGGCGGTCATGCGGGCTGCGGTGGCAGCCGGTGCCCAGATGGTTAATGACATCAATGGCCTGAGAAATCCCGATGCCCTGGATACGGTCGCCGGGCTGGATGTGGCCACCTGCATCATGCACATGCTGGGCACGCCGCGCACCATGCAGGAAAAACCCCGCTATGACTCTGTGGTGGATGATGTCGGGCGCTTTCTTGTCCAGCGGGCGCAGGCCTGCCTCAAGGCGGGCATGGACAGGTCCGCAATTGTCATCGATCCGGGCTTTGGCTTTGGCAAGACGCTCAATCACAACCTCGCGCTTCTCAGGCATCTTGACGAGCTGGTCGACACGGGTTTTCCGCTGCTGGCCGGACTGTCGCGCAAGGCCATGATGGGTGCCATCACCGGGCGCCGGAAACCGCAGGAACGCCTGGCGGCCACATTGGCGGCCCAGCTTCTGGCTGCCCAGCGCGGCGCGGCCATTATTCGCGCCCATGATGTGGCCGAGGCGGTGGACTCGCTCAAGCTGCTTGAGGCCGTGGAGAACGCCGAAAGGAACCCGCTAGAATAGCCGGACTGGAAACAACGCTATGAAAAAAATGAAATATTTTGGTACCGATGGCATCCGCGGCCGCGCCGGAGAGCCGCCCATCACGGTGGATTTCATGCTGCACCTGGGCTGGGCGGTTGGGCGCGTGCTGGCTGAACGCTTTGGCGAGCGTGCGGCGGTGGTCATCGGCAAGGACACGCGCATTTCAGGCTATCAGTTTGAATCGGCGCTGGAAGCGGGGTTTTCCGCCGCCGGTGTCGACATCATGCTGCTGGGCCCCATGCCAACCCCGGCCGTGGCGCATCTGACGCGCAGCATGCATGCGGCAGCAGGCGTGGTCATTTCCGCGTCGCACAACCCGTTTCACGACAATGGCGTCAAGTTTTTTGCCGGCGATGGACACAAGCTCGGCGACAAGATGCAGGCGCAGGTCGAAGAACGACTGCAACAGCCCATCAGGCAGGTGCCCAACCGCGAGCTGGGCAAGGCGTGGCGAATCTATGATGCCATTGGCCGCTATATTGAATTCTGCAAGGGCACCCTGACCTGGGGGGTACAGCTCAACGGCCTCAAGATTGTGGTCGACAGCGCCAACGGCGCCAATTACCGCATCGGCCCCGAGGTTTTTCGCGAGCTGGGTGCCGATGTGGTCAGCATTTTCGACAAGCCCGACGGCTTCAACATCAACCGTGACTGCGGCTCGACCCATCCCCAGGCGCTGTCCCGGCGGGTGGTTGAGGAACAGGCCGATCTGGGGCTGGCCTTTGATGGCGACGGTGACCGGGTGATTCTTGTTGACCACCGGGGCGAGCGGGTGGACGGTGATCAGATTCTGTTTATTCTGGCCGAGGCGCGCAGGGCAGCCGGCCAGCTCAATGGCGGCGTTGTCGGAACGGTCATGAGCAATTTTGGTCTGGAACAGGCTTTTGCGCAGCGCAATATCGATTTTGTGCGCAGCCAGGTGGGCGATCGTCATGTCCATGAAGCGCTGCTGGAGCGCGGCTGGATTCTCGGCGGTGAAGCCTCGGGTCATATTCTGTGCCTGGACCGGGCTGCCAGCGGCTGCGGCATCGTCAGCGCCCTGCAGGTTCTGGAAACCATGGTCAAGAGCGGTCGCAGCCTGGCCGACCTGACCGCCGGCATGCAGCGTTGTCCGCAAACCACCATCAATGTTCCGGTGTCCAGCAGAAAAGCGGTCAACCTTGAGCACGAGAGCATTGCTTCCGCTCTGCGTTCGGCTGAAACCGATCTTGGTGACCAGGGTCGGGTTATTTTGCGCCCATCGGGCACCGAGCCGGTGGTGCGGGTGACGGTCGAGGGGTTTGACGCGGCCCAGGTCGACAGGCTGGTCAACAGTCTGGCCGGTGCCGTGGAGCGGGCGCTGGCAGCTGCCTGACCAAGAAGTCTCGCTCAGCGCCTGTGCCGTTCAGCTGTCTTTCACCGTGATTTCACCGCGCGCCAGATTGCTCAGATAGTCCACAAAGTCGTTGCGCCTTGTCTTGGCAATCTCAACAACCAGCCTGACCCCGCTGCTCGAATACACCTCGTCGAGCTTGGTGCCCTCAAATTCGCCCAGGGCGTGGTGGGCGGCGTCGGTATACGCAAACGGCAGGCTGACGGCCAGCTGAACCTTCGGGATGATGGGCGTACTTTTGGCCGTGCGCAAGGCTTCGGCAGTTACACCGCCATAGGCTCGGATCAAGCCGCCCGTGCCCAGCTTGGTGCCGCCAAAATAGCGTATGACCACCACCACGGTCTGATCAAAATTCTGACCGTCTATGGCCTGAAGGATGGGGCGTCCGGCGGTGCCGCCGGGTTCGCCGTCATCGTCAAAACGATAGCGCTCGTCAATTCGCCACGCCCAGCAGTTGTGGGTGGCGTCCGGTACGCTGACCCTGTCGATGAAATTCCGGGCCTGCTCTTCGCTTTCGGCCGCGGCCGCCAGGGCAATGAAGCGTGATTTTTTTATTTCGGCCTCGTGCCTGACTTCGGACAAAAGACGCAGCTTCACTTGAGCGATACCTCGCGGGGCGCGCCGGCAATCTCTGCATCCACCTCGAAGCCATCCATAAGAATATTGATGTTTTTGCCTTTTTCAAACTCGCTTTTTTCGGTCAGCAGCTTTTCATCGGGGGTTCTGACCAGCGCATAGCCGCGCTGCAAAACGCCCAGCGGGCTGACGCCGTTAAGCGCGCGCACCAGCGCTGAAAACCTGTGTCGGCGCTGCTCCATGGACTGGTTGACGGCTCGTATCATGCGCTCGTGCGCAGTTTGCAGCCGCTGGTCGAATTCCTGCAGCTGGCGCCGGGGATGCCCGGCGAGCAGCCGCGCATGCAGCCCCTTGAAGCGTTGCTGCCGGTCATGGGCCAGTCGCTGCATTGCGTGGCCCAGCCGCCGCGAAAGCTCATCCTGCCGGTGCAGCAGCTCGGCCAGCCGGCGCTCGGGGTGCTGCTGCAACAGGCGACCCGATATGTGATCCAGCCTTTGTGCGCGCTGCTCCATGGCCTGTTCCATGGCCCGCCCGAACCGCTGGCGTTGGCGCTCAAGCTCAATGGCCAGCGCCGGTCCGTCGGGGGTGGCAGCCACCGCTGCGGCGGTGGGTGTTGGCGCCCTCAAATCGGCAACGAAATCAGCGATGGTGAAATCGGTTTCATGACCGACCCCGCTGATAACCGGCGTTTGGCAGTCTGCAATGGCCCGGGCGAGAGCCTCGTCGTTGAAGGCCCACAGGTCTTCGAGTGAGCCGCCGCCACGGGCCAGCAAAATAACGTCACCAAAGCCGTGAAGATCGGCAGCGTTCAGGGCGCGGATCAGCTCGGCCGGCGCCTGTTCGCCCTGCACCTGGCTGGGGTAAATGCGCACCAGTGCGCGCGGCCAGCGCCTGGCCAGGACGTGGAGAATGTCGCGAATGGCGGCACCGGAAGGTGAGGTTACAACGCTGATGCGTTCGGGCCAGCGCGGCAGTTCCTTCTTGCGCGCCTGGTCAAACAGGCCTTCGGCCTCCAGTTTTTTCTTGAGCGCTTCAAACGCCCGGGCCAGCGCACCGGCGCCGGCTTCGAGCATGCCGTCGGCAATCAGCTGATAGTCGCCGCGCGGCTCATACAGCCCCAGTCGCCCGCGGGCCAGCACCTGCATGCCGTTTTCGGGCCTGAAACCCAGGCCGGCAGCGCTGCGCCGAAACAGGGCGCAGCGAATCTGGGCGCGCTCGTCCTTGATGGAAAAATACAAGTGACCGGAAGGCGGGCGGGCCAGATTGGAGATCTCGCCGGCAATCCACAGGCGCGGAAAGCCGGCTTCAAGGTGAACCCGAACCTCGCGATTGAGCTCGGCCGGGCTGTAAACTCTGGTTTCGGGACCTGGGGCTGAAAGCGACATGGCGGTCAATTATAGCCGTGCAGAATTGCCGGGCGGCAGCACCGCACTTCCAGACACAATCATCAGATGGCGCTGTCAGCAAGCCCTTCAATGATTTCGAGCGCTTTTGTGGCGTGCTGCTGCGGCGCAATGCCATCCTCGTCTGAAGAAAGCCGCGCAATGACCCGGCCGCTGCTGTCGAGCACAAAAGTGACGCGCGGCAGTACACCATGAGAAAGGGGCTGCCCGCGGCTGTCGGTGGCACCTTCAGGGACTTCCTGCAGTTTCAGGCCATAACTCTTCCCGATGCTGCCGTCCGGATCGGAGGCCACGGCAAACTTTCCGGCACAAAAGTCGGGATCGGCAGAGAATTCGTTGAGCTTGTCCACAGGATCGGCTGAAACACCAATGATGGTTGCGCCGGCTTCGGCAAAGCGCTCGTGGTGGCTGGCAAAGGCGTGCGCCTCGATATCGCAGCCGCGGGTAAATGCGGCCGGAAAGAAATACACCACCACCGGGCCGTCGGCCAGGGCGTCCTGCAGGCTGAACTCCACGGCCTGCCCGTCAAGGCTGGCTGCAGCGGTAAACTCCGGTGCCTGGTCACCTTCTTCAGGCGCTGTCGCATTTGCGGTCAGTCCTGAAAATGCCAGCAGGGCCAGTGCGCCTGCAATCGTTTTAATCATGCTCATTTGTTTGCCTCCCGGGCGTTCAAGTTGACTCTTGTTGGACTATCATCATGATGCCCGAGTTCGTCCTGCGGCTGGCTCAAATCGCTGATTTGTGCCGGCAGATGAATTTCCCATCCAACCAATGGTGATTGAATGCTGACCATGTTTCCCCGAATCTTTTGCCTGGCTGGCCTGCTGCTGGCCAGCGCAGCCACTGCCGGCGGTGCCCTGACCAACGCCAGTATTTACACGATGGATGACGAACAACCAGCGGCCAGCGCCATGGCCTGGGATGACAGCGGCCGCATTGTGTTTGTTGGCAATGAAGAAGCGCTTGAAAAACGCTTTGCGGATATTGAGCCCATGGATGCCGGCGGACGGGTGGTGCTGCCAGGGCTGATAGATGCTCACGGCCACGTCATGGGGCTGGGTCTTTCCAGACTGCGTGCCGACCTGACAGGTGCCGCCAGTATCGAAGAGGTGTTGCAGCGCCTGGAAGCGCATGCAGAAAAGCTGCCCGATGATGCCTGGCTTGTCGGGCGTGGATGGGATCAGACGCTTTGGGAAGGCGGTGAGTTTCCGCGCGCCCGGGATCTTGACCGGGTCTTTCCCGATCGCCCGGTGTGGCTGGTGCGGGTGGATGGCCACGCCGGCTGGGCCAACAGTGCGGCCATGGAGAAGGCCGCACGCGATCTTTCGGGCAGCTGGCAGCCCGATGGCGGTGAAATCCACCGTGATGGTGAAGGCCGTCCCAACGGGGTTTTTATTGATTCTGCCATGCAGTTTGTAAGCGCCGGGGTGCCCGAGCCGGGACGCGCCGAGCGTGAACAGGCATTGCAGCTGGCTCTGGATGAGCTGGCTTCGGTGGGTCTGACCGGTGTGCACGACATGGGCACCAGCCTGGATGATTTTGAGCTGTTTCGCCGGCGTGAAAAAGACGGCGGGCTGACAGCGCGCATTACGGCCATGGCCGATGGTGACAGTGACATGCTTGGCTGGCTGTGCACCAGCGGCCGCTATGCCGGCAGTCATCTCGCTGCGCACGGGGTCAAACTGTACGCCGACGGCGCCCTGGGCAGCCGTGGCGCGGCCCTGCTGGCCGACTACAGTGATGATGAGGGCAACAGCGGCCTGTTGTTTCACTCCGATGATGAACTTGAAGCACTGATCGGCCGCGTTATGGACTGCGGTCTGCAAACGGCTGTGCATGCCATTGGCGATGCCGCCAACAGACAGGTCATCAATGCCCTGGGAGCCGCGCAGAAGGCCCGTCCCGACAATCCCGGACGGCACAGGGTGGAGCATGCACAGGTTGTTCATCCCGACGATTTTGGCCGGCTGAAGGAATATCGCCTCATTGCCAGCATGCAGCCGGTTCACGCCACCTCTGACATGCGCTGGGCGCGCCAGCGCCTGGGTGATGACCGCCTGCAGGGTGCCTATGCCTGGCAGAGCATGATTGAAAAAGGCATTCCCGTGGCCCTGGGTTCGGATTTTCCGGTTGAGTCGCCCAATCCGTGGATTGGAATTCATGCGGCCGTTACGCGCCAGCGTGACGGGCAGCCCGCAGACGGTTGGCTGCCCGGCCAGCGCCTTAGCCTGAAACAGGCTCTGGAGGGCTTTACAATTGACGCTGCGGCGGCCGGGTTTTCCGAACATTCCGTGGGCAGTCTTGAAGTTGGCAAACTGGCTGATTTCATAGTGGTTGACGCCAATCCCTTTTCTGCCGAACCCGATGAACTGCAGAATATTGGCGTGGTCACAACCGTGACGGGCGGCAAGGTCGTGTTTGAGCGCGAGCGTGTTCTGATCGAACAGGCCGCACCATAGAAGTGTCCTTTGTTCAGACGTCGCCCGGCAGCCGTAAAAGAACATTTTTGATTTGGAGAGGTTTTCAGTGAGCTCAACTGTTTTGATCGTCATTGGGGTTGTTGCCGGATTCATTGCCGGGGGGCTGGTCGTATGGCTGCTGGGTGCCCGGCGTCGTCACGAGCCGACGGTGGGCCAGCTCAAGGCCGAAAACGTGCGGTTTCGTGAAGAGGTCAATGCCCATTTCGTGCGTTCTGCACAGCTGATCAACGAGCTGACCGACAGCTACAAAAAAGTGTTTGATCACCTCAGTGACGGTGCCGAGCGGCTGGTTGATCCAAAAACAATGCGCGAGCGCATGCCGCAGGTGGGTCAGAAGGAGGTTCGCCTGCGCCATATCGGCAGCTCTCCGGCTGCCGACAGCAGATCGGATGATGCCGCAGTCGAGCCGCCGGCCGATTTTGTCAGCGACAGTCGGAGACGTGCGGACAGCACAAAGCCGGAACGGGCCGGTGCGGTACAACAGGACAGCTCATCGGCTACCGGCCGAGCCGGAGAAAATCCAGATGATGAGGGTGGACCGGGCCGGGGCAAAAAAGGCGGGGCAGTTTGACCGACTGTTTGAGACCACACAAGGCTCTAGAAACGGTGGCTCCAGACCAGCGACCAGCTGTTGACGCCCTGATTGGGCTTTTTGAGGCTGGCATTGGAGTAGTGAATGACGCGCAGCACCAGCGTGTTGCGTGCGCCAAGATGCATTCCAACGCCAAAGCGATCCTCGAAATGCAGACGTGAGCCCAGGTTGCGGTTGCTGACAAGATTGGATGAAAACCATGCCGCGCCAATTCCGGCCTCAACAAACGGCTGCCAGCCCTGGGCGTTGAAATTCCAGACAAACACCGGCGAGGCCGAGATGGAATACCTGTCCCTGCCGTGGCGGGCGGCTTCCCACCAGGTGGCGCCCGCTGTCCAGTAGCCGCTCAGATGGCCCGATTTACCTTCGTACAGGCGGTTTTTGAAAGGTGTTCTGGCACTGATATTGAGCGTGGCTTCGCCGTTGTTGGTAAAGCCGGGTGCAATCAGCAGATCGGCGGCCTGCACCGTCCATGAACACAGGACAAGAACAATAATGACCGCTACGCAGGAGCGGACGGGGGGCGTTTTTCGACTGGGCACGACGGTATCCTGCAGATTGTGGAACAACAGGCTGGCAAGATTAACCCATTGACCGGATCTTTTGCGCAGCAAGGTGTTTGTAGCCGGCTCAGCAGGACAGGTTCGACCGGTCGATTCAGGTAGACTTGCAGCGATCCGCAATCTGTCAGGGGCGATGCCATTGTCCGACTTCAAGTTTTTTGCCACCGCCCCGCTGGGGCTTAACGATCTGCTGGCCTCCGAGCTCGTTTCGCTGGGCATGGAAAGCGCTCGCCCGCAGCGCGGTGGAGCGGTTTTTTCAGGCACGCTTGCCGATGCCTATCGCGTTTGCCTGTGGTCGCGCCTGGCCAACCGGGTGTTGTTGCCGGTTCACCGCTTTATGGCCCGCAACGACAGCGAGCTGTACAAGGGCGTACAGAGCGTGGAGTGGCGCCGTCACCTGTCGGTCGACAGTACGCTGGCAGTGGATTTCAGCGGTATCCGGCCGCGCATTTCACACAGTCATTTTGCCGCCCAGCGCGTAAAGGATGCGGTGGTCGATCAGCTGCGCAGCGCAACCGGGGCTCGTCCCTCGGTGGATTTGCAGGCTCCGGATGTGCGCATCAACGTGCACATGAACCGTGATCAGGTCAGCGTGGCCGTGGATCTTTCCGGCGACAGCCTGCACAAGCGCGGCTACCGTGAAACCGGCGTGACTGCGCCGCTGAAGGAAAATCTGGCGGCGGCCATGCTGCTGAGAGCCGATTGGCCGTCCATGGCGCGCGGCAGGGGCGGGTTTGTTGATCCCATGTGCGGTTCCGGCACGCTGGCGGTGGAAGCGGCCTGGATGGCGACGGACACGGCGCCGGGGCTGATGCGAACCCGTTTCGGATTTCAGCGCTGGCAGCGGCACGATGACGCGGCATGGAAGGACCTGATCGACGAGGCGCTGGAGCGACAGGAAAAAGGCATGCGAAATGCCGTGCCCATGGCCGCTTTTGATCACGATCGGCTGGCGGTCAGATATGCCATGACCGGCGTAAAAAACGCCGGGCTTGAAGACCTTGTTCATGTTGAGCGCCGCGAGCTGGCCGAAGCTGCGCCGCCGGCCAAAACCGTCGGCGGGCTGGTGGCGGTCAATCCGCCGTACGGTGAGCGCATAGAGGGCGACGAAGAGCTGGCGCAGCTTTACCGTCTGCTGGGCGACACCCTGCGCAGCAACTTTTCAGGCTGGCGGGCCATTGTTCTCAACGGCGCCGGCTGTCGCATCGGTTTGCGGCCCGAAAGAAGCTGGCAGATGCTCAACGGCCCCATAGAATGCCGGCTTGAGCTGTTTCAGCTGGATCCGGACACCTGAATCCTGACGCGATTCAGCCGGCGGGTCAGCCGTCGCTGTCTGTGGCCTTGCTGTTGCTGCCGGTGCCCGCTCTGCGCTTTTCAGGGCCGGGCGCAAAATAGAGCAGCAGCCAGCCGGCCTGGGGGGTAAAGCTGTGCTCGCGCGAGTACAGCCGGAATTTTCCTTCCGGTGAAACGCGTCCGATCAGCAGCCAGTCGGTGCCGGCCTTGCCCAGCTTTTCTTCCATGCTTTCCAGGTCGAAATTCTGGCTCAGTCGGGTGGTCTTGATGACCCAGCCATCCTTGATGAGCCTGTCCAGGGTGGAGGCGTCGGTGGGCGGCTCAAAGGCAAAATAGCCGCGCTGCTGCAGGGTCAGCCGCCGGCGCTTGTTTTTGGATTCGCTGTTGGGAGCCAGCTGAAAGGTTCGGTGGTGGCCAAACTGCGCGCCCAGTGCCTTGCATACCAGCGCGTTGTAGTAGTAATTGTCGGTGGCGCACAGTAGATAGCTCAGGTGCTCGATTTCCAGCTCCTGGTCAGCATGCTCCGACAGCAGCTCACCATAATAGACATCAACGCCATCCATGCGCGCATGTTTGATGCGCTTCCAGGCGCCTTCGGCAATCATGACCTTGACGCCCAGTTCATTCAGCGCCCGCGCCAGGGCGCGATTCCATTCCGTGGCGCCGACAATCAGCAGTCCGTTGGCTTCTTCGGCTGCCAGGCCCAGCCGGCGCGCCAGCGGGCTGAGCGTGGCACCATGAAAAACAACCGTGACCAGAATAACCATGAAGATCAGCGGCATGAATGCTTCGGCTTCAGGGTGGCCAGCAGCCACCAGGGCCGGGCCGAAGAGTGCCGAGGTGGCGGCCGCCACAATTCCGCGCGGCGCGATCCAGGCCAGTAAAACGCGATCCTGCCAGCGCATGGGGGCGCGAATGGTGGCCAGTCCGATGCTCAGTGGCCTGACGACAAAAAGAATTGAGGCAACAAACAGGACTGCCGGCAGCCCCATGGCCTGCAAGTGTGCTACATCCAGCTGAGCGGGAATCACGATGAACAGCACCGAAACCAGCACCACCGACAGGTTTTCCTTGAAATGGCGCAGCGGCTCGCGCTCCACAAGCTGCATGTTGCCCAGCACCAGGCCCATGATGACCACGGTAAGCAGGCCGGCCTGGTCCAGAACCAGATTGCTGATCCAGAATCCGGCCAGAACCAGAACGGTGAGAATGGGCGGCTTGAGGTGTGCCGGTACCGCGCCGCGTCGATAAAACCAGCCGGTCAGCCAGCCGCCCAGCCCACCGAGCAGGCCGGCAATGCCCACCGCCTTGGCCAGGCCGGGCAGGGTGGCGGTCCAGCCTTCTGCCGACGTGGTGAAATACTGCAGGGCCAGCACCGCCAGCAGCACACCTATGGGATCGTTGACGATGCTTTCCCACTTGAGCAGCGAGGCCGACTCCTTGTTGAGCCTGGCCTGGCGCAGCAGGGGCTGGATTACCGTGGGGCCGGTGACCACCAGGATGGCGCCCATGACGACCGCCACGGCCCACGGCAACCCGGCGATATAAAACGCGGCCAGCGTGCCCAGCACCCAGGCAAACAGCGGCCCCAGGGTGACCATTCGTAAAATGCCGTGCCCGGCCCGCCTGAGCTCGCCGAGCTTGAGGTCCATGCCGCCCTCGAACAGGATGATGGCAACGCCCAGGCCGATGAGTTCGTTGACGTGGCCGGTGGGCAGCGACAGGTCGATGACGCCGGTGATGGGGCCAAGAACGAGACCGGTGGTTATCAGAATAACGATGGCCGGAACGCGCAGCAGCCAGGCAATCCACTGGCTGGCCAAACCGGCTGTCACGATGATCAACAGGAGCGTGGCGATATGCATCGCGCGATTCTAGCAGCAGTGTTTACGTTAAGGAACCGTTTTTAATAAATAATTGCCGACACAAGGTGTTCTTGAAATTCATGTTTGAAAAGTCCGGTTTTTTACACCATGTTCAAGTCATTCGTCAGCAATGTATTCCATATGCCGAAACTGCCTGCCTCAATGAAAGTTGCCTTTGTTCGCGAGACGGGACCGGCAGCCAACATTCAAATCGGGCGCTGGCCGGTGCCGGAATGCGGGCCCGCCGATGTGTTGATCAAAGCTTCGGCGCTGGCCGTCAACCATGTCGACCTGTTTGTTCGTTCCGGTGCCTACCGAACGCCCCTGCCCATGCCGTTTGTCATCGGGCGTGATTGCGTGGGCCAGGTTGCGTCCACGGGTTCCGGGGTTGAGGGCTTTTCAGTCGGTGATTTCGTGTGGTGCAACAGTCTGGGTCATGAGGGGCGCCAGGGCAGTTTTTCCGAATATGTGCAGGCGCCCGCAGATCGTGTTTATCCACTGCCCGCAGGGGTTGATCCACAACGGGCTGTTGCTGTATTACATACCGGCGCGGCGGCCTGGCTGGGGCTGGTTCGGGAAGGGCGGCTGCAGGGCGGTGACACGGTGTTCATTGCCGGTGCCGCCGGCGGGGTTGGCGGCGCGGCGGTTCAGATGGCACGTGCGATTGGTGCCCGCGTGCTGGCCACGGCCTCTGCCGAGGATGCTCACTGGGTGGCTTCCCTGGGCGCTGAACATGTTCTTGATTACCGTGATCCGGATCTGACTGCCAGACTGCTTGATCTGGCCGCCGGCAGAGTGGATATTTATTGGGACCAGTCGGGCCGCCACGACTTTAATCAGGCTTTGCAAATGCTGGCACCCGGTGGGCGGGTCATTGTCAGCGCCGGACTCGACGCAACGCCCGCACTGCCGATTGGCGAACTTTACACCCGCGATGCCAGCCTGCGCGGCTTTGCTCTCAGCAACGCCTCAAAAAAGGATTTGGCGCGGGCGGCGCGCACCATCAACGCCCACCTTGAGTCGGGCCGGCTTGAAGTGCGCATCGCAAAAACGCTGCCGCTTGACGAGGCTGCACAGGCTCATCGGTTGCTGGAGGCCGGAAGCTTGTCGAAACTGCGCGGACGTGTTGTCGTTTTGCCCTGATTTGCAAACCGCTTCCGAGTGGCTGTTGCTGCTGGCAGATTGGCTGCCGGGCTTTGCTGTTAAAATTCTGTTTTGATCATCCGGCTCCCATCTCGGAAAGCGTGAAAAAAGACGTCAAAAACAGCGTCGAAATCCAGGGCGACCAGGTTGTCAAGGCATTTGTTGTCGGCAACAGGCGCGGGCGCCGCTTTCGTCGCGAACGCCTCGCGCTGGAGCGCCTGAAAGGCATTGACGGCATTCCGGAGCTGTATGCGCATGACCAAAACAGCCTGACCATGACCATGGAGCGCATTCCCGGTCGCTCTTTTGAGCAGGCGGGGGACATGGACGACGACTTTTTCATACGGCTGGGTGAGCTGGTGGAAGCCATGCTGAAGCGCGGCGTGGCGCGTCATTCAATGCCGGCGCGCGATGTCATCATCAGACCTGACGGGACGCCCGGCCTGGTGGACTACGAAAGAGTCACGCTGCGACACGTGCGCTACAGCCCGGTTTGGGGTCTGTCCCGCATGATCAGTCGCTTTCACCTGCTGCGCTTTATTGGCAACCACCGACCGGATTTACTGACGCCGGCGCAGAAAAGAAAGCTTGAATGGCAGCTCAAGGGCCAGCGCCTGTTTCGACGCTGGATAGAGTGGCGCCGCAGACATTTTGTTGAGCCCTGGCGATGACATGGCGCGTTACGGGGTCGTTTTTGTGAAACAGCTTGCTTTTTGTCCTCCGGCTGTGTTCTTATTGGCCCCATGAGCAAATTCACCGCTTCAGGCACATTTTCTGCCATTCGCTGCTTCGTGTTTGCCCGGGCCGTCGCGGTCACCGGTCGCGGTGCTCTGTTCCAAGCCCAAAACAGCAACAATCAAAATAATCAAAACAACGCCCACGACTGGCGGGGTTGCGTGTAGCTCATCCAATTTTTTGAATACACCAAAGCCCGCCTCCAGCGGGCTTTGTTTTTTTTGGCCTGCTGGTGGCAACCAACCATCAGGAGGTCACGAACTTGTCTTCTCTTTTTGCAATTTTTGATATTGATGCCGGCGATGATCCTGCCGCGCTGCGTTTAACCGCCCTGGACTGTTCGCGAAAACAGCGCCACCGCGGCCCGGACCATACCCGCGTTCATGCCGACAGCAATGCCGTGCTTGTGCAGGAGCAGCTGGCGGCTGCCGGACCAGACTCGGTGTCTCCGCACTTGCATTGCCGAACCACTGGTG
>Ga0209487_1001975_pt1 | contig 16953 bp, 12 predicted proteins | sample Poulit2012_FD_187524 | JGI IMG/M metagenome (GOLD analysis project Ga0209487, IMG submission 187524) | Agricultural soil microbial communities from Georgia to study Nitrogen management - Poultry litter 2012 (SPAdes) (version 2) | ecosystem: Environmental > Terrestrial > Soil > Agricultural land...
GTGCGGGGATTGCCGGGCGTGCGGGGATTGCCGGGCGTGCGGGGATTGCCGGGTGGCGCGACGACCCCGGCAGTGAGCCCCCGGTTACGACTGATTCCACGCCCCCGGCCGGAATGCGCGGGGTGCAGGTGCGCTATCCGGGCCGGCGTCACGAGCTGCGTTTGCCTGACCTGCAGGTGCGCCCCGGAGAACTGGTCGTGCTCGTGGGGCCCTCGGGCAGCGGCAAGACGACGATGCTGAGGGTGCTCGCCGGTGTGCAACCACCGCAGCGGGGAACGGCGTGGGCCTCGTCCGCCCAGTACGTCCCGCAGCGCCCGGCGCTGCCGTTGGCGGCTACGGTCGGCGCCGCGCTGGAGGTGGAACGCCACGGCCGGGAGCGGGTCGAGCAAGTCCTTGCCCGGGTCGGGCTGCCGGTGCATGCACTGCCGGCGGGCCTGCAGACGGCCCTGAGCGAGGAGGGGATGGGGATCTCCGCCGGGCAGCGGCACCGGATCGCGCTCGCCCGGGCGGTGCTGACGGTCACCGGCCCCGGTGCGCCGGCACAACCCGTGCTGTTGCTCGATGAACCCACCGCGCACTTGGACGGGGCGAGTGAGGCGGCGGTGGTGGACTGTATCCGCACGCTCACCGACGAGGGTGTCACGGTGGTCGCGGCAGCGCACCGGAGCCGGTTGATCGCGGTCGCCGACCGGGAGGTTCCACTGCACCCGTCGGCGCCGCAAGCACGTCGTGAGGCGGGTGACCGGGTTGCCGGGGCGGGGGGCCGAACCGCGGGAAGGGAGCAAGGCGTATCCGGGACAGGGGGCCGGACCGCTGAGCACGCCGATCCCACCACCCCCTCAACCGACGAAGCGGCACCGGAACTCGGCGATACCCCTACCTCCGCGACGGCGGGGCGCCGCGGCAAGGGATGGTGGTCGGCGCTGCGGCCCGCCACCCGGTTCGCTATCGCAGCGCTCGCCGGTGCGGCCTCACTGCTCGCGGCCGTGGGGCTGACCGTCGCGGCCACATGGCTGATCATCCGCGCCGAAACCCGCCCGCCGATCCTCACTTTGTCCATGGCCGTGGTCGCGGTGCGCGGATTCGCAATCGCCCGGCCGCTGCTGGCGTATCTGCAACGCCTGGCCGCCCACGACGCCGGCCTGACCCTGCTGGCGGATTGGCGTGCGGCCGTGGTCGGGGACCTGCTGCCCCGGGTGCCCGGGCGGCTGACCGAGCGGCGCGGAAGGTTACTCACCCGCGTGGTGCGCGATGTGGATCTGCGCCTGGCCGGACTGGTCTCGGGTGCCGTACCCCTCGGGGCGGCCGGCCTGGCGATCCTCGTGGTGGGTTTGGCTGTCGGGCTGATCGCGCCGGGGATGCTGTTCGTGCTGATCGGCGCGGTGCTGCTGGGTGTGGTCGGGTTGCCGTGGTGGGCGGTGCGCGGCGATCAACGTCTCGACCCCGAGCGGGAGGACGCCGAAGGCGACCTGCAGGACGCGCTGGTGGAGGTGGTGGACAATGCCGATGAACTCACCGGCAGCCGAGGGCGCGACCTGGTGGATCAGGTGCACCGCCGGGCCGAACGATATGAACACGCTGAGGGCCGCGCCGCACGCCTGGACGGCCGAGTCGACGGCGGCTCTCAGGGCGCAGCGGCGGCTCTGGTGGTGGGGAGCGCCGTGCTGGGCGTCAGCCTCTGGGCAGGGGGCTCGATCAGCAACGAACTGCTCGGGATGGTGGTGCTGGGATCATCGGTGCTCACCGAGGCGCTGCTCATGGTCGCGCCAGCCGCCAGAGACCTCGCCGGTGGCCAGCGCGCCCGGCGACGGCTTACTCAGGTGGGCAAGCTACCAACTGCCGAACGAGCGGATGATGCCCCGGCCGGCACCGGCCCAGCAAACCGCTCCGGGCTGCAGATCGTGGACCTCACCGTCACCTGGCCGGGTTCGGCCGCTCGGGAGGCGCCGGTACGCAACCTGGCCCTCACGGTTCCTGTCGGTGAGGTAGTGGTCATCGAGGGGCCGTCGGGCGCCGGGAAGAGCACTTTGGCCACCGCGATGGTCGGGCTGCTGCAGCCCGCCGACGGTCAGATCGTGCTGCACGGCCGCAGCATGGCAGAGACGGGCGGACGGTGGTGGCGCCGGCACGTGACGCTGGCCGGCGGCGCGGACCACATCTTCTCCTCCACCCTGCGCCACAACCTCCTGCTCGCCCGGCCCGGCGCCGAGGACGCGCACCTTGTTCAGGTGTTGCGAGCCGCGCACCTGGGGGAGTGGTTCGACGGGCTCGCCGACGGCCTGGACACGTGGCTGGATTCCGGTGGTCGGGTGCTCTCCGGAGGAGAACGACGCCGTCTGGTGCTCGCCCGCGCGTTGCTGCGCGACCCGCAGGTTTTGGTTCTGGATGAACCCACCGAGGGTTTGGATCCGCACACGGCCGAAGCGCTGATGGCCCACGTGCGTCGCTGGGCGGCGAGCCGGCGGCGGTCCGTGGTGGTGTTCACCCACCGGCTGGACGGCTTGGACGACGTCGACCACCGGTACCGGATACACGATGGCAGGCTCCGGCAGGGGGCCGAGGCCGTAGCGGCGTGAACAGGACCCGGACTGGACGCCGCTGACTTCAAGTCCCGGCTGGCCCGGGATGAGGCCCCGAATGGTCTGATCACGACGGCTAGATACCGTGGCCAGATGAGCACCGACCCACGTGGGCAGGGCCGGGGGCAGCCCCCACGCGACGGGTCTGGCCCGCAGCCCCGGGCCGGTTCCAGCGGTGCACCGAGCAGGCCTACCGGGGGACTGCGGGTGGTCTTGTTAGCGGTAGTCGCCGGGCTCGGGTTGGTGCTGGCCTGGAGGGAGGATGACGGCGTCGCCGTCTACCTCGGCGTCGGTCTCCTTGCCGCCCTACTCGCCGCGGTGCTCGCCGTCGCGCGGTATCGCCAAAGGCGATAAGAGACTGGTTCCGCCGGCGGAGCCACCGGCCCCATCCGCGCGTACCGGGCAGCGTGAGTTGCGGCCTCGCGGGCGGGTCAGGGACGTCGAGCGGGTGCGGAGCGCTGCCACTGGGGCCGTGCATGGCGCCGGCCCCGACTCCGGCCCTGCACGATGATGCCGGCCACGGCCAGCGCAAGGTACAGCACGGTCCACCACCACTGCTCCGGCCAGGTGATCTCGTCCAGCGACGGCCCGCTCGGCGCCTGGCCCACGAGCACGAGGACCCCGCTGAGGATCAGGCCCGCACCGGCCAGCGCGGTGAGAACGGACAGCAGCAACGACGGAAGCCGCAGCGCCAGTCCAAGGACCGCGAGCAGCACCCCCGTCACGAAGCCGGCGACCACAGCGGCACCTTCAGCGGCCCCCAGGGCGTTGGCCAGTGCCACGCCAAGACCGAAGCCCAGCGAACCGAGCCAGATGATGACGGCGAGCACGTAGAACCAATACGCCAGCAGCGCCAGTAGTACCGCGGTGGCAAAGGCGCACACCCAGCCCCAGGCATCGCTCAGGAAGGGCTCGCCGGTGAGCCCGGCCGCGAGGGCGCCGCCGAGGTTGAACCCGATGAAGCCGCCCCACAGTGCCAGCAGGATTCGAGCGAAGGACGCCCCGCGGAAGCACAGCAGTATCCCCAGGGCGATACCGAGTAGCGTGACCAGCAACTGCACGAGTTCCATGCCGCCATCGTGTCAGGCACACTCGATCCGCGCCTGCTGCAGGAAGGCGGCCCGTGGGCGTTCAGGGTGCCGGCAGTGGCCCCCGGGCGAGGTCGGAGCGGCGGGCGAGGAACTCCGCTACCGGCCAGGCGCGGCCCCCGGCGACCAGCAGGGAGAGGATCGACCCGTCGTCGTCCCGCTCATAGGTGATCTGTTCACCCACGGCGCCGAACCCGGGAGTGCGGGCGATCCGGACGGCGTCCGGGCCCTGAGGTTGCAGCCGCAGGTAACCATCGGATGGGTCGGCCAGCGCGGGGTTGAGCAGGTACAACTGCCCGCCCAGGTCGACGACGTCGCTCACGCCCCATAGTCCGGCGAAGCGGCCGGTGAACCGGCTCAGGTCTGCGCCGGCGGAGCCCGGAGAATCTGAGTCCGGTGCTGTCGCCGCGGATGCGGAGGCATTCGAGGGACCCCGCCGGTGGCTCAGCGCGAGGTCGATTAATCGGAAGATGCCAGAAGCGAGTGCGTCGGCAGGTCCGTCGATGGCGTTGGTGAGCACGCTGACGACGATCTGGTCCACTGGGTCGATGAACGTGCGGGTGATGTGCCCGGGGTAGCCGCCGCTGTGACCGACCAGAGTGCGCTCGCCCAGTTCCTGCAGGCTCATCCCCACGCCGTATTTCGCGGCCGGGACGCCGGGGGCCTGGATCGCCGACTCCACCCGCTGCATCAGTCGCTTGCTGTCGTCGGTCAGCAAGGTGTCATCGCCCAGGAAGTGCGCGGCACCGTACCGGGTCATGTCCGCAGCGGTGGAGTAGAAACCGGTGGCGGCGACGAAGGCCCGGGAGTCCACGTGCTCGATCGGTTCACGTTCGTCAGTTCCGTGCAGCAGGCCGGTGTGGCCGTGGACGAAGTCGGCCGCCCGCGCCGGATCGTACTCCGGGCCGGTGTTGGTCAGACCGAGCCGGTTGACCACGTGCTCTTGCAGGTACCGATGGTAGGAAGAACCCGAGGCCGACTCGACCACAAGTCCCAACAGGGCGTAGGCAACGTTGGAGTATTTGAAGTGCTCGTTGCGGTCGTAGACCAACGCCTCATCGCGGGCCATCGCGATCAACCCCTCCCGGTCGGGGAAGGGGGCCATGCGCTGCCAGAAGCCCTTCATCTTGCCGTCGCGGATCACCCCGCCCTGGTGGCCCAGCGCCTCTCGCACCGTCACTGCGCCGATCGGCGCGTCGTCGAGTTCGTCGATGTGCTCGCCCAGGCGGTCATCCAGTCGTAGCAGGCCGCGTTCGGCCAACTGCATGATCGCGGTGCCGGTGAAGGTCTTGGAGTGCGAGGCGATCCGGAACAGGTGGTCGCTGCGTAGCGGCTCACCGGTGGCGCTGTTCGCCACACCCAAGGCGACGTCCAGCACCAACTCCGATCCCACCCGCACCGCGGCCTGGACACCGGGCACCCGCAGATAGGACGCGCGATACGAGAGCCATTGCTCAAGGTACTCGCTGAGTTGCCGGATGGTGCGGGCGTCTTGGGCGTGGGTCATGATCCTCCGATCGCTGCTCTGCCAGGCGAGCGTACCGGGGTGCTGACCGGGCTCGGACAAGGCTTGCTCCGCCCGGCGGTGCTCGTACCATGGCAGCATGACCTCGCCGAGCCGTTCCGGACGGCCCCGGGCTTCCTCCTGGGCCGTGCTCGAGGAGGCTGCGGGGGAGTTGTTCCTCGAACAGGGGTATGCCCGGACTTCGATCGCCGACATCACCCGCAGGGCGGGAGTGTCGCGCAACACTTTCTTCAACTACTTCACCGCCAAGGCGGACCTGCTGTGGTCTGCGTTCGACGCCACGTTCGCCGACCTGCCCGATGCACTGATGCGCCACCGCCACGAGGGTGTGGACGCCTGCGTCCGCACGGCGCTCGCGGAACTGGCTGCGGTACTACCGCCGGAAAATGTGGCCTTGGCCTACGGACAGGCTGAACCCATGGGCCTGGAGGAGGAACTGCGCCACGCGGCTGCGCTCCGCACCGGCACGGTAGGAGCGATGATCAGCCGGCACGCCGCGGCAAACGGTATTGCCCGGTTGCCGGCGGATGTGGGCGGCACCGCCTACGCCGGTGCGCTGATCGCCGCCATCGGGGCGTGGTCCAGGGCCGGGGCTGGGCGAACCTCGCTGCCGGACACGCTCACCGCCGCCTGGCAACCCGTGGTCGGCATCCTCGACAGGTAGGCAGGTAGGGGCGGCGCCAGGGCGTTGCCACAGCCAGATAGTGCCCGTGGCCGGAATTGGCCCATTGGGCGCGGCCCACGAGTCCGCGTTCCTGCCGGCGGTCTGGGCGTGCCTCGGCTAACGGCCCGGCCGCGCTTCAGGGCCGGAACGGTTGATGGGCCACTGCGATCGACTCGGCCATGTCTTGCACCGCTGGGTGTTCGGAGGTGGCAAGAACTTCTCGGAGCGGCCCGAAAGCCACGAACGATCCGTGCGCAAGGACCACCACGTTGGGGCACATGCGCTCTACCAACTCCAGGTCGTGGGAGGCGAGCAGGATGCTCGTTCGTAAGGTGCCGGCCAGTTCGCCGATGTGGCGGGCCATGTCTATCCGGGCCCTGGGGTCCACGGCCGTCAGCGGCTCATCCAGGAGCAGGATGTCCGGGCGAGTGGCCAGCGCACGGGCTAGGGCCACGCGTTGCCGTTCACCGCCGGAGAGGGAGATCATCGACCGTTGTTCGAACCGGTCCTGCAGTCCCACGGTCCCGAGGAGTTCGGCCACCGAGGTGGCGTGCGTTCGCCCGGCTTTGCGGGCGTCACTCAAGGCAACTTTCAGCACCCGGCCGGCGGTGATCTTCGGGTCTGTGACGGTCATCGAGTACTGGGAGACGGCGCGTACCGCACCGTTGAAACGGCGCTTGTCCCGGCGCGACATCCGGTGCACGTTGCGCCCGTCCCAGGTCACGGTGCCGGCGTCGGGCTTGATCTGGCCCATCAGCGTTTCGATCAGCGTTGTTTTGCCCACCCCGGACGGGCCCACCAATCCGAGGGGAGGTAGGCCCGGTTCAAGCGTCAGGTCCACACCGTCCAGCACCGGGACTCCCGGGTAACTCACACTCAGGTTCTCGGCGTGCAACGTGGCAGACACAGGGCTCCTCAACGATCAGGGACACGTCCACACGCATGGTATCCACCGGCTGACCCGGTGCCGGCCACGCTCTCGCCGGTCGGCTCCGAGGGCGGGGTTATTGCGAATCCAGTGCTGTCGCGCGGGCCTCGGATGCTGTCGCGGGTGCCGCAGCAGCGGAAGCCGGTCGCGGGCGTACTTCATCCAGGGCCCGCATGATCGGCTCGTAATGCCCCTCCACGGATGCGATCAGCGCTGCCGCATCGCCCGCCTCCGCGGCGCGCAGCATCTCCCCGTGGGCCTTGGCTGTCTGGACCAGGTCGGCCGGCAGGCTGACGCCCAAACGAGGCATCACTGCGGTGTGCACATCCCAGAACGCTCCGACGAGTTGGCCCACGAGCACGTTATCGATGCGCGCCAGCAGCGCGGTGTGAAAGGCACGGTCCTGAGTGGGGAAGGACTTGCCCTCGGAGGCCAGGTCCACCATCTGTGCGACTAGATCGTGCAGGCGTGCATCGCGGGTACCGCGCATACTCGCGGCAACCTTGTGCGCCATCGCGGTGTCCAGCGCCTGGCGGACCTCGATGATGTCGCGCAACGCCTGCAGATCGTCCCCGGGGGAGAGCACCCCGCGGAACACCAGGGACTCCACCAGCGCGTCCAGGCTCATGTCGCCCACGAACGTCCCATGCCCGTGCCGTACGGAGACGATGTTGAGGGTGCTCAACGTACGGATCGCCTCTCGCACGTTGGAGCGGGAGACGCCGAGCAGTTCGCACAGGTCGGACTCGGTCGGCAGCACGTCTCCCGGCTGCAGCCCGTTGGTGAGGATGTAGTCCTTGATCTTGTCCGCCGTCGTTGGCTGCCTCGCCGTCGCCCCGGAGGTGGCTGCCAGCGCCGGTGCTGGAGAAGTTGTCGCCATGGGTTTGACCTTTCGGTTGCGCTGAGTCTAGTGTCCACCGTACTACGTCAGACATCAGACGTCATCTGTCTCACAGGAGAGCTCATGCGAAATACAACCCTCAACCGATCGCATCCTCGCCGGCTGGTCAGCCTGGTTGCGACCGCCCTCGCCGGAACCCTTGTTCTGGCAGCATGCGGGGGCGGTGCCGCGGGCGAGGACGGGGACGCCGGGACCGGGGGCGCAACGGACGCCCAGGGAGCAGCGGCCGACGGGGAGGTGGACACCGAGGCCATCATCGAGGCCGGGATCTCGTACTCCCTCAGCGGCGGATTCGACCCGATGACGACCTCCGGGGCGGTGACGGTCGCCGCCAACTGGCACACGCTGGAAGGCGTCACCGAATTGGATCCGGTGACCCGTCAGGTGCACGCCGCGCTCGGCGCCGATCTGCCCGAACAGATCGATGACACCACCTGGCAGGTCACCCTGCGAGACGGAGCGGTCTTCCACGACGGTACTCCGGTGACCGCCGACGACGTGGTGTACAGCTTCGAGCGGGTGATGGACCCGGAGAACAACTCCTTCTATCGCGACTTCATCGACTTCCTCGACTCGGTGGAAGCGGTCGATGAGAACACGGTCCAGTTCAATCTCGGCTATGCCTTCTCCCTCGTCCCCGAACGGCTCTCCGTCGTCAAGGTGGTGCCGGAGGACCTTGTGGAGTCCGATTACGAGGCGTTCAACTCCCTGCCCGTGGGCACCGGCCCGTACCAGATGACCTCGGCCACTCCCGATGACGCCATCACCTTCGACCGGTTCGATGACTACACCGGCCCGCGTCCAGCATTGGCCGCGGGGATGAATTGGCAACTGCTGTCCGACTCCGCCGCACGGGTCACGGCGATGAGTTCGGGCACCGTGCACGCGATCGAGGACGTGCCCTACATCGACATGCCCAACCTGGAGAACACCGAGGGCGTGGCGGTGGAATCGGTCCAGTCCTTCGGCCTGCTCTTCCTGATGTTCAACACCCAGGCCGAACCCTTCGATGACCCCCGGGTGCGCCAAGCATTCCACTACGCCATCGACACCGAGTCGATCATCGAGACCGGGCTGTTGGGCAACGCCTCGGCGGCATCCAGTTTCCTGCCGGAGACGCACCCGAACTACAACGAGGCGGCCAACGTCTACGACTATGACCCCGACCGGGCCCAGGAACTGCTGACCGAGGCCGGGGTGGACTCCCTGGACATCACGCTGCTGACGACGGACACCGGCTGGGTGGCCGACCTGGCACCGCTGATCAAGGAGGACCTGGATGCGGTGGGAATCAATACCACCTTGGACATCGGCCAGTCCGGCGGCCAGTACACCAAGGTCGACGCCGGCGACTACGAGGTGATGATCGCCCCCGGCGACCCCTCGGTCTTCGGCAACGACCCCGACATCCTGATGCGCTGGTGGTACGGCGACAACGTGTGGACCCAGACCCGCACCGCTTGGTCGGAGACCGAGGAGTTCGCCGAGCTGACCGAACTGATGAACGACGCGGTGCGCGCCGAGGGCGATGCGCAGCAGGAGAACTGGAACCAGGCCTTCGACCTGATGTCGCAGGAGGTGCCGCTGTACCCGCTGCTGCACCGTCAACTGCCCACCGCCTGGTCCGATGACGACCTCATCGGATTCGGGCCGGTGCCGCTGACCGGTCTGTCCTTCCTCGACGTGGGCGTCGCCGCCCAGTGATTCCGAGGTGCGGCGGCCCGGCACCGGGCCGCCGCACCCCTTGCCCGACGTAAGGAGCCGGCCAGCGTGACCGCTTTGCTGCGTCTGACGGGACGGCGATTACTGCAGTTGCCCGTCATGATTCTGGGCATCACCCTCCTGGTCTTCGTGGTGATGTCCTTCTCCCCGGTGGACCCCGCCATCAACGCCCTCGGCGAGGGAGCCTCGCTCGAGGCCCGCGCCGCCTACCGCGAGGCCCACGGCCTGGATGACCCGCTTCCGGTGCGGTACTGGTCCTTCCTGGTCGGTCTGCTCCAGGGCGACCTGGGCACCTACAGCGCCCGGCAGATTCCCGTCATCACCGAAGTCGCCCGCGCCTTCCCCCTCACGTTGCAACTGACGTTCCTGGGCCTGCTCATCGCGGTGGCCGCCGCCTTCGTCTTCGGGGTGATCGCGGCCTTGTACCGGGACCGTTGGCCCGACCAGTTCATCCGGGTGCTGTCGATCGCCTCCCTGGCCACGCCGTCCTTCTGGCTCGCGGTGTTGCTCATCCAGGGCCTAACCCTGGGGGCCGGATGGTTACCCGCCTCCGGCCCGATGCCGGCTTTCACCGAGGACCCCGCCGGGTTCCTGTCCCGGATGGCACTGCCGGCATTCGCCCTCGGGGTGCCGGTCGCCGGATCGCTCATCCGTGTGGTGCGCACCGCGGTGGTGGAGGAACTGGACAAGGACTACGTGCGTACCGCCATCGGCTCCGGGGTGCCACGCTACGAGGTGGTGGCCCGGAACGTGCTGCGGAACGCGCTCATCACCCCGATCACGGTGCTGGGCCTGCGGATCGGATACCTGATGGGGGGTGCCGTGGTGATCGAGGTGATCTTCGCGCTGCCGGGGATGGGCACCTTCATCCTCAACGGGGTGACGAACAATGAGCCGAACCTCGTCCAGGGCGTCACCTTGACCGTGGCACTCGCCTTCGTCGTTATCAACATCGTGGTGGACATGCTCTACGTGCTCGTGAACCCACGGATCAGGACGGTGTGACCGTGCGACGCAAACTCACCGAACGTCTGTCCCAGCCCGGGCTGCGACTGCGGGCATTACCGCCCGGGGCGAGGATCGCCATGGCGTTCGTTCTCCTGGTGGCGCTCGCCGCCATCCTCGCCCCGCTCCTGGCCGCTCACAGCCCGCTGGCAAGCGGCCCCGCGGTGCAACCGCCGAGCGCCGACAACTGGTTCGGCACCGACCGGCAGGGCCGGGACATTTTTGCTCGGGTGCTCTACGGCGCCCGCTACTCCCTGGTGATCGGTCTGGGCGCCACGCTGGTGGCGCTGGCCGCGGCCGCCATCTTCGGTTCGATCGCGGCCACCGCCGGCAAACGGGTTTCGGAGGTGATCATGCGGGTGATGGACATCGTCATGTCCTTTCCCGGGATCGCACTCGCGGCAGTGTTCGTCACCGTCCTCGGCCGTTCGCTGCCGACCCTGGTCCTCACCATCGCGTTCCTCTACACCCCGCAACTGACCCGAGTGGTACGGGCGAACGTGCTGTCCGCCTACGGGGAGGATTACGTCGCCGCGACCAAAGTAATGGGCGCCTCCGCGCCCTGGATCGTGGTCAAGCACGTGGCCCGCAACACCATCGCCCCGATCATGGTCTTCGCCACCGTGCTGGTGGCCGACGCGATCATCTTCGAGGCCTCCCTGTCCTTCATCCAGGCCGGCGTGCCCGACCCCGAGCCGTCCTGGGGCAACGTCATCGCCGCCGGCCGTGATCTGGTGATGAGCGGCTACTGGTGGGCCACCTTCTTCCCGGGGCTGGCGATCACGCTGACGGTGCTGTGCCTGAATATCGTCTCGGAGGGTATGACCGATGCGATCGTCGCGCCGCGGCCGGCTGCCGCATTGACCAGCACGGATGAGAGCGCCGCCCCGGCGCGCGCGGTCACCGCCGTCGGCGCCGACACCCAGGAGGTGTCCCTGGAGGAGCACCTGGGCCGGTTGCGGGCTGCGGAACTGGCCCGCACCGACCGGCTGGTCTACACCGGTTCGGACGAACCCCTGCTTGAGGTGCGGGACCTGTCCATCCGCTTCCCCGAACGCCACGGGGATGTGGACATCGTGGACCGGATCTCCTTCACCGTGCGACCGGGAGAAACGATGGCACTGGTGGGGGAATCCGGCTGCGGCAAGTCCATCACCGGGTTGTCCATCATGGGACTGCTCGACGCCGGTGCTCAGGTGAGCGGACAAATCCTGTACAAGGGCAAAGACCTGCTCACCATGTCCGCCCGGGAGCGCAACAGTCTGCGTGGCCACCACATCGCGATGATTTACCAGGACGCGCTGAGCTCGTTGAACCCGGCGATGCTGATCCGCACCCAGATGCGGCAACTGACCAAACGCGGCGGCACCCGCAGCGCCGAGGAACTACTCGAACTGGTCGGCCTCGACCCCGAGCGCACGTTGGGGAGTTACCCCCACGAACTGTCCGGGGGGCAACGGCAGCGCGTGCTCATCGCGATGGCCCTCACCCGGGACCCGAGCCTGATCATCGCCGATGAGCCCACCACCGCCCTGGATGTCACGGTGCAGGCGCAGGTGATCGAGTTGCTCAACGACCTCCGGGAGAAATTGGGGTTCGCGATGGTGTTCATCAGTCATGACCTGGCCCTGGTGGCCGAATTGGCACACCGCATCACCGTGATGTACGCGGGCCAGATGGTGGAACAGGCCCCCACGAGGGACTTGCTCACCGAGCCGGTGCACGAGTACACCCGCGGGCTACTCGGGGCGGTGCTGTCGATCGAGTCCGGGGCGCAGCGGCTGCACCAGGTACCCGGGACCGTCCCCTCCCCGAAAGACTTCCCCGCCGGGGACAGGTTCGCCCCCAGATCCTCCCGCCCACAGGCGGGCCTGGACGAAAAACCGGTGCTTCGCAAAATACCGGGCACCGAGCACTTCTACGCCGCCCACCAGGCCGATGCGGCCGTCACCGTCGCGGGCGGCCCACGATGAGCGCGACCACCACGCCGCTGATCGAACTACGGGACGTGCACGTGGTCTACACCTCCCGCACCGGCACGCTCTTCCGGCCAGAACGCGTGCCGGCGGTCGCCGGGGTCAGTCTGCAGGTGTTGCCCGGACGCACCCTGGGTATCGTGGGCGAGTCCGGCAGCGGGAAGACGACCACCGCACGCGTGATGCTCGGCCTGGAACAGCCCGAACGCGGTGAGGTCCTCTTCAAGGGCGAGCAGATGGGACGGCGCTCGGCCACTCAACGCAAGAAGATCGGCCGGGTGGTCGCGGCGGTCTTCCAGGATCCGGCGACGGCCCTGAACCCGCGCATGATGATCCGCGATGCGCTGCGCGACCCGCTGGACGTGCACGGGGTGGGAACGCCCAGGCAGCGGGCCGACAAAGTGCGTGAACTGATCGGACTCGTAGGACTGCCGAAATCCGCACTGGACATGCTGCCCACCCAACTCTCCGGGGGGCAACGCCAACGGGTGGCGATCGCCCGGGCGCTGATGCTGGACCCGGATGTGATCGTGGCCGACGAACCCACCTCCGCGCTCGATGTATCCGTGCGTGCCCAGATCCTGAACCTGCTCGCGGACATCAAAGCCGAACTGGGCCTGGCGATGGTGTTCATCTCCCACGACATTCAAACCGTGCGCTACGTCTCCGATGAGATCGCGGTGATGAATAAGGGCGAAGTGGTGGAGTTGGGCAGGTCCGAGGACATCTTCACCAACCCTGCAGAGGACTACACCAGAAGCCTGCTGGGGGCTGCCCCTGCGCTGCTGTCCGGCTGAGTCCCGCGCGTGGCGCCGGGGACCCCGGCTCAGGCGCGCAGCCATCCGGGCATCAGCATGATCTCGAACCAACCGCGGCCACCGGCCGCCCTGACGATGGAGAAAGACCGTTGACCGAATCCCGCTTTCGCGGCGTTATCCCACCAGTCATCACCCCACTGACTGCCGGCGGTGACATCGACCACACCGCCCTGAGGGCTGTCGTCGAATACCTGGTGGGCGGCGGTGTCGATGGTGTCTTCGCCCTGGGCTCCACCGGTGAGGTGGCATATCTGGACGATGACCGTCGCGACCAGGTGGTGCAGACCGTGGTCCAGACCGTGGCGGGGCGGGTGCCGGTGCTGGTCGGAGCGATCGACACTACTTGGCGCCGCGTGGCCAACCAGGCCCGGCGGGCCACAGACCTGGGCGCTGATGCCATCGTGGCCACAGCCCCGATCTATGCCATCAACGACACCGACGAGATCGAGCGGCACTTTCGCGCCATCGCCGCGGCGATCGACCTACCGATGTTCGCTTACGACATCCCGGTACGGGTGCACACCAAACTTCCGGCGGACCTCCTGGTGCGTTTGGGTTCCGAGAAGGTGCTGGCGGGGGTGAAGGACTCCTCTGGGGACGATGTGGGCTTCCGCCGCCTGGTGGCCGCCAACGCTGCGGCGGGCCGCCCGTTGAGCGTGCTCACCGGGCACGAGGTGGTAGTGGACGGGATGCTGCTGCTGGGCGCCGACGGCGTGGTCCCCGGTCTGGCGAATGTGGACCCCGCCGGGTATGCCCGCCTCTGGCGCGCCGCCCAGGACGGTGATTGGCAGCGGGCCCGCCGCGAGCAGGACCGCCTCGCCGCCCTTTTCGAGATCGTCTTCCAGGACCCGGGGCGCTCCGGTGACGCCGCCGGTGTGGGTGCGTTCAAGACGGCCATGACCCATCTGGGCGTCATCCCCTCCAACACTATGGCCCACCCCGTGGAACCGCTGGACGGCCAGGCGGCGGCGCGTATCGCCGCGATCGTCGATGAGGTTCTGCCCGCTCGGTCCGGAGCCTGAAGTGAGCGACGTTGTCGTCGGGGTGGACCTGGGCGGCACGAAGATCGCTGCCGCCCCGGTTGAGCCGGGCGGGGGAGTCGGCACGGTGCGCCAACTGCCCACTCCCGCCCGGAGGGGGCCGGCAGCGGTGCTCGACGCCGTGGCCGCCCTGATCACCCAGGTCGCCGGTCCGACCTCCGAGGCCTCCGGACGGGTGCGGGGGATAGGGATCGGCACCGCCGGGGTGGTGCACGCCGGCAACGGACGGATCCTGTCCGCCACCGATGCGCTGAGCGGGTGGGCCGGCACCGACGTGCGCTCCGGCATCCATAGCCGGGTGCAAGATGCCTTCGGCGCGGTACCGGTGACCGTGGAGAACGACGTGGATGCCCACGCTGCCGGGGAAGCCTGGCGAGGGGCAGCCGCCGGGGCGCGCAGCGCGCTATTGGTGGCCATTGGCACCGGTGTGGGCGCAGCGCTGGTGCTGGAGGGGCAACCGTTGCGCGGAGCCCACCACGTCGCGGGGGAGATGGGTCACCTGCCAAGTCCCGAGGCCGCCGGGCTTCGGTGCGGCTGTGGTCGCACCGGCCATCTGGAAGCAATTGCCTCCGGCCCTGCGCTGCACCGCCAGTACCTCCGGCTCGGCGGGCCGGCGGACGTGCCCGACGCTCGGGAGGTCTACCAGCGTGCTGCCGCCGGAGAAGGTCTTGCCCGGCAGGTGCTGAGCACTGCCGCCACCGCGGCCGGCCGGGCGATCGCCGGGGTCTCGATGATCCTGGACCCGGAAACGGTCGTGGTCAGCGGCGGACTCGGGCAGGCCGGTGAGTGGTGGTGGGAACCGATGATCCGCGCCGCCCGCGACGAACTGATCGAACCGCTGGCAGACCTGGACATCCGCGCCGCGGCTCTCGGTTCCCGCGCCGCTATCCTCGGCGCAGCCCGCACATGCTGGGACGTGCTTGGCGCGGGCGGCATCGAAGTTGGGAGTTCACCGTCATGACCACGACTCTGCGGGCCCTGCGCGGGGGGCTGATCGTCTCTTGTCAGGCTTACCCGGGGGAGCCGCTGCGTGACCCGCACATCATGGCGCGCATGGCTCAGGCCGTCGTCGCCGGGGGCGCGGCCGGGGTGCGTGCCCAAGGCCTTCAGGACATCCGGATGATCGCCGACAGCGTCCAGGTGCCGGTCACCGGGTTGTGGAAGGACGGCGAGGATGCGGTCTTCATCACGCCCACGTTGCGGCACGCGATCGCGGTCGCTGAAGCCGGTGCGGACATCGTGGCCCTGGACGGCACCCGCCGCCCGCGGCCCGATGGGCGCACCCTGGCACAGACCGTCACCGCGTTGCGTGAGCACACCGACGCCTTGGTGATGGCCGATTGCGGCAGCCTGGACGATGCCCTGGCCGCCGAGGACGCCGGCGCGGATCTTCTCGGCACCACCCTCGCCGGGTACACCGAAGAGCGGCCCAAGACCACCGGTCCGGACCTGGAGTTGCTCGATGAGATCCTGGCCCGCTGCACCCGCCCGGTGATCCTCGAGGGCCGCGTGCACAGCCCGGACCAAGCCGCGGACGCGATCGCCCGGGGAGCCTTCGCCGTGGCCGTGGGCACCGCGATCACCCACCCCACCACCATCACCCGCTGGTTCCACGAGGCTGTCACCGGTCCGGGGCCGTGACCGCTCCGGGGCCGTGACCGCACCACAGCGGCACGGGCACTGCGGCCCTGACCGCATTACAGCGACACGGGCCGGCCCGACGCGAGGGGTGAGACACCGATCAGTCCGGCACGGCCCCCAGCAGGTAGGTGGCCATCGTGTTGTGCGCGGAGTCCTCGGAGGAGGGGTGGAAGATCCCGGCCAGCACGTCCCGGTACAGGCGGGATAGTTCGTTTCTCCGGAAAAACGATGACCCGCCGGCTGCCCGCAGAGCCTGCTCCACCACATACTTGGCCGCTTCGGTGGTGCGTACCTTGACCGCGGACAGCTTCGCGAACCACGCATCGCCGTGGTCGACCTGTTCATCCACGTCCCGGGCCAGGGCGAGCAGTTGGACGATGGCGCCGTCCAGCGCGATCCCGGCGCCGGCGATCCGGCGGCGGGGGTCGGGCAGGTGGGCATGCGATGCGCCGTCGTGCACCATCGAGGTGCGCCGCTGCACCGACTCCACCGCCAGATCCAGCGCCCGTTGGGCGATACCCACGTACACCGAGGAGGTAAGGATCTCGAAGGAGGAGAAGATCCCGAAGATCAGCGGGTCGGGGTTGGGCCCCGGTTCCAACCGGCGCACGACCCGATCCGCGGGCGCGTGGGCACCGTCGAGCACGGTGGTGTGGGACTGGGTGGCGCGCATTCCCAGGGTGTCCCAGTCGTTCTTGGTGTCCACACCATCGCGGGTGACGAACGCGTACACACTCTTGGGGGCATCGGGTGAGGCATCGTCCCGCCCGAAGGTGCCCAACCGGGTCCACGCCGGCGCCAGAGAGGTGAAGATCTTGGTGCCGGAGAAGGTGTAGCCGCCCTCGCCGTCGGGCTCTGCCTTGGTGCGGGAACCGAATAGCACCAGGTCGTTGCCCGGTTCGGAGATGCCGAAGCCGAAAACCTCCCCGGCGGCCGCTTCCTGGAACACGAAATCGAGTGCGTGATCGCCGCGGTCGGCCATGACCCGGGCCACCGACAGCCACACGTGGTGCATGTTCACCGCCAGCCCCGTCGCCGGTGAGGCACCGGCCAGGCGCATCTGCTC